>Ga0070658_10000560_pt1 | contig 32244 bp, 25 predicted proteins | sample KBSC13metaG_FD_64664 | JGI IMG/M metagenome (GOLD analysis project Ga0070658, IMG submission 64664) | Corn rhizosphere microbial communities from Kellogg Biological Station, Michigan, USA - KBS C1-3 metaG | ecosystem: Host-associated > Plants > Roots > Rhizosphere > Soil ... | reverse complement strand
GTGGCCGGGCGGCCGCACTTCTACCAATCGCGACTGGCAGAAAAATTGGGGCGACGGGATTCGCACCCGCGACTTCCGCTCCTAAAGCCATCGGTGTCGCGCAGCATAGTGCGCTTCGCGATCTCGCCGTGGCGCGTGCGACGGGTCCGCATCGCAGGAAAAGCGTCCCGGTCTTCTGGCCGGCATCAGGCGAGCCTGCGGCGGGGCCGCCGGCCCGTGATGAGCAGTCCGGTGGTGAGCAATAAACTCAAGCAGGCCGGTTCGGGGACGGCAATCGACGTCAGGATCACCTGCGTGTTGTCGGTGGGATTAATAAGCACCGAGCCGCCCGACCAGCCAGTCGTGCCGTAGTCGAACGTCCATGATCCGGCACTGGCGATGGGCGAGACAGAGTCGAACAACACAAACGTTTTGCCGGTCGGGTCTATTGTGCCGAGTTTCGCCAGCGCGAGGGTGTACGTACTGCTCAAGCTGACGGTGCTGGCCGGGCCGGTCAGGTTCACACGGTCGCTCGTCGGGGCCAGTCTTGTCCCGCCGATCTCGTATTGGTACGTCGTCCCGCCGGCGAGGCTGAGGTTGCCTGCGCCGATGACGAGCGTGCCGGCGCCGTCGCCGGGCGCCAGGGTGCTGTTCGCCGAAAGCGTCACACTCTGACCCTGTACGCCGGCGACCGTGCCGCTGCCGGACAGGCCATTGACGGTATATCCGGATGCTTTGGCCGACAGATCGAAGACCGCTCCGGAGGCAATTTTGATACCGGCCGAAGCGTCGATAGTTCCCGTGAGTTTGAGGGTGCCCGTGGTGACGGTTGTTGTCCCCGTATAGGTGCTGACGCCGGACAGGGTAAGTGTGCCGGGGCCGAGTTTTTCAAGCCCGCCGTCCAAGGTCGTCCCGAGGCCCGCGTCGTGCAGCAGGGGCTGGCGGACCGTCGTCGCGACATTGTTGGTGTCGAATTTCGCGCCGCTGGCCTTCACATTGGCGGTGTCGAGGCCGGTCATAAACGAGGCAGCGTTTGGGGCACCCGTTTTGACCTTGATGATCCCGCCATTGAGGTTGACCGTGGAGGCGATCTGACTCGTCGCGACACCCTCTTTGATCTGGTTGACGGTCAAGGTGCCTCCATCCAGATCCAGCGTGCCCGTCGCGGAACCAGTAAACGCGTTGGTCGGCCCGAACTGGAGATAGCCGTTCGCTGCGGTGCTGGACGTTCCGGCCACCGTCCCTGCGCCGGAAATCTGGAGTCGTGTGTTCGCGTTCGCGGTTGAACTTACGAAAATCGCCGTACCGGAAAAACTGGCATTCCCGGCGATCTTCGTCTCGCTGTTCAGCACGATACGACCGCTCGTGAGCGTTGCACCGCTCTTCACGTCCAGAGTGAAGGCCCCGCTGCCCGGCGTCGCCGTAACGGACATATCCGCTGAAGAGGAAGCGCTGCTGCCCGATTCCAGCGTCAGGGTTCCCGCTGCGACCGCGTCATTTGCGAGCTTGGTAATGCCGCCCAGGCTGATGTTGTTGCCGATCGTCGCGCCGACGCCGTCGACTTCGACGCCGTCGGTCGCGAGCGCAATACTGACCGGGCTGGCGCCGCTCAATTTGAACCCGTCGGTGGTGAACAGAATCCCTTGGGCCGTCGTGACAGAAGGATCGACGGCGATCGAATAATTACCGCTCGCGCCGCCCGAACCCCCGAACTGCGCGAGTGCAGTGCTGGAGTTGGTCCAGCCGATGTCGGAGGTGTTGTTGTACCAGTTGGCGGCAGCCGTACTCCATGTCCCGCTGCCGGGGGTGGCGGTGACTGGTGTGCCGACCGTCGGATTTCCATCGGCATCCCATTTCAGGGTGGTTGCGATAGTGAAGTGGGGGAGAACCGATAAGACCGCCATCGAGCAAGCCGCGCCCAGAGTGCCAGAAAAGCGGCGATGTGCCGGAAAACGTGGCAGAGGTTTGTGCGCGTCTGGAGAAGTGAAACCGACCGGCATAATTCCGCCCTCGCGAGTGATGAACGTCGGGGCAGTGCCGCTAACACGCCTTCTCGCCCTTCAGACGTAATTTATCTGGCAGACCTGAAGATGGCGACTCGAAATCACTTATTAAAATTATCGAAAAACTTATCTATTTTGCGGCGCCCGAGCAGGGCCACTCCTCGCTTATCTCCACGCCGCCCGGGGGTAACTGGAAGGAACGGCCCGCAGCTCGCGCCCGCTGAGGCGTTTCGCTGGCGTTGAGGACAATGCAGTATTCATTGCCCAACGTATCCTTCACGTTCACGCCGCGAAGTACGTCGTTATCGAGCGGCAGGAGTGGATCGCTGTTTGCCGCGGCGAGCGTTCGCATCCCCTGGGCGTCGACGTTGGCCGCAACGATCCAGGCGCAATCAAGAATGATTGTCCCCGGCTCGGCCATGAAGGTTGCGGGGCTGCGTCCGAAACAGATCTGCTCGACATGGATCGACGGCACCCCGCCCCCTCGCGCCGAAGTGCTGCGATCGATGACCAGCGACGGCGCGCCGTAGAGTCCCATCACCGATAACTGGTCATCGACCGTCACCCACGGGCTGTTCAAATCGAGGACCTCCGCGCGCTCGGCAGCGGCGAGAACGGTTGAGCCGTTGGCGGTTTCGAATGTGCGGTGGAAGCCATTGAAAAGATCGTTGGGGATATTCAGACGCAGCCCCTTGAGCGAGGTGACGATGCCACGGCGGCTGAGCATTCGGCAGAGTTGAATGCCAACCACGGTGCGGTCGTCGGGCAGCGCAACGAACGCCAGGTAGTGCAGCGCCATCCGGTCGGCCGACCAGCCCTCGGCCAGCGTGAGATCGGTCCCCTCGGCGATGGTGCCGCTGGTGACAAAGCCGCCGGAAAATGGTTCCACGGCGCAGCGCACCAGTTGCCGGTTCACCTTCGCCCCCCAGCCCTCCGTTGGGTGCGTCGATTGGGCGAAGCGCACGTCGCCGGAGAGGTTCTCCTCCCACTCGACAAGGTTACTCGCCTGCGGCGGCACGCAGAGCCCCTGCGATAGGCCGTGCGATCGCCACGCGAACGAGGCCAGGCGCGAAGGCGAACGGTGCAGCGCGGCGCCGTACTCGCGATCGAACCAGAGCGTGGTGATTTTCGTGGGCGCTTCCGCCGGGGTCTTGGAAATTAGCGGCGCGTAGGCGATCGCCATGCTCAGCGCATTCGCCCGGTCGCCCTCCAGCCTGACGTAATAATACGGATTTCGCTCGGCTAGGGGGGCGAGTCGCTTGCCGTAAAAGCTGCCGTCGCCGTTGTGACGCGCTTCCTGTTCGATAAGGCCGAGGATTCCATGGGTGAGCGGGCGTACGTTCGGTTCACCGAGATGGTCGGCCGCGTAGAGTAGGGAGGGCAGCAGATATTCCTGGCAGTACGCATAGCGCACGCGGGTGTCACCGCCGATCCGGCCGAGCCGGCCGTCCTCAAAAATCATGGGCCGGATCGCCTGCCAAAGTTCCTTCTGGTGCAGGTGCAGCAATTGCGGCGAAGGCAACTTTGCCTGCTTCAAATCGAAATGCAGGATGGCGGCGTTGCTGGTGCAAATCACCATGTAGCCGACGTTGAAATATCCATGATGATCCAAAGCGAAGCTATCGAAAAAACTGGCCCCGATATGCCGCTCGGCGAGCGTTTTTCCGTCATAGATCGTCGAATCGGTCGCGTCGGCAGCGACGCTGACACCGTTGGCGAGAAACCGAAGCGCCTTGTCGCGCCACTGCCCGGCCCGCGGATGATCGGGATACATCGCGGCCGACCGCCACAGCAGCGCTCCGTTCCAGAGATTCGATTCCGGATCGTTCTTCCCGCTGCTATTCCACTTGTCCGCCTGAATATCGGCGTGCGGGCCGCGACGATAATGGTTCAGCAGCCAATTCGATTCCGATTCCAGCACGCGCCGGATCGCCGCGTGATCGGCGGCCGTCAGAGCGCCGCCCAGCAGCGCGATGCCATGCATCATGCGCTCGATGCCCAGCGCGCTGATCCAGGTATGGCCCCACTGCGATTCATCCGAACAGCGGCCATCGCCCGAGACGTGCGTGGCAAGCGAATAGCGCAGCGACGCCAGCGATCGTTGCAGCGCCCAATCGCGGGTGGCATCGTCGATCTGCACCCGCCTCGCCAGCACCGCCATCGCGGCGACGTACTTCTGATTCGTCTGCACGCCCCAAGCGTTGTAGCCTGTGCCGAAGTAACCCAGATCCGCCCGGCCAGGCGCGCGATACCACCAACGTTCGGCCCAGCGCGCCCAGTTACGCAGCAGGTCACCGGCGCGGTCTTCCTGAAGTAGCATGCCTTCTCCTTGCGCAGCGTGTCGGCGTACTAGCCGGCACTTGATCAGTTCATCCATCCGTCTGTTTGTCGACTCACCGACTTCAGCCGGGGGAAGGCCTTTTTCATTCGTCCTTCGCCACACTTTCCCTAGACCAACTTCGCATTCAAATCGGCGACGTAATATTGATCAGCCATCGTCTTTTCCAAATATCGGTGACGGCAGTGCGGGGAGTTCGTCCACCGATTTTCGCCCGTCGCCTCGCTCACCTCAGCCGTCCCGCGGACGACGCGATATCCCGCCGCCGCCGGGTCGGCGAGACAGGCAAGCGAGACCAGCATCGGATCCCAAGCCGAACGGCCACCTTCGGAGCCGTGCGGGGACGTGGTGCTTATCGACTCCAATCGGTATGTCGCTGCACCCGGCCGACAACGAAGCGGCGCCATATTCCAGCCAGGTATCAATCACGATCGCCCGCAGGTTTACCAGACCTTGTCTCTGGCCGTGACACAAGATGCGCAATGCAACGACGTCGTCACAATCGGTCCACCAGTCGGTATCCAAGATGACTGGCCGCGGCGACATGCAGGACGGGTTCGACATGCCTGGGCCTCACTCCGAAATCTTAAAGATGGCTGATCGCCACTTCGACAAGTGTACGGGCAGTCCAACGTCCGCAAGCTCAACCGCGGTGCCTTCGAAGACCTTCTTGCCCGATTCGTCCACGAGTCGGAATTTCCCGGCGTGGCGAAGCTGCGGATATATCGTCGCCTCATCCGGGTCACCCGCCAGCCGACGGTAAGCGAGCAGGTAGGCAGGTCCTTCGACGAGTTGAATGCTGCGGGGTGTCTTGGTATCGACGCTGACGCCGGCCGATTTCAGGAAGTCGGCCAGCTTCTCGCCTGTCAGATCGTCGGCGCTATCGAGCCAGAGCACTTTGGCGTTGGTCTTTTTCAGCATGTCTTCAACGCGCGGGTCGAGATTGCGTTTGTCGACAACGTACGCCTTGTACTGCATCCGTTCCGACATCTCGACGACCTGCTCCAACCCGACCGACACCGTGGCGGATCCGAGGTAGCGAAATTGCTCGTCGTTCAGGTAATGCACCGGCGACAGGTGCGCATCGAGGGCGGCCTTCGCCAGCGGCACGCAGGCGTAGTTGTAACCGTTGCCGCTCTTGTCGGCCGCCGCCGATTGGACGAACGCCACCTCGGCCTTGCTGCGATCGAGCGGGCCGGAGGCGTACACCGGAGCGTAACGCTGGAACTGCTGCCGATACATCTGCACGTACGGCGTGAAGTCGCCCTTGTTCCCCCACAGCGTCCACTCGATGCCACCGGTCATGCCGGCGGCATATTCCTGGAAGAACTGGCTCTCGGTCAAAATGCGAGCGCCATCGGGATCGTCTGGCAATAATGTCTGGTGCCCGTAGCGGCCGGACTCGCCGTTGTAGAACGGGTATTTCACCGCCGACAGCGGCATAGCGACGGACGGGAAGCCCCAGCCGAACGTGGCTTCGGGATCGCGCGCCAGCCAAGGTGACTTGAACTTCTTCGCATCCGGCCGTAACGCGACCGGGCCGTTGGCCTGATAGAAATGTGGTGCTGCGCCACTCACGCGGTCGGGCGGCAGCCATGTATCCGACGGCAGCAGGTTATCGTGGCTGTATGCCGGAGCCATGGCGAATGTCAGCCGATCCGGATCGCCCTCCGCAACCGCCTTCGCACATTGATCGGTGACAAAGCGCCAATTTGATTCGATTGCCGCCCACTTGCTGTGCGGCTCGTTGTGCGGCACCTCGAAGCCGAGGATGTTCGGATTGCCCTTGAAGTGCGCAGCGGTCCAGCGGTGCATGTCCATGAGGGTCTTAAGATGGAGGGGATTCGAAAGATCCAGCGGCGCCCCTTGGGTGGTCGACGGCGCAAGATACGAGATCGCAGTTCCCGGCTTACCCGTGCCTTTATCCGCCGGCACGCCGCCGACAAAATAGCGGTACGGGTCGTCCGGCGTGCTGTGCCAGTCGACCACGCAGTAAATCCCATTCTGCCCGGCCAACTGCACGAAATAATCGATCTGATCGACGTACCGCGGATCGAGCTTGTGCTGTTTCAGCAGATCGGCGTACTTCGGATTGTCCGGGAACACACCTGGCTCCGGCTGCATCAGGCCGACGTTCATCGGCATGCGAACCACGCGAACACCCCAGTCCTTCATCTGCAGAACGTCCTTCGCCAACACCTCGTAATCGGCATGGTTCCCTAGGCCGAGATCAAAGCGGGTGTAGTTGACGCCGACGAAGCCGAACGGCTTTCCGTCGCACATCAGCTCAGAACCCCGGCGGGTGACGGGCGGATTCTTTGTGTTCGTCAATTGCGGGAAGACGAAGGTGCGCACCGCGGGGCTGGCTTGGTCGGACTGGCCTTGAGGATATGCGCTTACTCGGTACCCGCAGGCGGGCGCAAGTTCGGCCAGCGGCACTGTCAGCGAAAAAGCTCCGCTCTGCTTGACCGCGACGGTCTTTTCGATCGGCCGGGCTGTCGCCGTGATGCCGCTGAGCGGATCGGGCGCTTCGGGCGTCAGCCGGACGGTAACGCGCTGCACACCATCGGCCGCTTTGCCGTTGATCGCCAAGTCGCCGACCTTGCGCGGATCAGCCGGCGGCAACGGGTCGATACGGGCCTTGCACGGCTCGGTCAGCGCGATCCGCGAGATTTGATATTCACCCGGCTTGTCGAACGTCAAAATCAATCCGCCGAGGTCATCGCTCGTGCCGGGATCGGGAAGATCGAACTGAACGTGCGTCAGCTTGTCGGGCGAAAGATCGAGCACCTCGCTATGAACCGCCGGCCCGGTGGCGTTGCCGTCGCCGCGCCATTGGAATGAGAATTTGGTTTGGACGGGTTTGGCAGATTTGATGTCGAAGGCGATCTGCGCCCCCGGCACGCCGATCATGGCTGCGGATCGGTTCAGGCGGGCGTGGTTGGGAAACCACCATGCACCGGCCGCGGGCCCCTTTTCAGCTGAAAGCTGAATGACTGGACCGGCCGGATTGTGATCGAGGCGCTCCATGTGCGCAGCGCCCATCGACGCCGTCCCACCGCTGCGTCCACCGTGGCCGACGGGGTAGAACACTTCGGTTTCAACCGGGATTGTCGCTTCTGCCGCACAGGCCAATCCCGCGCCCCACAGGGTGAGCAACGCGGCAATCTGAAGGGTGCGCTTCGTGTTCCGATTCATCATTGATTCCTCCGGGGAGCCTGGTCTGTACCGTTTTCGTTTCTTCAAAACAGTACAATCTCGCACGCGTGGCCATGATTAGCCGCTTCGAGTCAATTTTGTTGAAGCGATTGCTAAAATTTTTCGTTCGATTTTCGATGTCTTTCGGATGCGAATTTCTTGCAAATATCGGCGAATAATCGAGTTTGGCAAGAATATTGCGCAAAAGGAGTTTTTCCTTGTACAGTAAAATATCGTTTTATATAGTACAAGTCATGTCGGATCCCGTATCAGAGTTGGAAATGCCGAAAACGGCCCAGGTGATGGCTCGCATTCGGTCGAGCATCGTCAGCGGCCAATACAGCCCGGGATATCGGCTGCCGACTTTTGTCGAGATGGAAGGCGACTTCGCCGTCGGCCGTGCGGTCATTCAGCAGGCGTTAGCGGAGTTGAAGCGCGACGGCTTCATCCGCTCCGAGGGCCGGCGAGGGCTTTTCGTGACCGAGAATCCGCCCCACCTCTACCAATACGCCCTGGTGCTGCCATCGCTGCCGGGTGATCCGGGCAACAGCCAGTTGATGGTGGCGCTGCAGAACGAGGCGATGCGGATCGAAAAAAGCGATCCGCAACGCCGCTTCCGCTTTTACTTCGGCATCTGCCCCAACAGCGATTCGGCCGAATCGATCGATCAGCTGCGCGACGACATCCAGAACCACCGCTTGGCCGGCCTGATCATTCACCACGATTCGGCCGCCGTACTTGAAAGCATCGCGCCGGTGCTGAGTGGAATTCCGCGCGTCTATCTCTGGGCCGACGAAACATCGACAAATATGTCGCCTGCCCTGACGGTGGACGGCACCCAATTACTCCGCAGGGCGCTCGAATACCTGAAGAACGACGGCCGCCAGCGGATCGCCCTGGTGCAGATGGGCGGCACGAACATCGACGTTGATTTCCAGAAGCTGTTCGACGAGGCGAGCCTCGAATGGCACGCCCCCTGGACACAGTGGGTGGGCCGAAGTCATCCGGCGGTGGCTGAAGGACTGGTTTCGCTGCTGATGGACGGACGCGCCGAACGTCGCCCCGACGCAATCATCGTTACTGACGACAACCTGGTGCCGTACGTCGGCTCATCACTCATCTCCAATGGCATCAAGGTCGGCAAGGAACTGCGGCTGGTCGCCCACTGCAACTGGCCCTGGCCGCCGCCTAGCGTGTTGCCGATGACGCGAATCGGGTTTGACGTCCGCGAAGTGCTGGAGCGTGCGGTCAATACGATCAGTCAGCAACAGGAAGGGATCGCGCCCGAGCGATGCCACCGCATCCCCGCCAAATTTGAGTGGGAACATAAGAACGGCGGAAACTGATTTTTCAGGACTTGGAAGGAGGGCTCAATGCGGATTCACTCTGATGCTCACGCTGTCACCTCAAGCGGCCGCAGTGCCTTTACACTTGTTGAACTTCTGGTCGTGATCGGCATCATCGCGACGCTGATCGCCGTTCTTCTTCCGGCGATGCAGCGCGCTCGCCAGGCGGCGCTTTCGACCAAGTGCATGTCGAACGAGCGCAGCATCTATATCGCCCTGAGTCTCTACAACACGCAGTACAACAACGGCCGATGGATGTCGGCCCAATTGCTGCATGGGAACGGAACCTGGTGGTGCCGCTGGACGGATCGTCTCACCGAGACGAAGTTGCTGACCAAGCCGATGGTCTGCCCCTCGGTCAACGCGCCGGCTACCGGGTTCGGGACTTCCAACGTGACATACGGTTACAGAGCCGCAGTCAACTATCTCACGCCCAACGCGTACCTATCCTACAAGATTCCCGGCTACGACACGTCATTCCCAATGCTGGCCGACAGCCTGCAGGTCGACATTGCGCCGCCCTACACACAATGGTATGAACTGGGAGACTACCACGGGCACACGCATTTCAAGCACATGAAGAAGGCAAACGTCCTTTTTGCGGACGGCCACGTCGAACCGATGACGTCTCAACAGATTGCGCTTCAGACGCCAGCATCGATCTGGAACTTCTTCAAGAGTTCTTTCGTCGACTAACTCAGATTAGTCACAGCCTCGTTCATTTCTTGTGATTCGGATGGGAACAAGCGGACTGTTTCCGCTTAGCAAATCGGTTTGAGGAGGATTAAAATGCTCGGAGTATCGTCACGTCTTATCGCTGCGTCCGTCCTGGGAATTGCGCTGACCGCGCCTGCCGTTATGGCGGCGCCGCTGCTCTACGATGACTTCACAGGGAACGCAAGCACCGCTCCCGATTCCACTCTGTGGAGCACCTATCATTACAGTGGCGCGGGTACGAATCTGCTGGATGGAAACAGCCACCTCGTCAGCAATGTTAACACGAATGCATATGGCAATTATGTCGGCACTGTTTCGAAATCTAGCAGTTTTGACGCGTTCGGCTCGTCTCCGCTGAAGATTGATCTGAGCGGGCTTGCCGTCGGTGGTGCACCGCCGGCGAGCGGCACCGCGTCGAACAATGGCTTTATCCTCTACGGACGCTCGAACAACAACACGGTTTCAGAATATCACACTGACGGCACAGCGATGGCTTTCGGAATCGGAGCTTTGCTCGGTTCGTCCCACGCCGGATACACGCTCAGTACAACTGAATATAGTGATAATGCATCCAACGGTGTGGTATTCAAGCATGCTTACGCGCTCGCGGGCGCTCCGACCGGACTGTCGCTGGTTATCGACGGCTCAGGAAGGACTCTGGATGTCACGCTCGTCGGCACGACATTCACTGCAACTGGTCTGACGACCCTCTCCGAAACGCTTAGCTCAGACTTTACAAAGGCAAACCTCTCATCGGGAGGGGTCCTGACATCGCGGATCGCCGTGGGCGCTGTTAACGGCGCAGCACCCGCCAACGCGACAACCTTCTCAATCGATTCCATCACCGCATCGGTCCCCGAGCCGGCATGCCTCGGACTGGCTGCTTGCGGCGCACTGCTGCTTTTCCGTCGCCGTCGTTCGTAGGCAGAACATCCATTGGAGGTGGACAATGTCCCGAAGACCAACTCGCTCGCGAGCTTTCACATTGGTGGAACTGCTCATCGTCATTGGCATTATCGCGATGCTGATCAGTGTATTGCTGCCCGTTCTGGGAAAAGCACGGCAGCTCGCTAAGACAACACAGGGATTGTCCAACCTGCGGCAGATCGGCAATGGTCTAAACATGTACGCAAATGCCAACCAAGGCTACCTGCCGGTCACCACAAATCCCAACCAGAATTGGGCGGTTTGGATCAACCGGTATGTGGGCGGCGAATCGGATCAGTACGATGGGGCACATAACCCTTTGGTGAAGATTTTCGCCGATCCTTCAGCGCCGATGCCCGGCGACGGCTTCGCGCCCGGCGGTGTGCTCCACTACAGTTCAAACCCGCTGATTATCCCCGAGATCACCCGATCTTATGGAGGCGTGACAATTACGCGCTCCTATAAGGTGACCGAGCTACGGCCCTATCCCAATGACATCGCCCTTGTCTTTGACGGCGTGCAAATGCTCAACCGCAAAGGCAGCGCTTATCCGTGTGCCTGGGCACTGGACAACAGCTGGCTATTCGGAGCCTTGCCCGGTGGCACTGCCTATCGGAAACCGACCGATACAAATGCAACGACGCCGATAAATCTCCGCACCAACATTGATGACTGGACGACCGGCGGGTCATCTCCCCCCGCTTCCGACATTCGATACCGTCAGCAGAATGGAAAGGCCGCAAATGTTCTATTCGGCGATGGACATGTCGAAACGATGAAGCGCGGCAGCATTTTGCGCTTGAATACCCGCCCGTATCGACCGCACTGAAGGTGAGCCGCAAGTGACGCTCTTGGCCGACCGCAGTTTGGCTGAGAGCATGTAAAAGATGATCTTCATGTCACCTTTTATCAGGGTTCGATGAGTTGAAGATCGTTCACAAACTGCGGGTCATCCATTTCCAGCAGACGCCAAGCCACCGCGATAGAGGTTTTGACCATCTGCAACGCCTGAACGGACGCCTCGCACCGCATGTGATGCACCAGCTCGGCGTGCAGCATCCGCCGCACCATGCAAGCCAGACCTATTTTCCGCTAAGGGTCACCACCGCGCTGCCGTTGCGCTTGTAGAGGCGATAGGCGGGGACGTGATCGCGTGAGTATCGTGGCATAGCGCAACTCCAAAAACGCGATTGACGGTACTGTACCGTCAATACTGGGCATCTTCGGGCCCCGCCACCGGACAACCGGCAGGTCTGCAACTACTGCGTTCGGTACAACTTATCTAACAATCGGGGCGACAGGATTCGAACCTGCGACTTCCTGCTCCCAAAGCAGGCGCTCTAGCCAAGCTGAGCTACGCCCCGGATTCGTGACGCCAGCACCGGCGTCGCGGGGCGGGATTGTAGCACTTTCTCCGCCGAGCGGTATCGGGCTCAATTTAAACCCCTGTTTCGACCGATAATCCCGCTAAGCGCTCGGCGGGTGCCGCGCGTCCGGAGCGACGTACATGGTGAAATCGGCGAAAGAGCGGCAGAAACAGTGGATTCGTGGCGTGCTCGCGATGAGCGGATTGGCGGCGGTGCTGCCAGGCTGCTCGGGCGAGGCCATCACCACCGAGCCGCCGGTGCAGAATCTGGCGGTCCACAACGCGGCCGAGGCGTCGCCGTTGCTGGATGGCTCGAACGCCGCCGGCAGCACCGATTCGTTCGGGATGCTCGTCTCCCAGCCCATGCCGCAGGCGAACGTCTTCGGCGAACTGCCGAACGTGCGGACCGATCCGCGGGCGGGCGCCAGCGAGTTCGGCTTTCAACAACACACGTTCGTAGACGAAGGTTACGACAGCGAGCCGGCCGTCAGCCCCGACGGCAAGTTCCTGGTCTACAGCAGCACCCGGCACAGTGAAACCACCGACATCTATATGCAGCGCGTGGACGGCCTGGCCGTTACACAGTTGACCAGCGACGGGGCGGACGACGCGTTCCCGACGTTTTCGCCCGACGGCCAGCACATCGCCTTCGCCAGCAACCGCGGCGGGTCGTGGGACATCTACATGATGGACCGCACCGGCAAAAACATCGTCCAGGTCACCAGTGGCCCCAGCCAGGACATGCATCCGAGCTTCTCGCCCGACGGCACGCGCATCGCGTACTGCAGCCTGAACGGGCGCGGGCAGTGGGAGCTGTGGATCGTCAACCTAGTCACCAGCGAACGCCGGCAGATCGGCTACGGCTTGTTCCCCCGCTGGTCGCCGGCGAAAGACCGGGATGTGCTGGCGTTCCAGCGCGCCCGCAACCGCGGCGGGCGGTGGTTCAGCATCTGGACCTGCGAAATCGCCGACGGCGAAGCCCGTTCGATTACCGAAGTGGCTGAATCGAGCAACGCCGCCATCATCAGCCCCGGCTGGAGCCCCGATGGCCGGCAACTGACGTACGCGACGATTCTCGAACCGAACGCCGCCGACGCCCACGGCAAGCCGACGGGCCAGCAGGATATCTGGACGATCAACGCCGACGGCACTGGCCGGCACCGGCTGACGGACGGGAAGGGTGTCAACACGGGACCGTTCTGGGCCAGCGACGGACGGATCTATTTCGTCAGCAACCGCGGCGGGGCCGAGAGCATCTGGTCGGTCAGCAGCGGGAACGTCAAGCCGCTGTCGACGGCAAGTGTGCCGAAGGATTAAGAAGGGGAAAGGGTGGAGGGGAGAGGGCAGAGAAAGAGGAAGAACTATCTTTCTCTCCCCTCCACCCTCTCCCCTTGATTTCGCCCCACGGAGGGAGCCATGACCAACGCGCGATGGATCGCCATTATTTCTCTCCTCGCCGCCGCCGCGGTGCTCAGCAGCGGGTGTGCGGAAAAACCGAAGGTTTACGGCCGGGAGTCGACCCTCGCTCTCGGCGGTCCGCCCCGGGTGTGGGCGGTGGCGCCGGTGATCAACCTTAGCGGCCAGAGCGGCGTCGATGCGCTGCTGCAGGCCGACATCCTTTACCAGCAGTTGCAAACCGTCGAAGGCGTGACGGTCGTACCCGTCGATCGCGTCGCCCAGGTTTACGCCGCCGCCGGTATCGAGCAGGTGCAGTCGGTCGAGCAGGCCAACCTGGTGATGGACCAACTCGGCTGCGACGGGCTGATCGTGGCATCCGTCACCCAGTTCGATCCGTACAACCCTCCGAAGTTCGGCGGGGCGATTCAGCTGTTCGAGAAGCCCCGCGGCTTCCAGCACCCGATCGCCGATCCGCACGACCTGCTGCGGGCCGGCTCGTCGTCGGCGGCGGGAGAAGCGTTGCCGGGCCATCCGGACTTTGAGCAAGTCGTGGGCATGTTCGACGCGGCCAACGGCAGCGTGCGGGATGGCGTGATCGCCTATGCCGCCGGCCGGCACGAGCCGTCCGGGCCCATGGGCGTGAACGAGTATTTTTCGAACATGGATCGGTATTGCGGCTTCGCTTACTACAGCTTGCTCGATTCTCTTTTAGTCCAGCTCAAAAACGGTCGATAATAATTGGGCCACCGGCACGCGGCCCGCTTTGAAGTGCAGTGTGGAGCGTCTGTAACGAATCGAGAACCGATGTCGCAAGCACAAAACAAAACCCTCTCGCTGAGCAAAGGCAAACACCACTTCTGCTTCAAGTACGAAGTGGGCCAGGAGAGCCAGGTGCTCGATTCGCTGGTCGAAATGGTCCACCGCCGCGACCTGCCATTCGACTGGTTCGACGCCGCCGTGCTGAGCCACCAATTGGGGCAACATTTGGCCAAAGAACTGAAGGGTCTTTTGCCGAAGAAAGCTGCATAGAATTATCGGTCCCCTTGCGGAGAAAGGGGACCGATGATGAAAGCGATTCGACAACTTCGAGAGCAACACGCCGCGACGTGAGTCGCGGATAATCCTCGAAACAATCCGCGACTTGCGTCGCGGCGTCGGAAAGCTGAGAAGTCTCGAGAAATGCCGTGAGCTGAGGATCGGCTCATGTTTGTGCCCGCTACGGAAGGCGGGCAAAATCAACCGGAAGTGTTTGCTCAGTAGAGCGATCCTCATGAACCCTGTTCCTGTCTCGGAAACCCTCGACGAAAAGCACCAGGACGAAAAGACGTGGTGCCCCCTCGTTCAGTCGTTTCTCGATTACCTCAAAGGCGAACGCCATTTCAGCGACTACACCGTTCGCTCATACGGCGCCGACCTTTTCCAATTCGGCCAATTCATCAGCGGCCAGATCGGGACGGCCTATGCCTCCCCCGACCGCATCGGCCCGGCTGACGAAGCCCTCGACGCCAAGTTCGTCCGCTGCGAAGCGCTGACGATCCGCGAGTTCCTGGCCTACCTGACGGCCCAGAACTACACCAAGTCCACCACGGCCCGGAAGCTGGCGACCCTTCGCAGCTTCTACAAGTTCGCGATCCGTCGCGGCCTGGTGACGATGAACCCGCTCACCACGATCCGTACGCCCAAGCAGGAACGCCGCCTGCCCAAATGCCTCGATCTCGACCAGGTCCAGATGCTGCTCGACGCCCCGGGCGAAGCCGACATCCTGGCCCTGCGCGACAAGGCGATGCTCGAAGTGCTCTACAGCAGCGGCATCCGCGTCAGCGAACTGGTCGACCTCGAGACGACCGACGTCGATCTCACCGAAGGCGTCCTCCGCGTCCGCGGCAAGGGTCGCAAGGACCGCCTCACGCCGATCGGCAGCCAGGCGATCATCGCGCTGAAGAAGTACTTCATGGCCCGCCAGAGCGAGCCGAAGATGAACACCACGTTCGCGCACAAGGTGTTCCTCAATAAGCACGGGGAATCGCTGAGCACCCGCAGCGTCCGCCGCAAGCTCGACAAGTACCTCGGCATGGCCGGGCTTGATCCGGGCATCAGCCCACACACGCTGCGTCACAGCTTCGCGACGCACCTGCTGAACAACGGCGCCGACCTCCGCAGCGTGCAGGAACTGCTCGGCCACCAGAGCCTGTCGACCACGCAGGTCTACACGCACCTGACGACCAAGCGGATGAAGGACGTGTACGACGCCGCCCACCCGCGGGCGAACGCCGACACGATCCCGCACCCGGCGATGCAGCAGAACACCCCGCACTACCCGCCGGCCCGCGCCGGCTGATCGGTACAGAACATCGCAGGGAAGGAAAAGCCCGGCCGGCTTGCTGGCCGGGCTTTGTCGTTTTTGGGCGGGGTCGGCTGCGGAAACGCTGACCCGGCCAAGACTTCGGCCAAAATTGGGTTTGTTTTTTCAGAACACGTTTTTGCGCAGCGCCTCCTCCTTTTCTTGGCGATGCCGCGCAGCGGCGAGGCCGTAGCCTCTCCCTGTGGGAGAGGTTAGGTGAGGGCAGCGGGCGTAAGTGGACTTGAAGCGCCAAGAACCTCTCCTCCTCTGCAGAAAAGACGTTCATTCCGATAGAGCAGGCCGACGCTCTCCCGGTGGGGGAGAATCAGAAGCAGCCCTCCTCGATAGAGCCTTCTCACGCTCGATGCCCTCACCAAACCTCTCCCACGGGGAGAGGCTTACTGGCTCGCCCCTTCGGGGCATCGATCCCGTTACGATCCTACCGCCGCCATTTCGCTATGTCGGCGGAAAAACAAGCAAAAAAGGCCCGCCCGGCATGCCGGGTGGGCCTCACACTGGTCATCGAATTCTGTACCGATCGCTTTAGCTCTGGCTCACGATCGGGATCGACACGAAGTACTTGTACGGAATCCCTTCCTTCACCTTCAGCCCGGCGATGATGCCGAACACGATCTGCACGATCAGCAGCGCAAACGAGATCAGCGCCGGCACGCACAGGAACGCGGTGAAGCCGCACACCAGGTGGATGATGAAGCACGTCAGCGCGAAGTTCAGCGCCTCGGCCGACTGGTGCTTCACGAACGGGTGGCTGTCTTTTTTCAGCAGATAGATCAGCAGCGGCACCAGCCAGATCACGTTCAGAAAGTGGGCGATCGCCGAAATCGACTTTGCGTCGGCATCGGGCGGGGGGCCAACGTACGTCGAAGCGCCACCGGCCGTCTCGTAGCCAACTGGCTCGACAGCGGGCGGAACTGGCGGCACCGGTGTCGGTTCGCCGGGATTCGGATTCTCTTGCGTCATAACCTTCCTTCAGTAAAGGACCTGTATTTGACGCGTAGAATGCCTAAGCGGCAGCAAAATTTCAATTAAACCGCAAGTTACATAATCGGCCGAATTTCATAATCATTGGTCGAGCTTGCGCTCGTCCATCCACTTCTGCCGCCACGGGGGCATGTCCTTCTTCGTGACGCCTTTCCAGAGCCCGATCTTCTTCGTGCGCGCCGCCGTCTCGGTCTGCTCCAGCTGTGGTCGCAGCGAGCACTTGAACCGGCGATCGACGTAGGCCATGCCGTCTTTTACTTCGCTCAGGTTCACGTTCTCGGTGTCGTTCAGGTAGACGTACGCCAGCAGCCGCTGGTAACGGTCGCGGCTTTGCGGCTCGTCGGTTTTGAGGGTGACGGTTTTGCCTTCCAGACGCGACTTCAGATAAGCCCGCGCCTCGGGGCCGAAATACATGTCGGTAGGTTCGCCGGGGTGGACGACTTCGGGGGCGTCGATGCCGAGCAAACGGCAATGTTCTTCGTGGCCGTCCGCCTGCTTGATGACGATGGTGTCGCCGTCGATCACGCGTTCGACGTACGCCTGCCCGCCGCTGAGTTCGACGCCGGGCTTGGGGGCTTTCCAGTGGCTGTAGAGCGCCAGCAGCAGTGCGACGGCGACCGCAGCGCCGGTGGAGAGCCGCCACTTCCGGCGAAGGCGCAAAGCGTTTGCAACGACGTCGCCCGCATCGTTCGTCCTTCGGCGTGCCATCGCTTTCACCTCTTCAAGTTTTCATTTAGTCGCAGATGACGCAGATGAACGCAGATACACGCAGATGGGAAGCCAATTTCTCTTCTTATCTGCGTTCATCCGCGTTCATCTGCGTCATCTGCGTTCTAAAAAACCTTGATGGGCTCAGCCAGCCTTCTCGAGCCCGAACGCGTCATGCACCGCCTGCACCGCCAGCGGGCCCTGCTCGGCCGAGATGATGCAGCTGATCTTGATCTCGCTGGTCGTGATGTTCTGGATGTTCACCTTCGCATCGGCGAGGGCCTTGAACATCCGCTCGGCCACGCCGGTATGGGTACGCATGCCGACACCGACCGCGCTGACCTTCGCCAGCCCGTCCTGGTAGCTGGCCTGCGTGTTGCCGCCGAGTTCTTCAGTAAGGTGCTCGACGATCGGCTTGATATCGGCCAAGTCGCCGCGCTCGACGGTGAAGCTGACGTTGGCGGTGTTGTCTTCCTGGGTGTTCTGGATGATGTCGTCGACCACAATCTTGGCTGCCGCGATGGTGGTGAAAATGTTGGCGGCGACACCCGGCTTGTCCGGGACGTTCTTCAGCAGCACGCGGACGAGTTCTTTCTTCAGGGCCACGCCCGAGACGACAATGTGTTCCATGTTCGGTGTCTCCGCGACAATCCAGGTGCCGGGGTTGTTGTTTTGGGAATTCCGCACCTCGATCGGCACGTTGTATTTTTTCGCAAACTCGACGGCCCGCGTCTGCAGCACGCTGGCGCCGACGCTGCTGAGCTCAAGCATCTCGTCGTAGCTGATTTTGTCGATCTTGCGGGCGTTTTTCACGATCCGCGGGTCGGCCGTGTAAATGCCGTCGACGTCGGTGTAATTCTCGCAGACGTCGGCATTCAACACCGCGCCGAGTGCCACCAGCGTCGCGTTCGATCCGCCCCGGCCGAGCGTGGTGAAATCGCCCTCGGGCGTAATGCCTTGGAAGCCGGCGACGATGACGATCTGGCCGGCGTCGAGCTCTTTATTGATGCGCTCGTGGTTGATTGACTTGATGCGTGCCTTGCTGAAGGCGTCGTCGGTGACGAGCCCGATCTGCCCGCCGGTGAAGCTGATGGCCGGCGCGCCCTGGGCGTGCAGGGCCATGGCCATCAGGGCGATCGTCACCTGCTCGCCGGTGGCCAGCAGCTGATCGAGCTCGCGCTTCGGCGGGTTGTACGGCTGGTCGCCGAAGGTGCAGACCTGCTGTGCCAGATCGAGCAGGTCGTCGGTGGTGTCGCCCATCGCGCTAACGACGACGACGACCTTGTTGCCCCGGTCCCGCGCCTCGATCGCCCGCCGGCTGGCGCGGTGAATCCGCTCGGCATTCGCGACGCTGGTTCCGCCAAATTTCTGAACGATTACGCCCATGGGAAGGGGCGGATTATAGGGGGAGGGTGGCGTTGCACAACGGGGCGCTTCTCACTCCCTCTCCCTGGGGAGAGGGCGGGGGTGAGGGGATATCGAGTCGACTGACTTATGAGCGTCTTGATAACGCTCCAGAGTCGTCAGACCCCGCAGCCCCTCACCTACCTTCTCCCCAGGGAGAGGGACCGGATTTGCCATCCCTTGCAACTCGCCGGGCCGGCGGTATGCTGTTTGACCCACTCCGGGGTGTAGCTCAGCTTGGCTAGAGCGCTTCGTTCGGGACGAAGAGGTCGCAGGTTCAAATCCTGTCACCCCGACTGCGATGAACGCCTGCAAGTTTCAGACTTGCAGGCGTTTTTGTTTTCCAGCCCGCCAAGGCCGGGTTCGAGGCACATGGCGGTAATTCGGGTTGCGAAACGTCGGTGAGCTCGCTCGCGGCTCTTTGGGACCGACCTTGTAGACGGGTAGCGACCTTTCGTGAGATCACCCTGCGACGTGCGGCTGCCATCATCCGAAAACGGTCACCTGCTATCTAACGAGCAGGAATCAGGTAGCCGAGACTGACCGCTGTTTTCGATTCAGTTTCGACTACGCCTTCGTTTGTTGGCGGGCAGAGGCGGTTCTCAAACCACAGTTCCAGCGGCGGCCATTGCTCGGGCCTGGGGTAGATGAATTTCCAGGTGTAACCGATCTGCCAAACTCCAGTGCCGGCCCATTTGTTGTAAGCGAAGGGGCCAGGCGTGGCGATGCCGGGGTTGATGCCGCGTGGGTGCCACCAGTAATTCATCTGCATCACCTCGTGCGGCGAACGATCGCCGAGGCCGGTGATCCAGGTCATGTTCAGCGGGTTGCTGCCGAGTGTGGCGTTGCAGTCGTTGACGATCGCGTCGTAATACTTGGCGTTGCCGCTCAGCTTGTGGGCGACCATGAGAGCGATGTCATCGGTCTGGCTGCCGCGGCCCCAGTTGAGGTTAAACCAGTAATTGAAGCTATTTCGATTGCCGCGCTTGGCCGAGGAGGTGATGTTGGCATCGGCGTGCCGCAGTACCGCCGCGCGGACGCGTTCGCGGAAGGCTTTATCGAGGTTGGGTGTGTCGTCGGGGGCCAAGGCGATGGTCCAGGCGGCCATGGTCTGGTCGAGCTTGGGCCAGGCGGCCAGGTTCTCCCATCCCGTTTTGACCACGCAATCTTCAATGCATTTGTCTTGGTAGTTCTTCTCGCCCGTCGCCAAAAACAGCGCGGCTTCTGCATGGCAGCGGCCGTCGAGCACCTTAGGCTCGTCGCCGGGCCGCATGTTTTGTCCGGCCCAATCAAAGGCCAACTTCGCCGATGCCAGATATTCATTGGCCTGTTGGGTTTTATGCAACTGGCGCAGGATTGGCACGAGGTGGGCGGCGTTCGCGGCGTATTTGTACGTGGCAACGGGCTCGTTAGCGTAGACGTACTGCGTGAGCGAATCGGTCCAGGCGACTTCGCCGTCTTTCGGCACGCCGCTCTCGAAGAAGCCGACTGACACGCCGCCGTCCTTGGTCTGCATGCGCTTGCCGAAGTCGATTCCCCACATCGCTTCGTTCACGATGTCGGGAATGCCATCACCACGTTCCGGCAAATTCAACTGGCCGTCGAAGTAGTGGTCGGGGGTCAGCTGAAAGGCGATCAGCAGCCGGGCCGGGATGTCGCTGTGGTTGCCCTCGCGATCCCAATCCGCGGCGTCGTGCCAGCCGCCCCAGACGTCGGTGCGGGTTTCGCCAGTGAGCTTGAAATTCTTGGGATTGCCGCCGTCGCTGAACGGCCTGTCCATATAGCGATGATCGGTCTGCAGCTTTGGCCCGAGGTGGCACGCGGGATGGTCCCATGCCGTAAACGGCTCTTTCAGCTCGATGCCGCATCGCTGGTGCAGCATGCCGCGCATGGTGGTAACAAAGGGCGTGGTGAAAACGGCATCGTTGATGTCGAACGGATACGAGCAGCCCACGCCATCAATGCTGAGCACGTAAGAGCCAGGCGTCCTGATGGCCGAGAAATCCGCCTCGAACTGATCGGCGTGGGCGTAATTTCCTTCCCCGCATCCGCTTTCAGAAACGCTGGCGGGAACGCGGAGATGGATGGCCCCGTCGAAAATGCTTCTGCGAGTGGCCTTATCGAGGATGTGGAACGGCGTGCCGTCGACGAACGGCAGACCGCCCAGCGAACCGGCCCAATAGGAAAGTTGCGCGAACTTTACCGCGCCTGGCAGATAGCCGAACTGATTGACGTGAATCGCCTCGCTGCGGCTGCGGGCCGGGTCGAATGTCAGCGACATGGTGGAGGGGCCACCGGTCACCAGATCAACGGGCACTGACACTTTCAGCGTCGCGCCGGGCTTCAGCGGTTCTGCGAGGGATAGGTAGATGCTGTGCTGGAAAGCGTTCTGCGTCGAATATTTGTTGAAGCGGACGAACGCATGGGGCACCGTCTTGCGGCCGACGGCGGTGATGCCGTCACCTTCGATGGCGTAGGTGGCGACGTCGTCGGCGCGCGTTAAATCCATCGGCGCGGTGACGACGCGCTGGTCGGCCATTCCGCCGCCAATCTTGCCGTAGTCCACCGAAACCAGGTCGTCGAACGTGAGACAAATGGTTCGGTCGTTTACGACCTCGAGCGACTTCCACTCCGCCGCACGCAGGGCGGGAGCGGCCGTCAGTATGGCGGCAACAAGTGCAGCTTTACGCATGAGGTTTTCCGCAGAACGAGGGAGCAGTTGTTACTGAAGAACCAGCGGGAAGTAGACGTGGAAGTTGCGTACCGAAAGGTCAGTCCGGTACGTGCCCTTATCCATCGTCGACGTCTGCACATGGCCGTCGGCGAAGAGCATGTTGCACTGGTTCTGAGCCCCGTGGCGGTATTTCGCGAAGCCACGCATGTAATCGTTCGATCCGTCAACGTTCTTGCCGGTATCGTCGATGTTGTGTTTTACGACGTAGGCGGGCGTATCCGGCAGTGACCGCGCGACGAAGAAATATTTGCCGTTGTCGGTGAAGCCGGTCTTCTGAAAGAAACGGGTGTTCGATGCATCGGTGATCATCCACAGCGCAGGCGCCGCTACGGTCCCATCGTTGCCGAAGCCATCCGGAGGAAGTTGCGCGCCGTCATAAACGATGACTTTTTCGCTCGCGCTGTGCATCCAGGAAGCCTTGTAGGCGTAAAGGTACTTCCCTCCTGCCGCCGGTGCCGGGAACGGATAGAGGGAACTCGAGGCCGCGCCAAGGTGGTAGCCACCGAAGACGATCGGATGGACGCAATAGGTCGTAATCGGATGAACGAAATCCTTGGTTTCCCACTGGCGCGACGGGCAGACAAACGCACCCATCCGCGAATTGGTTTCGGCCGCGTACGAGGCGATCCCTTTCGTGTGAAACAGCGACGCCGCCAGCGTATTGGCCCAGTTAAAGTCGCTGTTGGAATTGGTGTCGTTCTTGTTGATGTAGCTGTACGGGTAATATCCGTTATCGGCGATATAAATCTGCAGCGCCTGCCCAATGGTGCGCAAGTTGGCCGCGCACGCGACTGTCTTGGATTGCCGCCGCACCGTGCTCAGGGCGGGCAGCAGAATAGCGATCAGCGTGGCGATGATGCCGATCACGACGAGCAGTTCGACCAGCGTGAATGCCGTGCTGCGATTCACCAAGCCGTGTGAGGATCGAATAACGCGGGCCATGGCTGCTCCTGTGTTAGTCGTGGAAAGATCTGATGTTGCAAGCAAAAGATCTTGCTATCTATCGCCGCCGTCGTAGAGACAGGACACATCCAATCCCGATGACGCCCAGAACGGCCGGCTCCGGCACGGCGGCTGCGGCGTGGGTGGCGATCGAGTCTTGCGTCAGGATGCCGGTGTAAATCGATGCCTCGTCGAGCGTGATCGGCGCGAACCCGGATGCCGTGCCGCGGCCGTTGCTGCCGGCGAAGTAGGGGTTCATGTCAGAGTAGTATGTGCCACTGCCGCCCGCGCCTGAGGGGGTGAACGCCAGATTCACGCCGTCCACATAGATACCGATATTCCGCGCGCCGCCGTAAGTGATGATCAGGTCGTGGTAGTTGCCGTCAGTGAGCGTCAGCTCGGAGAACGCCGCCCGTACTGAGTTGCCTGCCTGATCGCGAAAGAACGCGACGGCCGTTGGGGCGGTCGTTGAGGTATTAGTAACGCCCGTCGCTGTCTGATTAAGCGAAAAACTGACGGCAGTAAGGTTGGTGCCGTTGGTCTGCGTCTTGTTCGCCGCGACCCCGAAAATGCTGGTGGTTGCAGCGGTTACCGAAAAGCCGCTGTTGACCTTGAAGACCAGTTCGTAAGAAGACGTGCCGATGGCTGCACCGAAACCGCTCGCGGCGGCGGGGGAGGCGAGGTAGGCGTTCGAGCCGTTGAACGTCGCCGCGGTATCGCCGCTTGCTTTGCTGCCGGCCTTGCCGAGGTTGGCCGAAGGGACGTTGACATACGTGCCATTGCGGCCGTTCCCCGACGCGTCGGCTGCGGCGGTTCCGGTTGTCTCACCGAGGCGATAATACAAATAAGGCGAGTCGGCCATGACCGCCGAGGCATACGCGGTGCTGGCGGCCCGTGCTGACACCGAACAACTTAACGCCGCGGCTGTTGCCGCGATCCCAAAAGTGAAAATTCTCTGCATCCCACTCTCCTCCCCGCCGTTGTCAAAGCGCTTTGACAACGACGGCCGCTAGGCTCTCTGTCATCCTGCTTAAATATGAGAACGCTCCGCCTGTCAAAGCGATTTGACAGGCCCGAGTTTACTGGCGGTATGGATGAATACAAGGAAAAAAGACCGAAAGCGACACCCACAAGACACGCGGAAATTTCAACGTCGCCACATGGATCCACGGGCGACCAGATCAGATTCATGTCCCTGCGGGCGGTGCGGTCGACCCACGCACCATCAGTTTCGGCGGCAGGTATTCACGCTGGCCAGGCGGCAATTGTTCACCCAAACCGGACAGGCGATCTAGCAGGACCGTCGCGGCTCGCTTGCCGATTTCCCGTTCCGGTAATGCGACCGTTGTGATGGGCGGAATGAAATCAACCAGTTCCGGCGGGTCGTTGAAAGTGGCAACGCTGATGTCCTCCGGCACACGAAGGCCGCGCTCCCACAGCATGCGCATGAGCCGCATCGCCAAGCGATGCCAAAAACAAATCACCGCCGTCGGCCGCTCGTGCGGCGGCATGGCGACCAGCTGCGCGACGTAAGTTTCGCAATCAATCTCGACGACGCGCGGCTTTCCTCCCGCAGCGGCAAGCGTCTCCCGATACGACTGTTCGCGGTGTCGCAGCCCGTAGTGGCGATCCTTTACAGGGACCTTCAGATCTTCGGTGCCGCTGTTGAAAAACTCGATTCGGCGGTGCCCGAGCGACAGCAGGTATTCCACCAGAGTCCGCATTCCCAATATGTCGTCGATCAATATCTGTGGCGCAGGCAGGTCTGATTCGACATTGACCAATACGACCGGAAGACGTGCGCCCGACAGTGCTATGCGCAGCGGCGCCTTGACGTTGTTCAGCACCACGCAGCCATCGACCTGCTCGTCGAGCATCGTTTGCACCCAGGCTTCGACGCGGTCGTTCACGGGGGCAAGTATCGGGTGGTACCCCCGCGTCGCCAGCGTTTCGGAAAGCACGCTGATCACTTCGCTGTAAATGCCGCCGGGTGCAACGCTCCATGCCAGAATTCCGACTGTGAACGATTGGCCTTTTGCCAGGCCCCGGGCCATGCGGCTGGGCCGATACCCGAGTTCGTTGGCAGCGCGCTGGACGATCATGCGCGTCTGCTGCGACACGCGGCACTGGTCGGCCCGCAGATTGAGGGCCTGGCTGACGGTTGTAATAGACAGGCCGCAACGCCGCGCGACGTCGTGAATGCGTACTCGACCATTACGGGCTGTCGCGGCCAGCGGGCCGATTGGCGGGAGGTCGGCGGGAACATCAGACGCCATTTTCGAAGATTTTAAGCCATCGGAATGGCGTTGCAACGAAATTAGCCATTCAGGGCAGCGCATGTCTCGAGCTTGGCCCCCAGCCAAGCAGGCCGCCATCACCAGGAATTGCGCAAAACCTTCCTGCCGGGCGTTGCAAGGAGAGCCGGCCGGCCGATCGGTGTGGAGGATCTGCTCGAACACACGTCGCTCACCCGCCGAACATTCGAGCGGCGCTTTCGCGCGGTGGCCGGACACAGCCCGCTGGAGGCGATTCACCGGGCCCATATTGACCGAACACCACCTACGGCGGCACGGGAACCTGGACCGGCGACGGCACGGCCAGTTGGTCGGATTCGACTAACGCGGAAGTGGCTTGGACTGATTCCACCGGCGTCGATACGGCCCTGTTCGGAACTTCCGCGGCCACGGTGGGTGTGAGCGGCAGCGTGAAGGCCAACAAGCTGCAGTTCAGCACCACTGGCTACGCCCTTGGCGGCACCGGAACGATCATCCTGGCGGGGACCACGCCGACAATCGCCACCGGCGCAGCATCCACTAATATCAGCAACACGTTGGCCGGCAACAATGTCACGATCACCGCGACAAGTGGCGGATTTCTCGGACTGACAGGCGATAACTCGAGCTTGAGCGGAACGACGACGCTCAACCTGGCCAACGGCACGGTTCGCGCACCAATGGCCTCCCGAAGTCGACATCTTCGAATTCTTCGGCCACCGCCCGACGAAGCACACGTGCGGCGTCCTTTCCCGCAAGGGCGAGCAGCCGCCGAACAAAATCTTCTGGCACGATCTCGGCACGCTCGACGTCACCCAGGATTATCACACCTGGGGCTTCGAGTGGGACGACAAGCAGATGGTCTGGACCTTCGACGGCCAGGTCTGGGCGAGGTACGACACGCCGCCGTCCATGAACCGCCCGATGTATCTGCTGATCAACCTCGCCGTTGGCGGTAAGTGGTACAGTGAAGAAATGCGTCAAGCCGGCACGCCATATAAGCCATGGGAAGTGGACGAAGCGACCATGCCGTGGAAGATGAAGTGCGACTACGTGCGGGTATTTCAGGCTGCGGATTCGTGTCTGGCTTCGCCCTTGCAATCGGAAGCAACCGTCATGCGCCTGTCGCTGATTTGCCGGTCCTTGAACAATCGCTCGCGCGAACTCCTCGCCTAATTCGCATCATCCGTTTCATGTGCTGAATCTGCCGGTCGGCACCAACTGCGTCTTTGTGCCTATTGTCCTGGCGACCGACAACTTGTCGGAAGCCTGGGCGATCGACGATGTGGCGGTGTCGGTCACACCCGAAACCTCTGGGTTCGGCCTGCTCGGTATTGCCGGCTTTCTGGAGCTGCGTCGTCGTCGGGCCGGTCGCTGATCGCTATTTGATCGGATCGCGCAATCCTTCAATTAGCAGAGCTTGCAGGTGTTTTTGCTCGCACCTCTGCCGGGGCCATTAATTCGTGAATGTCGGTGCGCCTTGCCATGCCCCGTGGTACGCTGCGGGCATTGGGAAGGGGGTGCCGTGGCGATTCTTGAGAACGGGTCTCGTTCACCCTCCGGCGCTCCGCCGCCTCATGCCCTTTCCCACGAGGCCGTGCTTGCAGCGCATGATGTCGACCCCCACGTCGGGCTGACCGGCGCGCAAGTGGAGCAGCGGCAGACGCGTCACGCCGCGAACGTTCTGGCAAGCACGCCGGCTATGCCACGATGGCGACGGTTTGCGGGACAATTTGCCGACCTCGTGATCTGGGTTCTGATCGGCGCAGCGTTCGTCTCCGGTCTGCTGCGCGAGTGGGTGGATGCGATTGTCATCCTTGCGATTGTCGTCCTCAATGGCCTGCTCGGGTTCCTGCAGGAGGAAAAGGCAGGGCGGGCGCTGGCGGCTTTGCAGAAGCTGTCGGCACCCCGCGCAAAGGTGTTGCGGGACGGGCGGGCGCTCTCGATCCCGGCTTCGGAATTGGTACCCGGTGATCGCGTCGATCTGGAAGCTGGCGATTACGTGCCGGCCGACGTGCGGCTGATCAGCTCCGCGGGCACGCGGGCACAGGAAGCGGCGCTGACGGGCGAATCAACCCCCGCTGATAAAGATCACCGACATGTGCTTGACCCACAGGCCCCGCTCGGGGATCGCGTGAACATGGCCTTCATGGGAACGGCGGTGACGGCGGGCACGGCAAGCGCAGTGGTCGTCGCGACGGGAATGGATACCGAGCTCGGTCGGATCGCGGGCATGCTGCGGGGCCAGGTTCCAGAACCCACGCCGCTGCAGCGTCGCCTGAACGAGCTTGGCCGGACGCTGATCTGGGCCGTGCTTGGAATTGTGGCAATTATCTTCACTCTGCACCTCGTGCGGGGCGGCGGGTTGCTGGAGGTTTTTCTGCTCTCGGTGAGCCTCGCGGTCGCCGCGGTGCCGGAAGGAATGCCGGCGGTTGTCACCATCGCGCTGGCCATGGGCGTGCAGCGGATGGCCCGGCGCAACGCGCTGGTCCGACGGTTGCCCAGCGTGGAGACGCTTGGCGCGGTCACCGTGATCTGTTCGGATAAAACCGGAACACTCACCCGCAACGAGATGACCGTCCGCGAAGCCTACGCCGGCAGCCAATGGTTCGACGTCGGCGGCGGCGGCTATGCACCGATCGGTACGTTTCAAGTCCGGCCGTTCTCCTCAGCGGCGATTGCCAGCTCCGATGCCGATTTGTCTCAAATGCTCCGCGTGGGGGCATGGTGCAATCACGCCCGGCTGGCTCAGCAGGAAGACGGCACCTGGACGGTGGTTGGCGACCCCACGGAGGGCGCGCTGCTGGTCGCGGGCAGAAAGGCGGGAATCGTCGTTAACGATTCAAACCGCCAGATCACTCACGAAATCCCCTTCGATTCCGACCGCAAGGTCATGTCGATCATCGTCAAACAGAGCACTGGCGAACATGAAATGTTCACCAAGGGAGCGCCAGAGGTGATCCTGGCCATGTGCAGTCGGGAACGACTCGGGGGGCAAGCGCAACCTTTAGACGAGGCTCGCCGCAAAGCCATTCTTGAGGCTGCGGGTGCGATGGCAGGTCGCGCGCTGCGTGTTCTGGCGATGGCGTACCGCCAGGACGTTGTACCGCAGGAACAGAACGAACAGGACCTGGTTTTCGCCGGTCTCGTCGGCATGATCGATCCGCCGCGCGACGAAGCGCGGTCGGCCGTTCAGAGGTGCCGCTCCGCGGGCATTCGGCCGGTGATGATCACCGGAGACCATCCTGAAACGGCCATCGCAATCGCCGTCGATTTAGGCATTGCGCGCAAAGCGGATCGGCCCGTGAGCGGGGCGGAAGTCGACCGGATGGATGACGACGAATTGGCCGCCCGGGTCGAGCAGACGCGCGTCTATGCCCGCGTCTCGGCCGAGCATAAGCTGCGGATTGTCGACGCCTGGCGATCGCGCGGCCAGGTGCTGGCGATGACCGGCGACGGCGTGAACGATGCCCCAGCCGTCAAGGCGGCCGACATCGGTATCGCCATGGGCATCACCGGCACCGACGTGACGAAGGAAGCATCCGATATGGTGCTGACCGACGACAACTTCGCGTCGATCGTCAACGCCGTCGAAGAAGGCCGAACGATCTTCGACAACATTCGCAAATTCGTGCACTATCTCCTGGCGACGAACGCGGGCGAGGTGTTGCTGATGTTCGTCACCGCGTTGCTCGGGTGGCCGGCGCCGCTGCTGGCGATCCAGATTCTGTGGATTAACCTGGTGACCGACGCGCTGCCCGCGCTGGCGCTCGGCATCGAGCCGCCGGAGCCCGATGTCATGTCGCGCCCGCCGCGGCCACCCGGCGAGCCATTGATTACACTTCGATTGGGCCTGCGCATGCTATATCACGGCGTGCTCATCGCTACCGCGGCGGCCGTCGGGTTCTTCGCGATCTATGCCAATGAACCGACCAACCTTGCGCGAGCTCGCACGGTCGCATTTTGCGTTATTACCTACGCGCAGGTCCTGTTCGCGTTCAGCTGCCGCAGCGAACGATACACCATGCCCGAGCTCGGCCTGTTTTCGAACCGATGGCTGATCGGTGCGGCCGGGGTCTCGATCCTGCTGCAGACCGCCGCGGTTCTGCTGCCGTTTTCTCGGTCGATTTTTATGACCGAGGGGGGCATCACGTGGGAATGGTTTTTGATCGTCGTCCTATCGTTCACGCCTGTCACGATCGTCGAGGTCGCCAAGTTCGTACGGGCTAAGTGTATCGACCTATAGATCGACCGTCTTCACGAACTTCTGCCGATAGCCCGAGCCGATGTTGATCGCGCGGACGTGGCCGACCGTCGTTTCGATCGGGAAATGGCTGTGTCCGCAGAAGAGGTGAGACACCCGCCGGTCGGCCGCCAACAGTTGGCCGAGTCTTTCTGTGCCGAGATAGGCGCGGGCGAAGTCCCACGTCGGCGTCGCCCGCGGCGGCAGGAGGGCCGCGAACGGCACGTGATGGACGGCCGCGACGATGCGGTCGCCGGAGCCGTCGAGGGAGGCTTGCAGTTGCGCCAGGCGCGCGCCAAGGAAGTCTTCGTCGCTCATCCCCAGCCGCACGTGCTTGCCGTCATTCCAGCGGGCTACGATTTCCATGGCCGAAACCGGCACGTCGTCGGCTTCTTCGAGCAGGTTCTGCCATTCTTCAGTGCGCTCGGCGGCGCCGGGGGAGATTTTAGCGGCGTAGAAGCGGTGCGGGATGCGCAGCGACGGCGGGGCGAACGAATAATCGTACCAGCCGACGCTACCGACGAAGCTCACGCCGCTGATCGCGATCGGCCGGCCTTCCAGCCAGTGCCAGCCGAGGGCTTCGACGCGTCGAGGGAGGTCCTGTTCGAACAGGGCCAGTGTGTCGGGCTGGCGCGACCAGAGTTCGTGATTGCCAGCGACGAACAGCTTCGGCCCGTCGAAGGTGATACGCGAAAGGGCCTCTTCCAGCGCGTCGCCTTCGCCCGTGGCGGTGTCGCCGACGAGCAGCAGGCCGTCGCCGCGCGTCTGGTTGATCTCCTCGATCGCCTTCTCCGCCAGCGGCCGGCTGCGGGCGTGGTTGACGTGCAAGTCGGCGGTGACGATCAGGCGCATGACGGCACGTTCCGCGTGAAAAAGTCGAACCAGTTTCCGTGCAGAATCTGGCGGATTTCGTCCGTCGAAAAGTACGGCGACAGGGCGGCCGGCAGCTTTTGCAGCTCGGCGCTGGTGTGGATTTCCTGAGGAATCTGATCCCGGCCGAGGCCGCCGTCCATGTCGGTGCCGATACCGACGTGTCGGGCGTCGCCGGCGAGGTCGCAGACGTGGCGGATGTGGGCGACCACGTCATCCAACGCCGCGCGCCGTTTTTCCCGCTGGCTGTGGGGGAGAAGGAATTTGTCAAAGAAATTGATGCCGATGACAGCATCGCGGGCGATCAGGGCCCGGATCATTTCGTCGCTCAAATGCCGCTGGCCGGGGTCGATTCCGACGAGGCTGCGTGCGTTGCTGTGGGAGGCGATGATCGGTCCTTCGGTCAACTTCAGCAGATCCCAGAACGACTGCTCCGCCAAGTGAGAGGTGTCGTGGATGAGGTTGTGCTCGTCGAGCGTCAGCACCAGTTCGCGGCCCGCGGGCGTGAGAGGGCCGGGCTCGCCGGTGCCGCCGGCGTAGCGCGTGGCGTGCCAGGCCAGGCCGACGATGCGGACGCCGGCCTTCACGAACGTCGGCACGTCCTCTGGCGTGCGAATCGGGTCGGCCCCTTCGAGCAAGATCAGGCCGACCGTGTAATCGTCCGACGCCGGTGCGGGCCACGCCTGCATCAGGCCCTGCTGCTGCCAGTCGTAGTAGATCGACAGTTGCTCCATCGCGCGGGCAAACGCTTCGTCCGGCGTGCGGTAGCCGACGGGGCTGTCGCTTTCGGGGGCACAGAAAATCGTCGGGCAGACGTGCGTGACCCTGCCGGCCCGCAGATCGGGCAGGCCGACGGTGGCAATCTCGTTCCCGATCGCCGGCTGCTCCGCCGCGGGGCGGCGGACGTCGCGGCCGGCGCGGACGTTCATCGCCAGGTCGAGGTGCGCGTCGAAAATCGAGAAACCGGCGTCCATATCTCAGGTAAACCACGCACGTTTTATCCCGCAGCACCGAAACATTCACGCGTTCGCCCGCATCATCGCTCGCATGGCTGTCCAGTAGCGTTGGAAGAGGTAGATCGCGCTTACCACGACCGATCCGCTCAGCACGTACAGATAGTGCGCCAAGTACAGGCCGTAGTTCTCGTTCGCCAGCAGCATGCACAAGTAGACGGTAATGACCAGCAACGGCAGCAGCGAGGCCAGCACGGCGTGCGGCGTCAGGTAATGCAGCGCCCGTCGCACCACGTTGTCGTGCAGGCGAAAGCCCCAGTAGCGGGCCTCGATCACCGTCAGGTGCACCACCGCGAAATACATCGCGAACCAGGCGGCCGCCACGAAAACGGGCACCAGCGGAATCGTCATCGTCAGGTTCAGCCACGGCGGTGGGACGGAGAGGCGGAACTGGATGTAGTAATGAAGAATGACGGCTTTGCTGCCGAAAAGGATCAGCGGCACCATCAACAGCAGAGCGAAGCGGCGTGAACGATCCTCGTCGCCGCGAACGCTGAGGGTACGGAAAAAGGCGTGCGGACTGGCGACGACCTTCCAAAGCGTCGCCTGGAATCGCCGGACGGGGTCATCCTGGCCCGCCTCCCAATCCGGCAGGGTTCGGCCGGAATCCGTGGTGCTGGCGGCGATCGGAATGCCGCATTCGGGGCAGTTTCCCTCCGGGGGGAGGCCGTTGAGCAGGTAGCCGCAGTTTTCGCACAGCAGATCGGTATCGGAGGGGACCACGTCCTGGGTCATGCCCAATGGTATACTGGCCGCAACCATGAAACTTCGCGCGACGCTTCTTCTGGCGGTGGCAGCAGTCTCGGCGGCGTTGGCGTGTGATCGGCACCGGGACGTGGTGGTGACGACGACCGGTCCGGCCGCAGCGCCGCCGCCCAAGTCCGTCGCGCCGCGCCCGGCGACACGGCCGGTGTCGATCATCACCATCAGCGATCAGCCGGTGATCTTCCCCGCCGCCAAGCTGGTGCTGCAGCAGACCGCCACGGGCGTCAGCGCCACGCTCTTCAGCGACGACCCGCCCCAGGCGCTGAAAGACGACTACCGCGGCAACAGCTTCCGCTTCGTCGCGACGTACGACGGCCAATCGTTCGACGACATTTCGGGCCAGCCGTTCATCTGGAAGACCAGCGCCGAAGACAAGCGCGACACGCAGACCGGCATTTTCCTCAACGGCCAGCAGCAGATGGTTTCCCCGACGGCGGCCACGCTGACGCTGACGAAGGTCGGCCAGCAGTGGACGGCCAACCTGGCAGGCGAATTCCAGTTCGTCGACAACACCAAGGAAGACGCAGCCCCGCTCACGGTACACGCCTATGCCGAAATGACGGCCGAGCTGGTGACGACTTCCGACAAGCGGTGAAGTGGAATAAGCTCGCCTGCATGATCGACCCGTCCGCGACGCTCGCCGAGTTCCTCGAAGCCGCCGCCGCCAAAACGCCCGC
>Ga0070658_10000559_pt1 | contig 32249 bp, 27 predicted proteins | sample KBSC13metaG_FD_64664 | JGI IMG/M metagenome (GOLD analysis project Ga0070658, IMG submission 64664) | Corn rhizosphere microbial communities from Kellogg Biological Station, Michigan, USA - KBS C1-3 metaG | ecosystem: Host-associated > Plants > Roots > Rhizosphere > Soil ... | reverse complement strand
GCTCGCCATCGGTCTGACTGATTACTGCACACTGATTCCTGATTACTCCAGCCGCGCCTGTCTTGACGCCGTGCTTCGCAGGCCGAACACTCCACCCCCCCGTCATGAACCTCCGCTCCCTTTTCGCTTCCCTCCTTTTCGTTGCTGCCCCGGCGCTTTCGCTCCGCGCGCAGGCCCCCACGCCACCCAAGACCCCGATGGTCAGCGACACCGCGTTGAAGGTGGAGTTGGTTGCCACGTTCCCTGAAGTCGAGGCCTGCACCACCGTTTGCGGCGGGCCGGACGGGGCGATCTATGTGGGGAATGACGCGCGCGACGGGCGCGTAAACAGCAGCCAGCCGGTGAATACGATTGTCCGCTTCTCCGGGCTCGGGCCGGACCGCAAGCGCACGGTCTTCGCCGACAAGATCTACTCGCCGGCGGGCAGCGCCTGGCATGAGGGCTGGCTCTACGTTTTGCATGATCCGCTGCTCACGCGCTTCAAGGACACCAAAGGCGACGGCGTGGCCGATGTGCGCGAAGACCTCATCACCAATCTCGGCGTCTCGCCCTACGAGGGGCTGAATGATCACGTGGTCAGCGGCTTCACCCTCGGCATGGACGGCTACTTCTACATCAGCGTGGGCGACCGCGGCATCTACCAGGCGAAGAGCGTGAAGGACGGCTCGACGATCACGATGCAGGGGGGCGGCATCGTCCGCTGCCGGCCCGACGGCACGAAGCTCGAGATCTTCTCCACCGGCACACGCAACCATCTCCAGGTGAATCTCGACGCGGAGGACAATGCCTTCACCCGCGACAACACGGACGATGGCAACGGCTGGTGGACGCGTGTGACACACCATATCGAGGGCGGCTACTACGGTTATCCTTATCTCTTCCGCAGCTACCCGAATCTCGGCGTGATCCGGCCGAGCAACGAAACCCTGAACGCGATCAAGCAACACGGCGGATCGATCGATCGCTCGGCGATCATGTCCGATGGAAGGAAAGTGTCCGACGTGGTGCCGGCAGACGCGGCCGGCAAGCCGCAAAAGACGGAGGCGTTTCTGCCCGCGCTCGCGGATTTCGGGGGCGGCTCGCCCACGGGCGGTCTCTGCTACCTGAGCGACGGGCTGCCCGAGCAGTATCGCGGGCGGCATTTCTTCAGCGAGTGGGGCAAGGGCGGCATTTTCGTGACCGAAGTGACGCGTGATGGCGCCACATTCAAGCTGGTGAGTGACACCAAGCTCGTCGAACCGGAGAAGGGCGGCGAATTTCGGCCGATGCAGCTCAGCGTGGCGGCGGATGGCTCGCTGCTCATCGCCGATTGGGGCTATGGTGGGTGGAAGAGTCCGCGCATCGCGGGCGCCATCTGGCGCGTGAGCTGGCCGGAGGCGAAGATCGCCCCGCGGTTGAAGGATGAGAACAAAGCGAGCGTGGATGAACTGATCGGCGCGCTCGGGCATCCGGACCGGGACCAGCGGTTGCGGGCGGAGTATGCCCTCGCCGCGAAGGGAGAAAGTGCATTGGCGGCGATCATCGCGAAGATGCATGAAGGCCACGCCACGACCGTCCAGCGCGTGCATGCCCTGTGGGCCATGCAGGCTATCGGCGCCTCTTCTGCGTCCGCGGAATTGCAGAGCACGGCGACCGGGCTGATCCGGCAAATGCTGACCGACAAGAACGCCACGCTGCGGGCGCAGGCGGCGCACGCCGTCGGGATGCAGCGGGTGGAAGCGGCCGGTGACGAACTGGCCAAGCTGGCCAGGGATGCCGATGCGGTAGTGCGCCTCGCTTCGCTGGCGGCACTGGCGCGCATCCCGAATGTGTCCTCGGCGACAGAAGACGCGATCATCGGCCGGATGAGCGATGACGACCAGTGGGTCCGTTTCGCCGCGCGCGCGACCATTCGTGAGCGTGTCGCGCAGGGCTTTGCGAAGGATCTGACCGGAAAGGGATCGAGCAAACTTTCCGCCATTCTGCACGCCTCCGATCCCGGTGTGGCCGACGCCGCGTGGCTCGTCTTCCCACTGGCCCTGGATGCGCGTATGGTGCACGCCCTCGGGAACACGAATTTCACCGATCGCCTCACCACGATCGCGGCGGGATCGGCGGCGCTGATCACGCCGCTCCTCAAGGATGCCAATCCAGGCGTCCGTGCGCACGCGGTGGCGGCGCTGGCAAATATCGCCTACGCGCCTCAGCCGTATGATGGCCACTGGTGGGGCACGCAGCCCGTGAAGAGCCCGCCGCCGCCGAACAGTGTCACGTGGTCGGGTACGCCCTCGGCGCTCACCGCGCTCACCGCCGCGCTCGCCGACTCGGATACCGGGGTGCGCCTCGCTGCCGCGAAAGCGTTCACCGCGTTCACGCTCGGAGGCACGCGCTCCGGCGCGTCTCCAGCGACCGTGGGCGGAGGCGGTGTGGGACAGGGACCCGCAGGAGCGGGTCCCTCCGAGCAAGCCGCTGGCGCGGCTCTCCGAGCCCGCCTTACCGCGGAAAGCGATTCGGGAGTCCGGCGTCAGTTAATCGAGTCGCTCGGCGTCCAGAAGGATCCGCTCGCCATGGACGTCTTCCGGCAGATTGCGCTGGATGAAAAGGCCGATCCGGAATTTCGCGAGACGGCCATCAGCGCCGTCGTGAATATCGGCGGCGACGCCGCGAAGCAGACGATCTCGCAACTGGCGGCGGCGAGCCTCTCGCCGGCAGCCACGCGCAAGATCATCACCGCGGCGGGAGATCTGAAAGTGCTCGACGCGGCGCCCGCGCTGATCGCCCACCTCAAGGACGCCGATGCCGGCAACCGGGAAGTTGCCGCAAAATCTTTGCAGCAACTCGGACCGAAATCGAATGCGGGTCCGGCGCTGATCGCCGCCATGGCCGACAAGGATGGCAAAGTCATGGCCGCCGCGATCGAGGCGATCGGCAGCTATCGCGACAAGTCCGCGCTCCCCACGCTCATCGCCCTCGCGGAGAAGAAGCGGTCCATGAAAGAAGTCACCGGCGCCCTGGCCAACATGCCGGATGAGAGCGCCATCCCGGTCCTCGTCGAATCGCTGCGGGACAAGAACACCGGCAACCGCCGCAATGCGATCAAGGCGCTGAAATCGATGCGCGAAAAAGCCTGGCCGCAGGTGGAAGCGCTGCTCGCCAGCGGCCGCGTGCCGGAGGAACTGGTGCCCGAGATTCGCAATGCATTCGAGAGCGGCGCGATCACAAAGTGGAAGATGATCGGCGTCTTCGAGAACGTGTGGGACGCGGTGCATCCGCCGGAGAAAGACGCGCTGGCCAATGGCGGCACGCCCAACCTCACCGCGAAGTATCACAACGCCGAGGGCAAGGACGTCGGCTGGATCGACGTGACGGCCGATGCGGACGCGGGGAAGGTGGATCTCGAGAAGACGTTCAAGACGACCGCCATGGTGTGCGCTTATGCCTACACGGAAATCGAGGCGCCGGAAGCCGCGGACGGCAAGCTCTTCACCAGCGCCGATGATGAGATCGCCGTCTGGCTCAATGGGCAGAAGCTCCTCGACCAACCCGGTTCGCACGGCTACGAGCCCGACAAGAACGAAACCCACGTGCACCTCAACGCGGGCAAGAACCGGCTCTTCCTCAAGATCGGCAACAAGAGCGGTTCGTGGGTCTTCCATGCCCGCATGCCGGGCTTCGACAACGGCAAGTTCATCAAGTCGAAGGAGCCGCTGCCCGATGAGAAGCAGCGCCTCTTCGCCCTCGCGATGAAAGCCGATGGCTCCTACGTCAATGCCGGCAATCCGAAGAATGGCGAAAAGCTCTTCTTCGATCAGACTGGGCCGCTCGGCGCCATTTGCGCGACCTGCCATACGATCAATGGCAAGGGCGGCCAGGTCGGCCCGGACCTGAGCGCGATCGCGGCCAACTACAAGCGACCCGATTTGATCACGAGCATCCTGGAGCCCAGCAAGACTATCGCCCTCGGATTTGAGCAATTCATGATCGAGACGAAGGGTGGCGAGACCTTTGCCGGCGCACTGCGCCAGGATACAGGCGATGCCTTCACGCTCGTGGGTGTCGACGCCAAGCCGCATGTGATCAAGAAGACTGACGTGAAGACGAAAACGGCGATTCCGATCTCGCTCATGCCCCCAGGGCTGACGCTTGGGCTCAAGGTCGAAGATTTCGTCGATCTGGTCGCGTTCCTTGAAACACTGAAGGGGAAGTGACTCACACCAGCTTCCACCCCGCCCGGTATTCCCGGCGGAGGAAGCGCTCGGCTTCGGGCGCGTTGGGGATGCGGAGATTTTTCGTGTCCCACTCGAGCTTCTTGCCAGCCCGATAGGCGACGTTGCCGAGGTGATTGGCTTCCGTGAGGCGGCCGCTGTAGCCGAAGTGGCACGTGGTCGGCGCACCCGTGCGGCAGGCGTGCAGCCACTCCTTGTGGTGGCCGATGGAATCCGGGATCGTGGGCGCGGGCGCGACGAAGCCCTTGAACTTCTCCTCGGGGAGCAGCAGGTGCTTGCCGTAGTCGGAGAGCAGCATGCCATTGTCGCCGACGAAGAGGACCCCGCTGTCCCAGGCCGGAATCTGCTTCGCGGCCCATTGGGGCGGCTTCATCTGGCCCTGATACCAAGTGAGCTTGACCGCGGGCATGGCGCCGCGAGCGCCGTAGGTGTAGGTGGCGCTCATCGTGGCGGGCGCGATCTCGGGGTGTGGCGGCGGGCCACTCGCTTCGATCGTGAGGGGCGCGTCGAGATTGAGCGCCCAGAAGGGCAGATCGTTCCAGTGCGAGCCGAGATCGCTCATCGTCCCATTGCCGAAGTCCCACCAGCGATACCACTTCGGGCCGGGGAAGTAGACGCTGTTGAAGGGGCGCATCGGCGCGGGCCCGATCCACAGGTCCCAGTCGAGATTCGGCGGCACCGGCTCGGCTTCCGAGGGGCGCTCCTGCACGGACACGACATCCTTGTAAGTCGCGGCGTCTTCCGGCGACTGGCGGCCCCACGTACGGCCGACCCAGACGTGGGCCTCGCGCACCGGACCGATCGCGCCACCCTGGATGAGTTCCACCACGCGGCGGTAATTGGTTCCCGCGTGGATCTGCGTGCCCATCTGCGTGGCGACTCCGGCGGCCTTCGCCGCCTCGGTGATGATCCGGGCCTCCTGCACATCACGGGTGAGCGGTTTTTCGCAATAGACATGCTTCTTGCGCCGGAGCGCGGGCAGGGTGGCGAAGGCGTGCGTATGCTCGGTGGTGCTGACGACGACGGCGTCGAACTCGGCATCCTTCAACTCGTCGTAGAGTTTCCGAAAATCGCGAAACTTCTTCGCGCCGGGCACCTTCGCCGCCGCGGCCTCGAGGTTCTTCTCGTTCACGTCGCACAGCGCCACGATGTTCTCGCCGAGCATCTCCGACATATTCGCACCGCCACGTCCGCCGCAGCCGATGATGACGATGTTCAGTTTGCCGCCCGGCGACTGGCTGCGAACGAGCGCGGGAAACGCGAGGGCGCCGGCGGCGGTGGATTGGAGGAAACGGCGGCGGGAAAAATGGGAGGCGTTCATGGGGGTGAAAAGCAAATGCTATGAGCTATATGGGCAAGAAAGGGAAATTCTTTGGCAAAAACGACAAAAGGATTCGTCGCCGGCGAGGTTCTCCTGATTGTCTCTCTGCGATCCCCCCTTTTGAAGCCTGACGCCCGCCATGCCTTCCTTCCTCCCTAAGCACTTTCGTCTTCGTCCTGAATGGATGCGCATCCGCACCTGGTGTCATCCTGAGCGGAGCGGAGGCAGCAGCGTGGGCGGAGCGCAGCCGAAGGATCCCGTTGCTTCACTCGCGGCTCGCTCGCTGGTAGAGCGACGGGGTTCTTCGACTCCGTTCCAGCCCGCCTTCGCCCCGCCTGGAACTCCGCTCAGAATGACCTCGGGAATGGGAGTCAGTCTCCTCCGGATTCTGGGAGTTTGCCTGCTGTTAGGTGTGGGCGCTGACGCCGCGGCGCTCCCCGATGACCTAGCCCCGCGCTTCACCCCGCCCCCGGAATACGCGCACGAATTCGGCGCCTACCGTTCGCCGCTGCAATTTGCCGATGGCTCGCCGGTCAAGACGCCGGCGGATTGGGCGCGGCGGCGCGAGGAGATCCGGCGGCACTGGCACGAGGTCATGGGGCCGTGGCCGGCACTCCTGGAAAAGCCGCGGCTGGTGGTCCTCGAGAAGGCGCCGCGCGATAATTTCACGCAGTGCAAGATCCAGGTGGAAATCGACGCCGGGCGCATGTCCGCGGGCTACCTGCTCATCCCCAACGGCACGCCGAAATTCCCGGCGGTGTTCGTGCCCTACTACGATCCGGAGACGAGTATCGGCCTGCAAAAGGAACTGCGCGATTTCGCCTATCAGCTCGCGAAGCGGGGTTTCGTGACGCTGGCCATCGGCTCCCCGGGAGGCGATGCGCGCAAGCCGGCGATCGGCGAGGCACAATGCCAGCCGCTGTCCTACCTGGCGTATATTTCCGCGAATTGCGCGCAGGCGCTGGCCGGATTGCCCGAAGTCGATGCGTCGCGCATTGGCGTGGTGGGGCATTCGTATGGCGGAAAGTGGGCGATGTTTGCGGCGTGCCTCAGCGACCGCTTCGCGTGCGGGGTGTGGTCCGATCCGGGAATCGCCTTCGATGAGAAGCGTTCGAACGTGAACTACTGGGACCCGTGGTACCTCGGCGCGCAGCCCGGGCCGCCGCGTCCCACCGGCCTGCCCGATGACGCGCATCCGCGCACGGGCGCTTACAAAGTGATGGTGGAGCAGGGGATGGACCTGCACGAACTCCAATCGCTGATGGCCCCGCGCCCGTTCTTTGTTTCCGGTGGAGCGGAAGATACCTTCGCCCGCTGGCCGGTGCTGAACCATGTCGCCGCCGTGGACCGCCTGCTGGGTTACGAGCAGCGCGTGGGCATGTCCACCCGGCCCAAGCACGATCCGACACCCGAATCGAACGAACTCATCTACCACTTCTTCGAACACTTCCTGAAACCCTCCCCATGAACCGCTTCCCCCTCCTGCTTCTCGCCGCCGCGCAATTCGCCTCCTTCGCGCGCGGGGCCGATCTGCCGCCGCTCGACTTCGGCAACGTGCGGGAAGAGCACGTGATGGTGCCGATGCGCGACGGGAAGAAACTTTCCGTCTATCTCTACCTCCCGAAAGGCGAGGGGAAATGGCCCGCGATCTTCGAGCAACGCTATGCGGAGATCACCGGCGCGGGTTCGCGCAAGGCGGCGGCGAAATTCGCCGAGAGTGGTTTCGTCATTGGCCTCGTGAACTATCGCGGCACGCACGAGAGCGAGGGGGTGTATCGCGGCTATCGCGGGCTCCAGTGGGGGGAATTGCGCGATGGCTACGATGTCTGCGAGTGGCTGGCCGCGCAGCGGTGGTGCACGGGCAAGGTGGGCACGTATGGGGGCTCCCAGGCGGGCTACGCGCAGAACTATCTCGCCGTCACGCAGCCGCCGCATCTTGTCGCGCAATACATGACCGATACCGGCCTGAGCCTTTACCAGGAGGGCTATCGCATCGGCGGCGTGACCCGGCCCGAGCGGTTCAAGGCCGGCGGAAAAGTCGCACGCGACCTCGCCGACAATGACGCGCTGCTGCGCGAGTGGGACCAGCATCCCGACTACGACGACTACTGGCGCGATGAGGACGCTTCCTTGCACTTCGATAAGATGAACCTGCCGTGCTTCACGATCGGGAGCTGGTACGACTTCATGTGCCAGGGTTCGGTCGCAAGCTTCATCGGCCGGCAGCAGCATGGCGGCCCGAATTCGCGCGGCCAGCAGCATCTCCTTCTCGGCCCGTGGCTGCACGGCGGCTATCCGAAATCGAACAAGATCGGCGAACTCGTGTTCCCGGAGAATGCCATGTTCGACGTGTATGCGCACATGACGAAGTGGTTCAACCACTACCTCAAGGGCGAAGCTAACGGCGTCGAGAAGGAGCCGGTGGTGCGGTATTACGTGATGGGCGCCGCTGGGGAGGACGGAGCGCCGGGCAATGTTTGGCGTGAAGCGCAGGATTTTCCGCCCGCCGCGGAGAGCGCCTCATTTTATCTCCAGCCCGAGGGCGCGCTCGCACGCAGCCGCGTGTCCGCCGCATCGGCGAAGACCAGCTATGCGAGCGATCCGCGTGCGCCGATGAGCATTCCCGGCGCCTCGTTTCCCGGCGCCCGGGACGCGCGCCCTTTCGAACAGCAGAGCGAGGTGCGGACGTGGACCACCGCGGCGCTCACCGAGCCGATGGAATGGACCGGCGAGGTGCATGCGGAGATTTTCGCCAGTTCCACCGCGAAGGACACCGACTTCATCCTGCGCGTGAGTGACGTGTATCCCGACGGCCGGAGCATGCTGCTCATGGACTATCCTCTGCGCGCGCGCTACCGGGAAGGCTTCGAGAAACAGGTGCTGCTCACCCCTGGCGAACCCGCGAAGCTCGCGTGGCACATCGGCTGGACGAGCATCATCTTCAACAAAGGCCACAAGGTGCGCGTGACCATCGCCAGCACCGGCGCGCCGCTCTATGAACCGAACAACCAGACCGGTGGGCCACAGACCATCGACTGGATGAAGGACGCCATTCCCGCAACGAACACCATCTGGCATGACCAGGATCATCCATCCCGGATCATTGTGCCGCTGACGAAGCCCTTCCACCCATGAACACCACCCGTCGCACATTCCTCAAAACCTCCACCGCCGCGGTCCTCGGCTTCCCCGCGATCCTGCGCGGGGCGAATCTTAATTCAAACCTGCAAATCGCCGCGGTGGGCTGCAACGGCAAAGGCATGTCCGACATCAGCGAAATCGGCTCGCACGCCCGGGCGAAGTACGTGGGCTTTTGCGATGTGGATTCCACGCGCTTCGCCAAGGCCGACCAGAAGTTTCCCGATGTCCCGCATTTTTCGGACTTCCGCGAAATGTTCACCAAGCTCGGCGACAAGTTTGATGCGGTCAGCGTGTCCACGCCCGACCACATGCATGCGCCCGTGGCGCTCGACGCGATGCGCCGGGGCAAACACGTCTATTGCCAGAAGCCGCTCACGCACACCGTATGGGAAGCGCGGCAGATGCGGCTGCAAGCCCGGAAATCGAAAGTGGTGACCCAGATGGGCAACCAGATCCACTCCCACGAAGCCTACCGGACAGCGGTGCGACTCGTGCGCAATGGCGTGATCGGGAAGATCAAGGAAGTGCACTCGTGGCAGAGCAATCCGGGCAACAAATACACCGGCCTGACCGCGCTGCCCACCCCGGGACCGGTGCCCGAAACGCTCAATTGGGACCTGTGGGTGGGGGCCTCGACGATGGTCGATTATGCGCCCGATGTGTATCATCCCTTCAAGTGGCGCGACTGGCAGCATTTCGGGAACGGCACGATGGGCGACTTTGGGTGCCACATTCTGGATCCTGTCTTCACGGCGCTCGAATTGACTGCGCCCACGAGCCTCGAGGCGGAGAACGAAGGGCTGAATCCCTACACCTGGCCGGCGGCGGAAACCATCCGTTACGTCTTCCCCGGCACCCAGTGGACGCTCGGCGGAACGATCCCGCTGACCTGGTACGACGGCGGACGCCTGCCGGACGCCGCCCTCGCCCAAATGCCCGCCGACAAAAAACTCCCCGGCTCGGGTTCGCTGCTGATCGGGGAAGGAGGTACGCTCATCATCCCGCACGTGGCGATGCCGCAGGTCTATCCCCAGGACAAATTCGCCAATTTTGAAATGCAAAAGGTGGAGGGCTCCAGCCACTATCACGCGTGGGTCGACGCCGCTTTAGGCGGTCCGAGAACGACGGACGACTTCGACTACGCGGGACCGCTTACTGAAGTGGTGGAACTCGGAAATGTGGCCACGCGTTTCCCGGGCGTAAAACTCGAATGGGACGCCCCAGGGCTGCGATTCAGCAATCACGCGGAGGCCAGCAAGGCCCTCACGAAGGTCTATCGCGATGGCTGGCAGATTGCGGCGGTGGGGTAGGGACGGGGAAGTTCTTGGTTCCTGGTTCCTGGTTCTTCGTTTTTCAGCGCTACGCAGCACCTGGAAACGACGAACCGAGCACCAGGAACCGAGAACGAAGAACATCCCAGTGGTCGTGCCATCGTCCGCCTGTGGAGACGGAAGAACGGAAAGTCTCGAATTTGTCTCGCCCGCACATCCACCACGGAAACATACTGCGAACGAAGTTGGTATTACACGCGCGCTTATGCTTTTCCTTGATCGAATTATCTGGATTTTGACTGCGATTATTCTCGCGGGTGCTCTTTCCGCATGCTCCTTGCTCGGCCTTGAGGGGCGCGTTTGGTACAAGCCGGGCGGGACGATCGAAGAGCGTGACCGTTTGCTGGCGGCTGCTGAACTCCAGGCGACGAAAGCACAGACGGAACTGTCGAAAGATCCCGAGCAGAGCTATGCTCGGAAGCAAACGGAACGGCACACGGTCCTGACATTCATGACGGCCGCCGGTTGGCAATTGATGCGGAAATCGGAAGCCGGCCAGTTGGGTCACGCCACGGGGACCGGTACTCCGCAGCGGAGAAACGTGGCTCCGACGGCGCTGGATCGGTAGGCGGGGGAGGGATGAGGGGGAGACAAGGAAGATTCTCCCCAGCAACAGAATACGCCCCGTCACGTTTTTCTTGTTGCGGAATTAGCGGGATAGTGTTCTTATGAACACATGTCACCGGCATTCGTCTTTTTAATTCGGCCGCTCACGGTGGAAAGAGGATTTGAGTTGGAGTGCGAAGGAGTCATTGAGGAACCGCTGCGCGTGCAACGCTTGATCGAGGCCGTCATCGCCGCCGCCCAAATGGGGCAGGGGCTCGATGCGGAAATTCAAATTCTCAACGTGGAGGGCGAGACCGCCGAGGTCCTGCAACTCAGCGGGTCGTCCAAAGCGCAACAACTCCAGCACGCATGAAAACGATCACGGAATATCAGCCGATGATTTTCTCTCAATTCGCCGCCAACGCGGAGAAACGCGACGAACGCCGCCGGCAGTGGCGGACCCATTCCCTGGCAGCGGGTATCTACACGGCGTTTGGCCTGGGTCTGAGCTGCGATACAGGATTTGTCGCATGGAACTGGCAATTCTGGATCATGTTCGCCCCGTTTCTGGCGGCCGGGGAGCTGGCCTCGCGACAATTGGCCCGGCGGCGGGCGGTCGCGGATTGAGCGAGGAGGTACGATCCCTCACCGAGCTCGCGGCCGATCTGGAGCGGCGCTTGCGTTATGGAGTTCGTGCGATTTATCGCCGCTTTGGTTTGCGGCGGAGCCGGGCTGGCCGGACTCCGTGCGGCGTTTGCGGGTTGATAGATGTTGGACATTCGGCCCCACCGACGCTCCGCGCCAAGCCAAAGCGGCGATAAATCGCACGCACTCCATAACGCTGCCGCTATGGGCGATGTCCCCTTTGGCTGGCCACGCCATCTACCGTTGCATCTCACGAATTCCTCCATCGTGAATATCCCGATTCTCGTGCAACATTGACCAGATGCCCCGAGTCATTTTCCACGTCGATATGGACGCCTTCTTCGCGTCGGTCGAGCAACGGGATCACCCGGAGTACCGGGGCAAACCGGTGATTGTCGGTTCGCCGCCCACGCAGCGCGGGGTGGTTTGCGCGGCCAGCTATGAGGCGCGCCAGTTCAAGGTGCGGTCGGCCATGCCTTCGCGCACGGCGGGGAAACTCTGTCCCCATGGCATCTTTGTCCGGCCGCGCATGGACGCCTATCGCGCGGAGTCGGCTGCGATCATGGAGATCCTCCGCAGTGTCACGCAGGTCATCGAAAAGGTTTCCGTCGATGAGGCCTATCTGGACGTGAGCGAGCCGTTCGCAACCGCCGGCGAGGCGGATGCCGCCCTCGAGGCGGCGCTGCCGCTTGCTCAGGAAATCAAGCGCCGGATCGTTACGGAACGGCATCTCACGGCGAGCATCGGGGTGGCGTCGAACAAGTTTCTGGCCAAGCTGGGCAGCGATTTCCGCAAGCCCGATGGGCTCACCCTCATTCGCGAACGCGACAAGGTGGAATTCCTAAAGCCGCTTTCCGTGCGAAGCATCCACGGTGTGGGTCCGGTGACGGCCGAGGCGCTCGAGGGCCGGGGCCTGCGGACGATCGGCGATCTGCAAAACCCGGCCGTCGATCTGCACGGTGTCGTTGGGTCATTTGCCGAAAGCCTCAAGGCGCGCGCCTTGGGCAACGATGACCGCCCGGTGGATACCAGTGACGATCGCAAGAGCATCAGCGCCGAGAATACGTTCCTGGAGGATACGGACGATCGCCCTACGCTGCGCGCTGCGTTGCGGGAAATGGCCGCCGACGTGGCGCAGACCCTCGAGCAGTATGAGCTCGGCGCGTTGACCGTGCAGGTGAAAGTGCGCTACAGCGATTTCTCCACGCTCACCCGCCAGATCCGGCTGGAAGAACCGGTGACCACGGCTGCGGAGATTTATCGCCTGGCCCAGTTTCTCCTCGCGCGCGATCGCCTGGTGAAGAGTCCACTGCGCTTGATCGGCATCGGCGTTTCGACGCTCGTGGCGCCGGTCCGGCACCAACTCCTCCTCGCCATATGACCGAGCCCGTGTCGAGGATGGCGGGCGAGACCGAAGCCCATCGCGACCTGAAACGCCGGGCGCTGCTCTGGGCACAAGCGAGCGGATTCCGCATTGCCGCCGCCGAAGTCTCGCTGCCCAATCACCGGGTGCGGATGGACGTGGCGGCCTGCCGTCCCGAGCGCGTGCGTGCGGCTGTGCGCGATGATGCAAAGCCAGCCGTGCGGCAAAAGTGGAACCCGGCCGTGGGCGTGACCGCGATCTTCGAGTGCAAGGCGTCCCGCGCCGATTTTATTCGTGATGGCCGCTCCATCCATCGGACGCTCGAGCGGCTGAAAGTCCTCGAGGGCCGGCGAACTCGGGCGGAGGAGGAACTCAAAATTCACTACCCCTCCATCCGCAATGGCGACTCGCTTTTCCAGGAATACGAGACGCTGGACTTTCAGCGCCCAGGCTACGAGCGCTACGACAAGATCATCCGCGAGATGCGGCAATTAAGCGCCCGCTTGCACGAAAACACGAAGTTCGAGCGGCTGGCGAAATATGCGGCGGCCAATCTTTTCTATGTCGTCGCGGAGCCGGGTCTTGTCACTTCGGGCGCCCTGCCGTGTGGTTGGGGATTGCTGGAGAGAGCGGGAGAGGATCTCGTGCTCAAGACCAGGCCGCACTGGCATGAGGTGCCTGAGGCGGACCGACTGGCCTTTCTACAACGCGTGGCGATGGCCGCGACGCGGGCGGTCAATCGGGAGCACGGAGTGACCCTGGACGCCTACGGCTTCCGGCCTTCGTCCACGTCAAAGAAGTCTGGCATGGTCTGAATGTCGTCCCGGTGGGCGAGACCGGCATCGGCCTTCACCTTTTGCAGGCGGCGCGAAGCGGGATCGTTCCAGCCCAGTTTCAAGATGAATCCGTTCCAGACGATCAGATCGTCTTCATTCAGCCGGCGGCCAGTGGCGAAACACCATTCCAGGATTTCGTCATCGGTGCCTCCTGAGAGGACGTGTTGCGTGAGTGCGTCATACTGCACCCGGAGGAAACTCGCGCAGAATCCATCGGCTCCCTTGCCGAGATTGGCGTGGTAGTCGAGCGGCAATTCACCCACGGCATGCAGGCGGATCTTGCTGAGCATGCGCGGGAAATAGGCCATCCCGCCGGCTTTGGCGTAGGCACTAACAGGCTTCTGGCTCATGGCGATGCAAGGGCAGGCGGAAACGGTGCTCTTGTCGAGCACGGAGATTTCCGCCGCCTCGCTGCAGGGCCTGGTGAAAAACTAGGCGGATCCTTGCAGTTTTTGCAGAAGCGCCGCCTGGTTCCAACTGTCCCAACCCTCGACGATGCGGCCGTCGCGGATTTTCAGCCAGGTTATACCAGAAAACGAAACCTCACGCGGCATGGCCGGTTTCGAACCGGCGGCGCCGCCGTGAGTGCCTGCGAAACGCCAGCGCACCACGGCGTCGTCTCCATCGGTGAGGATGTCTTCGATGTGAACCGTGAGGTCAGGCAACAGGCTCAGGAGCCGGCCCCACATCGCTTCGATGTCGGCCGGCCCTTTGGTTACCTCACCTTCGTGGTGACCCGTGCACGACGGATCGACCAGGCTGTAAATGGTCTCACGTTTGCGCTGGTTCCAAACTTCATCGAACCATCGGTGCGCAAGGTCGTGATTGACCTTGTTCACCCGATCAGGCTTTGACGTGCTTCGAGACGAGCTTGGTCATCTCGAACATGGTCACGTTTTTCTTGCCGCCGAAGATGACTTTCAAATTGTCGTCAGCATTGATCTGGCGACGATTCTTTGCATCCTGGAGCCCGTTCTTCTTGATGTAGTCCCAAAGCTTCTTGGTCAGTTCGCCACGGGGAACCGGCTTGGAACCGACGACCTTGGAAAGCGCCTCATCAGGCTGGACCGGCTTCATCAGCGCGGGGTTCACCTTGCGGGCTTTCTTGGCGGGAGCTTTGGCGGCCGCTTTCGCTGGGGCTTTGGCGGGAGCTTTTTTGGCTGGGGCTTTTGCTGGGGCTTTTTTGGTGGGCATAGGCCGCGCATATTAGTGGCCAAATTGATGGCGGCAATCGCAATTACTTAAAATTGTAACAATTGACGCCGGAAGTTTTTTTCGTAAGTAGTTCTTGGTATGTCCACTACCAACCCATCCATAGCGGCCCTGCGCCGCGCGATTGAAATCTCCGAACGCATTGCCAGCCTCGAATCAGAGCTGCGCACCGTCCTTGCGGGTGGAGCATCCCGCTCGACGGTCGCGGCATCCGCTCCCGTCGCTGCCGAGGCTCCGTCGCGTCGTCGCGGAAAGAAGAGGAAGATGTCCCCCGAAGCCCGCGCTCGAATCGTCGCCGCGCAAAAAGCCCGCTGGGCGAAATTCAATGCGGCCAAGGGAGGAACTGCGAAAGCGGCGAAAGTGTCCGCGTCGGCACCGGCGGCCCCCGCAGCCAAAGGCAAAAAGAAGCGCAAGATGTCGCCCGAAGCTCGTGCCCGTATTGTTGCGGCGCAAAAAGCGCGGTGGGCGAAATTCAACGCCGCACGCGGGAAATAAGCGGCGGCGCGGGAGCGCAGCTTCTAATTTTTTTCGCTGCGTATCGCAATGTAGCAGTAGTTGTTTCCACTACACGATCGATCGGAGAAGGTCGGTTGTGTGATCCATCTTGATCGCCGCTTCGCTTGGCGCGTCTGCAACGCGGCGAATTCATTCGCAGAACCACGGCTCACGAATGAATTTGCGGCTGCGCCTCTGACGCGAGATATGCTCGCCGATCGGCGGGCGTATCGATATCGACCACTCCTTCGGGAAATGCGATGCACGCGAAATCCGTTGGCCTGTTGACGAGAATGCGCTTGGCGCCTTCGTTGTTAGCCAGCGCGCTTAACTCGTCGAAGAGCGAGCGGCCGAACAACGCGGGCACGCCGATCGTTCCAGCGTAGGTGGAAGCGGCCCCGGGCTTCTGTGATTTTTCTCGTGCACGGATGAGCGCCGTTAGAATTTCCGGCGTCACGAAGGGTTGATCGCAAACCAACACGATCAATGCATCGAGCCCCGGTGCGGTGGCCAGCGCATGCGCAACTCCGGCCCGCAATGAATAGCCAATTCCGAGGCGCCATTGCGGATGGTGAAGCACGTCCGCGCCAAGGTCCGTCACTTCACGCGCGATACGCTCCCGGTGATCTCCTGCGACCACCACGGCCGGCGTGCACCGGGCGCCAATCGCCGCAAGGGTGGCGCGACGCACAAGCGTCTCCCCCGCGTGCACCAGAAATTGTTTCGGTTCGCCCAAGCGACTCGAGCCACCCGCAGCCAGGATGACCGCGCCAATGGCCTCCGTTGTCACGGCAACGCAACCTCTGTCGCCGCGCGCGATGCGTGAATGGGCGCCTTGCGCTCGCGTAAAAACTCCCCCGAACCTCCGCCAAACACGGCCTGAATCTCCGCCACGATGGCGAGGGCGATTGTCTCCGGCGCGCTGGCGCCGAGGTCGATTCCGGCGGGGGCAAAAAGGTTAGGCCCGGGCGCGACGCCGGTGTCGAGAAGGTCGCCAATCAATTGCTCGCGACGCGTGCGTGGCCCCATCAAACCGATGTAGCGCAGGTCGTGGGCGAAGAGCGCGCGCAGGATGGCAAAGTCGCGTCCGTAGTTGTGGGTCTTCACCACCGCCGCCGTCCACGGATCGTACGATTCCTCGAGTTCACTGGCGCTCTCATGAACCCGCGCCGGCCATCCGAGAATCCGGGCCATGTCACAAAGCGCGTCGCCGTCGGAACCATTGCCGAAGACGAGCAACTGCGGAGGCGGCTCGATGCGCTGGAGAAACGCGGCTTCGATCGGTACTGAATCACGGACGAGACGGCTGCCACCCTCGGTGGTCGTGCTAATCAGGCAGGGCTGTCGTGCATGGTAGTTGGCGGAAAGCTCCGTGAGAAAACTGTCGTCCGCGCGTTCCACGAGAATCTCCAAGGCGCCGTTGCAGCCGAAACGGCGCCGCGTATCGAAGGTCATCAATTCCGTGTCTCCCGTGCGCAAAATCGCGCGCCCCCTCCCGGCGACTTCCTCCTCGAGGCAGCCGCCGCTGAGCGAGCCGACCGTCTGGCCTTCGGCCGTGATGAGCATCCTCGCGCCGGGCCGCCGATAGCTGGAGCCGCGCGCACGGACCAGCGTGGCCAGTGCCATGGGTTCGCCGCGACGGCGCTCGAATTCGCGGATGATGTCGCCGATTTCTTTCATCAGAGCAGCTTGTCGAGCGTGATCGGCAGGTCGCGCACGCGCCTGCCTGTGGCGTGATAGACGGCATTGGCCACGGCGGCCGCCGTGCCGGTGATTCCAATTTCGCCCATGCCGCGGGCTCCCATGGGATTGAAGGCAAAATCGGGTTCGCCCACAAAGTGCACCTCGATCTCTGGGATGTCCGCATGCACGGGCACATGGTAATCCGCGAGGTTGCGAGTCGCCGGCACTCCCGTGGCCGGGTCGAGTACCGTCTCTTCTTCCAGTGCCATGCCGATGCCCATGACGACTCCTCCGAGAATCTGGCTGCGCCCGGTTTTGACGTTCATGATTCGTCCGCAATTCATCACCGACACGAAGCGCGTCACGCGCACGCGGGGCAGGGCCGGATCAATCTGCACCTCGCAGAAATGGGCGCCGAAGGATTGGAAGGCGACCTTTGGTTGGTCGAGCAAGGGCGGCTTCGTGCTGCCATCTCCCTCAATGGAATCCTTGCCGGCGCGCCGGAGGATATCCGCGAAGCTGTCGCTGCGGGATGGCTCTCCTTCGGCGTTCAAACGCCCGGGTTCGCTCATGACGATCTTCTTCGGGTCAAGCCCGCGCAGAGGCGAGTGCTCGTCGGCCACGGCGAGTTTGGCGAGGTTCTGGTGGAGGGCCTTGGCGGCATCGTAGATCGCCGTGCCCACGGTGGCCGTAGTGTTCGATCCGCCGGCCACGGGTCCGAAGGGGAGATCGGAGTTTCCGAGCTCGAACTTCACGCTTTCGACGGGCACGCCGATGGCCTCCGCGCTGATCTGGGTGAGGACGGTGTAAGCGCCGGTCCCGAGATCGTGCGCCGCGCACTGCACGAGAACCGCGCCCGAGACGTCGAGTTTGATTTTCGCTTCGGCCGCCATTTTGTGGGCGGGATACGTGGCCGTGGCCATTCCCCAGCCGATAAGCTGGCCGTCCCGCTGCATCGAACGCGGCTCCGGCTTGCGCCGCGCCCAGCCAAATTTCTCCGCGCCCAAACGGTAGGCGTCCTTGAGGTATTTATTGCTGAAAGGTTCGTCCTTGATGGGATGCGAGTCCGCATGATTGATGAGGCGCAGATCGACGGGATCGATGTGCAGCTCCGCGGCCAGTTCATCCATGGCGCATTCGAGGGCATAGGTCCCGGGGCATTCGCCCGGAGCCCGCATGAACGTCGGCGTGGCCACGTTCACGGGATAGACGACCTCCTCGACGGCGATCGAGGGGCTGGCGTAGAGGACCCCGGTGGAACGCGCTCCACAACTTTCGACGTATTCGCCGACGTGCGAACCGAGGGTATCGATGCGGTGCCGGATGGCCTGGAGATGGCCGTCGCGCGTGGCGGCGAGCGCCACCGTCTGCGTGGTCGGGGTGCGATGACCCGTGCCGGAAAACATGTCCTGCCGGGAAAGGGCAAACTTCACCGGCGCTCCCACGACTTTCGCCGCCATGGCCGTGAGAATGACGTGCGGCCAGACCGCGCCCTTGCAACCAAAAGCGCCGCCGACGAACGGGCAAATGACGCGTACGTTTTCTCGCGGCAACCCGAACGCCCTGGAAAGAATGTCCTGTCCGCCCTTCACGTATTGCGTGGCGTCGTGCAGCGTCAGGCGGTCCTCGGCGACCCATTCCGCCACGGTAGCCGAAGGCTCCATGGGGCTGTGCGTCTCTTGGGGCGTTTCGTAAATCCGCTCGATCATGACCAGGCTCGGGTCGCCCAAGGCCTTCTCGACGTCGCCTTTTTCCAGTTGTACCGGGTCTCCATTATTGACCTTCGGCTTCTTGCCTGTATTGCCCGCTTGCTTGGCAGTGAGCACCGGGGCTTTCACCTCATAACCGATGCGGATGAGTGAAGCGGCATGCCGGGCGTGCTCGAGCGTATCGGCTACGACGAGCGCCACGTACTGGCCTCCGTAGGAAATGATGTCATCGCTCAATGGCAGCCGGTTTTCATTGCGCAGACCGCCGCCGGTGGCCGGCGCCGGCTTGGGCTCCTTGAGCTTGGGGGCATTAAGGTGGGTGAGAACGGCCCGCACGCCGGGCGCCGCTTCCGCCGGTGCCGCGTCGATGCTCGTGATCTTCCCATGGGTACACCGGCTCTTGATGGCGAAGGCGTGGCAAACGCCCGGCGGACTGAACTCAGCGGCATACTTCGCGGCGCCGGTCACCTTCAGGCGGCCATCCACGCGATTGATCGGCTTTCCCAGGACTCGCGGCGTAGTGGTGGAGTTGTTCATGCTTGGGCGGCCACGGTGGTCAGCGCGCGCACGATGCTCCGGCGCGCCAGTTCGATTTTGAAATTGTTGTGTTCGTAGCCTTTGGCTCCGGCCATGGCCGCATTCGCCGCGGCCTGAAATACGGCTTCCCCAAGAGGCTGGCCGGCCAATGACTCTTCGGCTTCCAGCGCCCGCCATGGCTTGTGCGCCACGCCACCGAGAGCGACGCGCGCGGTTACGATTTTTCCGCCGGCGTCGACCTGCAGCGCGGCGGCGACGCTGACCAGCGCGAATGCATAACTCGCCCGGTCCCGGATCTTCAGGTAATGCGAGCGCGCCGCGAAGGGCCGTGCTGGAAGATCCACTGCGGTGATGAGTTCATCCGCGGCGAGGTTGGTCTCGTGCGCAGGCGTATCACCGGGCAGGCGGTGGAAATCCTGGAAGGCGATCTCGCGTTCGCCGCGAGGGCCGCTCACGCGGATGACCGCTTCCAAGGCCGCGAGTGCCACGCACATGTCGCTTGGGTGCGTGGCGATGCAATGCTCGCTCTGCCCGAGGATGGCGTGCATGCGATTGAATCCTTCCAGGGCGCCGCATCCGCTCCCGGGCACGCGCTTGTTGCAGGCCGGGAAATCGGGATCGTAGAAACAATAGCAACGCGTGCGCTGCAGCAGGTTGCCGCCCGTGGTTGCGCGATTGCGCAACTGGGGGCTGGCTCCGGCGAGAATCGCCTCGCTCAACACGGGATAGTTCTTCTTGATCAGCGGATGTTCCGCCACGTCCGAATTGCGGGACAGGCTGCCGAGCCGCACGCCGCGGCCCTCGGGAAGCTCCTCGATCTGCGCGAGCGGCAGCTTGTTGATATCGATGATTTCGCCGGGGGTCTCGACACCCATCTTCATCAGATCGACGAGATTGGTTCCTCCACCCAGCAGCTTGGCCCGGGGATGGGAGGACAATTCGGCGACGGCGTCCCGCGCATCGCCACTCCGATGATACGTAAATGGGTTCATGCGGACGCGGTCTTGGATTTTGCCTCGCGAATGGCGGCCACGATGTTCCCGTAGGCGCCGCAGCGGCAGATGTTGCCACTCATCCATTCGCGAATCTCGTCGTCATTACCCGCATGGCCTTCCTTGAGCAGGGCGACCGCGGAGCAGATCTGGCCCGGTGTGCAGTAGCCGCATTGGAAACCATCGTGCTCCAGGAAGGCCGCCTGGACGGGATGCAACTCGTCGCCTTTGGCCAGTCCTTCGATGGTGGTAACCTCGTCGCCTTCATGCATTACCGCGAGGCTCAGGCAGGAATTGATCCGCCGGCCGTTGACCAGCACGGTGCACGCGCCGCACTGCCCATGGTCGCAGCCCTTCTTTGTTCCGGTGAGCCCTAAGTGCTCGCGTAGCGCGTCGAGCAGCGTCACTCGGGGATCGACGTGCAGGGTGGTGGACTGGCCATTGATGGAAAGGGTGACATCCATGATCTGCGAACCGGCGGCGATATTCGCCGCAGAGGCACTGGGCTCTTCTGCACTTCGCAAGAATCGTGGTCCAATGGCCATGACCGCGCCGGTGGCTGCGGCTTGCTTGAGAAAGGCACGGCGAGTAGCCGGATCGCCAAAGGTCAGAATGGCGTCCAGGTCATCGCCACGGGATGGAGGAAGAGAGTTGTCGTTCATCGAGATCGCGCGCGTTTTAAGGAGACTTCGATGCTGGCCTCCGGAGTGGTTGGGTTTAGGTTTCAATCTTCCATGCCTGCCTCGACTCCCTCTTCCGCAATTGCCGACCGCGCCGCCGGGGCCATCGTCGGCGCCTTCGTTGGTGACGCTCTTGGTCTCGGACCTCACTGGTATTACGACCTCGATGAACTCCGGCAGGATTACGGGGAGTGGATCGATGGATACACAGAGCCCAAACCGGACGCCCGTTATCACGCGGGAATGAAAGCCGGGGACCTGTCCCAGACAGGGATCATCATGCTCCTGCTCCTTCGCTCACTCGCGGAACGAGGCACCTACGATCAGGCGAATTTCACGAGGCGCCTCGATGCGGAGTTGTTGCCGAAATTAAACGGTGAGCCCTTTGCAGGACCGGGCGGATACACCAATCACTCCTTCCGGCAGGTCTGGCAGGCCCGTGTGAAGGAGGGAAAGCCGTGGGGCGAAACGGGCGGAAACGCGGATACCTCCGAGGCAGCGGAGCGAGTTTCGTTGATCGCGGCGATGTTCGCGCTGGATCCGTTCGCGGCAGCCAGGCACGCATTGGATTGCTGTCTGTTGAGCCAGACCGATTCCCTCGTCGCCCAACACAGCGTGGCGTTTGCCTGCGTCGTCGCGGCGCTCGTGCGCGGCGAACCGTTCGATGAGAATATCTCGGACGTCCTGATGGACCTAATCAGGGACGGGACGATCCCGTTCGTGGCCAAAAGCTCAGTCGCGGCGTCGGGCGCCCGGCGCGCGCCCTTTGGCTTTGCTTCGCCCGATGCGATCCTGCTGCCCTCGTGGATTGTGGAAGCCGTGCACGATCCCGCGATCCAAATCGACCCGCCGTGGAAGGTCTCGCAGGTGTATGGGATGTCGTGCGCGATCAACTTCGTGTTGCCCGGCGCGTATTACCTCGCGGGGAAGTTTCCCGGCGATTTCGAATCCGCCGTGCTCCACGCCATCAACGGCGGGGGACAGAACATGTCGCGGGCCTGTCTCACCGGAGCGCTGGTCGGCGCGCAGACTGGTTTGAGCGGCATCCCGGAGCGCTTCATCGAGGGCCTCCTGGAAGGCGAGACCATTGTCCGCCTGGCGCGGAAGGTGGCGGAGGCGGGCACTGGAAGACTGAGCGAGTCTTAGACCAATTGCTCGCCCTTGCCACCGTGCGCTTGTGCCATCTGGCAGGCGCCCCGTACCCGTCATTCTGAGGAACGAAGAAGCTCTGATCTCTTCCGTCATCTGACACCACGTTGGTGAGGAAAGGCAGAGATCACAGGTTCTTCGCTGCGCTCAGAATGACGGCGAAGGGGCGCGCGCCTAATGGCTGATGACCAGTGTGAGATCATACGCATAATTAGTGATACGGAAGACCGGCGTGCGGCGCTGAAGCGCCCGCCCAATCAAGCCGCCACGCGCATCAACATCGGCCCGCTTGCCGGCCGCCGGATCTCCGGAGTGCCGCACAGCCGTTGCTCCAGATCGATGCGATCGCGCACGCGGACCTTCGCCGGGTCTACCTGGTAGGACCACACTTCAAACCACGTGAGCCGCGCTGCGCCGTAGCACGTGGAGAAGGCGCAGGTGGCCGCGTCGTATCCGGTCGCGATGCGGACACGCCCGGTCCGGGGCGTATTGAAACGGGCGTCGAAGACCTGCCAATGTCCTCCCATGAAGACCTCGAAGTAGGCGTGAAAATCCATCGGCGTGCCGGGATCGAAGCAGGCGATGTCCGGGACGTAGCCGCTGACGTAACGCGTGGGAAGGTTGAAGGTGCGGCACAGGGCCACACCGCAGTGGGCAAAGTCTCGGCACACGCCGTATCCCCGCTGGATCACATCATGCGCGGTGATCTCACTGCTGCCCGAACCCGTCCGATACTCGATGTTTTCGTGCAGCCAGTCGCAGATGGCCTGGATGCGCTCCAGCCCTTGCTGGTATTTGCCGAATTGCTGCCAGGCGAAATCCCGCAGGCGGTCGCTGTCGCAGTAGCGCGAAGCCAGCGTGTAGCGCAGCAACTCCGCGGGAAGCAGATTCGGCGGTATGGGCTGGTCCGCCCGCATAAAATCTTCGCTCGCGGCCGGGACAAACGAAATGGAGTCATAGACGAGCGTCGTCACACCGGGCGGGAGGTTTAGCCGCAGCACCGCGTTGCCGTGATCGTCCTGGAACTCGCCGGCCACTTGCAGGGGAGATAAATCGAGGGCTTCCTGGGCCACCAATTGATGGGCATCGTGCCGCGGTTTGATATTGAGCAGCATCGGAGCTTCGCATGGCGTCTCGTAGATGAGTTTGCATCCGGCTCGAACGGCGAGTTCGAGGGGTTGGGTAGGGATCAAGGGTATGGGATGGGTCACAGGTCGTGGTCGGAGTTGGTGTGAAGGGAGAGGGCGGCGCGAACCGCGGTTATTCCGGCTGCGTGGCAGCGGATCTTTTCGGCGGAACCGGGTCGAGGATGAGGCGAGTGCCCGTCCAGCGCTTCCGGCGAATGCCGCGGGAAGCCATCCGGCCACGAACTTCGTCGAGCGAAATTCCGAGGATGGAAGCGACCGCTTCGGGAGAAGGACTGAGTTGTTTCACAATCCCGCATCGCGTCGCGCCGTCGCGGCGGATGCAACCTGCGCTATTTGCAGGGGAAGACGGTCGAGGCGAGCAGGGTGAGGAGCAGGCCGGTGAGGCTGATTACCGAGACCACGACCGTCCAACTTTGGAGCGTCTCCTTCTCGGTGAAGCCGCTGAGCTTGCTCACCGTCCAGAATCCGCTGTCGTTCATCCACGAGAGCATCTTCGAGCCGAAACCGATCGCGAGGTAGATATACATCGGATGGTAGGGAATCGCTCCCGGAGTGCTGATCATCGGATAGAGGATGCTCGAGGTGGTCAGCATCGCCACCGTGGCGCTTCCCTGGGCGACGCGGATCACGACGGAAACCGTCCACGCCAGCAGCACGAGATTGATGTTGCGCCCCTCGGCGAGCGTCTTAATCGAGTCGCCGACCCCGGCGTTTTTCAACATGATGCCGAAGGCGCCGCCGGCGCTGGCGATGAGAATGATGACGCCGGCCGTAGCGAAAGGCGGACCGATGATCTCGATGACTTTCGCCATGCTCCATCTGCGTTGCCGCATGAGCAGCCAAATCGACAGTGCTGCCCCGACGACGAGCGCAATGATGCGGTTTCCGAGAAATTCCACGGCATCGAAGAGCAGGGGATAATTTTCCCGGTGGCCGAGGGTCTGGAGGAATGAGGCGCTGCCGATGAGGGCAATGGGCAGGAGAATTGGGGCGAGCGAAGCGGCGAGGCCGGGCAATTCGTCTTCGCGGCGGCCGACCATCAGTTCGAGATCCTCCAGCGAAACACCGCCGGTTTCGCGCATCGGCGCATCGATGCGCCGGGCGAGAAACCGCGCCACCAGCCAGCCGACGCCCGCGGGGATCATCCCTGCCATAATGCCGATGCCGATCGTGTGCCCGAGATCGAGATGAAGGTTCTCCGCCATGGCCATGGGGCCGGGATGCGGAGCGATGAGCGAATGCGTCACCGTCCCGCCGCAGCAAATGGCGAGAACGAAAAGCATATAGTCCTTGCCCGTGCGAACGCGCAACGCGCGGGCGAGGGGCACGAGCAACATAAAGAACGCCTCGAAGAAAATGGGGATGGAGAGAATGTAGCTACTACAGAGAAGCGCGGTGCCGGCCCGCGTCTCGCCGAAAATGCCGAGAAACCGCCGAATGACTTTGTCCGCCGCCCCACTCTCGACCAGGCATGTGCCAATGACCGAGGCGAGGGCGATGACGACGCCGATCTTTCCCGCGGTTTCACCAAAACCCTGGGTGGTGAGTTCCGCGGACTGGACCCAGTGACTGCGCTCTTTTTGCGGCGCCTTCGGCATCGTGCCGTATTCTCCGGCCAGCTGCGTATGGGCGAGCCCGCCGGCCAGGACGGCGGCGATGATCAGGGAGAAAAACGAATGAAGACGGACGTAGCTGATCAGGAAAACGACCGTGGCCAGGCAGATCACGAGGACCACGAAGGGCCAGAGCGTCTCGAAGGTGATGGAGTTTGTGGAGGCGGCGAGCAGGATGGGGAGAGGCACGGGTTGGGGCGGTAGTGCGTCAGAAATGCGCGCGCGAGGCAAGCGGCGGGAGGGCGGAAATGTCAGTGTTCAGTTTTCAGTGTTCAGTCAGACACCGAAACGGCGTGCCTTTGCAGATCCTTTCTGAACACTGAATACGGAATACTTCCTCTCCCCCCTACGCGGCGTCCGACGATGCCAGATGCGCGATCTCCATCCCGAGGAAGCATACATCGTCCGCAAAGGCGCGGCCTTCCGCGAATTGCTTGATTTCCTGGAAGACGTCGTGCACGAGCTGGTCGGGCGGCATGCCGGCCCGCGCCTGGATCGATTGGCGGAGCCGCTGTTCGTTGAACGATTCGTCGAGGTGGTTTTCCACGTCGAAGAGCCCGTCGGTGAACAGCAGGATGAGGTCGCTCGACTCGAGTGCACGCTCGTGCACCGCGTAATGGGCATTTTCGAAAATGCCGAGAGCGGGACCGCTCCCGCGCGGAGGGACGATCGCCTCGACCAAGCGGGACGAACTCCGGACGAGCAAGGGGCTCGGATGACCCGCGTTGGCGAAGGTGATGCGCGAGGTGGCGACGTCGGCCACGACGTAACATGCCGTGGCGAAGAGATGCGTGCCGGAATGGCGGAGGATCTCCCACAGGGTGCGATTGATTTTGGTCAGCAACTCGCCGGGTTGGTCGGCGGTGCCGCTGAATTGCTCGCCGAGCGCCCGCATCATCGCCGTAACGAGCGCGGCGCGGACGCCGTGCCCCATCACGTCGCACATGAAGACACCCACGGAAGTGTCCGAGAGCGGAAATACGTTGAAGAAATCGCCGCCCACCGAGCGTGTCGGCTGATACATGCTGCAAAACCGGATGGCGCTGTCCCTGATGCCGGCGCCCTTGGGCAAAGTCGGGAAATGATGCGGCAGCAGCGCCATCTGAAGCTCGCGCGCCATTTGGAGCTCCTCTTCCATGAGGGCGTTCTTCTGCGTCAATTCCCGGGTCCGTTCGGCCACGCGTTTCTCGAGTTCCTCGTTCATGCGCCGGAGATCCCCTTCGGCCTGGCGACGGGCGCGGCGCTCGTCCGCTTCCCGCAAGGCGCGCCGCACTTTCTGTCCCATCCTCCCCATCCGATCCTTGAGCACGAAATCGGTTGCGCCCTGCTTGAGCAATTCCACGGCATTTTCTTCACCTACCGTTCCCGAAACGATGATCACCGGCACGTCCGGACAACGATCGCGGGCAATGGCCAGGGCGGTGGCGCCATCAAAGGACGGTAGCTTGACGTCGGCGAAAATCAGGTCGGGACGGAATTGGTCGATGCCAGCTTCGAAGGCGGCCCTGGTCTGGACGACCGACCACTCACACCGCAGACCAGTCTGCTCCAACTCGTTTCTGGTCAATTCCGTGTCCAGCGCACTATCCTCCAGAAGGAGGATGCGGAGGAACTGATTGTCTTCGTGACCCATCATCGCGCCGCGGATTAGCGCTTAATCTTCCTGGTGATCAAGCGACACCTCATAGGATCGCCGGTCTGATTCCCGCGTCCATTTACACGAACGAATGCTACGCAGTCGCGCACTGTTGACGCTGCGCCAGGGCACGGGAGCGGGGAAGTTCCAGAACTGGGAGCATCCTGCTGCCGCGACAGTTCGGACAGGTGGTGGGCGCCGGTTGCGGGCCGAGGAAGCCAATGACCTCACCGCAACTCCGACAGCACCAAGTATCTGCTCGGATTTCGGACAACGGAGAATCGTACGAGGGGGCGAGGGCATTGAACATACGCCCTCAGTTTCGAGTGGCATCCGGCTGGCGCGCGTATCGATTTGCGCCAATTCCAGGAGCTTGTGTGCGATTCGATGGCCGCTTACTCGGGCGAGAAGAGGGACCTCCCAGGAGCCCGCTTTTTGGCTTCCTCGATCGACTTCTGCAATTTCGCCGCGAAATCAGAGTTCATGGATAGACGAATCCGCAGCTCGCGGGATTTCTTGAGCAATTCGGCGAGTGGCTGGGATGAGCGAAGGCTTCGCATGCTTACGTGAATAAGCGTAGACCGGGCCACTGGCGCAGTTTTTTTGCAATTTTGGCAAAAACTGGAACTGCCACCAAGGCGCCCGGAGGCGGCCCCTGGATCGTATGGCTCGCCACGACCGGCCGAAGGGCGTAAAAGCTCCATCCATGCGCTTGATTCCGGTTTTCATCTGGCTGCTCACTTTCGCGTCCGCCTTTGCCGAACACCCGGCGTGGAAACCGGAGCGGACATGGGTCTTCGCGGTCGGCATCCTGCGCTTCGAAGGGGCGGCCCTGCACGGCTGGCCGGAGGAAGGACGCATGGACGTGGTGATGCTCGACGCCTTGCGTAAGCGCGGTGTGCCCGGCGATCACATCCTCTTCTTGAAAAACGAGCAGGCGACTTCCTCCCAACTCGGCAAGAGCCTGGCGGAATTTGTGAAGCGGGCCGGTCCCGACGATACGCTGATCTTTTATTACGCCGGCCATGGCGGGCGCGACTATTCCGACCCGGCGCGAGCGGTGCACCTGGTGCCTTACGACTCCAAGACGGCATGGCCGACGAAGTCGGTTGTCGATACCATCGAGGCGGGCTTCAAGGGGACGCGCGTGTTGTTGACGGCGGATTGCTGCCACTCGGGCGGACTGGCCGAGGAGGCGGCGCGGCATCCGGGGAGGATCAGCTTTGCCACGCTGACCAGCGCCCGCTCCAGCGCCACAAGCACCGGCAACTGGACATTCACGCAATGCCTCACCGACATCTACAACGGCAACCCGCTCATGGATCTCGATCATGATGGTGTGATCACTTTCGCCGAAGCGGCGCAGGCGGCCGATCTGCGCATGGCTTTCCGTGAGGATCAGCGCTCCACCAACGCGATCACGGGCAACATCCCCGCGGACTGGGTGCTGGCCACGGCGACCGGTCCAGCGTCCAAGTTGGTCCTGGATGGCTGCGAAGGTCGCGAGGGCGGAAAATGGTACAAAGCGAATATTCTCTCCGCGCACGACGGGAAATACTTCGTCACATGGCCGGGCTGGGACAGTTCCAGCAACTCGTGGGTGACTCCGGACAACCTGCGCCCTGCGGGCCGCAAGCTGACAGCGGAGGGCACGACGGTGGAAATCGAGTGGGACAAAAAGTGGTATCCGGGGAAGGTGGTTCGCAGCGAGTTGGGTCTGCTGCTCGTGCATTACGATGGCTACACCGCCGCTGACAATGAGTGGGTTCCGGCTGAGCGAGTGCGTTTGCCGCGATGATACAAATATAACACATCGATGCCGATGTGATGGACGGATGTATGGCGGATTAGGCCTACAGATTTGGCAAAAAAGAATCTCGGATTCGAAGCAACCGATTGCCCGCGTCCCGCGAAACGTGGGTATGCCGCCGAGAAAAACTCCGAACCGCAATTCCACGAAACTCCCGAAAGTTCCCACGGGAATTTCAGGCCTGGATGAAATCACCGGCGGTGGATTTCCCGCGGGGCGACCCACGCTCGTTTCCGGGAGCGCTGGCGCGGGCAAGACGATGCTGGCCGTCGAATTTCTGGTGCGCGGGGCGACCGAGTTTGGCGAGCCGGGAGTGTTCATGATGTTCGAGGAGAGCGCGGAGGAACTGGCCGCCAATGTCCGCTCGCTCGGCTTCGACCTCGAACGATTGATGGCGGAAAAGAAGATCCTTCTCGATCACGTCCACATCGAGCGCCGCGAAATCGAGGAAACCGGGGAATATGATCTCGATGGACTGTTCATCCGGCTTGGACATGCCATCGATTCGATCGGTGCGAAGCGCGTGGTGCTCGACACGATCGAGGCGCTGTTCGCCGGCCTGCCGAATCACGCGATCCTGCGGGCCGAACTGCGCCGGCTGTTCCGGTGGCTGAAGGATCGCGGCATGACCGCACTGATCACCGGCGAAAAAGGGGAGGCCTCGATCACGCGCTACGGGCTGGAGGAGTTTGTCGCCGATTGCGTGATCACGCTGGATCATCGCGTGGACGAGCAAATCTCCACGCGGCGTCTGCGCGTGGTGAAATACCGCGGCTCGGTGCACGGAACGAATGAATATCCCTTCCTGATCGGGGAACGCGGCATTTCGGTGCTGCCGATCACCTCGCTGCGGCTCGATCACCGCGCCCCGCAGGAGCGAATCCTGACGGGCATTCCGCGGCTCGATGAGATGCTGGGCGGCAAGGGCGTTTATCGCGGCAGCAGCATCCTGGTCTCCGGTTCACCGGGTACGGGCAAGAGCAGCATCAGCGCAAAATTCGTCGATACCGCCTGCCGCCGGGGCGAGCGCGCCCTGCTTTTCGCTTACGAGGAGTCCGCGGCGCAGATTATGCGCAACATGCGTTCCATCGGGATCGATCTCGATCGGTGGGTGAAGAAAGGACTGCTCCAGATTCACGCCTCGCGCCCCACCCTGCACGGCCTCGAGCAGCACCTCGTGGCCATGCACGATATCGTCGTGGCCTTCCGTCCGGAAGTGGTGGCCGTCGATCCGATTAGCAACCTGACGGTGGAGCGGGACGAAACGGAAGTGAAGCCGACGCTGATGCGCCTCATCGATTTCCTGAAGAAGGAGCAGATCACGGCGGTCTTCACGAGCCTTACTACCGGAGGATCCGCCATCACGGCGCCCGAGGATTCGCAGGTGGGTGTCTCCTCGCTGATGGACGTCTGGCTGCTGCTGCGCAACCATGAGCACAACGGCGAGCGCAACCGGACCTTGTACGTGCTGAAGGCGCGAGGCATGTCGCATTCAAATCAGGTGCGGGAGTTCGTCCTTAGCGATACCGGAGTGGACCTCGTGGAAGTCTATGTCGGCAGCGGCGGGGTCCTGACGGGGGCCGCGCGCGCCAGCCAGGAAGCGGGGGAACGCGCGGCAAAAGAGCTACGAGAGCAAGACTGCCAGAGGAGGAGGCGGAAATTCGCCAGCCGGCGGAAGGCGATCGAAGCGCAGATCGCCATGCTCCAGGCGGAAGCGGAAGCGGAGACGGCGGAAATGAATTTCGCGGAAGCCCAGGAGACGGCGCAGGAGATCGCGGCCCGGCGGAGTCTGGATGCGCTCGCGCGGTTGCGCGGCGCTGCGGCCCGTGACAAGACGACCAAGGCAAAATGATGAAAAAGACCTCAGATCCGGGAAAGGGACCGCGCAAGGCGGAAGGGCAGGCGACGTTCGAACTACGGCTTTACGTGGCTGGCCAGACGGCGAAGTCGCTGGCCGCATTTACGAATTTAAAACGCATTTGTGAGACGCACCTGGCGGGCCAGTATCGTATAGAGGTCATCGACCTGATGAAAACCCCGCAGCTTGCCGCTGGAGACCAGATCCTAGCCGTTCCGACCCTGGTACGTCGGCTACCCGAACCGATCAAAAAGATCATTGGAGACCTTTCGAACGAGGAGCGCGTGCTGGTGGGCCTCGATGTCCAGCCTGTGGCGTAGGAGCCTTTATGAAAGGGCGTGCGAGGGAAAAATCGGATTCGGAGGTGATGGAAGAGGCAGCCGCGGCGCGTTCCCGGGCTCATTACGTCCTGCGCCTCTACATCACGGGAGCGACGCCGCATTCCGCCCGCGCGATTGTCAACATTCGCAAGATTTGCGAGGACCATTTGCAAGGCCGATACGATTTGGAAGTTGTGGATATTTCGCAGAACCCCACCCTCGCCGCTGATGAGCAAATCATCGCCGCGCCCACGTTAATTAAGAAACTCCCGTTGCCCTTGCGCCGCTTCATCGGCGATATGTCGCAAACGGAACGCATTCTCCTCGGGCTCGACCTGCAGGAGAAATCTGCGAGTTAGCGGTGTCAACCCATGATGATGGCATCATGTCTTCGACTGTAACATCCAACGAGCAAAAGCTCATCGCTGAGAACTCGGAGTTGCACGCGCGGCTCGAGGAAATGCAGGAAACCCTTCGCGCCATCCGGTCCGGCGAGGTGGATGCGCTGGTCGTGCAAAGTCCCGAAGGGCCGCAGCTCTTCACCCTGCACAGTGCCGACGCGGAATCGAACCGGGTGCGCGGCGACATCCTGGCCAACGTGAGCGACGCCGTCATCGCCGTGGACAATGAGGAGCGTGTCATCTACCTGAACTCGGCGGCCGAGCGGCAGTACAGCGTGACGGGCTCGGAAGCGTTGGGCCGCAAGCTGACGGAAATTTATGAGTACCGCTGGGTACGGCCTGGGGACGAAGAGCGGGCCATGGCCGTACTTCGCGAGGCCGGGCACTGGACGGGCGAGCTTATCCACGTGAAGCGCACGGGGGAGAAGATCTACGTGGAGTCGTCGGTTAGCCGCCTCCTGGGCGCGGATGGCGCGCCGTGCGGACTTTTCGCCACGATTCGCGACATCACGGGCCGGCGTGCGGCGGAAGTGGCGTTGCGCGCCAGCGAAGAGCGGTTTCGTGTCTTGTTCGACCTCGGCCCGGTGGCCATCTTCTCGTGTGATCGAGGCGGAATGATTCAGGATTACAACCGCCGGGCGACCGAGCTGTGGGGACACGCCCCCCAATGTGGCCGCGGGGCGATTCACTTCTCTTCGCTCAAGCTGTTTCACAAGGACGGGAGCGCGGCGCCGAGTGAGGACAATCCAATCACGCAGGTACTCGAAACGGGTGTCACGATCAAGGATGCGGAATTTTGCATCGAGAGGCCTGACGGATCGCGCATCGTGGTGTCGGTTACTTTTGCCCCGCTGAAGAACGAACATGGGGGGATCACCGGAGCGATTGTGGCGTTTCATGATATCACCGAGCGGCGCGTGCTGGAGGACGCGCTCGTGGCGCGGGCCGCCGAATTGGCGCAGGCGGATCGCCGCAAGGATGAGTTTCTCGCCATGCTGGCGCACGAGCTGCGCAACCCGCTGGCGCCGCTGCGCAACGGCGTGGATCTCCTCAAGAATGCCGACGTGACGGACGAAGAGCGCGAGCACGCACAGCGCATCCTGGTGCGGCAGATCGACAACATGTCGCGGCTGATCGACGACCTGCTCGACGTCTCCCGCATCACCAAAGGGAAGATCGAGCTGCGCCGCGAGCCGGTGGCCCTGGAGGCGGTCGTGGCCGCGGCGGTGAGCACGGTGCGGTCGAGCATTTCCAAATGCGGCCAGGTCCTGTCGGTTCAACTGCCGCCGGAGCCGGTTTATCTCCTCGCCGATGCGACCCGGCTGGAGCAGGTATTTGGCAATTTGCTCGGCAACGCCTGCAAGTATAGCGGCGACGGGAGCCACATCGAGGTGCATGCCGAACTCACTTCCGCGGCGGGCTCGCGCGAGGTAATCGTTTCCGTGCGGGACAACGGAATCGGCATCGCTCCGGAATTGCTCCCACGCGTTTTCGATCTGTTTGTGCAGGCGACCCGCTCCCTGGATCGCGCGCACGGGGGCCTTGGTATCGGTCTCACCCTCGTGCAGCGTCTCGTGGAACTGCACGGCGGCATCGTGGAGGTCCGCAGTGACGGTCC
>Ga0070658_10000556_pt1 | contig 32284 bp, 20 predicted proteins | sample KBSC13metaG_FD_64664 | JGI IMG/M metagenome (GOLD analysis project Ga0070658, IMG submission 64664) | Corn rhizosphere microbial communities from Kellogg Biological Station, Michigan, USA - KBS C1-3 metaG | ecosystem: Host-associated > Plants > Roots > Rhizosphere > Soil ... | reverse complement strand
TATTTTGCCCGCGCCATTTCGAATCGCGTCTGGGGCGCATTTTTCGGCAAGGGCATCGTCGATCCGGTCGATGATTTCCGACTCTCGAATCCGCCCTCCAATCCCCCACTCCTCGGCGCTCTCGCGGAGGAACTCGTGCGGAACAACTACAATCTCAAGGAACTGATGCGGACCATCCTTCGCTCGCACCTGTATCAACTCAGCGCGATCCCGAATGAATTCAACAAAGCCGACACGCGCAACTTTTCTCGTGCCTACCGCCGCCGTCTTCCCGCGGAGGTCCTGACCGATGCCGTCGCCGATATCACCGGCGTGCCCGACACCTTTCCCGGGATGCCGCCCGGCAGCCGCGCGATGCAAACCTGGACCTACAAGATCGATTCGCCGACGATGGACGCCTTCAGCCGGCCCAACTCGAGCAGCGATTGCCCATGCGAACGCGATGCGCGCCCGAGCATCGTGCAAGCACTGCATCTCATGAACTCGCGTCTCCTCCAGGGCAAGCTGGCGAGCAAGGAAGCGGGGGCGCGTGTCGAGCGCCTCGCCGGGAGCCAGCTGCCACCCGAGGAAATCGTGAACGAGCTCTACCTGGCGTGCTACACGCGGCCGCCTTCCGCGGAGGAGCTGAAGATCGCCATCGGCGCCTTCACTGCCGAAGGCGCGACGCGGCGGTCAGCGACCGAGGACGTGCTGTGGTCGCTGCTCAATTCGGCGGAGTTTGTCTTCAATCACTGAGGGACGGAATTACGTGTGACGGTCATCCACGCGCTTGCAACGGTGTTCCGCGCTTGCGTTCTTGTAGTGCGCCGCAACAGCCTAAGCATTACCCACATCTTTTGCGTGCCACCCGCAAGCTCCATAGGAGCGCAATCTTTATAGCTTTCGCCCCAAAAAGATTGATCAGCTCCGTAGGAGCGGCATCAAAAGGCCGCGCCAGCACTGAGCGCCATCCTTGGTTTGATGCCGCTCCTACGGAGCTAATGGGCTCGGAACGTGGGTTCTACAAAGATGTCGGCCCTACGGGCCTGCGCTCGCGTCCACAGCAAAGATGTGCATAATGATTAGGCAACACCGGCGCACTACAAGAACGCAAGCGCCACGCCGAACGTTTTCAGAATACACCCGCTATCCTGACCCCCCAGCGGCTCTACTACGCCGCCGGGCTCGGGAGATCTTCGATCTCGACCGCTTCCACCACCACGGGTTCCGCTCGCACGCGCCTCGCAAGGGCTAGCATCTGTGGCGCCCGGCCGAGGAACCAAACCGCCCCAAAACTCGCCCCACCGATGGCCAGCACCATCATCGCGATCGACGGCCAGGCCTGGCCTGGCGCCAACATCCCGGCTCCGGCAATCGCGCTGATGATCACCAGGTGCGCTACATAGAACTTGAGGGAGTGTTTCCCCGCATAAAGTACCGCCGCCGCCGGCAGTTGCCAGCGCGCACCCCATTCACAGACTGCCGCCAGCGCGAGCACCCAGACGGCCCGCTCGAGAAAAAATGACGGACTGACCGAAGAGAACGCCGCACCCCGGCAAGTCCAGGCCATCACCCCGAGCCCGATCATGCCCGCCGCGCGGCGCGGCAGGGAGATCCCGTGCCATGCCCCGGCGAGGGCGCCGAGGAAGACAAATCCCACCCAGGGGAAGATCGGGAACAAAGAACCCGTCGTGACGTTGACCCACGCGCGCAGCACCACCGGGCCGCCCGTCCACGAGTGCACCGGCGTCGCCGCGAGCACCGCCGCCGTCGCCAGCGCAAGGACGCCGGCCAGCCAGGAACTTGCCGAGCGCCATCTCATGCGCTCCCCAAGCCAACGGGCACCCAGCAGCACCCCGAGACCGAGAGCGAGACACTGGAGCACATCCACCTGCGAGCCGATGCGAAGGGCGTCGAGCCACTCGCCCCGCGCCAGTTGAATGACGGGAAAATGCAGAGCGTAACCCAGGGCGCCGATTCCGAGCAGCCGCCAGGCACGCCGGGCGTACGGGATCGGCTTGGCGGGCGCCTTGCGGCGCTCCATCCCCTGCACAAACCCGGCAATGAACAGAAATGATGGGGCGACGAGCCCGTTCAGATAGTTGAGTAACGCAAACCCACCGCCCTCGCGCAAACCCGCCGCCAGAAACGTATTCACGACGTGCGTCTCCATCATCACGAGCACGGCGGCGCCACGGAAGAAATCCAACCACTCAAGGCGCACGCGCCGGGGTGCCGGACTGGGGTCCGTGGAGTCGTGGGGGGAACCGCTGGCGGTGGCAATGCGGTTCAAAATGTGGTTTTAGGTGATCGATGCCGAAATCCGGCGCGCTCTAGTAGCAGGTGCTTTTGTTCTCGGCAAGGAGGAGTCGCACGCGGATATTCGCGCCCCACCCATGGATTTCCTCGATGAATTGCAGCAGCGCGTCCTCCCCGGAGACGGCGCCATGGGGACGGAACTGCTGGCGGCGGGGGCCCCGGAAGGGCAGTGCCTGGAGGAATTGTCCATCACCCAGCCCGATCTCGTCCGGGGCATTCACCAGCAGTATATCGCCGCCGGGGCGCGGGTCATCGAGACGAACAGCTTTGGCGCGAACGCGGTGCGCCTGGGCCGGCACGGGCTGGAGGGCCACGTCAATGAACTGAACTGGAACGCCGCCCAACTCGCCAAGGACGCGGCCAAAGGCACGGGGGTCTATGTCGCCGGCAGCGTCGGCCCGCTCGGGATCACCGCCGCGGAAGCGGCCGCGCAGGGCATCGACCGGCACCACGTGTATCTCGAGCAAATCGGCGCGCTGCTGGACGGCGGCTGCAACCTCATCATCCTCGAGACCTTCCAGGACGTGGACGAACTGCTCATCGCCGTGAACGCCAAGCATACGCTCCACCACTGCCCGGTGGTCGCCCTGCTGGCCCTCGAGGATCCCCTCGGCCTGGCAGCCGCGGCGGAAAAACTCCAGGCCGCGGATGCGGACGTGATCGGCATCAACTGCATCGCACCCGATCGAGTGCTGGAACTTCTGAGCATTCAAAATTCAAAATTCAAAATTCAAAATTCCACCGTGGCGGCGTTCCCCAGCGCTGGATTGCCGGAAAAGCGCGACGGAGCCTTCGTTTACCGGCTGACTCCGGAGGAATTCGCACAATCCGGACTCGCGCTCGCCGATCGAGGCGTGCGGCTCATCGGCGGCTGCTGCGGCATCGGCCCCCGCCACATCAAGGCGCTCGCCGCGGCGCTGGAGTCACGCACGGCGGCGAAGTAAACCGGATCGCCCAGCCAACGATGTCCCAACTCAAGCGCGCTCTCTTTTTCCAACTCGGCGGCCTGCTCCTGGCCGCCGGGGTGGTCACGTGGCTCGGGCGGCATTACCCGGTGATGGACTATGTAGTGCGTTTGCAGACCGCGATCGGCGCCATGGGCTGGAGCGGAGCGGTGCTCTATCCCCTGCTCTATGCCACCTGCAACGTGCTGCTCCTGCCGGGCGGGGTGCTGGCCATCGGCAGCGGGCTCTTTTTTGGGCTCTGGTGGGGATTTGCCCTCAATCTGGCCGCCAATGTGACCGCGGCGTCCTGCGCGTTTGTGATCAGCCGCACCTTTGGGCGGCGTTGGATTGCCCGGAGATTCCTCCAGTATCCGAAATGGGCGGCCCTCGACGAAGCCATCGAGCGGGAGGGCTGGAAGATCATTCTGCTCAGCCAACTGCCCCCGCTTTCTCCCGTCAGCCTCCTCAATTATCTCTACGGGATCACGCGCATCCCGTTCGGGGTCTGCATCCTTTGGGTCGCCATCGGCCAGGCTCCGTCGATGTTTCTCTACGCCTACCTGGGCACCATGGGCCAGCGGGGCCTCTGGCTGTGGCAGGGCAAAATCCATCCCCAGCCCGCCGAGTATGCCATCTGGATCGGTGGCTTGATTCTCACGCTCGCGGCCACCGTGGCCCTGGGCCGGATCGCCTTGCGAGCGCTGGCCGAAGCGGAGGCCGCCCAGCCCGCCAAGCCGCCCATCCGCAACCACATGCAGCGCTCCGAACCCATCACCATCGAAGCGGAGGCTCAATAAGAATCATTCCACATTTTTGACAGAAAGAATCCGTATGCTAATTTTCGCTAGATTGTTTCCAAAAGCTGTGATTTGAGAGATGCCAATGCTGACTGCCTCCAGACCCTCCCTCTACCTGGACTACGGCGCGGACGCCCAGGTCTGTGCCACCGGTGAACTCGATATTTCCGAGCGCGGCATGCGCTTTACCTCTCGCTGGCAATTTTCCATCGGCACGCAGTTGTCGGTGCTGCTCGTCCAGATGGACCCGCAGCGCGGCCTCTGCCGCATGGCCATCGATGGCCTCGTCGTCTGGTGCGAACCCAAAAAAGACGGCAAGGGCTACGAAAGCACCCTCCTCTTCCTCGAACTCCCGGATGAACTGAAGCCCAGTCTCCGGGAGTTTTCGCATCAACTGGCGGCGGAAGAAACCTGACAGGCCGGAGGGGAGAGAGGAAAACGCAAGGCCCGGCGAGGCAAACTGCGACCAGAAGACATCTCATCGCAGAGGAAGCTCCCGACGCCATCAGCCATGGTGCGCTCGTGCAATCTGCCGGGTCCCCCGTGACGGTCATTCCGAGGAACGAACAACCTCCGAGGCGGCGGCGTCCGGGACAAATGGAGGCTGGTGCCTTTCGGGGCGAGCCGTTCTCTTCCGGCATCTGATACCTCGCTGGAGAGGAAAGGCAGAAATCAGAGGTTCTTCGCTTCACTCAGAATGACGGCAAGGAGATGCAACTCGGTTTCTAAGCTGTACTCCAAATTCCCGCCCGCATCTTTAGGGTTTGATCGGAATCTCCGCCGGCACCTCCTGTTTCTGCCGCAACAACCGGGTCCCTTCGCCCACGAGTCGCAGGTACCAATCGGATGGCAATCCCTCGTAGGTCACGAAATGCGCCTGCATGGGCGGAGTGTTGCTGACCTTGAAAATCGCCGTGCCTTCGTCGACCTCGTCGAACATCGCCACGCACACCGAATTCACCCCGAGCTTCGACAAGGCGTGGAACTGCTCCCACAGGAACTTGCCGCCACGGCGCGGGATGTTCGTCGAGCCGGCCGGTTTGCGTTGTAAATTGTCCCAACTGAATCCCGGGTAGGCCACCGGGAGCCACAGCATCCCGGCCTTTTCGCACTCGGCTCTGTCCTCCGCCCAATAGCTCGTCGCGGCGTGCATGTCGCCCGCGCCATCCTTCGAGATGTTGCCGACATTCCATGGCGAATACGCGTCGAAGTGCCGGTACATTTTCTGCCATTCCAGATCGGGATTGCGCCGCCAGTCCCAGTCGCCGCCCCCCACCACGAACGCTTGATACGACCCGGGCGCCTTGAAGAAATCGATGATCTTGTTGCCGAGTTCCGGCGTCATCGCATTGCCCTGGTTCTTGTAATAGAAGCCCCATACTTCGACGGCTGGCTTGCCGCCTTCGTGGATGTAGCGAGGGTCCGCCGCCACGCCGTCGTCCACGAATTTCTTCCAGTCGCGCGTCAGCGTCTCGTAGATGCGGTCGGCGGGCATGCCGGAGATGTCGTAGGCCAGCGCCCACGCGCGGCCGGTCTCCCGGGCCGCCGCGCGGACGTGTCCGAGGGTGCGCATGCGCGATTCGTAGCGTGACGCTGCCGGGCCGCCCGGAAGGTCGACGACGAAATGTTGCAGCCACACCCCATCGATCCCGTAGGTACGCATCCATTCGAAGTGCCGGCGGACCGTCGCGGCATCGTCCGAACTGAACAGATACGACTGCCTGCCTTCCGCATCGGTGAATCCGGGAGCGGCGTAGCGTTCCTTCTCGGGGAATTCGCTCACATCCGGCCACATCTCGAAGGTCAATGTCTCCGGGACGATCCGCCGGCCGTCGCGGCTCCAGTGGATCCAGCCTTTGTTCATCGCATCGCCTGGGCAGCGAAACCACGCCTGATACCCGCAGAGCACCTTTCCCCGCAGCGAGGTGGCATCGACGCGTTCCTCCGCAGCGCAGTGACACACGGATATCAGGAACGTGAGAGCGAGGAGTGACGAAACTTTCATCTTGAGGATGGGGAATCGTGCGCTGCCACGGGGAGGGGCGGCGAATGAATTCTCCGCACGACGGCCACAGCGGGCGCATCGCCACCTCAGCCAAGCGATCGCCGAAGAGGGTGGCGCCAACGTAGGCGGCCCCTTCCCAGAGCCGCTGGCTGACGTAATGCCACAGTGCAGGTCCCGGCCACACAACCGCAGCGGGACTGGGAAGTCCCGCCTACGTTGGCGCCCCGCAGTTCTACAGTGCGCACTTCTCAAGACAGAGCAGGGCGGATGCAGCTTCCCCACCACAAGCGCTTGTCTTTCCCCCTCCCTTGGCTCCACCCTCTGACTCATGTTTCCCACCCGCAGAACATTCCTGAAGCAACTCGGCCTGGGCGCCGGCGCGTTCGTTCTAGCGCCCTCCTCCGGCTTCCAATCCGCGTGGGCCGCGGACGTGGCCGGGCTCCCACGCAGCACCCCGGAAGCGGAAGGCGTGAGTTCCGCCGCCATCCAGGCCTTCATCGACGGCCTGGCGAAGAACAAACACGAGATGCACAGCTTCATCCTCGCGCGGCACGGGCGGGTGATCGCCGAGGGTTGGTGGTCTCCGTACGAAGCGAAGCTTCCGCACACCCTCTACTCATTGAGCAAGAGCTTCACCTCCACGGCGGTCGGTTTCGCCGCCGCGGAAAACCTGCTCACGGTCGACCACGACGTCGCCTCCTTTTTCCCCAAGGATCTGCCCGAAAAAGTCAGCGAGAATCTGGCCGCGCTGAAGATCAAGCATCTCCTTACGATGTCCGTAGGCCATGAGAAGGACGCGACCCACGACATCGTGAAGGAGCAGAATTGGGTGCGCAGCTTTCTCGCCCAACCCATTTCGCATCCCCCCGGCAGCGCGTTTCTCTACAATAGCGCCGCGACCTACATGTGCTCGGCGATTGTGAACGAAGTGACCGGGCAGTCGGTGCTCGATTACCTCATCCCGCGTCTCTTCGAGCCACTCGGCATCGAGGAGCCCACTTGGGAGACGTGCCCGCGCGGCATCAATACCGGCGGTTGGGGCCTGAGCCTGCCCACCGAGGCGCTCGCCAAGTTCGGGCAGATGATCCTCCAGAAGGGCCAGTGGGACGGGAAGGAAATCATCTCCGCGGAATGGCTGGAAGACGCGACCAAGTTTCACATCCAGCAACCCGACAAGCCCAAGCCTGCGAAGCCCGACCCCGCCAAACCCGCGCGTGCGAAAGACAAGGACGACTGGCTCCAAGGCTACGGCTATCAATTCTGGCGCTGCACCCACAAAGCCTTTCGCGGCGATGGCGCCTTCGGCCAGTACACGATCGTCATGCCGGAACAGGACGCCGTGCTCGCGATCACCAGCGAAACCTCGAACATGCAGGGCGAACTGGATCTCGTGTGGGAACTCCTGCTTCCCGGAATGAAGCCCGCGCCGCTGCCGGCCAACACCGCCGCCCAGACGCGCCTCAAGCAAACGCTTTCCTCACTCATGCTCCCGCTGCCGGAGGGCAAACTCTTCTCGCCCACAGCAACCCAGGTCACGGGCAAAAACTACAAGATCGAAGACAACAGCCTGGGCCTGGATGGCGCCTCCTTTGAGTTCAAGAACGACACGTGCACCGTCACTTTGCGCGAAGGCCAGGACGAGCACAGCGTGATCTGCGGCCTCCAGGGTTGGACGCGCGGCGAGACCGATCTACCCGGCACGCCGCCCCGTATCATCTCCGGCGGCGCTCCACCCCCCGGCACGGATCACCCGGTGGCCGCGATGGGCCGTTGGAAAGACGACCACACGTTCGAAATGACGTGGCGCTACTTCGAGACTCCGCATCACGATACAGTCACGTGCCAGTTCGATGGCGACAAAGTGCAGGTGTCCTTCCTCGCGAGCATCGAGAAGGCAGGGACGCGGCCGGTGTTGAAGGGGCAGGTTGCCGCGTGATCAGGGGAAGTGCTTAGTGCTTAGTTCTGAGTGCTCAGTTTCCGCGGCGAGCGAGCGTAGTACGCCGCAGAGGAAATGACTAAGCACTGAGCAGTGGAGAATTGCCGGCGGCTGAGGATTCGAACCTCGTTCGGTTTATTGCCGAGTTGACCACGGATTTGCACCGCCTGCCGCCGAATTTGTTTCCAAATCCATAGACGCGATCGGCGGGCATTTTGTTCAATGCCCAGGGCTGGCGGGATACCCGGGACCAGTAATCGGACCCGAGTGGAGCGAGAGGACTGTCCCGCATGCGGGACAGCCCGCAGGGCGGACGCGGGGCGTCCGTCAAATCAGTTCGGAACCAGTGATCAGTGCACCGATGCACCACCCGTGCGTGCTCGGAAACTGATTACTCCTTCCCCACTGATCACTGATTCCTTCTTCCCGCTCAGTGTTCCTTGAAGAACTTCACGATCGCCGCCGGGGCTTCGCTGGAGAACTGGTGCGTGCCGGGATGGATGAACGTCACCACCGGGGTGCCGATTTTAGAAGGATAGAGCGTACACCATTTCTGCTCCTGCGGCACGCCCTCGCCGCATTGGTTGAGCTTGCGCAATTCGGACATCATCCGATCCTGCCACGCGTATTTAACGAGCTCATCATTTTGTCCCGCCACATGGAGCACGGGCTTGGGCTTGAGCAGGGGAAAACTCTTCACGAGCACCGCCGACGACGGTGCCATCGCCGCGAAGCGGTCGCCGCGCGCCGCCCAGAGCAGGTAGGTGAATCCGCCGCCATTGGAATGCCCGGTCGAATAGATGCGCTTCTCGTTGACCCGGTAATCCTTCTCCAAGCTGGCTAGCACAGCGTCGAAGAACTTTAGGTCACGGTCGTCCTGCATGCCGATTTCGGATTGCCAGCCGGGCTTCGTCCCGTCGGGATCGGTCAATTTTCCCGGCGTATTCAGCCCCTGCATGTAGACCACGATCGCCTCCGGCCAGAGCGCGTGGTAGCCAAACGAGCGCGACGCCTGCTGCATATTGCCGCCGTGCCCGTGGAAGGCGAAGACCACCGGCGCCGGCTCGGTCTTCGCCGAAGCGGGCGCGGCGAGCAGCGCTTCGCGCACGACGCCATCGACCGTCCACTCGTGCCGTTCAAGGGCATTCGCGGCCCGGGCATTGGTCAGAACGGCGAAGACGAGAGCGAGGGCGGCGAGGAGTGGTTTCATGCTACGAGCAAGAACCATCGCTACGGGCAACAGTTCCGCGAATAAACCTAAAAGTAGGCGGCCCTTCCAAGAGCCGCGCTGGTGAACGTCATGCCACGATGCACATTGCGACCCTATCACCCCAGCGACACTGGGAAGTCCCGCCTACTTTGACCGCCCGCGCCTCAACCTCTGATTTGCTTCGACACTCTCAGAAGCCGAACACCACGCGGACCCCGGGGCGGGAATAGCCGGGATAGTAGGCGCGGTAAGGCGAGTAGTAGGCCGGGCGGCAGTAGCCACCGCCATAGTAGGCGGGCGCGCAATACGGGCGGCTGTAGTAGGAACGGCCGTAGTAGCGGTGGTCGTCGTAACGGCCGCGGTCACGGTCTCCACGACCGCGGTCCCAGCGATCATGATCGTCATGATGATGGTGGCGATGGTGATGTTTGTCCTTCGCATACGCGCCAGACGGCGCGAGCACCAAGGCGGCCAATATGAGGGTGAAGAGCAGAGCGATTCTTTTCATGCAGTCTCGGACGTCTAACGGCACGCTCTATTCGATACACCCATCGTCGCGCTTTCCGCTACTTTCTGACTCATCGGTAAGGATCACTCCACCGGGATCGCCTCGGCCTTGAGAATAAAGAACTCGATATGCTTCGGCGGGTCGTCCGTCCGATAGACGCCCATGAGAATGCGCTCGCCACACCGCAGCGCCGGCGACGTGGTCACCTTTATCGTATCAAACTCCGGCTATTCCACGGTGATCGTCTCGCCCGTCGAAGCCTTTTCGATCGTCACCTTGGCGTAGCTGTCTTTCTGTCTTTGGAGCATGGTGCCATGGTTATTGGGGGGAAATGAACCTCAGACGAATGGACCGCGCGTCGCAATGAGACGACGGGAGCCGGAAAACATCCGATTGGGGAGTGAAATTCGAAGAAACCAATTCGCGGGACTGGCATTTGAATAGGCGAGGCGCGATCTCCTTCTTCTTTCACCATTCCATTCGTTCCAATTTGTTTCGGATTTCGAGATTCGGATTTCAAATTTCAAATTTCAAATTTCAAATTTCCGCGCCCGCCCGTTTCCCTCCCCATGAACATGCACCTCCTTCGCACCCTGGCCATCCTCGCCCTGCTCACAGCGTCCGGCGCGGCCAAGTCCCCGAACATCCTCTTTATCCTCGCCGACGATCAAAGTTACAAGACGGTCGGATGTTATCCGGAATCGTGGCCCTGGGTGAAGACGCCGAACCTTGACGCGCTCGCGGCCAGCGGGGTGCGCTTCCGCGGCGCCTATCTTGGCTCCTGGTGCATGCCGTCCCGCGCCGCGCTCCTCACCGGGTGCTGGCCCCACGGGATCGAATCAATGCGCATGGGCGGCGCCTATCCGGATAGCACCTATGACCCGAAGCAGTGCCAGTTCTGGCCGAAGGACTTTCGTGCGCACGGGTACCAAACCGCGCAGATCGGCAAGTGGCACACGGGCGAGGATGCCGGGTGGGGACGCGACTGGGATTATCAGCGCGTTTGGAACCGCCCCAAACACCCGGACAATGCTGGCGCCTATTACAAGACGGAGATCGTGGCCATCAACGGCGAGGAGCAGAAGATCGAGGGCTATCCCGCAGACAATTATACCAAATGGGCGTGCGAATATATCAAGGGAGAGGGGCGCGATCCGCAGAAGCCGTGGTATCTCTGGGTTTGCTACGGAAACATCCACGGGCCATCCACCCCGGCCGCCCGGCACCTGGGAGCCTACAAGGACGCCGCAGTGCCCGAACCAGCCGACATCCTTCCGCCACGACCCGGCAAGCCGGCATATCTCGAAAAGACCCAGGCCTGGATGCGGGCTCCCGACGGCCAGATCGTGCCCTCGGGCAAAGGCGGCGAAAAAGCGGAGAGCGACGGAGCGCCCACCGCATCCGCGCCCGCGGGTGGCAAAGCCGGCAAGGGTTTCGCCGACTGGGTGCGGCAGGTGAATGAATGCGTGCCGCCCGTGGACGAAGGCGTTGGCAAAATGATTGCCGCCCTCCGCGAGAGCGGGCAGCTCGAAAATACGCTTGTCGTCTATTCCGCCGACCAGGGCTTCGCCATGGGCGAGCACGGCTGCAAAATCAAGCTGGCACCGTACGATGCCAACTACCGCTCGCCCTTCATCGTCTCCATGCCCGGCACCATCCCCGCCGGCAAGACCTGCCCCCAGTCGATCAACAGCCCGGATCTCATCGCGACCTTTTACTCCTTCGCCGGTCTCCAGCATCCGTGGACCATACATGGACGCGACATGTCCGCGATCTTCCGTCAACCCGACGCCGCATGGCCGCATCCGTGCCTGTATGAGCATGTCGGCGATCACTACGGCAGCGACGTGACCGCACTTCTGCGCGACCAGCCCAAAAAGGCCGAATACAACAAAGTGCCGTGGTACGACGCCATCGTGCAGGACGGCTGGAAATACATTCGCTACCTCCGCGCCGGAGAAATCGAGGAACTCTACGACCTGCGCCACGATCCGGAGGAACTGAAGAACCTCGCCGCCGACAATGGCCAGCACGATCGCCTGGAGAAGATGCGCGCAATTCTCATCGCTGAACTGCATCGGACCGAGGCGGCGTATGCGGATTCGCTGCCACCCTCAGCGCCTCACTAGGGAACGTTCGAGAATCAAGGCCTGAGAGAGTGAGCGAACAGCGTGTCGTCGGATGGCTGGACGCGAAGATGGATCGGCATCTCCGAGGACGATGAGTACAGATGGGCCGCGAAGCCGCGATTCATTTTCCCGGTCGCGCTCGGAGATCGGGATCCGCCCGCGCACTCTACTCTCGGGCCTTATGCCAGCTCAGGGTTTGTAGCGAGAGCACCACTGAAGGCAATTTTCAAGCGCGCCGGGAGCGCAGAGGAAAACTCGACCAGAAAGTCCGATACAAATTCGATCCCAAGGCGGCCCCACGCGTTCGTGCCGCCCAAGTGGCCGCCATCCGAGCCAAGGGAACTCGGTAGTGGCCCAACTGGCGGCGATGCAGGCGAAACTCAAGCGCCATTGACGCCACCCCACGGCCCGTGGCTTGATCGCCCCATGAAGTATCCCCTCCTCCCCTTGCTGACCCTAGCACTCGGGCTCTCTCCCTTTTCCTCCACTTCTTCCGCCAAAACTCCCGACGGCAAGCAGAAGCTCGTCCTCGTGGCCGGCAAACCCTCGCACCCGCCGCGCATGCACGAGTTCAACGCCGGCGTGCAATTGCTTGCCAAGTGCCTCGCGCAAGGCGCGCCGGACTTGAAGGTGGAATTTGTCCTCAATGGCTGGCCGGCCGATGAGGCGGTCTTCAACGACGCCGATGCCGTGGTCTTCTACATGGACGGTGGGCCCAAGCACGAGGTGGTGCAGGAAGGCGGCGCGCGCCTCGCGGAAATCGAGGAATGGACCAAGCGCGGAGTGGGAATCGGCTGCATGCACTACGGCGTGGAAGTGGTGGCCGACCAGGCGGGCGACCAGTTCAAGCGCTGGATTGGCGGTTATTACGAGAGCATGTATTCCTGCAACCCGATCTGGGAACCGAACTTTACGCAGTTCGTCGGCCACCCCATCACGCACGGCGTGAAACCATTCCAGATCAAGGACGAGTGGTATTTCAACATGCGCTTCGCCGACAGCTTCTCCGCCGACAAAGCGAGCACGGACGGCGCGGTGAAGTTCTGGCCCATCCTGGTGGCCAAGCCCAGCGATGACGTGCGCAAGGGGCCGTATGTGTATCCCAAGGGACCGTACGAGCACATCGTCGCGGCGAGCGGGCGCGCGGAAGCCATGATGTGGGCCGTGGAGCGCGCGGACGGCGGGCGCGGCTTCGGCTTCACCGGTGGCCATTTCCACGACAACTGGGCCAACGAACAGGTCCGCAAGACCGTGCTCAATGCGCTCGTGTGGGTGGCGAAAGGCACAGTGCCCGCCGGAGGCATCGAATCGAAAGTCAGCCCCGAGGATCTCGAAGCCAACCTCGACCCGAAAGGTGCGAAGAAATAGGCGCGGCTTCTCCATCCGGAGGGATGAAAGCCATTAGCCCCGAGTCGAACGATCCCGGATGCGGGAGAGTGAACACCCGGGTTTACATCCCCATATAGCGCAGTTCCATCCGTCCCGGCCTCCTGGCCGCATTCCATCCCCTCGCCCCCGAAGGAGACGCGGCTGGCACCAAGACGGAGGAACTACCCGCCCGGCTGCACATCCGCCGACGCCTCGGATGCAACGTCTGCGGGGCGGTATTTCTTCACCAAGGCAAAGAACACGTCCAGACTGGGGAAGGACGTGGCGGGAACTTGCAACACCGGTCTTTTCGAGCCATACAAGCCAAGGCCGAAAAGCCCGAGGAGCATCACCGTCAAGACAACGTATCCCGAGTTCAAGACAAAGCCCACCTTGATGCTCGTATAAATCCAGCCGCCCAGGGTCGCGACGGCCAGCAGAGGCACGAAGACAGCGGCGAATTTGTGCCCAAAGGTGCCAGTTTCAAATTCGTCCAGCAGGATGCCTTTCGCTTCGGGGGGTGGGCGCTCGGAGGATTTCATGCACGCCTTGAGTTGGGAAAATCACGAACGCGCGTGAACGGCAATCGGGGATTTCAGGTATTCGCTCACTCGACGCGTCGTACACGCACCGCGACTTCCCGCAAATCCAGCGGATTTTGGAGTTCCGCCGGGGCTTCTCCGGACTGCCTCACATCTCGGGAATAGGATGCCTTTCCGGAAAGCACATCGATCCACTCCGCGCGATAGTTGCCCTGCGGGAGATCGAGCTGCCATTTCAATCCTGGCGCGCCCTTGAAGTAAATGGCGTATTGTCGGCCTGCTTCCGCGAGCACCTGGCAGCGCGCGTCCTTGGGCAGGTCCCCGCGCACGATTTCGCGCGCCGGCTTTAATCGCACAAAGTCAAATCCGCGGATGAAATCGCCCAGCACTTTCACCTGTTTGCGGAATCCGGGATTGCCGCCGCCGGGTTGCTTCGGCGGATAGGCGAAGGTACCATCCTCGTGCCCGGCGGTGAAGGAGTAGTCGAGATTGTTGTAGAGCCCGCCACCCGCGAGGATGAACTCCCAAGCTTCCATGCGGTAGTGGTCGTCGGCGGTGCCCTTGAAGCCGGTTTCATTCAGGCCGATCACTTTGTTCAGCGCGTAGTTCTGGCCCACGGCCGTAGGAGGATTCGCGTAATGAAAGTTGAAGATCGAAATCGCCGAATGCGGTGCGACGACCTTCTTCGCGCCGTTCGCCACGTTCTGCGAGATGAGATGCCGGTGCGGGAATCCTTTCTCGGCGTCGGTGATGACATCCACGATGTGATGCTGCCATTCCATCGTCACCCCGCCGAAGTAAGGCTCGTTGCAAATCTCGTAGTAGACGTTGTCGGCGTCGCGCAATTCCGTCACGATCTTGCGCACGAGCGCCTCCTGCACCGCGAGCAGGCCGCCATTCTTGTCGAGCGTGTGCACCTCATCCCGGCCAATGGCGCCGAGACCGTTGATATTATTGACCGCGTTCATCGGGCTGAGGTTCCACTGCGGGTCCTTGTACATCGGGCAGAAGAGATCCAACTCCACGACCACTCCGCGCCGGCCGGCTTGGGCGACGAAATCTTTGAGCCGGGAGAAATAGACGGGGTCCCATTTCGTGAGGTCGAATTTGTTGCCACCATTCGCGTAGCCCGGCTGATCGCTGCGCGCCCACGGGCTGAGCAGGCGCCCCGGTTTCGGCGCCAGCGTGTTCGCCGCAATGCCAAAGGCACCCTCCGGCTCCGCGTAGCTGCCGGAGAAAGTACGCGTGAGATTCAAACCATCGGCCGCGAGCGTATCGAGATACTTCACGTAATCGAAATCGGGATTCAGGACCGAGCCGTAGTGCTCGCCCGAGGTAATGAGCACGGTCGGTTTTTCGCGGTAGAGGAAGTAGTGGGGATTCTCGGGGTGCAACGCCAGGGGGGCCGCCCCTGCGGCCAGCGTGAGGACTGAGAGCAGGAAAAGGGTCGGGAGGAACTTCATGAAAGAGGAGCTAACCGGGATCAACACTGCCACGCAATCGCGGCGTTCTGCCGTTCCAGTGCGGGCACCGCGTCACCCTCGTGCCCAAGCTCCCGCTTGGGCATGCACTTGTCTCCGATGCCCCAGCTTCGACCGCCGCGCAGGAGAGAACCAATTCGAATCTCCATCCATTCCCAGTGCACAAACCGACGAAGCAGAGTTTCGAAGGCAATTGCGCTCCCAAGCTGGAGCTTGGGAGCGAGGGTGGGAAGAGCACCAAGACATTCGGGTGACTGCCATTCCTGGCCCCCACCAGGGCACGACCCCCTAAGATTTTCCCGCTGACTTGCTTGACTCGCCGCCCATTCTACAGCGTGTTTCGATCCTCTCCCGCCCCCTCCTTTCGTATGAAATCCCATCCGCATCGCCTCCTCGTTGCCGTCAGTCTCGCCCTCGGCATTTCCTTCAGCGCCTCCGCGAAGACTCCCGACGGCAAGCCATTCATCCTTTTCGTCGCCGGCAAGCAGTCGCACGGCCCCGCCCAACATGAGCACAATGCCGGGGTGCAGTTACTCGCCAAATGCATCAACCAGGGCGAGCCCCAGGTGGTCACCAAGTTCCACCTCAATGCCGAGTGGCCCAGCGCGGAGGAACTCGCCCAGGCCGACACCATCGTGCTTTATTCCGACGGCGGCGGCGGACATGTCGCGCTCCAGGGCGACCGGCTCACCGACCTGAAGAAGGAGATGGATCGCGGTTGCGGGCTGGTTTGCCTGCACTATGCGGTCGAACCGGCGTATGAAAAGAGCGGGTGGCCCGAGCCCCAAATCGGTCCCGACGGCAAGCCGCTGCCGCAGCCGATTCCGCCCGGACGCGGGTCGAAAGGCAAGGGCGCCGCGGAATTCCTCGACTGGCTGGGCGGCTATTTCGAGCAGTATTGGTCGGTAAACCCGCATTGGCAGGCGGATTTCAAGGAACTGCCCAAGCACCCCATCACCAACGGCGTGCATCCCTTCAGCACGAACGACGAATGGTATTTCCACATGCGCTTCCGTCCGGGCATGCAAGGCGTCACGCCGATCCTCTCGGCGATCGCTCCGCCGGAAACCATGAATCGCGGCGAAGGCACGCACAGCGGCAACCCCGACGTGAAACGCGAAGTGCTCGAGGAAAAGAAACCGCAGATCGTCTCGTGGGCTTCGGAGCGCGCCAATGGCGGCCGCGGCTTCGGATTCTCCGGCGGCCATTTCCACGAGGGGTGGGGCAATGACGACCAGCGCAAATTGGTGCTGAATGCCATCGTCTGGACCGCGAAGCTCGACGTGCCCGCCAATGGCGTCGCCTCGACCGTCACGCCGGAAGATCTCACCGTGAATCTCGATCCCAAGGGCCAGCCCAAGCCGGCCGCGCCCGCTCCGGCCCCTGCCCCGGCGAAATCAGGAGCCTCCAATTCGACGGTAAAACCGCTCTACTCGTCGCCCGTCGTGCATGACAAGGCCGTGGAAATCAAAGCCGACCTGAAGGGCGCCAAGGAATTGTATCTCGCAGTCACCGATGGCGGCGACGGGTTCACGGCGGATTGGGCGGTGTGGCTCAACCCTGTGCTCGTGAAGGCCGACGGATCGAAAATCAAACTCACCGATCTCAAGCCGAAGTCCGCGCAGACCGGGTGGGGCGAATTCGGGGTGAACCTGAATCCAGCCGGCAAGCCGATCAAAGTCGGCGGCCACGAGATGCCGAATGGCTTCGGCGCGCATGCACCCTCCCTGGCGGCGTTCGATCTGCCGGAAGGCGTCGTCGCCGTCGAGGCCGAAGGCGCGATCGATGACGGCGGCACCCGGCAGGGCGGCGGCGCCACGGTGAAGTTCCAGCTCTTCGCGCAGAATCCCGGGCCCGCCGCCATCGCCTTGAGCGCGCCCGCGGCCAGCGCCGGCCCGACCGAACGCTTCGGGTGGGATAATGCGCTGAAGAACATGAGCACCTTCAAGGCGGCCGATGGCCTTCAGGCTGGCCTGTTCGCGGCCGAGCCGATGATCACCAACCCCACGAATATCCAGATCGATCCGCGCGGCCGGGTCTGGGCGACGGAGTGCGAGAACTACCGCAAATACATGGAACAGCGGCCTGAGGGCGACCGCGTCGTCATTCTCGAGGATACGAAAGGCAATGGCGTGGCCGACAAGGAGAAGACTTTTTTCCAAAGCAAGGAACTCACAAACCCGCTCGGCATCTGCGTGCTGCCGCAGGCGAAGGGAACCAAGGTCATCGTGAGCGCCGCGCCGAATGTGTGGCTGCTCACCGACAAGGACGGCGACGACGTGGCCGAGGATGCGAAGATCATCTTCAAGGTTGGCGGCGTGTGGAACTACGATCACCAGGTCCACGCCTTTTGCTTCGGGCCGGATGGAAAATTCTACTTCAATGCCGGGAACTCCATCACCGAACTCAACTACCCGGACGGCACGCGGGTGAAGGATCTCGCGGGTAATGAAATCACGAACAAGGGCGAGCCGTATCGCCAGGGCATGGTCTTCCGTTGCGACATCGATCTCGAGACCGGCAAGGCGACCAACGTCGAGACCCTCGGCCACAACTTTCGCAACAACTACAAAGTCGCCCTCGACTCCTTCGGCTCGATCTGGCAATCGGACAATGACGACGACGGCAACAAGGGCGTGCGGATCAACTACGTCATGCAGTTCGGCAACTACGGCTACACCGATGAAAAGACGGGCGCCGGCTGGCGCACGCCGCGGACGAACATCGAAAAGGAGATCCCGCTCATGCACTGGCATCAGAACGATCCCGGCGTGGTGCCGAACCTTCTCCAAACGGGCGCGGGTTCACCCACGGGCATGGTCGTGAATGAAGGGACGGCGCTCGGTCCGCAATTCACCAACCAGGTCATTCATTGCGACGCCGGTCCGCGCACGGTGCGCGCCTACCCGGTCGAAAACGACGGTGCCGGCTACAAGGCCACCATGGTCGATATCCTCACTTCGACCGACAGTTGGTATCGCGTTTCCGATGTGGACATCGCGCCCGATGGCTCGCTCTTCATCGCCGACTGGTACGATCCGGGTGTCGGCGGCCATGCGATGGGCGACAACGTCATCGGCAAAATGATGGGCCGCATCTATCGCGTGGCGGCACAGGCCGGCAGCTACAAGATTACCCCGCCGGATTTCAGCACCGCGGAGAACTGCGTGAAGGCGCTCACCTCGCCAAACCGCGCCACGCAGTATGTCGCGTGGCGGACCTTGCACGACATGCAAGACAAGGCCGAGCCCGCGCTCAGCGGCTTGTGGAAATCCGAAAATCCCCGGCTGCGCGCCCGCGCCCTCGGCCTGCTCACCCAGATCAAGGGCCGCGAAATCGAATTCCTGACCGCTGGTTTTAAGGATCGTGACCCGAATGTGCGCATCGCCGCCATCCGTCTGGCGCGCACCGTCGCGACGACCCGCGACGTGCCCATGAAGGCCATCGAAGAAGACCGCACGCTCCTCGCGAATCTGGTGCAGGACACGAACCCGCAGGTCCGGCGCGAGATCGCTGTGTGCATGCACGGAGCGAAGCACATGGAGCAACTCTGGGCCGCCCTCGCCCAGCAGCACGACGGCAAGGACCGCTGGTATCTCGAGGCCCTCGGCATCGGCGCCGCCGGCAATGAGGATGCCTGCTTCGACGCCTGGCTCACCGCCGTGGGCGACAAGTGGAACACGCCGGCGGGGCGCGACATCCTCTGGCGCCTGCGCACCGCCAAGACCGCCCAATACCTGACGAAGATCCTCTCAGACAAGTCCGTGGCCGAGACCGACAAGCCGCGCTATCTGCGCGCCTTCGACTTCCTGCCCGAGGCCCCTGAGAAAACGAAGTCGCTGGTGCAACTGGCCGGACTGGGCACGGATATGAATAGTGTCGCCGTCGAGGCACTCTCTCGCTTGAAAGGCGTGGACATGAGCGCCAACCCCGAGGTGAAAGCAGCCTTGGGCAAGCAACTCGCCATCAACAAAGGCACGACTCGCTTTATCGAGATCGTCCGCGACTTTCACATCAAGGGACAGGACGATGCGATGCTCGACGTCGCCCTCGACCATCTCAGCGATCCGCTGGCCAACGAAGCCCTCAAGCTCGTCCTCTCGGCAGGTGAAGCCACGCCGATTTTCGACGCCGTGCTCGCCGGACCCAAAGCCGAAAAACTGGTTACCCTGCTGGGGACTTCGAGCGAGCCACGGATCATCAGTCGTCTGACGCAGATCGCCACCAAGGCGAACGGTTCATTACCGAGCCGCAAGGCTGGAATTCAAGCGCTGGCCCGCAGCCAGACTGGCGCCCAGGCGATCATCCAACTCGCGAAAAACAATCAACTCGCCGAGGACCTCAAATCCACAGCAACGACTGCGCTCAACCTCGTGCAGTATCCTTCCCTCAAGGCCGATATCGCCACCTACTTCCCGGCCCCCGCCGCGCTCGGCGGCCAGGCTTTGCCGTCGATTCCCGAACTGATCAAGATCAAGGGCGACGCCGCCCACGGCAAGGTGGTCGCGGAACGCGCCGAAAGCTCGTGCATGACCTGCCACCGCATCGGCGACAAGGGCGTGGACTTCGCTCCCGCGCTCAGCGAGATCGGCTCGAAGCTCCCGAAAGAAGCCATCTTCGATGCCATCATCAATCCGAACGCCGGCATCTCCATGGGCTTCGAGACGACACAATTACAGACGAAGGATGGCACCGTAGCCATCGGCATCGTCCGCAGCGAGACCAATGACGATCTCGTGCTCGCCCTGCCCGGCGGCGCCACGAACAAGTTCGCCAAGCGTGAAATCGCCAAGCGCGAGAAGCTGACGACATCCATGATGCCGAGCGGACTCAACCAGGCACTCACGCAACAGGACCTCATCGACCTCGTCGAATACCTGGTCACTCTCAAGAAGCCCTGAGCCCTGCGTCAGGCCCATCCACCACGGCGGGAAGAGCCTGCACTCTTGCCAAGCGGACGGATAATGGGAAATTAAGTTCTGCCATGAATTCCCGCTTGCTTCCCGCCACATCGCTGCTCCTCGGTCTCCTGCTCACCGGCTGCGCTACTTTTAGCGATACCGAACTCGGCATCATCCGCGGCAGCGGCGTGTCCCCGCGCATCTACTCCAAGATGCAGGAAGGCCGCGTGCTGACGCCGGAGGATGTCATCGTACTCACCCAGCGCCATGTGCCGGAGCGCTACATCCTGCGCCAGATCGACGACGCGGGGGTCGATTACGTCCTCACTCCCGAGGATCACAAGCGCCTGGTGAAGGCGCGAGTCAGTCCCGCTGTGATCGACGCTCTCGTGGCGGCGTCCGACGACTTCTCCGGCCGCTACGCCGGCCCGCGGCACCATGTCTACGTCGGCGCTTATCCCTATCCGTACTACGACCCGTATGATTACTACGGCCCGGGGCCGTACCCATACCCATATCCGTACGGAGGTTCGGTCTCAGTGGGCATCTATCCCGGCCACGGGCATTGGCACCGATGGTAGGAGGGTAGAGAAGACGAAGACGCGACGCAGCGAGACGAAAGTAGAAGCGGCATCCTGCCGCTTTCGCCCCACGAGTAAGCGGCTTCAAGCCGCTTCTGATTCCCCCAAAAAGAGGCAGGATGCCTCTTCTACTTTGCAGCGCCCTTCGCCAGCGAGCGCCACGGCTCCTCATCCGAGACATCCACACTAAAAGGCCCCTCGATCTTCGACGGCGTGAGGATCGCGAGGAACTCACACTCGCCCGCGCTCTGGTTCACGCAGCCATGCACAACGCCGCGCGGAATGAAGATGCTGTCACCGGGGTTGAGAACCCGGCTTTCCTCTTCCAGCCACTGCGTCATCTCGCCGTTCAGCACATAGATGATCTCATCCATCTCCGGGTGCGTATGAAACGGGTGCCCCGCTCCCGGCACGATGCGTGCGCGCACGAAGACCAACGAGTCCGCGTCGCCCAACCCCTGCTTAAAGTACCAGTGGTGCGTCTTGCCCTCGAGAGGCTCAACCTCAGCTTCGTGCGCGGCGACAAATCGGCGGGGGGAGAGGGAGACTTCTGACATGGCGGTAGCTTCCCCAAAGAAGGCCGTCGTGTCGAAACCGATTTCCTATCCCGTCTCCACCTTTTGCCGATGCAAATCCACCTCAGCCCGCCTTTAACACATCCTTCAAAAACGGCGCGGTCCGGCTTCGCTTGCACTTCGCCACCTCCTCCGGAGTGCCCAGGGCGACGACTTCCCCGCCCTCCTCCCCGGCTTCCGGCCCGATGTCCACGACGTAGTCGGCATCGGCGATGAGGCTGAGGTTGTGCTCGATGACGATCACGGTATTGCCGTCGTCCACGAGCCGGTGCAGGACGCGCAGGAGTTCCGCCACGTCCGCCATGTGCAGGCCGATCGTCGGCTCCTCGAGCAGATAGAGCGTCGATTTCGGTTCGCGATTTTGCCGCAGGCGCGCGGTCACCGAACGTCCCAGGCCGCGCGTGAGTTCGCTCACGAGCTTGAGTCGTTGGGCCTCGCCGCCGCTCAGCGTCGGGCTCGGCTGGCCGAGTTGCAGGTAGCCCAAGCCCGTGTCGCAGAGCAGCGCGAGCGGACGGTGAATCTTGGGCTGCGCGACAAAGAATGCCGCCGCTTGCTCCAGCGTCATGGTCATCACGTCACCGATGGTCTTCTCGTTGTAGACGACCTCCAGCGTGGCGTCGTTGTAGCGGGACCCATGGCACTCCGTGCAAGGCACGTAGCTGGTCGGCAGGAAATTCATCTCCACCTTGATCACGCCCTGGCCCTGGCACGTCTCGCACCGCCCGCCTTCGCTGTTGAAGGAGAAGCGGCTCGCGGTGTAGCCGCGCATGCGGGACACCGGCATCTGCGCGTAGAGCGCGCGGATCTCGTCGAACACCTTGATGTAGGTCGCCGGAGTCGAACGCGATGTCTTGCCGATCGGCGACTGATCCACTTCGTAGACGGCCTCGAAATGCTCCACGCCCGCGATGCTTTTGCAGCCATGCACCACCGGCTTTTTTGATCGCCCAAGATTCGCGGAGACCGCGGGCTTGAGCACTCCGCGCATGAGCGTGCTTTTCCCGGAACCCGAGATGCCGGTCACGACGCTAAAGCGCCCGACCGGGAAACGCACATCGACGTTCTTGAGATTATGCAGGTCCGCGCCCTTGAGTTCCAACCAGCGCTTCACGTCCGACAACGACCGCCGTTCACCTCGCGTCGGGTGCTTCAAGGGCGTGCGCAGGAACCGTCCGGTGGCCGAAGCCTCAACGAGTTGGATCTCGGCGAGGGTGCCCTGGGCGACAACCGAGCCTCCGCGCGAACCGGCGCCAGGACCCAGATCGATGATGGTGTCGGCGCGCCGCATCGTGTCTTCGTCGTGCTCCACGATGACGAGCGAATTGCCCTTTGCCTTGAGCGCTTCGAGCGTGTCGAGCAGCTTCTCGTTGTCGCGCGCATGCAGGCCGATCGTCGGCTCGTCGAGAACGTAGAGCACACCGCGCAAGTTCGAGCCGAGCTGGGCCGCGAGGCGAATGCGCTGCGATTCGCCGCCGCTCAAGGTCTTTGCCGAGCGGCTGAGCGCGAGGTAGTCGAGCCCCACCGAGCCCATGAAATTCAACCGCTGCTCGATCTCCGGCACAATGTCCTGCGCGATCTGCTTGTGGCCATTGGTAAACTTCAGTTTCGACAGCAGGGCCAGTGCGCCCCGGACGGGCAGCGCCGTGAACTCGTCGATCGTCCGCTCTTGCACGCGTACGTGGCGGGCAATCTCATTGAGCCGGGCGCCGTGGCAGCTCGTGCAGGGCTGGGCCTCGCCTTCATCCAGCGATTCGTGCTGACGCTCCTGCGCCATTTCGATCTCCGCCTGCGTTTCCAGCTTCGGGTCGACATAGGCTTTCCACACTTCTCCAAAGCCGTGGCACTCTTCGCACCAGCCGTGCGGGGAATTAAACGAGAACAACCGCGGGTCCAGTTCTTCGAACGAGGTGCCGCACTGCGGGCAACTCATCTCGGTGCTCAGCACATGCATCCGCTTCTTCGCGTCGAGGATCTTGGCGGTACCCTTGCCGATCTCGATCGCGCGTTTCACCAAATCTTGCACGCGTGCGGACGACGGGCGCTCGCCCACCACCACGTCGATCGTGTGCTCACGGTAACGATCGAGTTTATCCATGCGCTCCGCTTTCATGAGCTTACCATCGACGACCAGGTCCTCGAATCCCTGGCGCGTCGCCCAGCGCGCCACTTCGTTGTGGAAGCCTTTGCGCGCCTTGATGAGCGGGGCCAGGACGAGGATGCGTCCGGCGCTGGCGATCTCTTCGGCCCGCTTTGTCACGGCCTGAAGGGTCTGCTTCTGCACCGGGATATCGCACTTCGGGCAAAATTGCGTACCCAGCTTCGCGAAGAGCAGGCGCAGGAAATGATAGACCTCCGTCACCGTGGCCACGGTGGATTTTCCGCCGCCGCGGGTGATGCGTTGCTCGATGGCCACGCTCGGCGGCAGGCCGGAGATCAAGTCCACATCAGGCTTTTCGAGCTGCTCGACAAATTGCCGGGCATACGGCGACATCGAATCCAGGAAACGCCGCTGCCCCTCGGCGAAGAGCAGGTCGAAGGCGAGGGTCGATTTTCCCGAACCGCTCAGCCCGGTCACGATGACCATCTGGTCGCGCGGAATCTCGAGGGAGATATTCTTCAAATTGTGCTCGCGGGCGCCGCGGACAACGATCCCCGAGCGCATGGCCACTGCCGCCTCGCTCTCGCCGTTTGATCCAGCGGGCGGCATCTCCGCGACCCGCGCGCTCTCTTCCTCCTCCGTTTCGGGAAACGCCGCCGCGGCGCGCCGCCGCCCCACTGAGCCCAGCATCTCCGCAAGGAACTGGCCCGTATGCGATGCCTCCACCGCGGCGACTTCCTCCGGCGTTCCCGTGGCCACCACTTCGCCTCCCCCAGTGCCGGCTTCCGGCCCGAGATCGATGACGTAGTCGGCGCACTTGATGACTTCGAGGTTGTGCTCGATGACGAGCAGCGAGTGCCCCTGGTCCACGAGTTGATGGAAGACCCGCACCAATTGCGCAACGTCGTCGAAGTGCAGACCGGTCGTCGGCTCGTCGAAAATGAGCAGGCAATTTGTTTCGCTCTGGTTGGTCAGGCGCTCGACGAGCTTGAGCCGCTGGGATTCGCCGCCGCTCAGCACATTGAGCGGCTGGCCCAGCGTGAGATAACCGAGACCCACTTGCTCCAGCACGGCCAGGGGGCGGGTGATCTTCTTCTCGCCCAGCGCGCTGAAGAAACGGATGGCCTGCGTGACGGTCAACTCGAGCACATCGTGGATCGACTTCCCGTCCACGTGAATGTCCAGGATGTGCGGCTGGTAGCGCTTGCCATCGCACTCCGGGCAGCGCACGAAGACATCGCTGAGGAACTGCATCTCGATCTTCTCGAAACCGTTGCCGCTGCACCGCTCGCAGCGGCCCACGCCCGTGTTGAAGGAAAAGGCGCTCGCGGTCAGGCCCTGCGCCACGGAATCAGGCGCGCCGGCGAAGATCTCGCGGATGGTATCGAAGACGCCGAGATATAGGGCCGGGCTGGAGCGCGGCGTGCGGCTGAGGGGGGATTGATCGACCATCACCACCTGGTCCAGCCGGTGCGCGCCGATGACCTTCTTGCAAGCCCCCGGCGCTTCCTCGGTCGGCAGATTCTGCGCGGCCAGCAGGTTCCGGTAGAGCACGTCGTGCACGAGCGTGCTCTTCCCCGAGCCCGAGACGCCCGTGACACAGGCCAGCACCCCGAGCGGGAAATCCACGTTCACGTTCTGCAAATTGTGCTCGCGCGCGCCCTTCACGGATACAAACGCCCGCGGTTTGCGCCGCGTGGCCGGAACCGGAATCGACTTGCGTCCGCTCAGGTACTCGGCCGTCAGCGAAGCGATCTTGCGGCGGCTCAAAGTTTCCACCGGGCCGTTGTAAACCAGTTCCCCGCCGCCTTCGCCACGGCCGGGACCGATCTCGATGAGGTTGTCCGCCGCGCGGATCACGGCTTCATCGTGCTCCACGACGAGGAGCGTATTGCCCTTGTCGCGTAATTGCCGCATCACGCGGATGAGCCGCGCGGTATCCCTCGGGTGCAGGCCGATGCTTGGCTCGTCGAGCACAAAGAGCGTGTTGACGAGCGACGCCCCGAGGCACGTCGTGAGGTTGACCCGCTCCACTTCGCCGCCGCTGAGCGTGCGCGTCGGGCGATCGAGCGAGAGATAGGCGAGCCCCACTTCCACGAGATACCGCAGGCGGGAACGCACCTCCGCGAGCAACATCGCCGTCGTCGCGTCGTTGCCGCCAGCGGCTTCCCGCGCTTCGAACATCTCCGCGAGTTTGTCCACCGCCATGATCATCAAATCCGGCAGCTTCTGGCCGGCGAAGCGGAAATTGAGCGTCGCCGGCTGGTAGCGGCCGCCGTGGCAATCGGGGCACAGCGTGTAATTCCGGTAGCGGCTCAGCAGCACGCGGACGTGCATCTTGTAGCTCTTGGTCTCGAGCCAATCGAAGAAACCTTTCACCCCGTACCAAAGGCCGGCGTTGGAGAGTTCTTCGCTCGTCCCTCCCGTCTTTTCACCCTGGAGGACCCACTCCTGTTCGGGCTTCGGCAGATCCTCGAACGGACACATCGTATCGATGTCCTTCCTCGCCGCGCAGCGCATCAGGTCCCGCTGGCATTCCTGTCCGCTCTCCGTCTGGAACGGCTTGACCACGCCCTGCGCGATGCTCAGGGAATGGTCGGGAAGGGCGCGCGCCAGGTCGAGGGCGATGGTGCGGCCAAAGCCCCGGCACGTCGGGCAGGCACCGTGCGGGTGATTGAAACTGAAAAGCCCCGGCGAAGGCGGTGTGATATCGATATCGCAGTGCGCGCAGTGCCAACCGGTGCTGAATGGCAGCACCTGTGCCGCGGGCTGCGTGATAAAGGCAACTTTGCCTTTGCCGAAGCGCAGCGCGGTCTCCACGGCTTCCGAGAACCGCGAACGATTCTCCTCCGTCGCGGCCAGCCGGTCCTGGATCACGGGCGCGATCGCAGGGAGCCGCTTGATCTTCGGCGCCTCATCCACGCGATGAATCGCGCCATCGATCCACAGGCGCAGGTAGCCCTGCTGCTGGAGAAAGGAAAAGAATTCCGCAGGGTCCGTCTTGACGGGGACCGGCACTCCGAAAGTGATGAGGAGCGTTTCGCCGCCGTGGGTGGCGAAGACCTGGTCGGCGATCGATTTCGCGCTCTCGGGCCGAATCTCGCGCTCGCACTCGGGGCAGAAGGCCTGGGCCAGCCGGGGGAAGAGGAGCTTCAGGTAATCGTTGATCTCCGTCATCGTGCCGATCGTGGAGCGGGTGCTCTTGACCGGGTTCGATTGCTCGATGGCGATGGCGGGCGGGATGCCGCGGATCTCGTCCACCTTCGGCTTGTCCATCCGGTCGAGAAACTGCCGCGTGTAGGGCGAGAATGTCTCGACGTAGCGGCGCTGGCCTTCGGCGTAGATCGTATCGAAGGCGAGGCTGGACTTGCCGCTGCCGCTCGGACCCGAGATCACGTTCAGTTTTCCGAGGGGCACATCGAGGTCGATGCCCTTGAGATTGTTCTGCCGCGCACCGCGAATTTCAATCACGCCGGGCTCGGGAACAATGGTCAATTTAGGTCTCTTCATGCGAAAGGGGCGCGAATGCTCGCCTCGCCCGACGCAGATTGCAACCGATGCCCGCAATTCGTTGAAAATATCCGGCGCAATAGAGGAGCAGGCTTTGGCAACAGACGGTGAGCAAGGCGTTTTCCGGTACACGATGATGCTCGGCACCTCAAACAAACGTTGCCTCACACTCCATTGCCATGCCTCAACTCTACGCTCTGCTCGGTTTCAGTCTCGCGGTCATCTGCACCACGGCCGTGTGGTACAATATCACCCATTCCGACTAGGCCCGTCCGTGCACCCCGCGTGGGGTAGCCGATGGCCAACCCGATCTCCGGAATCGGAGGAGGGGTCGGGATGCCGTTCGCAGGCCATCGAAGCCCGCGGCAAGCGCTCAGGAAAGTTCGCTAAACCTTCTCAGCGGCTTCGCGCTTCAAGACAGCGGAGAGCTTTGCGACCTTCTGCCGCATCACCTTGCCGGACTTGAATTTGACGGTGGCGCGCGCCGGAATGACGAAGCTGCTTCCCGGCTGGTTTGGATTGCGGCCCACACGCGGTTTAGTGAGCTTCACTTCGAGAATCCCGAAGTTTCGCAACTCCACGGTATCGCCTTGCGCGAGGGCATCGGTGATGTGATCGAGCGTTCGCTGCACGACGTCGAAGACCTGGTGCTGGACCAAGCCTGTTTCGTTACTGATTTTAACGACGAGTTCCCTTTTCGTTAATGTTCCCATAATTTTGAAGGCGATAATAAGCCTACCTCATGGCTTCCCGCAAGGACGCTTTCGGAAAAAGCGTAGTTTGTAACACACAGCCGCTCACTGCGTTTCGTCGGCCTTTGGCTCCGGAGCCTTGTAGAACCCCGGCGCCACCTCAGCCGCCGTCTTGAAATGCGTCTTCGCCACCCGCTCCAGGATTTCCGGCCCCTGGGCTGCCACGAGTTCGCGAGCGATCTGCTTCACCTGGGCCGACGCTCCCCGCGGCAATTCGCGCTGGAACCCACGGCCCTTGTTCCGCAGCCAGTCAATGAACGCTTCCCGCGCCAGGATCGACGCCGCCGCCACGGCTACGTCGCTCTCGGCCTTGGTGCGCTGCTCGAGAATGATGCCCCGCCCCTTCTCGAGGAGCGCGCGTTTGATCAATGAGGGGTTGGCAAACTGATCGGACAATGCGCGCGGGCAATCGGAGCGGATCTCGAGCAAATTTTCGATGACCCGGGCGTGGCCCCAGGCCAGCAGACGGTTCAAGTTGCCGAACTTCCGGTACAGCTGATTGTAGCGCTCGGGACCGATGACGATGACACTGTGCACCGCGCCCTGCGTCCGCCGGACCGTCTCCGCGAGGTCGCGGATCCGCTGATCGCTCCCGATCCTCTTGCTGTCCTGGATCCCCGCCGCCATCAACGTTTTCGTGATCCCTCGATCCGTGTAGCAGCCCGCGATCACGAGGGGGCCGAAGAAATCGCCCTTGCCGCTTTCGTCGACGCCGAAATGCGGGGCAAACATTTCCGGATTCAGCACGTCCTCGTAGCCGAGGCGGGCTTCGCCGAGGATCTCCGGCTCGAGGCGAAACGTCACAAAATCCTGCGTCCCCTTTCCTTGCAGCACCACCTTGGGGCCCTTCTCGTAAACGGCCACATTTAGCTTGTCCTTGACCGCGTAGTAGAGCGTGTAGGGCTTCGGTTCGAACTTGTATCCATCCGCCTCCAGCAGCGTGCGGAGCTTGGCCGCCTGGTCAGACGTCAGCGGCGAAGTGTAGAGCGTCAGCGGTTTTTCGTTTTCGGCCATCGGGGTGACGCACAAACTGCGCGTCTTGCCCGTCGAAATCCAAATCGAAAATCCAAAATCGCTGCGCGACCGGCTCGCCCGGTGGTTCCGCGCGCACGGCCGCGACCTCCCCTGGCGGCGGACCCACGATCCCTACGCGATTATGGTTTCCGAGTTCATGCTCCAGCAAACACAGGTGGCGACCGTCCGCGACTACTACGCCCGCTGGCTGGCGCGCTTCCCGGATTTCGCCACTCTCGCCGCCGCGAGCGAAGCCGATGTGCTCCACGTATGGCAGGGTCTCGGCTATTATGCCCGGGCGCGCAATTTGCACCGGGCCGCGCAAGAAGTGGTCGCGCGTCACGGCGGCAGCCTCCCCAACGACCTCGCCGCGATCACCGCACTTCCCGGCATCGGCCGCTACACCGCCGGTGCCATTGCGAGTTTTGCTTTCGATCGCTCGACGCCGATCATCGACGCCAATATCGCGCGCGTCCTCGCGCGCCTCCTCGATCTGCGCGAACCGATCGACGCGATCCGTGGCTCAGAAATCCTCTGGCAGGCCGCCGAGGCGCTATTGCCCAAGCGCGGCGGACGTCTCCACAACTCCGCGCTCATGGAACTCGGCGCGCTGATCTGCACCCCGCGCCAACCGCAGTGCCTGATCTGCCCCGCGCGCGAACATTGCCGGGCGAAGGAGCCCGAATCGCTCCCCGTGAAGAAGCCACGCCGAAAGACGGTCGAGCTGGCGGAAAACTGCGCCTGGATCGTCAGCCGGGGCCGCCTGTTGCTCGAGCAGCAGACCGGCTCGCGGTGGCGCGGCTTGTGGAAACTGCCGCCGCACGAGACGCAAACGGGCGAGAACCGGCTGTTGCTCGCTCTGGAATATCCGTTCACGCATCATCGCGTGACGCTGAGCGTGTTCACAGGGATGGCGCCGGCGTCGATGCTCGAAGCCGCCCAGAAATGGGTGCCGCTGGAAGACATCGATACCATCGCGCTCGTTGCGCCGCACCGCCGGGCGATCAAGCGGCTGGTCTTGCAACACCAGTAGCATGCGAGATTTGAGGATGGGTCTGACGAGTCGGACTCGTCCCACTGGTCGGACTCTCCGAAAATACACGTAAGCGCAACCGGGCGCCTCCTCCGCCAGGGTTCGCGGCCGGTCATCATTTCTCGCTTCCCCGGCTTGCGCTCGGCTCTCACACCCTTTTCTCTCGTATCTGTCATGTTCCGCCGCACCCGGATTCTGTTCTCCGCGCTCGTTCTCCTGGCCTCGCTTGGCGAGGCCATCGCGGAGACCCCGGGAAACGTGGAGCCGCTGCGCCCCCTGCCCCAGCGAATCTCGATTGATGTGCGCAAGGCGCGCCTCGGCGCCAAGCTTTTCTACGATCCGCAGCTTTCCTCCGACAACAGCGTATCGTGCGCGAGTTGTCACCCGTTCGATCACGGGGGCGCGGACTACACGGCGCATTCGAAAGGCACGGGAGGAAAGGTCGGCGGCATCAACGCACCGAGCATCTTCAACCTCGCGTTCGAATTCCGTTATAATTGGAATGGCGCGGCGGAAACGCTCTACGAACATCTCGATCTTCCCATGCGCAACCCCGCGGTCATGGGCACCGATTTCGTCCAGATCGTGGAAAAACTGAAGCGCTCCGGCGACTACCCGCAGCAGTTCAAGAATGTCTTCCGCGATGGGCTCACGCCGGACACCGTCAAGCTGGCGCTGGTCGAATACGAACGTGCGCTCATCACTCCCAACAGCCGCTTCGATCGCTGGCTGCGTGGCGATCAATCGGCCATCACCGAACAGGAGGTCCAGGGATACCGGCGCTTCAAGTCTCTCGGCTGCACGAGTTGCCACCAGGGTGCCAATGTGGGCGGCAACCTTTTCCAAAAGTTCGGCGTCATGGGCGACTACTTCGCCGACCGCGGCGAGGTGACCAAGCCGGATTGGGGCCGCTTCAACGTGACCAACGACGAGAAGGACCGCTTCGTCTTCCGCGTGCCCAGCCTGCGCAATGTCGCGCTCACCGCGCCCTATTTCCACGATGGCTCCGCCGCCACGCTTCCCGACGCCGTGCGCGTCATGGCCCGCTATCAACTCGGGCGCACGATCAGCGAGGACGATATCGCGAAAATCGTCGCCTTTCTCGCCACCTTGACCGGCGAGCTTCAGCAGCCATGAACCGCCGCACGTGGCTCTGGCTGGTCGCGGGCTTTCTGCTCCTGGGCATCTGCGGCTACCTGCTCCCGCGCACCTGGCTGAATCCCGCGGCTCACAATGCTTATCAGCAGCAGCTACGCGACGCCCGCCAACTCGACCGCGAGATCAATGAAGCCGTCCTCCGCGTCCGGCTCGGGCTGCTGAACGACTACGATCCGCTCGTCCAGGACGTCGCCATGCTCAAGCAGGCGCACGGGGCGCTCGACCGGATGATGCCCACATTTCTCCAGCCGGCGGGGCGGGCGACACTCCGGGAGAAACTCGCCGCCGCGGAGGCGAACCGCGTCCGCAAGGCCGCACTGATCGAGGACTTCAAGACGCAATTCGCCGTGCTGCGCAATTCGCTCGCCTATTTTCCCACCCTGATTGCCGACGTCACCGTCCGCGTGAGCACACGCCCGAACGGGACCGCCATGGTGTCGCTGCTCAACAACATCCTCGAGCACGCTCTCATCTACCATCTCACCACCAGCGCGGAGAATGAGTCCTACCTGCGGGCCGATCTCAATACGCTCCAGACGATCCTGGAGGAACAGGACTCCTTCCCGGCGAAGCCCGACCTGCAACTCGTCCTGGCCCACGCCAACGTCATTCTCTTGCGCAAGCCAGTCGTCGACGCCGCCCTCAGCGACCTCGCCAATCTGCCCACCTCGCAGATCTACGACACCATGCAGATGCGCTACGACGACGAATACTCCGCCGCTCTGGGCCGGGCCCAAAACCAGCGGTTGCTGGTCTATGTGGTGAGCATGCTGCTGCTCGCCGGCTTCTTCTCCTTGCTCATCCAGCAATTCATTCGCTCGGCCCGGGAACTCCGCGCGGCGGAGCAGAAATTCCGCAGCATCTTCGAGAAGGCGGGGGAGGGCATTTTCCAAACGACGCCCGATGGCCGCTACCTGGCCGCGAACCCGGCCCTCGCCCGTTTCTACGGCTACCGGACCAGCGAGGAATTGATGGAGGCCGTCACCGACATCCAAGGCCAGCTTTACGTCGATCCGAAGCGTCGCACCGCCTTTCAGAAGCTCCTCGAAAAAGACGGGGAGGTCTTCGACTTCGAATCCGAAATCCGACGCAAGGATGGCAGCATCGCCTGGATCTCCGAGAACGCGCATGCCGTCCGCGACAAGAGCGGCAAGCTGCTTTACTACGAGGGCATTGTCGACGACATCACGCAGCGCCGGCGCGCGGACTACGACCGCGAGCGCCGCAACCAGCGTGAACTGCTGCACCAGCGCTGCCTGCTCGGCCTGGCGCAATTCGACAAATCCGATTTCGAGCGGGCGCTGCGCGAAATCCTCGACACCACGGCTTATACCCTCGGCGTCAATCGCGTCTCCGCCTGGCGGCTCGACGATCCCGGCACTTCACAAGAATCGATCAAGCTCCTGGGCCTGTTCGACCTCGACAAGCGCGAGCATCGCAACCA
>Ga0070658_10000553_pt1 | contig 32327 bp, 36 predicted proteins | sample KBSC13metaG_FD_64664 | JGI IMG/M metagenome (GOLD analysis project Ga0070658, IMG submission 64664) | Corn rhizosphere microbial communities from Kellogg Biological Station, Michigan, USA - KBS C1-3 metaG | ecosystem: Host-associated > Plants > Roots > Rhizosphere > Soil ... | reverse complement strand
GCCGCGCGCAGCGCGCGGTCCCGACGGCGACCCCGACCACGACCCCGACCACGACCACGACCACGACCGCGAGCCGGGTCGCCCGATCGGACGCCGGATCGTGCTCGGCATGCTCGGCCTCGGCGTGATCGGCGTCGTGTTCGGCAAGAACCTGCAGGACGTCGAAAACTCCGTGCTCCGGCCGGTCGAAGAACGTGATCCCACCGGGTTGAGCGCGTTGATCCCGGCGGGTAACAGCTTCCGGTTCTACTCGATCACCGGAGACGAACCGCAACGAACGGCGGCCGACTACACGCTGACAGTCGATGGTCTGGTCGACCGCCCGTCGTCGTTCTCGTTGGCCGACCTCGCCGCACTGCCACAGACCGCGTTGGTGAAGGACTTCCAATGCGTCACCGGGTGGCGGGTGCCGGGAGTGCATTGGGCAGGCGTGGCGCTGCCCGACCTGCTCGACCACGTCGGTGTGCAAAGCGGCGCCAGGGCCCTGCAGTTCACCTGCTTCGACGGCTCCTACACCGAAAGCCTCACCCTCGACCAGGCACGGCGACGCGATGTCTTGGTGGCGACCGAGATGCTCGGTGGGCCGGTGAGCCGTGCACACGGCGGACCCGTACGGCTGTACGTCGCACCCATGTACGGCTACAAATCAGCGAAATGGCTGAGCGGCATCAAAGTCACCTCTCAAGTCACCCCCGGCTACTGGGAAGAAAACGGCTACGACGTCGATGCGTGGGTCGGCAAGTCGAACGGTCGTTCCGATGCCCCGACCACGTGAGCTGCTGCGCTTCACGCGCAGCGAACGCTGGGTGCACCGCACAACTGCCGCGCTGATGGGGATTTGCCTTGCTACGGCGGCAATTCTCTACATCGGGCCGCTGTCAGTAGCGATCGGATACCGCGCCGTCGTCGAGTGGGTCCATGTCATTGCCGGCCTGGGACTGCCCGTACCATTCATCGTTGGCTTGCTATCAAAGGCTTTTCGGAGCGACGTGCGGCGGTTGAACCGCTTTTCGCCGTCCGACTGGAAGTGGCTGTCGACGCGCGACCGTCGCGACGGTCGCATTCCGGTGGGCAAGTTCAACGCCGGGCAGAAACTCAACGCCAACTTCCAGCTCGGTGCGATCCTCGCGATGATGCTCACTGGATCGATAATGCGATTCGCGAATCACTGGCCGATCGCGTGGCGCACGGGCGCTACGTTCGCCCACGACTGGATCGCCTACGCGATCCTCGCCGTCGTCGCCGGCCACATGTACATGGCACTGCGCGATCCCGAGGCGCTGCGCGGCATGCGCACCGGCTACGTTCCCGAGTGGTGGGCGAAGAAAGAGCACCCAGCCTGGACGCCGAAACAAACGCCACCCGTAGCGCCTGCGAAGCAAGCCGACCGGGCACGATAGGAGCATGGCAGAAGTCGAGCACTACTCGCCGATCTGTCCGCTGCGTGTAAAGCGGCCGGTTCAGCTGCATCGCTGGCAGACGCTGACGTTCCTGCACTGGGCGTACGAGCCTGCAATCGTGCAACGGCTACTGCCGCTCGGTCTCACCGTCGAAACATTCGGCGACTCGGCCTGGGTCGGGCTCGTGCCGTTCTACATGCGCATCCGGGTACCCGGAATTCCTTACCTGTCGTGGATTTCCAACTTCTGCGAAACAAATGTGCGCACCTACGTGCGCGATGAGCTCGGCCAGTCAGGTGTTTGGTTCTTCTCCCTCGACGCCGAGCGTTTCCCTGCTGTCGCAGCAGCGCGGCTCGGATTCCGGCTGCCGTACATGTGGTCGCGCATGAGCTTCGAGGACGACGGAAATGCCGTTACGTACACGGCTACGCGACGTTGGCCCGCGCATCTCGACGCGTCGAGCCGGGTTCGCGTCGAGATCGGCGATCGATACGCGGACGACGAGCTCACCGACCGCGACCATTTCCTCACCGCGCGCTGGGCATTGTTCAGCGTCGGCGGCGCAACCGGGCGTTGGCGTCGCTACGCACATGCTCAGCACGATCCCTGGCCACTGCACCGCGCAACGGTGACCGAACTAGATGACTCGCTCGTCGAATCCGCCGGATTGCCTGCACCACAAGGAAGTCCCCTGGTGCACTACTCGCCCGGCGTCGACGTACGGATCGGCCCGCCGCACGGATACCGCTAGATCGACGGCAGATCGCGGCCGCAAATCCAGTTGTCATCACGCCGGCGGCGACTACATTGGCCCCAAGCTTCACAACGCCCGAGTGAAAGGAGCAAAGCCATGAACGTCTCTGTTCACGCTGCCCACACCCTCGCGCTCGGCGCTGCCGCCTGACAAAATTCCTAACGTTGACTGTGGCTCAGCAACAGTAAACGTCGGCAATTCGAAGCCGCGGCTCCTCCGGGCGATCCTTCCAACCCCCGGAGTTTCTCGACATGTCTTACGATCTCGCAGGTCTTGGCTGGGACGAGGCACGCGCCGCCGAGCTGGCCGAACTCGAAGCAACAACCGAACGGCAGCTAACCCCAGGCCGCGTTGCCCGTGTCGATCGCGGCGCCATCACCGTCTTGGCGTCGCACGGCCAGCTGCGTTCCCGGCCTTCAGGCCGGCTTTTCCATACCACCGCCACGGAGGGCACCGTCGCGAATCCCACCGTCGGCGACTGGGTCGCGCTCGACGGGCCAGTCGTCGTCGCCGTCTTGCCCCGCCGCACGGCATTCGAGCGTGGCGTCGCGGGTGGTGCATCGCTCGCACAGGTAGTGGCCGCGAACATCGACACCGTGTTCATCGTCTGCCCGCTCGTGGGCCGGCCCCGACCACGCCTCGTGCAGCGTTGCCTGGCGCTCGCGTGGCAATCGGGTGCCGCGCCCGTCGTCCTGCTCACGAAAAGCGACCTCTGCCCCGACGCCGAGACTCGGCTCGACCAGGCTCGAACGCAAATCATCGGCGTGCCGATACATGCGGTCAGCGCCACGACGGGCGATGGACTGAACGCCCTCAACCCGTACCTGTCGGCCGGCCACACAGTCGCCATGATCGGACCGTCGGGCGCCGGAAAGTCGACGCTTGCGAACGCGCTCGGCGACGGCCGGTTCGATCTCGCCACCGGTGCGATCCGCGACGACGGCAAGGGCCGACACACCACCACCGCGAGAGAGTTGGTGCTCTTGCCCAGCGGCGCTGTCGCGATCGACACGCCGGGTCTGCGCAGCTTGCCCCTGTGGGAAGCGGACGACGGGATCGCCGCTGTGTTCGCCGACATCGATGACTTAGCGCGCGACTGTCGCTTCAGCGATTGCCGGCACAACGGCGAACCGGGGTGCGCCGTCGGTCAGGCCATCGACGTCGGCGACCTCACCGCGGGGCGGCTCGCCGACTACGGAAAACTGCAACGCGAGCAGCGCTGGCTCGAAACCCGCCGCGACGCGCGCGCACGGGCGCAGGAGCACGCCCGCAGCAAGGCCTTCTTCAAGAGGGTGCGCGACCAGCCGCATCGGTGAATTCAACTGCCGCCTCGTCGTCCGACCGATTTCGGCCTCGCGCGCATCAGCCGACTCGCGGCGCAACAGTGTGAATGCTCGGGGCGAGAGCAAAAGCCGTTCGGACGGTTCAGCGCATCCGGAACGGGCGCGGCGGCGGCTGCAGGTCGATGCGCGGGCAGGTCGCCAGCGTGAGGTCGGCGTGCCCGAGCGCGCGGTCGCACAACGACTCGACGGTGTAGCCGGCACGGGTGCCGGCGATCGTCACAGTCGCGCGGAAGATCGTGATCTCGTAGCGAGTCGGCATCCCGTAAGCGACCTGGATGCTGCCGATCAACCCCGCATCGGCCGCCGATCGTTCGTCGCGACCTTTCCAAGGGCGCTCGAACAGCCGCCAGCAACCAGGTTCTGCGTGCCAGTGGCCGCCGGAGCGCACATCGTCGCCGAGCAAGCCGTCGAGCACCCGCTTCGCGTTCTGCTCCGACAACACCGCCGCCGGACGAATGACCTCTGTGACCGTGACGTCGTCGTAGAGCCGGCTAGCCAGGCTTTCGACCGGCTCACCGCGCGATGCGCTCGATCGCCTATCCCTCACGGGGCCTGTCACCTCGCTCCTGAAGATCCCCGGCTGCGTCATTCGTCAGCTTCCGACTCTTCTCTATCGGCGGCTTGCCGGCCGCACTGAGTCACAATCCGGCCTCATAATGCGGCAGATGGAGCAACGGTGGCCGATCATTCGGCCGAGCGGGTGAACGCCAGCTGGTCGAACGCCCGCCCGCCGGCCGGCGGCAGCCCGGTTAGCCCGTCGGGCAGGCGACGTCGTCGGGCCTGGCTCGACGCGAAATCGGGCCTGCAGCGTCCTCGCGTGTGGGGGGTTACTAGCTGCGCGCCTTACGCGTCTCGCGGTTGTTCTCTTGTTGGATGGCGTTGACCAGTTCGCTCTTGCTCATCGCCGAACGGCCGTGGATGTCGAGGCGCTTCGCGACGTCGTACAACTCGGAGCGCGGCGCGTTCGCATCCACGCCACCTTTGGTCTCACGATGCGTGTTCACACCTCCGCGCGCTTGCGCATCGGACGGCCCTCGTCGTCCGCCGGCCTTCGGTTCCCAGTGGTCGCCGACTTTCTTGTGGGTGTGCTTCAACGCCGAATAGGCGACGCGATGCGCGCGCTCACCCTCGCCGTATTCGTTAGCGGCAGAATCGTGCGCCTTCGCGAATGTGCGCTGCGCCTTGGCATCGGAGCGCGCAATCGTCGACGGCAGCTCGCTCTTCTTCGCCTGGCCGGTCTTGGTTGTCTTCGGCACCGGGACTCACCTCACGTCGATAGCGATTCGATCAGACGAATTCGTACCCACGACGGACGACGAAGAACGCCCCGCAAATACGCAAACAAAAGCCGAACCCACAAACGTGGGCTCGGCCGTTGCCGATGTCTTGAGACATCACACATGGCGGTGGAGGTGGGATTTGAACCCACGGAGAGCGTAAACCCTCACACGCTTTCGAGGCGTGCGCCATCGGCCACTAGGCGACTCCACCGCGGGCCAGCCTACCGGACGCTACTGCGCCCCTCGCGCCCGCTCGAAGAACGCCCGCAACAGCGCTCCACATTCGTCACCGAGCACGCCACCGATCACCTCGGGTCGATGGTTCAGCCGACGATCGCGGACGACGTCCCACAACGACCCGACCGCCCCAGCCTTGGGGTCGACAGCCCCGTAGACCAGCAGATCGACGCGTGCAAGCACCAATGCGCCGGCGCACATCGTGCACGGCTCCAGTGTGACTACCAAGGTGCAGCCGTTGAGCCGCCAGCTCCCGAGTTCGGCCGCGGCCGCGCGCAGCGCCAGCGTCTCGGCATGCGCCGTCGGATCCCCGGTTGCCTCGCGGGCGTTGTGACCGCGCCCGACGATCTCGCCGGCCGCTGAGACCACCAGCGCCCCGACCGGCACGTCAGCGGACGACGACGTCAGCGCCGCTTCGGCCAGCGCCTCTCGCATGAACGGCTCGTACGGGCGAACGCCGCCCGCCGCTACGTGGCCAGCGTCGCTGGGCGAACTCAGCGGTAAACCTCGATTTCGTCGACACAGCCGAGGCGTTCACACACCGTGGTGATCACGTCAGCGGGCAAGGCACCTTCTTCGGCACACAACTGCGCTAGTTCGGGGCCGCTGATTCCGAGATCGGAGAGCAGGTCGAACGATCCGGCCGGTTCTGCCGCCGGCTTGACGCTGGTTTGCTCGGTCTCGTCGGGCTCGCTGTCGTCATCGATTTCGAGGTCGACGGTGGCCTCTTCGGCGAGGGTGTCGGGAGCGAGGTCGGCGAACAGCTTGATCGCGAGTTCGCTCTCGCCGACGACCCGCGCGTCGGAAATGAAAACCTTCGGCTCGTCGGCGCCATCGACGCGGACGACGCCGAACCACTCGTCGTCTTCTTCGACGAACAACAACACCGGGCTGTCGTCAACCGAGGCGTCACGCATCAAATCGGCGGCGTCCTCGATGTCTGCGGCGTCGTCGAGTTCGATATCGGCGCCCTTCCACTGGCCATGTGAACGAGCCACCACGGCTGCAAAATACGACACGCGCGCTCCTGCGACGGATGTGAACTGGCTTTCAACTGTCGGGGCTAGTGCACCCCTGCGTCGACGATCTTCTCCAACTCGTTGCCGAAGCCCAACCGCCGGGCGATCGAGAACAGCATTTCGTCGGCGTAGGCATCGATGTCTGAAAGCAGCAGGCTGAGCTCCATTTCGGGCAAGCCGAGGTCGGCGAAAATCGAAAGGTCACCGGCCGGCACGATCTCATCGAAGTCGTCGTCCGACGGCTCGGGCAAGCCAAGCCGTTCGAGTACCGCGCGGGCCAACGGCCACTCGTCTGCTGCAGTCACATCGGAGAGCAACAGCCGCACTTCGTCGCGCATTACCCGCACCGCGACGAAGAAATCGTCCGCGACATCGACGAACCCGAGCGAACCGCTATCACCAGGTTGCTGGCGAACCGCCGCGACGAACGCATCAAGGCTGGACGACGCACGTTCCGGCAGCAACCCGATCTCCCAACGGCCCTCGTCGAGATAGCAGACGACGGCGAAATCGTGGCCGGAGTCGTTGTCGTTCACGTGCGAACCGGTGCCTTGCCCGCCCGATGTGCGGTCGGTCGACATCGTTGCCTCCTCGACTCAGGCCGGTGGGGTGGCCGGCCGGGTGAGCCGCTCCGGACGGAGCGGGCTCGTACCCATGCGCCGCATCGTGACACGCGCTCCAGCGTACGCAAAAGAGCCACGTGCAGAGCGGACGAACAGCTTTGGTCCGGCACGGGTGTCCGGTGCTGCGCGCTACCGTTTCGACCATGCAAACCCTCGTCGTCGAACATCCCTTGATCGCACACAAGCTGACCACCTTGCGCGATCAACGTACCGACTCACCCACGTTCCGCCGGCTGGCCGACGAGTTGGTGACGTTGCTGGCCTACGAAGCCACCCGCGACGTCCGCACGATCGAGGTCGACGTCGTCACGCCGGTCGCGCATGCGCGGGGCGTGCGGCTGGCCCGGCCAAGACCGCTCGTGGTTCCGGTTCTTCGGGCCGGCCTCGGCATGCTCGACGGCATGTGCCGGTTGCTGCCGACCGCAGAGGTCGGCTTCCTCGGCTTAGTGCGCAATGAGCAGACCCTGACGGCGACCACCTACGCGTCGCGGCTGCCCGAGTCCCTCGACGGGCGCCAGGTTTACGTGCTCGACCCGATGCTCGCCACCGGCGGCACGCTCGCCGCTGTGATCGAGTTGCTGCTCGAGCGCGGTGCCGCGCAGGTCACGGCGATCTGCCTGCTCGCGGCGCCCGAAGGCGTAGCGCACCTGGAAAAGACGTTCGCCGACGCCACGGTGCCGGTGACGGTAGTGACGGCAGGAGTCGACGAACGGCTGAACGAGTCGGGCTACATCGTGCCTGGACTCGGCGACGCCGGCGATCGCCTCTACGGCATCGTCGGCCAGGCCTAGCGGCCGAAGCCGGCTGCGACCCGCGTTACAAAGTTTGGACGACGATCAGAGCGCTTTGACGGCGGCGACCAGCTTGGTCAGCGACTCCTTGGCGTCACCGAAGAAGAGCGTTGTCTTCGGGTGGTAGAGCAGCGAGTTGTCAATGCCCGCAAAACCCGGCCGAAGCGACCGCTTCATGAACACCACATGCGTTGCTTCGTCGACGTTCAGGATCGGCATACCGTAGATCGGGCTGCCTGCTTGATCGCGGGCGGCCGGGTTCACCACGTCGTTCGCACCGACAACGACAGCGACGTCGGTTGACGAGAGTTCGGGGTTTGCGTCGTCCATCTCTTTGAGTTGCTCGTAGGGCACGTTCGCCTCGGCGAGCAACACGTTCATGTGACCGGGCATACGGCCGGCCACCGGGTGGATGGCGTAGAACACTTCGACACCGCGCGACTCGAGTAGGTCGACGAGTTCACGGATCGTGTGCTGCGCCTGCGCAACGGCGAGTCCGTAACCCGGCACGATGGCCACTTTTCGTGCGTACGCAAGCAATATCGCGAGGTCGTCGGCATTCGAAGAACGCACTGTGTGATCGCCGGAGAGTTCGACGGTAGACCCTGCTGTCGACGGTCCTGAGAACGCGCCGAACAGCACGCCGGTGATCGCGCGGCCCATCGCCTTGGCCATCAGCTGCGTGAGCAACGTGCCCGATGCGCCGACCAGCGTGCCCGCAACGATGAGCAACGTGTTGCCAAGGACGTAGCCCGACGCAGCGACGGCGAGGCCGGTAAAGGCGTTGAGCAACGAGATCACCACGGGCACGTCGGCGCCGCCGACCGGCAGCACGAACAGCAGGCCGAGCACCAGCGAAAGCACTGCGCAGGCAACCAGCATCGCAACGTTCGACGCGACGATCGCTGCGATGCCCGTGCCCACTGCTCCGAGCCCGACTGCCGACGTGACGATCGCACCAGCAGGAACGATGATGGGCCGGCCGGTCATCATCTCCTGAAGTTTCGCGAACGTGAGCGCCGATCCGGTGAAGCTCACACTGCCGATGATCGCGGTGAACACCACGGCGATCGCAGCAGCTGTGGAGTCGCTGTGGTGCTGACGCACGAACTCGTCGATCGACACCAGCGCAGCAGCACCGCCGCCGACACCGTTGAACAGCGCCACCATCTGCGGAATGGCGGTCATCTTCACGACCCGCGCTGCGGGCACCGCGATCGCGGCGCCGACCACGATCGCAATGATGATCGGAACGCGGTGACCGAGCCCGTGGAGGCACAGCGTGACGATGACAGCGAGCGCAGCACCGAACGCCCCGATCAGGTTGCCGTAGCGAGCGCCTTTCGGCGACGACAATCCCTTCAGCGCAAGGATGAAACACAACGCCGTGATGAAGTACGCGAACTGAACGCCGGTGCTCATGAGGCGTGGCCGTTCTGATCTGCGTTCGGCGCCGGTTTCGGTTTGGCCCCTCGGCCCTTGAACATCTCGAGCATTCGGTCAGTGACGACGAAGCCGCCGACCATGTTTCCGGTGGCTAAGACCACCGCGATCAGGCCGAGTGTCAGTTGAACGGCGCCATGCGCGTCGCCCGTGATGAGAATCGCGCCCACCAGGATCACGCCGTGAATTGCATTGGCGCCCGACATCAACGGCGTGTGCAGGATCGTCGACACCTTCGAGATGACCTCGAACCCGACGAACACCGACAACATGAAGATGGTCAGCAGCTCAATGTTGTTCATGTCACGGCCTCCAAGCGAGCATCGCAGCGAAGCGAGGGGCGGAGCGGCGGAGGCTGGGGAAGACAGTGTTCATGCGCGCACCTCACCGGCATGAACGACGAGACATCCTGCGACGATCTCGTCATCGAGGTCGGGCACGACGTTGCCGTCTTTTGTCATCAGCAGCAGCAAATTTGCGAGGTTGCGCGCGTAGAGGCGACTGGCGTCGTACGGCATGCCGCTCGGCACGTTGCGGCCGCCCCAAATCAGCACGCCGTTGTGCAGCACCTCTTCGCCGGCGCGGGAAAGCTCGCAGTTGCCACCCGAATCGGCGGCGATGTCGACGATGACGGTGCCCGGACGCATCGCCTCCACCATCGCGGTGTCGACCAGCATCGGCGCCGTGCGGCCGGGAACGGCGGCGGTCGTAATCACCACATCAGCGGCCGCCATATACGGCGTCAGCAATTCGCGTTGCTTCGCCGCACGATCTTCGGTCATCTCGCGCGCGTATCCACCGGCACCCTCGAGAGCTTCGAGGTCGAGCGAAACGAACGACGCACCAAGGCTTTTCACCTCATCGGCCGCCGCAGTTCGAACGTCGTAGGCCGATACGACTGCACCGAGCCTGCGGGCCGTCGCGATGGCCTGCAACCCGGCGACACCGGCCCCGAGCACGAGCACCTTCGCAGGAGGCACGGTGCCCGCCGCCGTCATCAACAACGGAAAGAACCGAGGTAGCTTCTCAGCCGCCACCAGCGCAGCGCGATACCCGGCGACGAGCGACTGCGACGACAACGCGTCCATGCTTTGCGCGCGGGAAATTCGTGGCAACCGGTCGAGCGACAACACGCTCGCTCGTCGATCGGCGAAAACCTTGACCAGCTCGGGCTCGGCGGCCGGTTGCAAGAAACTCAGCACCACCACGCCTTCGTGCAGCGAACCCGCATCGGCAACCGGCAGTGGCTGCACGCTCAAAACCACGTCGGCGTCGGCAATTGCACCGCGGTCGCACAGTTGGGCGCCCGCGGCGGTGTAGTCGGCGTCGACGTAGCCGGCGGCTACTCCGGCACCCGATTCGACGCTGACTGCAAGCCCGGCCGCGGTCAGTTTGGTCACCGCATCGGGAACACACGCAACGCGGCGTTCGTGCGCCGCAGTCTCAGCGGGCACGACAACTCGTACTGTCACGCCTCGAAACCTAGAGCACGCGGGCCGGTCGCGACCTCGATTCGCCCCCGTGTCTCACATCACAAAGATCGAAACAGCCTGGACGACGCCCCTGTGTCACGTCGCCAGCGCCACGTCGTCAGCGCGTCAGTGTCAGCGCGTCAATGTCAGCGCGTCAGTGTCAGTGCGGTGGCTTGCAGCGCCGCAATCACGCCGTCCGGACTCACGACGACTGCGGTCAGCTTCACGCCTGCCGGCAGTCCGGGGATTTTCACGCTGAACGAGGCGTGCGTTCGCAACCCGGCCAGAACCGACGCGGGCACTGTGATGCCACCGGCGACCTGCACATCGACGACTTTCAGCGTGAGCGTGTTGCCCGCGAGCGCGACGCTCGCGATCGCCGATGCGTTCACCGTCGCGCCGGCGAATGAGATCGCCTCGTCGATCGACACCTCGTCGTCGTGTCCGGCGATCGCCCGCACGGTCACCCCGGGCAAGTGTGCCGCCGCTTCGATGTCGGCGAAAGCAACCTTGACCTGGCCGGTCACGTGATCGACGCGGATCTCGTGCACCTTGCCACTCAGCGCCTTCGACGCCGGAATGTGCACGCCCTCGAAGTTCACCGTCGTCACCGACCCGCGGCCGGCGTCGGCGCGATCGAAGATGTCGTTCGCGGTCACCTCGATGTGGTCGTAGGTGCCGCGAATTGCCTGTGTCACAAAGGGAAATCCGTGTACGTGCACCGTCGGCCTGCTGGGCAGATCGGCCGCGCTCTGCACGGCCTGAGCGATGCGCCCCTCGGCGGCGTGGGCGGCAACCCGGTCGGCGCCGACGAGCAGGCCGACGATCACGGCCAGCGCGACGAGAGAGCGAATCGGATGGAACATCACGAGCTCACCCGACCATGACCCGAGCGACAACCAGCACGGCCGGCGCGATCACGAGTAACGGCACCGCAGACACGACCGCAGTTGCCCGCACGCCGGCCGCAGTGGTGAAGCCGACCGCCGCGCCGCGCGAGGCGAGCGCAACAGCAGCCGCGACGACGGCGATCGCCGCTGCGGCACCGGCTCCGACCAGCGTTGCGTGCCGCCCGACCAGCACTCCCACACCGGTGCCGACAACGAGTCCGAGCGGCAGCGACACCCCCAACGGCAGCTTCGATTGAACGGCGAGAACGCCAACACCGGCCGCCGCCACCGCAATGGCCACGACGTCGACCCCGCCGCGCCCGCCGCGCACCCCGAGCAACACCGCACCCGCGAGTGAGAGCGCACCCGACGCGACGGTGACCCCAAGCGCCTCTGTCAGCCGCGCTCGGCCGTCACGGCGAAGCAGTTGGACGGCGAAAGCGCACCCCACCAATGCCGCCAGCACGGCAGTCAACGCACGCACATCGGCGTGGTCGCGAGAGCGCAACAGCGCGACGTCGCCCGCAACCGCGGCTGCAACCGCAATCGCCGCAGCAAGCAGATGCCAGCGACCGGTTAGCGCAACGCTGCGGAACCATCCGACGATCAACCCAGCCTGGACGACGATCAACACGATCGCGAGCGGCACCCGCCCTGCCGCGGATGCACCCACCAGAAGCGCCGCGCAGCATGCGGTCAATAACGAAGGCACCGCTGCATGGTCCCAGATCAACGGCCAGTTGGGGGCCGCCTCTGCTGCTACGTCGCCCGCCGGCGAGCCCGCCGTCAGCAACAGCCTCCGGCGAACGGCGGCAACACCTCGACGCTCCCGCCGTCCGTCAACTCGACGGTCGACGGATCGCGACGGCTCGCGGGGGCGCCGTCGACTACGAACGCGCAGCGAGCGAGTACCCGGGCGAGATCGCCGTCGGATCCGCCGTGCTGAGCGATCGCGGCTTCGAGCGCCTCGGCGAGCGTGCCTGCCGAGTACCGCTCCTCAGCGGTGCCGGCTGCCTCGCGCGCGGCCGCCCAATAACGAATCGCACCCGCTGGCTTGTGGTCAGCCGTGTTCACGCCGACGAAATCCATTAGTAACGGTCATGCACATATCCTTACTGGTGTCCCCGGCGGTGCGCGTCCCGGCAGCTGCCCACCACGACGATAGGCGGTCAGCATGAGCACTTTGCTTTTGCTGACGAATGCCCTGCAGCCGTCAAATGAGGTACTCCCAGCACTCGGCCTGCTGCTGCACCGGGTTCGGGTAGCCCCGGCCGAGGTAACCGCGCTCGTCGACGCCGCCCCGGCCGATGCGGTTCTCGTCGATGGACGACGTGAACTCGCCCACGCACGATCGCTGTGCAAACTGCTGCGCACCACCGGCATGTCGTGCCCACTGTTCGTGATCGTCACCGAAGGCGGGCTGTCGGTCGTCACCGCCGAGTGGGGCATCGACGATGTGCTGCTCGAGTCGACCGCTCCGGCTGAATTCGAGGCCCGACTGCGGCTCGCCCTTGGCCGGCTCGAATTGGCGGCCCGGGCCGACGAGCCCACCGGCGAAGTGATCCGCTCGGGCGACCTCACGATCGACGAGGGCACCTACACAGCGCGCCTGCGCGGAACCGCGCTCGACCTCACGTTCAAAGAATTCGAGCTACTGAAGTACCTCGCGCAACACCCAGGGCGGGTCTTCACCCGGGCCCAACTGTTGCAAGAGGTCTGGGGCTACGACTACTTCGGCGGCACCCGAACCGTCGATGTCCACGTGCGGCGGCTGCGCGCGAAACTCGGCAGCGAACACGAGGCGATGATCGGCACCGTGCGCAACGTCGGATACAAGTTCGTCCTCCCCGCGCCCGATCGATCAGCGGCCACCGCCCAGGGCCGTGCCGGCACGGGCGACTCCGGCACGGGCGACTCCGGCACGGACGACTCCGACTCCACCGACGCCCTCGATGATCCCGACGCATCCGGTTCCACCGGAGGCGCGGCCGCAGCCGCCAGCCAGCGCACCACCCGTTAACTTCACGAACTGATGGTCAGCCGTCCGATCGATTGCTTGTGTGGACGTTCTTATGCGTCCCAACACTGAAAACGTCCACGGGATAGCGGGATCCGGGCGTCTCGTCGATCGACGACCAGGAGATGACGAGAAGGTTCAGTCGCGGCTGGCGCGCGCCGCACCCCGCGCACCCGCACCCGCACCCGCGCACTTGCACCCCATGCACTTGCCGCCCCGGCCGAGCGGCGCCCGTTATGGTCAGTGCGTGACAGCGCAACCGAGCGGCGTCCTACTTGAGACGGTCCGTCGCCTGACCCCCGACCAGGTCGCCGAAGTCACTGCGTTGGTCAACGACGCGACCGACATCGACGGGGTCCGGCCGTTGTCTGAGCACGTGATGCTGCACCTGCGTTACGGCGGCGACGAACCCGCCCGCAACCTGCTGCTGTGGGACTCCACGACCGGCCGCCTCGCCGCTTACGCCCACCTCGATGTGACCGACCCGATCGACGGGCCGAGCACCGAACTCGTCGTGGCTCCCGATCTGCGCCGCCGTGGCTACGGCCGCGCCCTCATCAGCCACGCGCTGACCCAGGCGGGCGGCCGGCTACGGCTCTGGGCGCACGGCGACCTGCCCGAAGCGTCGCTGATGGCCGCACACCTCGGCTTTCACCGTGCCCGGGTGCTTCGGCAGCTCCGGCGCTCGTTGTCAGCCCCGCTGCCACGCGTCTCGACTCCCGAGGGCGTCACCATCAGAACCTTCAACCCCGGGTCGGACGACGGACCCTGGCTCGCACTGAACGCCCTTGCGTTCGCCGAGCATCCGGAGCAAGGCAGCTGGACCCTCGACGATTTGCACCAGCGGATGCGCGAGAGCTGGTTCGACCCGGCGGGGTTCTTTCTCGCCGAACGCGATGGCCGGCTCGTCGGCTTCCACTGGACCAAGGTGCACGGCGGCCGGCACACCTACCCCGCACCCGAGCACACCCACGAACCGCAGCACGACGACGAACCGCACGAACACACCCACGAACCGCACGAGCACACCCACGAGCCGCACGGTCACGAACCGATCGGCGAGGTGTACGTGCTCGGTGTCGATCCGGCCGAACACGGTCACGGACTCGGCCGCGTGCTCACCGTCGTCGGCCTTCGCTATTTACGAGCCCGCGGGCTGCCCGACGTCATGCTCTACGTCGACGACTCCAACGCCTCGGCCATCAGGTTGTACGAGTCGCTCGGCTTCGCCCGGTGGAACACCGATGTGCTGTTCCACCACGCCTGATCACAGACTGACTACGCGAGCAGGAACCCGAGCGATCGAGGGTTAGCGTCGTCTCCGGCCACGCTGATACGACCGAAACCCTTCAGTCGATGAAGCCGACCGCTCAGCCGAAGAACGGCAGCAGGATCAGGTGAACGACCGCCGCGACGACAGCGGCAGCCGGAATGGTCAGCACCCATGCCACCACGATGTTGCCGGCCACACCCCATCGGACGGCGGAGACGCGCTTGGTGGCGCCGACACCCATGATGGCCGAAGTGATCACATGCGTAGTCGACACCGGAGCGCCGAAGTGTGCGGCCGTCAAGAGCACCGCCGCCGAGGTGGTCTCGGCCGCGAAACCGCGCGGCGGGTCGAGCTGGATGATCCGGCGTCCGAGGGTGCGCATGATGCGCCAACCGCCGGAGTAAGTTCCGAGAGCCATCGCGCCGGCCGCCGCAAGTTTTACCCACAGCGGAACGACGAAGCTATGCAGGTAACCGCCCGTCACCAGGGCAAGCGTGATGACACCCATCGTCTTCTGTGCATCTTGAGTGCCGTGGGAGTACGACATCGCGGCTGCGGACAGCGTTTGCAGATGGCGGAAGCCACGATTGACCCGGTGCGGGTTGTTGCGATGGAACACCCACAAAATCACTAACATCAAAATAAATGCAGCGATAGCTCCGACGATCGGTGAGATGACCATCGGGATCACGACCTTGTCGACAACACCGCGCCAATGCACGGCACCGAAATGCCGTCCGGTGACCAGCGCTGATCCAACGAGGCCGCCGATCAGGGCGTGCGACGACGACGACGGTAAGCCGAAGTACCAGGTGATCAGGTTCCACACAATGGCACCGAGCAGCGCCGCGAAGACTAACGAGAGCCCCTGGCCGCCTTTCGGCGCCGAGATGATGCCCTTGCCAACTGTGCCGGCGACGCCGGTCGCCACGAGGGCGCCTACCAGGTTCAGCACCGCTGACATCGCGAGGGCAACACGTGGCGTGAGCGCCCGCGTCGAAATCGAGGTCGCGATCGCGTTCGCCGCGTCGTGGAATCCGTTGGTGAAATCGAACCCCAGGCCGACAAGCACGATCATGACGATCGCGAATGCGGTCATACCTACGATTCCTTGACGACGATTGTCTCGATCGCGTTCGCGACGTTCTCGAACGCGTCGGCGGCCCCCTCGAACTGCTCGGCAACTTCTTTGAGCTTGAGCACGGTCAGCGCGTCATATTCGCCGTCGAACAGCCTGGCAAGCAACCGCCTGTAAAGCTGGTCGGCTTCGTTCTCGAGCCGGTTGACCTCGATCCAGTAGACGTCCAGATCCTTGCGGGTACGCAACCTCGGCATGGCCTCTGCGGTAATGATCGCCGCTCTATGAAGCACATCGACTTGTTCGGCAATTTCTTGCGGCAGCTCACCGAGCTTGTAGAGGACCACGAGGTCGACGGCCGCTTCCATGAAGTCCATGACGTCGTCAAGGCGCCCGGCGAGCCGGTAGATGTCGTCACGGTCAAACGGGGTGATGAACGTCGAGTTCAGCTTGCTCAAGATCCCATGAGTGACTTCGTCTTCGGCGTGCTCGATGCGCCGGACCTCTTCGGAGATCGCCCGCCGGTCAGCACCGTCCTCGAAGATCTTGGCAACGGTCTGAACGCCGACGACGAGGTTATCGGCCGAGGCCGTGAACATGTCGAAGAACGTGGTGTCTTGCGGCGTAAGTCGCAGGCGCACGGATACTCCCGGTTGAACGGCAGGTGCTCGGGGCGAATGCTACGGGCGAGCATCGCAGGCACGGTTAACCGGGGGCGACTTCCCCAGCCGCGCCGACCCCGGGTAGAACCGGGCTAGGACTGCGACACCCCGACACACCACCCGCAGGAGAATCGGCTCAAGCGCTCAATGCGAGTCAGCGAGCTTCGCTCCGCCCACGCCGAGGGCACGGTCGATCTCAGCGACCGACAGCGGCGCCGGACTCTTGCCGGCCACGATGATCAACTCGCTGTAAAGCTCGATCTCTTCCAGCGCCGCGGGGTCTTGCAAGCGCAGATCAAGTGCGGCCCGGTCGTCGTTCGGGTCGGCCATCGACTATTCCCCTCGCCTTTCGTTCCACGCTAACCCCGCAGATTCGGTACGCGCATAGCCTGTTTGGGTCATAACGCCTCGTTAAGGGCAGACCTCGCGAGTCTGGTGAGCGGGGTGTACCGCACTCCTACGGTTTTGACACCCGGGTGCCGATATCGGTAAACGTGAAAGTCATCTACGTCGAAAACTGCCCCGACTGCGCCTGCGCGCTCGTTCGGGAGGCCGACGGCGAGCGGCATTCGTCATCGCGGTTGAAACCGCTGTGCAACGGCTGTGCCTGCCACGGTGACCTTCGGATCGCCGCCGGCACCTGACTCGACCGCCGGCACCTGACAGCGCCCTAGCCGCCGAAAGCTCGCGTCACCGCAAGAAGGCGACCAACGACCTCGTAATCGGTTCGGTGATAGCGGCCTGGGCCGCCCGCAAACACGCTTGTTGCGCAAGCAATTCGGTGGTGGTCGCCTCGATCTCGTCGAGCACCTCGCCCCATCCGGCGTGACCGGACGGCGACGAGCCCGAGCTGATGCGGCTGATTTCGCTGACCACTGCTCCCACGAATAGTGACCGCTCGACGGCAGCGTCGCGCGCGCTCTCGACGAGCGCCAGCAAGCTGCGTTCTTCGTCGAGGTCGATGCTCACGTCGCGGGGCATCTCGTCGTCCGGCAGGTCAGCGCCGTCGACGCGACCGTCGGCAGGGGGGCCAGTGCCGGCAGCGCCCTCTGGTAGCGCGCCGGATCGCAGACGGGGCAGCTCCATCAGGCGCCGCCCGAGCTCAAGGCCAGCAACGTTTCGTTGGCCGACTGCCACGCGGCGTCGAGCGCACGGCGGTTGGAGTCAGCGCGTTGTTGAATCTGCTCCGACAACCGGCCGAACGCGACGCGATGTGCGTCGAACAGGTCGCCCCACGGAGCCGGTGCCGCCGCAGCCAATTCAGCAAGCGTCGGGCCGGGCTCGATGCCGAGTTCGGCGGCCAACGCATCGACCTCGACCGCCCGGGTCAGTTCGGTGAGCCGTACCTGCTCGAGCACGAGCTCGACCTCGTGTGTGGCGCGCGGCAGCCAACGCACGTTGTTGTCGGCGAGCAGCAAGCGCTCCTGGTCGAGCTTGAACAGCAAGACGTCGAGCAGTTCTCGCTCACGCCAGAGGATGTCCGATACCTCGGCGAAGCCGGCCACCTATCCTCCCTCGCGTGTCGAAAAGTCGCAGCCGTCAGCGGATTCCCGGCTCCTTCGCCGTGAACCCGTCGCGGACATCATCGGCAGGGTTGCGCCCGGACTGAGCCGGCTCCTTCAGCTCGGCGCCGGTCGCGCTGTGTGCCGGAAGTCGCCCTCCATGATGGACGACGGCACGCGCTGGCACCGATGCGGCGTCCGGTCCATTTCTGAATCCGCCGGATGCGCAACCCGAAGTAGTCACTCCTAGCCGTTTCTCGCCGCTTTCGCGATCACTAGGCCATTCGGAGTCAAGTCACCCCCGGTCTAGCGGCGATGAGACTTGCATGGCAGGCACCGAGAACCTCACAGGCACGACCACTCAGGTCGAGCGCACCGCGGCCGATCGCGCCGTGAATCTGTCGGACGACGACCTCGTCCGCGAAAACCTCCCGCTCGTCGGGTACTTGGTAGCGGAAACCGCGAGCAAGCTCCCGGGGCACGTGAGCCGCGACGACCTGACGTCGGCCGGCATGATGGCGCTGGCCCAGGCGGCCCGCAGCTTCGATGCCGAACGCGGCGTGCCGTTCGCCCGGTTCGCCACCGTGCGGATCCGCGGTGCCATCATCGACGAGTTGCGCAGCCACGACTGGGCCAGCCGTTCGGTGCGCATCAAGGCCCGCCAACGCGCGGCGGCCGAAGAAGAACTTGCCGCCAAGCTCGGTCGCCATCCGACTCACGCGGAACTCGCCTCGCGCCTCGGCATCTCGGTCGACGACCTCGCCGCCGTTGAAGAAGACGTGCACCGCTCGGTTGTGCTCAGCCTGCAGGGCTTTTCGGACGCCGGAACGCTCGAAGGCATGCTGCCGCACCAGGACCCGGGCCCCGAAGAAGTCATGCTCAACCGCGAACGTGCGTCGTACCTCGTCGATGCCGTTGCTGCGCTGCCCGAGCGGCTGCGCGCGGTAGTCGAGGGATATTTCTTCAACGAGCGACCGATGGCCGAACTCGCCGCCGAGCTTGGTGTCACCGAGTCGCGGATCTCGCAGATGCGCGCCGAGGCGCTCGCCCTCCTGAAGGACGGCATGACCGCGATGCTCGCACCTGACGAGCTGCACAACGAATCGCGGCCCGATGGTTGCGTGGCTCGCCGCAAGGCCGCCTACTACGCAACGATCGCGGCAAGTTCGGACTACCGCGCTCGGGTGAGTGCAGCTGCGCCACGGCCCGCCCAAACCGGTGCCAACCGAGTTTCCGGCGCGGCGTAGCAACCGGGGTTCACTACTCACAGCCTGATCCAGCCTGATCCAGCCGCATCGAAGGCCCGCAACGCATCCGCGTCGCGGGCTTTCGGCTTTCTCAGATCGGCGCGCGCTCAGCCGAAGAGATATCGAACGACGACATAGCTCGAGCGGCAGAACGGAAGATGGCGACCAGATGATCCTCCTCACCAGGCTCAATGGGCCGGCGTTCGCGCTCAACCCCGACCTGATCGAGCGAGTCGAGCAAACGCCTGACACCGTCGTCACGCTTATCGGTGGCACGAAGTACGTCGTGTCTGAATCGATTGACGAACTGCTGGATCGGGTCTGCGCATATCGCGGCCAGGTCGTCGCCTCGGCACATCGCTTCGAGCACGCCGAGCCCGAGCCGCCGAGACTTCGCGTCATCCCGCTACCGGCCGACTGACCCCGCCGCACAACCGTCGCGGCAGCCAGCGGTTCGCGGTTTGCGTGGACGCTTTCAGCTGTAGGACACATGAAAGTGACCACACAAACCGGTGAATCGGGAGCGGTGCGAATGTGAGCCGCAGGCCGCCGTCCGATGAATTTGGTCTAGTCCAATGTCTTGACAGCAAGCCGCGGGGCGGCGCAGGGTTGACCCACCGCATTGCTTGACCTGCATCACCCAGTGGACGGGTGACGACGCCCACTGTCCGGCAACCGGCACCGCATTCTCTACGCACGAATTGCGTTGGCGCGGTGTTGAGGCCAGACATTGTCCGTTGTCGTCGCCCGACCCTAGGAGATTTCGTGCGTCACGCAAAAGTGCATCGCATTTCGCGAGCGAAAGCAGTCTGCGCATCAGTCGCCGGTACCGGCTTGGTGGCAGCTTCGGCCATCGCCGGAACCGTGATCGGGGGACCCACCGCCTCGGCAGCAACGCTGTCGCAATCGTGGTACGCATCAGCGCCTTACGTCATGCCGCTCGACAACTCACCACCCGACATCGCCAGCGTGATGGCCGGGAGCGGCCAAAAAGCCTTCATGCTTGCATTTATCTTGGCCAACGGCAGCTCGTGCAGCCCTGCTTGGGGCGGCACCGCACCTGTCTCGTCAGACACCGCGGTCGCCAACTACATCAGCACGATCCGCGCTAACGGCGGCGACGTGTCGGTGTCGATCGGCGGCTACGGGGGAACGAAACTCGGCCAGGTTTGCAGCTCACCACAGGCAACGGCCGCGGCCTACCAATCAGTGGTCAGCAAATACAGTTTGAAGGCCATCGACTTCGACCTCGAAGAGCCTGAATACGAGAACACGACGGCGGTGAACAACGAGGTCGGCGCTGCGCAGATCATTCAGCAGAACAATCCCGGTATCTACGTCTCGATCACCGTGCCCGGCACAACGTCAGGCACCGGGTACTTCGGCCAGAACGTGCTCAACACCGCCAAGGGCCTGGGCTTCACGCCGAACAACTTCTCGATCATGCCGTTCGACGGTGGCTTCAACGGCGCCTCCAGCCAGCAAAGCGCCTTGCAGCAGTTCAACACGATGCTGGTGAACACCTTCGGTTGGAGCACATCGACTGCATGGGCGCACGAAGGCATCTCACAGATGAACGGGCGCTCCGACACCGGTGAGATCTTCACCCAGGCCGACTTCCAGTCGAACCTCAATTTCGCCAAGTCGGTCGGACTCGGTCGGTTCACGTTCTGGTCGGTGAACCGCGACCGCCAATGCCCCGGCGGCGCGAGCAGTACGACGTCCGGCACCTGCAGCAGCGTGACGCAAAACGACTGGGACTTCACGAAGTACGACGTGCAGTTCGCCGGCAGCAACCCGCCATCGACCTCACCGACCCCGACTCCAACATCGACCGGCGGTTCTGGCGGGGGCACCTGCAGCGCTCCGGCGTACAGCTCCTCGACGGTGTACACGCAGGGCAACCAGGTTTCGTACAACGGCCACACCTGGACGGCGAAGTGGTGGACCCAAGGCGAAGCGCCGAGCACCGGCGGATCCGGCGTGTGGACCGACAACGGACCGTGCAGCGGTTCCGGCAGCGGAAGCAGCAGCACCCCGACGCCGACCCCGACCCCGACACCCACGCCCACGCCGACGCCGACTCCGACGCCCACGCAGACCGCGCCCAGCGGTGTGCAGCCGTGGGCACCTGGCGTCTCGTATCAAGTCGGTGACCAGGTCACGTACAACGGCGTGCTCTACAAGTGCCGCCAGGCGCACACCTCGCAAGTCGGCTGGGAACCGCCGAACGTGCCCGCCCTCTGGCTCGCTGAGTAACCCCAGCCCACCCCCGCGAGACGCAAGAGCGGTAGACAACTGCGTTGCCCTAACGCCGCAGTTGTCTACCGCTCGCCACGACACCCACCGTCAGGAGGTTCATCGTGACGTCATCCAGCTTGAAAAGGCGAACAACGGCTGTCGCGTGCACCGCGGTTGGCGCATTATGCGCATCGGCCGCGGTCGGCCTGGCCACCAGCACACCGAGTTTTGCGGCCGGTAGCTATTCGGTCGCGCCCTACACCGACATGTCGAACGGCCAGCACGGCATGCTCGACACCGCAATCACTCAACACGGGCTCAAGGCCTACACCGCAGCGTTCGTCATCGGTACCGGCTGCAATCAGGAATGGGGTGACACGCTGCCGGTCGGCAACGACTCGTTCACTGACCCCGAAATTGCGCAGGCGAAATCCGAAGGCGCATCGGTCATCATCTCGTCGGGCGGTGCCGCTGGCGAGCCGCTGGCATGGACTTGCTCGACGCAAAGTTCCATCGAGGCCGGCTACCAGAACATCATCAGTTCGTACGGCATCAGCCAACTCGACTTCGACATCGAAGGCGCGGCGATTGCCGACACGGCCGCAGCAGCGCGGCACATGCAGGCGATGAAAGACCTCAAGGCATCGAACCCGGGCTTGCAGTTCTCGATGACGCTGCCGGTATTGCCGAGCGGGCTCACCCAGGACGGCGTGAACATCGTGCAGGCCGCAAAAAATGCCGGGATAAAGATTGACGTCGTCAACGTCATGACGATGGACTACTACCAAGGCCAGCAAGACATGGGCCAAGCCGCGATCACCGCAGCGACGAACACACTGGCGCAAATGCGGTCGGTAGATTCGAGCTACACCTACGCCAACGTCGGCATCACGCCAATGATCGGGACGAACGACGACGGCTCGGTGTTCAGTCTGGCCAACGCGACCGCGGTCCGTTCGTGGGCGAGCAGCAACGGAATCGGGCGGCTTGCTTTCTGGTCGGTGAACCGCGACCAACCGTGTAGCGGTTCGGCGAATTCGCTGTCGACGTGCAGCGAACAAAGCCAGTCACCACTCGCGTACACCGATACGTTCCTCGGCAGCGGCAGCGGCAGCGGCGGGGGCGGTTCGACGCCGACACCAACACCGACCCCGACCCCGACCGGTAGTTCGGGCAGCTGCAGCGCCCCGGCATACAGCGCGTCGACGGTCTACACCGGCGGCAACCAGGTCTCCTACAACGGCCACACCTGGACAGCGAAGTGGTGGACCCAAGGCGAAGCCCCCAGCACCGGCGGTTCTGGAGTGTGGACCGACGACGGACCCTGCAGCGGCGGAGGCAGCACGCCCACCCCGACGCCCACCCCGACACCCACGCCGACGCCGACGCCGACCCAGAATCCGACCCCTACACCGACTCCCACCCAGACACCACCCAGCGGTGTGCAGCCCTGGGCACCCGGCGTCTTCTACCAGGCCGGCACCGAGGTCACCTACAACGGCGTGCTCTACAAGTGCCGCCAATCGCACACCTCACAGGTCGGCTGGGAGCCGCCGAACGTGCCCGCACTGTGGCTCGCCGAGTAGCTACCGCTCGCAAAGAAGATCAGCAAAAACTCTTGTCCGCAGCGCCCGACCTGCCGAGACAAGACGCGTGAGAACTGTGCCGGGTCCTAGCCGGACCATGCCATGACGGACGCCGGGTCGCCCGGTGCTTCAGCGCGCCTTTCGCCGCTCACGGTCAATTCCCCGGTGATGGTTCGCGTCGCGCACCAGCACGACCGAGAGTTCGCCTCACGAATCGAAGATCTCGACCACGGCGCCGTTATCGTCACGGCTCCCCCGGGCGCGAACTCCGCCGTCCTGGCCAGTGGAAGCAGGGACGTCGAGCTCTCGTGGTTGTCACCTCGGGGCCGCTACGAGCAGGCGTGTCGGCTCGAGTCGAACGGCGGGCCGGCCGGCAGCAATGCCTCGGGACGACGCTGGCGGCTGCGGCCGTTGCGGCAGCCGATCCTGGTGCAGCGACGCCGATACATCAGGGTGCGCGCCGACGTCGACGTGCGCATCGACCTCGGCACCGAAACCGTGCGCGGCTCGACCGTCGATGTCTCCGAGGGCGGTTTCCGGATTCGGCTCGATCGACGCGAGATTCCTGACGTGCAACACGTTGTCGTGCGCGCCACGATCGGCGGCACCGAGGTAGCTCTCTCGGGATACGTTGTGCGGACGACGAACGTCGACCCTGACCTGACCGAAGCCGTGATTGCTTTTCAGGCCGACGGCAGCGATGCCGAGGCCATCCGGCGCCTGGTGTTGCACCTGCAGTTGCGGGCACGCGCCGCCCGCGACTGAAAGCAACCACCGGCGCCGCTCGCGCGTGGGTAGGGGTAATCGCCCAAAAGGAGCCCACGACTCGCATGGCCAAGCATCGCCGACCGCCATCGACGGCATCGCGTATCGGCACGGGTGCCGTCGCCGCTGTCGCAGTCGCTGCGGTCGCGGCCGGCATGCTCGCGCTGGTGAACGGTTTCTCGAACGGCTCACCGGTCGATGCCTCGGCGGCGGCGGCCACCGGATCAGCGCGTGGGTCGGCATCGGCCACCGGCGCGCAGCCGGCGGCGTCAGTGTCGTCGTCATCGGCGACGCGTCTGCCGGCCGCTGTGCCGTTGCATGTTGTGAGCACCAGCCCTGACGGAAGCGATTCGATCAGCGGCGCGGCACCGATCGTCGTAACGTTCGACGAGCCGGTCACTACGAATGTGCTGCCGCAGCTGCAACCCGCGATTGCCGGCCGCTGGGCCAGACCCACGCCGACGACCCTGCAGTTCTCACCCGAAACCGCGTTCGTACCAGACACCAAAGTGACGCTCACCGTGCCCGCCGGAATGCGGGCCGAGAACGGCGGACTGCTCGCCACGACGACAACGGTGTCGTACCAAGTCGCCGACGGATCGCTGCTACGCCTACAGCAATTGCTGGCCGAACTCGGTTACCTGCCAGTGAATTTCGTGCCGGCAGAGCCGGAGGACAGGTCGGCCGCTGCCCAAGCGGCATCGGCGTTCAACCCGCCGTCCGGTGACTTCGTGCCTCGATTCTCTTCGATTCCACAGGCGCTATCGGCACTCTGGCGGCCCGGCGAGGTCACTGCGGTCACCACCGGCGCCATCATGGCATTCGAGAATGTGCACGACCTGAAGGTCGACGGCGACGCCGGCCCCGCGGTCTGGAGTGCGTTGCTGCAAGACGCGATCAACGAGGTCGACGACCCGCAGCTCTACACGTGGGCGCTTACCACAATGAATCATCCCGAGACGCTGCAAATCTGGAGCAACGGCGACTTCGTATTCTCGTCGAAGGCCAACACAGGCATACCGGCAGCGCCAACACCGGTCGGTAGTTGGCCGGTGTTCATGCGCTATCGCAGCCAGACGATGCAGGGCACGAATCCCGACGGCAGCAAGTACTACGACACCGGCGTGCCCTTCGTGAACTATTTCCACGATGGCGACGCGATTCATGGCTTCAAACGCGCTTCATACGGCAGCCAGCAAAGCCTCGGCTGCGTCGAATTGCCTTACGCCGCAGCCTCGCAGGTATGGGATCTCATCGATTACGGCACGGTTGTCACTGTCACGCGCTGAGCGCCGTCATCCGGCGAATCGCGACCATGGCGTCGGCGGGTTACCGGACAGCTGAGTGGCGAATTCGTGGAGATACCAGCGGCGATAGCGCAACAGATCTGGCGGCGTCGCGAGCGTGAGCAGGTGTTCGCCTTGCCTGCAGTAATCGTCGGCTTCGTCGAGCATGTCGCCGAGTCGTTGCACGTCGGCACCAACCGACATCGGCACCCGATACGCGAGGTCGATCGAGTCGCGTCCGCCATCGATCGCATCACCGAGCTGACGGTTTTGTTCATTCGTCAGCCCGCCGTATGAATTCGTAAGGGCCTCGATGAGTTCCATCAGTCGGCGCGGCAAAGGATGCTGACCGCGTTCGGGGTGATCCACCTCACCGCGCTGCCCTTGCGCAATGAGGTACATCTCGCGCATCAATTCGGCGCTGTGTTCTTGCGCCCGCGCATGCACCGCGACCGGAAGCTCGATCAAGTGAACGTCGTGCAAATCCGCATCGGGCGACATCATCAGGCCACTCGCCGCGGCTTCGAAGAATGCGGTGCGCGTACGCGGGCCCGTGGTGCATCGTCACTCCTGCTCGATGCCGGTGTGGCCGAAGTGGCCTCGGTCAACGGCACGGCGGGCGCAACGGCAGCACCGTCGAGGTCGACCGCCAGCTTGACGCTGACGTCGTCGGCGCTGTCGTCGCCGAACCCGGCATCGACGATCTCGCACCACACGGTTTTCGTCTGGCCGTCACTCATCACTCCCCATGCCTGGGAGAGTTGTTCAACGAGGCGCAATCCGCGACCGGTCGTGGTGTCGGCCGAGAATTGACGCTTGGCCGCCAGCGCTTGGGGTCGCTCGTCAATCACCGCAAGCCGTACCGACTGGCCAGCGACACCGAGGCGCACCACGAACGCAGTGCCCGCATGCAACACCGCATTGGTGGCGAGTTCGCTGACGATCTGGCCCGCTACCCACGCCTGGTCTGCCACGCCGGCGCCTTCGAGAACAGCCGACACGAAGCGACGTGCGGCCGACACGCTGTTCGGCTCACCGTCGAATCGGGCTTCGGCCTCCTGCATGTGGACGATCCTACAAACGGTCGAATCGTGCGGGAACGGCCAGCTGGGTGCCGAAAAATCAGCCGAACGGCTGATCGAGATGGCCTTTTGCCACCTATGCCGCGACTTAACGTTGTCTCGGCAACCGCGTTAGGACTACGTCCGAAAGACTGCGTTCGAGCAGCGCACGTAGTGGGGGCGTGGCGATGTTCGACAGGGCGTGGTGGCCCGGCGCAGCTGGGGGGCAGGCGCCGGGCCAACGCCCCCGCCGCGCACCTCACCCCCAGTCTTCAACCAGACAGCCCGCCGATTCGGTGTTCTGCCAGCGTGCCGACGCGCAGCCCGGCGTCCTTGCAATCCCGGAAGATCCGCGGCAGCGCCTCCAAGGTGGCCCGCCAGGCCTGTGGCGCCTGCGGCGAACCCGCGTCGTGCAGCAGCAGGGTGGCGCCGCCGGCGATCCGAGGCGACAGCCGCCGATGTATCGACTCCGGCGTGATTGCCACCTCCCAGTCCTTCGCCCAACGGCTCCACAGCACAGGCGTCAGACCGTTCACCCTGGCCTCGATCAGGCCGGTCGCCGACAACACTCCGTAGGGCGGCCGAAACCACAAAGGCCGGACGCCGGCCACCTCACCTACTAGGTCGATGCAACGCGCGAGGCGCGGCGAATGCGTGAACGTGTAGCGGTGCTGCCAGCCGTGGATGCCGATTTCGTGGCCTTCGGCGGCCATGCGCCGCACCAGCTCCGGCGCCTCCCGAACACTCTCGCCGACGACGAAGAACGTGGCCCGAACCCCGTAAGCGCCGAGCATCTCGAGAAATGCGGGCGTCGAGGCCGGATTCGGTCCGTCGTCGAACGTCAGAGCGACGTGGTCGCGCGCGCCGAGCCCGTACAGCGAAGGGAACAACCGGCGGACGACGGGCAGCCACGTCGCGGCGGGAACGATCTGGGCAGCCGCGGCGGTCGCCGCGATCCGGACGCTACGCACGCTCGGCCCGGCAACGAGATACGTTCGCAACGGCAGGGGGTAGGTGGTGTGACATGCGGCGGTACCTGATCCTCACGGCCGGCATGGGCGACGGGCACCTGCAGGTGGCCGCCGAACTACGCCGTCGGCTCATCCAGCGCGGCGGCGCCGCCGAAGTGGTCGACATTTTGCGGGTGCTTCCCTTCAACCTTGGTCCGCTGCTGCGCGGAAGCTACTCGGCTGTGCTGCGGCATACCCCGTGGGTCTACGAAGCGATCTACCGCAAGTTCTTCGTACCGCGCAACGGGGCTGCCATGCGTCCTGATCCGCTGGTCACGGTCAGCGCTCCTGCGGTTTGCCGGCTCATCGAGAAGTACCGCCCCGACGTCGTGGTGTCGACGTTTCACCTGTGCGGGCAGATAACCGGCCGGCTGCGCGAGAGCAACCGCCTCGCCATGCCTGCCGTGGTCGTCGTCAACGAACTCGTCGCACATCAGATGTGGACCCATCCTGGCAACGATGCGTTCATCTGCCTGCATCAGAGCATCGCAACCGACGTTTCGGCTCGTACCGCGCGTCCTGCATTCGCGGCCGCCCCCGCCGTCCGGCCTGAATTCACTGCACCGGTTGATGCAGCTGCCGCGCGGCGAAGCGTGCGTACGCAACTCGGCATCGATCCGCAGGTACCGGTCGCACTCGTTTCTGCGGGTGCTTGGGGCAGTGGCGACATCGTCGAGACGGTCGAGGCGATTGCCGCGGCGAAGCATGTGACGGTGGTGCTGTGCGGCCGCAATGAACGCCTGCGCCGCAGGTTGGCGCGCGGCGTCCGCGCTGGAGAGGTGCGGGCATTGGGCTGGCGCGACGATCTGCCCGACGTCATGCGCGCGAGTGACGTTCTCGTAGAGAACGCCGGCGGGCAGACGGCGATGGAGGCACTCGCAATTGACCTGCCAGTACTAACTTTTCGGCCGCTGCCTGGGCACGGGCAAGACGACGCGCGCGCCATGTTCGAGCTGGGTTTGAGCAGTTTTGCCGACGACCCCAACGAATTGCTCTCTCTGATTGGCGAGTTGTCGGCGCCGCAATCGCGTCGGCGCAAGGATCAACTCGCAGCGGGCCACGCCCTCTTCACAACCGATCCGGTTGAGTTTCTGGATCGTTCGCCACTTCTGGCGAGTGGTCAGAGTCTTCGCCGTTGACCAAAGGCGAGCGGGCCAACTCGACACTCGCAAGAGCAATCAGCACAGCGCCGAAAAGCTCGAGTCCGAGCCACCCTCCGAGCCGAATCCGTTCACCGAACAGCAGCACACCGATCGCCGTCGACAGAATGGGGTCACTCAACGTAATGGCTGGTTGCGCGGCCACCAAAGTGCCTGCCTGCAGGGCGTTCTGCCATAAATAGAGTGCGACGACCCCTGCAGCCGCCATCGCGTACAGTGCCCACGAAGCGAACAGCGCGCTCACGCCTGAATCGAGCCTGATCATCGCCTCTTTCATCAACGCAGCGGTGAGCGCAAACATCGTGCCGGCAGCCGTTCCGAAGGTGGCGGCTCGCGCCGGACCGCGCAAACGCAACGCAAGAAGCACGAGGACGGCGGCAAGCCCGCACGACGCTGCCACCGTCATCAACATCGGCGTCAGCGTCACCGACTCCTTGCCACTCGACGGCGAAAAAGCGAACAGCACAAGGGCCAACCCGGCCGACATGCCGATGATGGCGAGCCAGTCGCGTCGGCCCGCCGTCACCTTGAAGAAGAGCGGCGCGAGCAAAAGTGTGATCGGCAATTCGGCAAGCAGCACCGGCTGCACGAGCGCCAGATCACCCGACGACAGCGCAGCGGCTTGAAAGGCAAAACCACCGCACATCGCAAGTAATCCGAGTAACCAGATCGGACGCCGCACTACATCGAGCGCCAGCGCAAGCCGCATCGATTCCTGCGTCGGTATCGAGCGCGCACCCCGGCGCTGCAGAATCGACGCCAGCGCGTTGCACAGCGCCGAACCGACGGCCAGTGCCACGGTCAGCACGATTCGCCGTCCGGCCTGGGAGCGGTGATCGTGCGGTTAGCCGAACTTGTCGGCGAGCCCGCGATAAACGGCGGGCAGCCCGTCGTGGAGCAGGGCCGGGATGCGCAGCCAGTGCGGGATGAAGACCTGCCGCTCACCGTTCTCGACGGCGTGAAGCACAGCATTGGCAACGGCTTTCGGCGGCACGGCACGAGGCCACGAACGCTGGTAAGGACTGCCGCGGTGCACGAAGAATCCGGTGTCGACGGCCCCCGGCGACACAATCGACACCTCGACGCCTTGTCTTCGCACCTCTGACCGCAGAGCCTCCGCATACGTGCGCACCGCCGCTTTCGTCGCCGAATACACCGCCTCGTTCTCTACACCGAGATGCCCGGCGACGGAACCGATAAAGACAATGTGGCCGCGTTGACGCTGCATCATGCCCGGCAACAGCAGCCGCGTGAGCAGCAGCGGAGCCAGCAAGTTCACCTCGACGAGCCGATGCATATCGGACGGCGACATATCGGCGGTATTGCCGTACCAGCCAACGCCGGCATTGCTGATTAGCACATCGACGTTGCTCGCGTCTTCTGCCAGCCGGCGTACGTCGGATTCGTTCGTCAGATCAGCGACGACCGCCGTGGTAGACGGCAAAAGCGTCTGAGCAGCAAGCGCATCTTTGTCACGACCCGAAATGATCAGTTGAGCACCACGCCGGGCAAACGCGGCCGCGATGGCGCAGCCGATCCCGCCGGACGCGCCCGTGAGCAACACTCGTGCACCAGAAATGATCATCGTCCGCTGCCCTCGTCGAACGGTCGCCGAATAGCGGGTGCTTGCACCGCAATGTCACTTCTCAAACTGTCACTTCTCAAACTCGATCATCGCTCACTTTCGAGTCTGGGGCTCGGTCAGTCTGGGGGTTCGGTCGGTCCGGGGGCTCAGTCGGAGTCGAGGTGCATCGCTTGCTCTTCGGCGGTCAGCCCACCGCCGTCCATACCGACGTCGGCAGCTTCGGTATCTGGTTCGAGATCACCAGGTTCGATGCCCTGGTCGTTGACCAGGCGGCCGACCTCGGCTTCCTGGCCAGTGTCGATCTCGCCGACGGCGGTGTCGATGTCGTAGCCGGTGTCGACGGTGCCTTCGCTCTCCACGTCAGCGAGGTCGCGCCGGCCAGGCACAGCCCGCTCGTGCGGACTGGTGCCGCCGAGGTCGTCGCCGATCTCGGTGAGCGCCGGATCGGGCCGCTCGCGCGCAACCCGACGGTCGAGCGGCTCACCTTCGAGCTGTTCCTCGACGGTCGTGCCCCACGCGACGCTGGCGTTGGGGCGATCGCCAGGCAGCGGCGCCTCTTGGGGGTCTTCGGACCATTGCTGCTCGGGAGTGCCGTCCTGCAGGTCAGGAATGCCGGCATCTTCGAAACGCGAGCCAGGATCATGGTGTCGCGGGCGATCGACAGGCATGGCGGGTGTCCTTTCGAGCCTTCGCCTCGGGGGCGCGTTAGTTATCGCCTACCCCCAGCACCTGCCCGCATGCGCAGCCACAACTTGCGGCTCCGGCGTTTCGCCGGTGCAGCGACCGGTTAGCTGTTGCGCCGATAGGTGCGCACGGCAAGCGGCCCGAAGACGGCCAGGATGCCGATCAGCCACACGATGCTCTGCCACAAATGCGGCTCGAGCGTCTGCGCGCTCGGGCTGGGGCCGAGGGCCAGGTGCCGCATCGTGTTGATGACGATCGTGACCGGCTGGTTATTGGCGAACGCCTGCAGCCAACCGGGCATGCTCTGGATCGGCACGAACGCAGAGCTCACGAATGTGAGCGGGAAAACCCAGATCAGGCCGAACGCCTGCACCGATTCTTCGTCCTTGATGGCCAGCCCGATATAGGCCGACACGCAACACACCACGAGCCCGAACGCCAGCGCGAGCACGACCATGCCAATCGCCGGGCCGATGCCGTTCTCGAAGCGAAAACCGACGGCGTAACCCACGGCGATCATCACCACAATGGTGACGAGCATGCGCGCGGTGTCGGCAATAAGGCGGCCGGCGAGAACGGCCGAGCGGGCCATCGGCATCGACTTGAAGCGATCAAGCGTGCCTTTTTGCATTTCGCGCGCGAGCGCGATCGCAGTGCCAAACGAACCGAACGCAGCGGTCTGGCCGATCACGCCGGGTAGCAGGTAATTGACGTAGCCGCCCTTGACCTGCACGGGAATCGCGCCACCGAACACGTAGCGAAACAGCAAAGTGAACATCACGGGCTGCACGAGAGTGAACATCACGAATGCCGGTACCCGGTACCACACGATGAAGTTGCGACGCGACATCGTCAGCGAGTCGATGACCGCCCAGCGCACGCGGTCGTAAATGCCGAATTTTGCCGGTGCGGCAAGGGTTGCCGTGCTCATCATCGTCCGCCTTCTGGTTCAGTGACCGGCCGTCGGCCGCGGCCTTTGCGGGGCGGCGCATCAGTGGCCTCGTCTTCGGCGGCATGGCCGGTGACGGCGAGAAACACGTCGTCCAAAGAAGGACGACGAACAGCGAGGCCGTCGGTGGTGACGCCGGCCGCATCGAGCCGCCGCACTGCTTCGACGAGGGCTTCGGACGCACGAGCACCCACGCCGACTGTGACGCGGCCGGATTCGTCGTCGGTCTGCGGCTCGACATCGGCCAGCCCGGCGACCGCGGCAACAGCGTCTGCCATGCGCGCGCGATCGGGCACGGCGAATTCGAGAACGTCGCCGCCCACGCGATCTTTCAACTGCGCTGCGGTGCCGGCTGCGATTACCTGACCGTGGTCGATGACGACGATCTCGTCGGCGAGTTCGTCGGCCTCGTCGAGATATTGCGTGGTGAGCAACAATGTGGTGCCGCTCGCAACGAGTTCGCGGATGATCGACCACATGCCGAGTCGGCTGCGCGGGTCGAGGCCTGTCGTTGGTTCGTCGAGAAACAGCACGGACGGCGAACCGACGAGACTCGCCGCGAGGTCGAGGCGGCGGAGCATGCCGCCTGAATAGGTTTTCGCCGGTCGGTCGGCGGCGTCTAGGAGGTCGAATCCTGCTAGCAACCGTTGCGCGCCGTCGCGACTCACCGCTTTCGACAGGTGGTGCAAACGGCCCATGATTTCAAGGTTTTCGCGGCCGGTTAGTTCTTCTTGGATCGCCGCCGACTGGCCGGCGAGCCCGATGCGCCGCCGCACCGCATCGGACTGCTTGACGACGTCGAGCCCTTCGATCAACGCTTTGCCCGAGTCAGGATGCAGCAACGTGGTAAGGATTTTCACCGCCGTCGTCTTGCCTGCACCGTTCGGGCCGAGCACGCCCAGCACGGTGCCTCGAGGCACGGCCAGGTCGATGCCGCGCAACGCGCGTACGTCACCAAAAGATTTGTGC
>Ga0070658_10000552_pt1 | contig 32472 bp, 28 predicted proteins | sample KBSC13metaG_FD_64664 | JGI IMG/M metagenome (GOLD analysis project Ga0070658, IMG submission 64664) | Corn rhizosphere microbial communities from Kellogg Biological Station, Michigan, USA - KBS C1-3 metaG | ecosystem: Host-associated > Plants > Roots > Rhizosphere > Soil ... | reverse complement strand
GCGACCGCCAGAACAGCTGTCGGAAGTCGCGAGGAGGACCGCTTTCGTGCGCGCGCCTTTGTGGCTGCTGCCAGCATCGTTCCTGCCAACACGAACCAGAGTTCGTGGCGGATGGAACGCAGCGACATGGCCAACAGCCCCGCGGTAAGCAGCGACGGGACGAGCCACGGAAGACGCCGGCGGCGTAGGGCCACCAGAGCAAGCGTGATCCCAACAGCGACGATGGTGACGAAATAGAAGGTCGAGACGCCGTCGTGCAACGAGGGCGCCTTCCACTCCATGACGGTCCCCGTGAGCGCGGAGTTCCCCAGCACTCCCTGGTAATAGTGAAGGGCTGACCAGCCGTAGGGCGTTGCAAAGAGCGCACCAGCCGTGAGCACGGCGACCGCGGCGTAGCCCGCTGTCGAACGGCGATCGCGTCGGAACACGGCGTGAGCAACACGATAGGCGGCGTAGGCAGCGACGATGGCTGCGCCGAGAAGCACTGAACCGTGAACATTTGCCCATACGGCGACGAGAACTGGCAGGAACAGCAGTCGCGGGCGCCACTTAGCCGAGTTGCGATCCAAGAAGACCACGCTCAGCACAACGACGAACGCCGGATAGGCGAAGCTCTGCGCCCGAGGAATCGTGTTTGTCACGCACGCGATGAGAGCGAGCAGGCTCCAGATGAGTGCCTGTTGTGTCGGCACGTGTAGTCGCAGCAGGGTCCGCGTGTGCAGGGCAAAGGCAAGTCCGATCGCCGCCGCGGACAACACGACGAACAACCCGTAGCCGCCAACGCACCAGGCGAGGTAGTAGACCAGGTGAGCCAGCCACTGTTGATCGAGCCACGGACGCCCAGCCGCCATCGTTGTGAGTACTTCGTGATGCGGGATCCCGTGATGCGCGACATACCGTCCGGAGTAGAGATCGAAGTAGCTGTCGGACTGCAGGTCGTGCGAAGCGCGTACAGAGACGACTGCGAAGGCGATGAGACCCATCATCAGGGCCCACATGTCGTCTCGCCGGAGGCCCCAGCGGCGCTGGCCGAGCTGCGCGTGCGGCGCTCTCGGCGGCGCGGCTTGGATGTCGAGAAGTGCAGCCATGGCCGTCAGTGATGGAAGGCGTTGAAGACGCCGATAACGCCGGGGCCGAGGACAACGACGAATAACGCCGGAAAGATGCACAGCACGACGGGGAACATGATCTTCAAGGGCACTTTCTGTGCCTGCTCCTCCGCGCGCTGACGCCGCTTCAGGCGCATCTCCTTCGACTGCGATCGGAGGACGTTGGCGATCGGGATCCCGAACGCGTCGGCCTGCACGATGGCAGCCACGAAAGAGCGGAACTCGGGCACCGTCGTCCGGGTTTGCAGCGATCGAAATGCATCCCCGCGACCACGCCCGATCCGCATTTCCTGCAGCACCCGGGCGAACTCCGCGCCAACCGGTCCGGGCGCGTTCACGGCGACCTGTGACAACGCTGCGTCGAAGGCAAGCCCGGCCTCGACGCTGATCGTCAGCATGTCGAGCGAGTCGGGCAGCGTGCGCTGGATCCGTTCCTGACGCTTCAGTCCGACGTTCTTGAGCAGGATGTCAGGCAGGAAGAACCCGGCAGCAGCGAGCCCGCCGCCGAAGAGGATGGCGTTGAAGAGCTTGGTATGCCCGAACATCAAGACGAGAAGCCCGAGCCCAGCGATGAGCCCTAGCCCTTTGCAGGCAAGGATGCGCCCGACGTCCCATCCACCGGGGTTGCCGGCGAGATCCAGGCGGGCTTGCGTGCGTGTGGCAACATCCGCGCCGGAGAGCCGCCGGGCGAGCGCGGTCAGCGCAAGGGTTGCCGGTGCAAAGACGCGCCTGCCAAAGGAGTCGGACAGGGAGACCTTGGCTCGCGGTGCGGCGACGCCCGTCTTGCGGACTGTGCTGAGCACCTGATCCACCTGATGGCGCGCCTTTACCTCGACGCCGACCGTCGCAACGGCGATCACGATGGCGAGGCCGACGCAGACCAAGCCGACCAAGAGGAGCGACATCGAATCACACCTCGACATTCACAAGCTTGCGCATCCAGATGGTGCCGAAGACCATCTGCACCACCATCGTCACAACGAGCACCAGTCCGATCCGCGTAGTCCAGAGAGGGCTCGCGTACTGCCGACGAAACGTGACCTCATAGAGAGCCATCAGGCTCGGGATGGCGATCAGGATGTACGCCGACAGGCGACCTTCGGCCGAAAGCGCGCGCACCTGGCGACGCAAAGCCGCGCGCTCGCGCAAGGTTTCTGCGACAGTCGTCAGAACCTCATTCAGGTTGCCGCCGACCTCACGTTGAATGCGGATAGCCATGGACGTCCACGCGAAGTCGGGGCTGTCCATGCGTTCCGCCAACTGGTCGAGCGCATCCTCGATCGGCACGCCGAGGCGGGCTCCTGCCAGCGCCCTGCCCACCTCGCTCGCAATCGGCTCCTCGCCCTCTTGCACGAGCCCGTCGAACGCCTGCAGCAGCGAGTAGCCGGCGCCAAGGCTGCCAGCCACGAGTTGCAGCGAGTCCGGCAGTCGGTCGACGAACGCCCTGCTCCGCTTGCGCGCCTTCCAGTTGAGCCAGGCTCTTGGCAGCAGGAAGCCAATCGGGGCCCCGATCAGAATCCCGATCCAAAGGCTGTGTCCGAGCAAAGCCAGGAGCGCGAATGCGATCATGACCGCGATGGCTCGTATGACCAGCCACTCGTTCGGGCGCAGTCGTACGCCCGCGCGGTCCAGTAGCAGGGCTACCTTCTCTTCACTTCCACGCTTGGCAACCAGACGTTGCGTCAGCGCCAATGCGCTGCGCATGAGGCCCGTGCCGCCGAGGACGCTGCTCTCTACCTCTGGGGACGCCGCAATCGACGGTGCGCCAACTGTGTAGCGCTTCAACAATCGCCGCGCCCGTCGGCCGCCGCGACGGCCGCCGTACGTGCCTTCGGCGAGAAGCCCAATGCCCACCAACGCCAAGGCCCCGAAGATGGCGGCCAAGCCGATGACCAGACCAGTCGAAGACGCGGCCGCTGGCATCGGCTTGATCGCAGGTGACGTGGGCGCGACGGCGACCACTCCGGCCGGTGGCGTACCAGACAGCATCACCACACGTGAGTCACTCAGCCGTCTCGAGCCCAGGCTGACGGACACCACCAGCGACACATTGCGGCCGCCGAGCCCGGGCGGCACGTTGACGCTGAGCTGAATGCCGCTGACGAGCTCGTGGGTCGTGGCGCGAAACACGCCGGCGAGCGCCGCCCCGCCGGACGACTGAAGCAACCGGCCGGAGCCGGCGGCGGCGATGCTCGCCAGGAGGCTGGCCTGCGCCCTCGTCGTCTGCAGACCGATCGCATCGACCACAGTCCCTGACTTCGCGACATCGCGAATCACGGCCGCAAGGGAAGCGTGGCTTCCGGTGTCTGCGCCGTCGGTGAGCACCACCAGCAGCCGGTTACCGCTGCTCCCCAGGCTGCTCAGCCCAACCTCGACACCGTCGTAGAGGTGCGTGTCGCCAGCGGGACTCAGCTTGCTGAGCGCCTGCCGGACCGCCGGCCGGTTGACCGTCGGGGCGGCCAGGATCCGCGTCGACGCGGCAACCGACGCGACCCCGACCTCGACGTCAGCTGGCACCGCGGCCAGGAACGCGTCCGCGGCCTGGCGCGCGGCGCGGATCTTGGCGCCAAGCATCGAGCCGCTCGTGTCGATGAGCAGCAGCACGCGCCGGGTCTGCGCTGTCGGCGCAGTTGCACTGCCCGTCGCCGAGTCGATGGTGACCGGCACCTTGCGTCCGCCGAGAACCGCGGTCACCGACTCTGACGTCAGCGCGCTCACATCGGCGCCGCGGATGGATACATGGGTGTGCAAGATCGAGCCGGACTGTTGAACGTCGTCGACGCTCAACCGACTACCCGAGGAATCCGCCAGCGCCGGCACAGCGCAATACCCCACGCCGATGGCCAGCATCGACGCGACGAGGGTCGTGTGCAGTTTCATGCGTTGCGTCCGGCGCGACTCAGGCCCCGGGCTGACCGCGGCACGGGTGTGCTGGGCACTTCCGCGCCGAACAGCGAAATCGGCAGGTCGACGCCGCGATCGCTGAGCCGCTCGGCGAACTTCGGCCGCAGGCCCGTGGACTGCAGCGCGCCGCGCACCTTCCCTCGCTCGTCCAGACCGTCGTGGAAGTCGAAGCGGAACAGGTCCTGCAGGGTGACGACGTCTCCTTCCATGCCGACGACCTCGGTGATATGGGTAATCCGGCGGCTGCCGTCGCGAAGGCGTGCCTGGTGGACGATCATGTCGATGGCGCTCGAGATCTGCTCGCGGATGGCCCGCACCGGCAGGTCGAAACCAGCCATCAAGACCATCGTTTCGAGCCGGAACAAGGCATCACGTGGCGTGTTGGCGTGCACGGTGGTGATCGAGCCGTCGTGACCGGTATTCATCGCCTGGAGCATGTCTAGGGCTGCGGCGTCCCGAACCTCACCGACGACGATGCGATCGGGGCGCATTCGCAGCGAGTTTCGGACAAGATCGCGGATGGACACCTCACCGCGGCCCTCGATGTTCGGTGGCCGATACTCCATGCGCAGCACATGATCCTGGTGCAGTTGGAGTTCGGCGGCGTCCTCGATGGTGATGATGCGCTCGTCCGTTGGAATGGCGGCAGAGAGCACGTTCAGCGTCGTCGTCTTGCCGGAACCGGTGCCGCCGCTCACCAGGATGTTCAGGCGGCCGCGCACACAAGCCTCGAGAAATTCAGCCACGTGAGGGCTCATCGTGCCGAAGCTGATGAGGTCATCAGCCGTGAACGGGTCGGCGGCGAATTTCCGGATCGTCAGAGTCGAGCCGTCGATGGCGATGGGCGGGATCACAGCGTTGACCCGAGAGCCGTCCGGCAGTCGTGCGTCAACCATCGGACTCGACTCGTCGACCCGACGACCGACTCGAGCAACAATCTTGTCGATGGTGCGGCGCAGGTGCGCGTCGTCAGTGAAGTGACCGCTCACCGGATGGAGACGACCCTCACGCTCGACGAAGATCCGGTCAGGGCCATTGACCATGATCTCGGAGATCTCTGCATCGCGCAGGTAGGGCTCGAGTGGACCGTATCCGAGAATCTCGTCTGCGATCTCCTGCGCGATCCTCGTCCGGTCTGCTGTCGTGAGCGGTGTCTCCTGCTGGACGAGCACGGCTTGGAGCGTCTTGCGCACCTGCTGCTCGAGGTCAGTCGATTTCACGTCATACAAGCTGGGTCCGAGCTTGTCTAGCAGCTCCTGGTGCACCGTGCGCTTGACCTCACTGAAGGGATCGACTTGGCGTGGTTGCTGACCGCGTGCGTGCGCAGATGGCGCGGCGGAGCCCGGTGCCTCCGGTGGCTGCTGAGGTAGGGCGTGCGCAAGCCGGTCAGCGAGGCTCATGCCGACCCACCGCTGGCCTTGCGCAGCAGCGACGACCGTCGGGATCGGCCATGTGACTTCGGCTCTGTTATCGGCACGTCATCGGGTGCCGGCTGCCCTATCGGCGCGGGAACTGTCACCATTTCGCCGAGCTTGCGGATAGCCGCCGACACAGCGTGCTTCGGATGCTCCGTGACGATCGACACGCCGCGGTTCAGTGATGCGGGAACAAGACGGTCGGAAGGAATCTGAACGACGCTGCGAAGCCCAACCATCTTCTCGACGTCCGCGACCGTGAGCCCGACCCGCGAGTCCGCTCGGTTGACGACAAGATGCCAGCGTTCGCGCGAGTAGCGAAGCAGCTCCATCATTTCGATCGTCAGCTTCAGGTTCTTGATGGACGGCACATCGAGCGTGCACAGCAGCAGGAAGGCCTCGGTCTGGTCGAACGCCGCCAGAACATGATCCGTAAACGATGGCGGTGTGTCGACGACGACGACGTCGTACATTCCGCGCGCCACCGTCAGCAGCTCGGTGACCACCTCGGCGGAGATGGTCTCGGCGATCCCCGGTTGCACAGGAGCGAGCACCGCCTCGACGCCTGACGGGTGGCGACTCACCAGGGACTCGACGCCCATCCGGTCGAGCTTTCCGGCCAGAGCAATCGCGTCCGCCATTGAGCGCTCTGGGAACAACTGCATGGCGATTGCCACGTCGCCGAACATCAGGTCCAAATCGACCAGGCACACGCGCTTCCCGCGCGTCGCCAGCGCAACCGAAATGTTGGTGGAAAGTGTCGTCTTTCCGCTCCCGCCCTTGCCCGAGAAGACGGTCAACACACTGGCGCTCCGACGGTTGGCGGCGTCCGGAGCATGGTCGGCACCGAGCAGTCGAAGTGTGACGTCGTCTGACCTGCGACAGGCGTCCGTGAGAGCAGCAAGATCGTCGTACTTCACCACCTCGCGAACGCCGGCACGCATGGCCTGAACCAGCAGCCCTGTGTCGAGCCGCCGGCGAACCAGGACGATGCCGAGCTCTGGTCGCTGATCGCGCAGCCGAGACGCGAACGTCAGCGTTTCGTCGAGGTCCGCATCCGGCCCTACGACGACCAGGGTCACGGTTGCGTCTTGAGCGTGGCGTTCGACTTCCGGGAAGCTGTCGAGGACCGTGGTGCCGGCTCCGATCCCGAAGCTGAGCGTCTGCGCGGCGGCGGCGTCGGTCGTGAGCAGGAGGGCCATGACTGCTGCCTTCTATTGGAAGAGGGTCGAGGCGGTGACGCCCGCGGAAGGTGCTGTCTTGGAGCGTGGCGTGAGGAGCGCGAAGGACAACTTGCCGGTTGTCGACGCCGCCTCGATCACCTTTTCTGATTCGCGCTGGTTGAGCGCCAGGGTGAGATAGGTGGTGGCGACCGCAGCCGCCGCGGGCTGCGTCTTGGTCAGCGCGACGGGACCGACGGCGATGAGCTGAACCCTCGGCAATAGGAGCCTGGTTGTCGTCACACTTGGCGCCGACTGGTACGTGTCGAAGATGGCCACGTCGCTCCCGGGAGTGACGAAACCCGCAACCCGCGCCGCGGCGTCCGTCAGCTGTATCGTCACCGCCATCAGCCCGTTCGGGATCGTCAGCGCTCCGGTCTGCGTCTGTGCAGCAAACATCTGAGTCAGCAGCACCTGGTTCGGTGCGATGTCGTTCAGCGCGAACATGCCCTGGACCGGCGTTATGTCGGCCAGCGCGCCGGGCGGCAGCAGGTTCGCGGGCAATGTCTGCTGCTGCACCAGCCCGCCTTGTACGGCGGCCGCGCCAGAGGTGCCGGCTGGGATTGTGGCTTTCGCGGCGAGCACGGTAACTGTCTTCGCCGGACCCGTCGTCTCACTCGCGTTGGCGCGGGATTGCACCCGCCTGACGTACGCGCCGACGGCAACGACGCCAACAAGACCGAGCGTGATGGCGATCAGCAAAACACTCAGACGGCGTGACATGAAGCGCTATCCGTTTCGCTCGCGGGATGAAGCCTCATCGGGCTCCGGTCGACGTTCGACCGGAGCCCGACCTCGGCAAGGGACGTGGTATACCCTCGTCAGCTCGTGGTGGAGTTCGAGACGGCGCTGCCGACGTGGTTGAACGTGTCCTTGACCGCGCCGCCGAGGAAGAAGACGGCGGCGATGATCGCGACCGCGATCAGCGCAGCGATGAGCGCGTACTCGACGGCGGTGACGCCCTCGTCACCCTCGAAGCGGGCCCTGAGCGACTGGAGCATCGTGTAGAGCTGGACCATGGTGGGTTCCCTCCCCGGTAGGTGGAGACCGCCCCTCGCGGACTCCGTAAAGGCTGTTGACGGCCCTTGCCGTCGCCTTCGCCACTGTGGAGCAGCGTTTAGGTCCGGCCTATCGGCGTTTAGGTTGATGAACGTCGACGTTTGGACTCGTGGTAGTCCGGCGTCTGGCCGGCCATGGGGACGTCACGTCATCGAGATGGTCGGGGTTTGCCCGCATTCGTCGAGCTCGTGGCGATGGCTAAAAGGCCTTCCGACCTGCTCCGATGGGACTACGGACTACTGGTCAGAAGCCCGCTTGAGAACTCGGCGCTGCGTCGCACTGGTGGTCCAATTAGTCGCAAGCATCGACCGAACGGCCAGTCCCCCCATCGTTAGCGGCCCCCTACCGTTTAGATCCTCTGAACGCTGTAGGAATGGGGGCTCGGCTCATGCATCCGCGCGACTTCCTGGCGCCGGTCGGGCGAGCCCTGGCGGCCAGAGATCCGCAGGCGTGGTTCACGACATTCCTGCTCGTTCTTCCCCTCTACCTGTTGACGGCGCACTATCACGTCGGATCGGTCGACACGCAGAGCTCAGTCTGGCCGGCATGGCAGCTCGTCCACCACGGCAATCTCTACATGGACGGGTTCCGCCATCCGCCGTACTGGTCGGTACTGGTTGGACATCACCTAGTGAGCAACCGGATGCCCGCGACTGTTCTGGTCAATCTTCCGGCGGCGCTGCTGCTCTACGTCACCGGACCTACATTGGCCATTGGCGCGATCACCGCCGCGATCATGACAGCCGCGACGATCGCGACGATGTTCCTGGTGTTCCGCCAACTCGCATCGCTCCGTACGGCGGCGGTCGCTGCGGCGCTGGCCGCAACGGGCACCGGCTTGTGGACAGTAGCGTCCACCGAGCTGTGGACGCACACGGTCGACGCCCTGTGTTTGGCGGCCGCGGCGTACATGCTCAGTCGGGAGCGGCCATGGCTGGCCGGACTCGCATTCGGCTGCGCGATCACGGCGCGGCCACAGATCGCAGTTGTCGCGGCGGTGGTCGGGATAGGACTGGGATGGTCCAAGCGGGCGTGGCGACCGATGTTCGCGATCGCCGTCCCATCATTGGTCGGGCTGGTCGGAGTCGTCGGGTGGAACGCAATGGTCTTCGGCCACCCGTCGATCTCGGGTACCTACGGCTCCTACGCGGCGCACAACCTGACCACATTGGGCGCCGCCGACCAAGCCTTGGGGGGCTCCGGCGCTCCGACGTTCATAGCCGGCCTGGTGCAGATGGTCTCGAACCTCGTTGGTTTTCTGTTCTCACCGCAACGAGGTCTGTTGGTGTTCACGCCGCTCGCCCTGCTTCTCGCCTTCGGCGTTAGGTCGGCCTGGAGGGAGGCACCGGCGTGGGCGCGGATCATGGCTGTTGGCGGCCTCGCCTACACGTTGGTGCAGCTGCGCATCAATTCGTTCGCCGGTGGCGACGCCTTCTACGGCTACCGCCTTGCCATCGAGCTCGTCGTCTGCGCCGCTCCGCTGGGGGTCACCAGCTTCCGCAGCTGGGTCTGTCGTGAGCCCTCCCGGCGACAGCTCGCCCGCGTTTTTTCGGTGGCTAGCGTCGCACTGCAAGCCGCAGGCGCATTTCTGTTCAACGTCAAGCATTCCTCAGCGTCGGATCCGTGGCATGCATCGCCGTTGGTTGACGCGTTGCGGTCACATCCGTCGGCGGGGTTTCTGCTGTTGGTCTTCTCGGTCGTCGCAGGGGCCCTTCACGCCAGAGGCGTCACTCTGGAGCATGACCCGCATCGCGCGAACAGGTCAGGAGACTCGCGCGTCTCGCGGCGGATGCCCTCGCCGACGTTGCTCGCGGTCACGACCTTGCTCGCCGGCCCGGTGATCATCGTAGGCATTCAGTCGGTCACTTTGCTCGGGACGGCGCACCACGTGCATCTGTGATGACCCGGAGAACGCAGCGATGCCACTAGGAGTGGTGGAAGCCGGGTACAACTGAGAGCAGCATCGAGCTGAGCTCATGCCCGAGGATCGCTACAGCGCCGACTATGAAGAGGACCATGACGCCAGCGATCAACGCGTACTCGACTGAAGTGGCACCGTCCTCGCTGCCCCGCCACGCGCAGTTGGCCCACTGTGAGAAGAGAATGCGCAGCACAGTCGGATCCTTTCGCGAGTTGTGCTCACCAGCGTGGCTTGAACGCGTTTAGGGCGCCATCGTCCGAACGGGCACACGCGCACGCCACATCTCCAGCGCCCCGCTTACCGTGAACGTCCTCGACCTTGCCGAGCACGAGGAAACTGAGGTCGGCCTCTGCTTATTCGGTGCGGTTGGCGGCGTCGAACTTCGCCGCAGCATTGGGGGCTCGCCATCCTCGGCGGCGGGAATCCTTGCCCCTTACTCAGTGGCCTTATAGCTATATCCCACTCACTGCCCAACCCAGGGTGACGCCAGAGTTGTCCGGCTTGCGGCAGATGTCCTGTAACCGGAACGAAACAAAACGGTGCGTCAACCACCGAATTTCGTTCGACTCGGGGCAGGATCGGGTCGTGACCTACGTCACACTCTGTGTCTGCAAGCGCCGTCTCGGTGACTTGCGGCCGTATCGGTTGTCCTGACCCAAGGAGGCGGTGCCCATGTCCGTGTCGATAGAAGCCAGTCCGCCCCGCGTCGGCGCCTCCGGGCTGCTGCGCGGGTTGTGGGACAGAAGGCTCGACAGTTATCCGGAGAATGGGCCCCGCACGTTCTACCTGGGCATCGTCGTCCTCGCGACGATCGTCCTGTACTACGAGCTCTACGTGCAGGGCGCAGTCGCGCCAACCGTTATGGCGACGCACCACATGTCGTTCACGTTCTTCGTCTACATCTCTGTCGTCGGCAACGCGGTTGGAGCATTCGCATCGCTCATCGCCGGCGCCGCCGACCGGTGGGGACGCGCCAACATGGTCGCCTGGGGTCTCGGGGTCACGGCCGTGATGATCTACATCCTGCCCGAGCTGAACGGCAAGTGGTCCTACTCGATCCTCTTCGGTGTGATCGCCTTCATCGAAGGCATCATCCTGGTCGCCACGCCGGCCATGATCCGCGACTTCTCTCCGCAGCTCGGCCGCGCATCGGCGATGGGCTTCTGGACTCTCGGCCCGGTCATCGGCAGCCTGCTCGTCTCCGAAGTGTCAAGCCACACGCTGAACCTTCAGGCGACGAACTGGCAGGACCAATACCGCTACGCCGCACTCGCCGGCATCATCGTGTTCGTCATCGCGTTGTTCGGCCTGCGCGAGCTCTCCCCCGGCATCCGCGACCAGCTCATGGTCAGTCTCCGCGACCGCGCGCTGATCGAGGCGCGCGCCAAGGGCATCGACATCGAGGCAAGCCTGCGCAACCCGTGGCGGCAGATGCTGCGCAAGGACATCGTCGGTTCGGCGTTCGCCATCAGCGTCTTCCTGATGATCTATTACGCGGCCGTCGGATTCTTCGTCATCTACTTCACCGCCGTGTTCGGCTGGACGTCGGCGAAGGCGAACGGTCTCGGCAACTGGTTCTGGGCGTTCGACGCCGGCATGCTGATCATCGTCGGCATCCTGTCCGACAAGGTCCGGGTGCGTAAGCCGTTCATGATCGTCGGCGCCGTAGGCGCGATCGTCATGACCGCGATCTTCGCCGTGCAGGCTCACCACCCACACACGAGCTACTACTCGTTCGTCGTGATCATCAGCCTGCTCGCGATGTTCCTCGCCATCGCCTACGCACCGTGGATGGCGAGCTTCACCGAGACGGTCGAGAAGCACAATCCGGCGCTCACCGCGACCGGTCTCGCTGTCTGGGGCTGGATCATTCGCGTTGTCGTTGCGCTGTCGGCGATCTTCCTTCCGATCGTCGTTACCGCGGTGACGCCGCTCGTCGACCACGGCACCACCGTCGCCGAGGCGGCTGCTTCGCCGGCCGGCAAGACACTGCTGTCGATCGACCCGGCCACCCTCGCTGCGCTCCAGAAGAACCCGCTGGACCAGGCGACGGACGCCAGGGCGGTTGGCGAGATCATGGCCGCCCAGCACGTGGACCAGGCCACGGCGATCTCCCACTTGCAGCTGCTCGCTACGCCCGCGGGCCAGGCGCAGATCGCGCCGCTGGCGAAGTACGGCGCGAAGGTGCAGCAGGCAACGAAGGACGCTCCGGACCAGTTCGAGACCTGGTGGTGGGTGTGCCTCGGCTGCGAGGTGCTGTTCATCCCGTTCGTCTTCGTGATGGCGGGACGCTGGAGCCCGAAGAAGGCCCGTGAGGACGCCGAGGCGCACGAACGTCGCGTGCAGGCACAGCTGGCCGAGCTCGAGGGCGCTAACGCCTAACCGCAACTCCGCGCGAGTCCAGCGCCTGACCACCGCACTGTGGTCAGGCGCTGGACTTTTTTCGCCATGCCTTTGAGCGAGGCTCAGGCTGAACGCCGCTGAATCGCGGCCGACCACAGTCGGTCGAACGCCACCTTGTGCGGCGGGCACAAGGCCAGATGGACGACGCCCAGCTCGATCGCCGGAGCTGTCGCCGTGCACTCCGGCCAGACGCAGCGACGGATGTGGGCCTGGTCCTCATGAGTGGGGCCGACCGCGGCATCCAACTCGCGTCGCACGGCCCGTTCGTTAGCGCGGCGCCTCGCTCGCGCCTCGCGGTCGGACATATCCGTGTCTTACCCATCGCCCCCGGACAATGCCTCATCTTCTACGTCGATTGCAGTAGGCGCGCGATATCGACCCGACACGGCGACGTTTCAACGAGAATGATTGGCAACGCAAGTCATAGGTCGCGCGTCTAGGACGGTGACCAGCAACCCCTAGATGCGAGGACTTCACCGTGCGTGCCCTTCGACTCGTCGGCGCTGCTGCCGTCCTCACCCTCACCGGGACGGCGTGCAGTGCCGGCGGCGCGGTGGTTGCGGCGGCGCGCCGACCGGCACCGCAGCCTGTCGTGTCGGGCCAGCAAGTCCCGGTCACGAACACATCGTCGAGCCCGTCGCCCACGCCGACGCCGATGCGGACAGTCGACGTTGCCGGCACCCGCGTGCAGATGCGCGCCGGTCTCACCGTTGCGGCCGCGCTCGCCGAAGCCGGCGTACGAGTCCCGAGCGGGCAGGTCCTCGCCGTCTCAACGAAGCGGTCGCTCGGCTCCGACGACAGGCCCGGCCACGTCCTCGTCAACGGGCGCCGGGCAAAGCAGACCGCAACGCTGCAAGCCGGCGATGTCGTGACCGTCGTCGCGGGTCGCGACCGGATCGAGGCCACCAGGGTCGAGACGATCCGGCTGCCCGCCCCGAACCCCTCCAACCTGTACGTCGAGGGGACTCCCGGGCGAGCGCTCGCCAACGTGGGCGTCCGCTCCGGCGAGGTCGTCGTGACCCAGGTGCTGGCTCAACCGCAGATCGGTCACCTGGTCTCGCCAGGTGCGGTCGCGCTGACCATCGACGACGGCCCCGATCCGACATGGACGCCGAAAGTGCTCGCACTGCTGGCCAGGGCGAAGGTGCATGCGACCTTCTGTTTGATCGGCCGCAACGCCGCGAGGTATCCCGCGCTGGTGCGGGCGATCGTCGCCGGCGGACATACCCTGTGCGACCACACCTGGGACCACGACGAGGACCTCAAGGTCCGACCGGCGGGTGAGATCGCATTGGACATCAGCCGCGGCGCTGATGCGATCAAGGCGGCCGCCGGCGTTGCGCCGACCTTCTTCCGCGCCCCAGGCGGCAACTGGTCGCCGGCCATCGAGGCCGAGGCGCGCCGCCAGCACATGACCCCGCTCAAGTGGACCGTCGACCCGCGCGACTGGTCGCGTCCGGGTGAAGCCACCATCCTCGCGACCATCTGGCAGGAGCTGCGCCCGGGCGGCGTGATCCTGATGCACGACGGCGGCGGCGACCGGAGCGAGACGGTCGCGGCGCTCGCGGTCCTGCTGACACGCCTACCCGCGATGGGCTACCACTTCGTGACTCCCCCTAGCGTGTGACGAGACAGTAGACAGGTGCAGCCGGAAGAAGAGTCGCGGGAGCTGGCCAAGCTCGTGACGGCGAACGCCGACACGCAGTCGTTCACGCGCGACGATCTCGTCCGCCAGGCGGCGGCCGGCGCCAGCGAGGACAACCCGTACGGCGTCACCGGGCCGCCCTTTGCGCAGCGGTCACCCTTCGTCATCGGATTCAAGGGCGCTCTCGGTGTCGCGCTCGCTGCCCTGCTGGCAGCTGCCGTCCTCAAAGCCCACAACGTCCTGATCCTGATGCTGATCGCCGTCTTCATCGCCGTCGGCCTCGACCCTGTCGTCCGGGCGCTCACGGACCGTGGCTGGCGACGAGGCGTCGCGGTCGCCGCTGTCATCCTCGCCGCGATGCTGATTCTTGCCGGGTTCATCGCCAGTGCGATCCCGGCGCTCACGACCGAGTACCACCACCTGAGCACGCAGGTGCCGCACCTGCTGCATCGGTTGCAAGAGCGGCATGACGCGATCGGCCGGGCCGCTCGGCGGGTGACCCTGTCCGGCTCCACGGTGTCCAAGGTCGTCTCCTACCGCGGCGTCGTCGCCGCCGGCAGGACCGCGCTCTCCGCGACCTTGGCGACGCTGACCGTCATCGTGCTGACGATCTATCTGCTCGCCAACATGCCCAAGATCAAGGCAGCGGCGTACGGTCTCGTGCCGCGGCACCGGCGGGCACGTGTCGGGCTGCTCACCGACGGGATCCTCGGCCTGGTCGGCCTCTACCTGCTCGGCAACCTGATCACGTCGGCGGTGGCCGGCGTGGCCATGTTCGGCTTCCTGATGGCGATCGGCATTCCGGACGCGGTGTTCCTCGGTCTGCTGGTCGCCATCTTCGACCTGATCCCGATGATCGGGGCACCGGTCGCCGGTGTCATCGTCGCGCTGGTCGCGCTGTCCGAGTCGCTTCCGAAGGCGATCGCCGTTGTCGTCTTCACGATCACGTTCCGCCTGCTCGAGGACTACCTGCTGTCACCTCGAGTGATGCGCCGGACGGTCGAGATCGCACCGACGGTCACGATCATCGCGGTGCTGATCGGGGGCACGTTGCTGGGAATCGTGGGCGCGCTGATCGCCGTACCGGTGGCCGCCGCTCTCGACCTGATCCGCCGCGAAGTGCTCCAGCCCCGCCTCGACGGCTTGTGAGCCGCCTACTTGTGGCGCTCGACGGTGGCGGCTGCCTCAACGTGCACCGAGTCGAGCTCGCCCTGAGCAGCAAGTGCGCCGCCTTTGTCCGGCGCACCGCGAAGCACCCAGGCGATGCCGACGGCAAGTAGCCCACCCGCGAGCGGACCGACGATATAGACCCAGTAGTTGGTGAAATCTCCGAGCGCCAGGTCCGGCCCGAACGACCGCGCCGGGTTCATCGACGCGCCACTCACCGGGCTCGACCACAGCCCGGCGAGCGCGATGTAGCCGCCGACGGCGAGGGCGGACATCGGCCCGACGTTCTGCGCACGTGACGCCGTGCCGAGGATGGTGCTGACCAAGCCGGCGGTGAGCGCCAGCTCGACCACCATCGCCTGCCAGTCATGGAAGCCGGCGCCGGGTTCTGTTGCACCGAGCATGCCGATCTTTCCGAACACCGCCCACAGCAGCAGGCACGCCAACGTGGCGCCGAAGAGCTGTACGACGATGTAGCCCGGAACGCGGCGCCAGGGAAAGTCACCGCGAGTCGCGAAACTCAGCGTGACCGCAGGGTTCAGGTGCGCGCCCGACACCGCGCCCATGAACAGGATCATCGCCATCACCATCAGCGCCGGGGCGGTCACTGCCGCGGTGCGGCTGATCGCCCCGTGACTTGCGGCGTTGACGACCCCGCCGCCGGCGCCGGCCAGGACGAGCAGGAAGGTTCCGAGCAGTTCGGAGAACAGGCGGCGCCACTCGTGCGCCGGGTTGTCCCAGTCGAACTGCGACCGCGGCTCCAATATCGACAGTGCCGTCCAGCGGCTTTCGACACGTCGTACCGGCGGTGCGGGCGCGTCTGCGGTCATGATGCCCTCTTGGTGAGTCGGGGCAAGCCAGTCGCCGCCAACTCAGCGCGGGGCGGCACGCGAGGGCATCACCCGGCGCGGACGAAACGCACGCGACCGAACGGGTTTCATGCCCTGCGGGTGATGTGGCATGTGCATGGCCGCAGCGATCGTGGCGGCTCCCGCACACGCTCGAGAGGGATGCGTGAACACCCCGACAAGCGCCGCCCCGGCAGACTCGACCGCTGTCGTTGAAAGCCCATCGCGGCTGGCGCCATCCGCGACCGTCGAGGAACACGAGGCGTACGGCCGCTCGCTGCGCCTGACCGTTTCGCTGGAGAGTCATGCGCAGCTGCCGGTCGCCGTCGATCGCCCGTCACCGGTGGACCTGCTCGAGGAGCAGTCGGCCAGCCGCGTTCCGGACCTGGTGCCCATCCGCTACGGGCGGATGCTCGTGTCGCCGTTCACGTTCTATCGAGGTGCTGCCCGGATCATGGCGTCTGACCTCGCCGCCACGCCGAGGACCGGCCTCGAGGTGCAGGTCTGCGGCGACGCGCACTTGTCCAACTTCGGCCTGTTCGCCACGCCCGAGCGCCGACTCGTCTTCGACGTCAACGACTTCGACGAGACCCTGCCGGGCCCATGGGAGTGGGACGTCAAGCGGCTGATCACCAGCCTCGTCATCGCGGCGCAGGACAACGACTACAGCAACAAGCAGATCCGCAAGATTGCGCTCAACGGCGCGGCGACGTATCGCCGCACCATGACGGACTTCGCCCAGATGCGCAACGTTGACGTCTGGTATGCCCACCTCGACCTCGATGACTTTCAGGAGCAGATCGACGCGCAGCTGGATCCGAAACGGCGCAAGGCGCTCGCCAGGGGTTTCGCCAAGGCCCGCACCCGCGACAGCATGCAGGCGCTGTCGAAGCTGACAGCGCTCCACAACGGCCAGCGCCGATTCATCGATGACCCGCCGCTCATCGTCCGCATGGACGAGCTGCTCACACCGGACGAACGGCAGATCTTCCGCGACCGCTACCGAAGCATGTTCGACGGCTACCTGCGGTCACTCCAAAGCGATCTGCGACTGCTCCTCGACCGTTATCGCTTCGCGGACATGGCCCGCAAGGTCGTGGGAGTCGGCAGCGTCGGCACCCGGTGCTGGGTTGCGCTCCTGCTCGGCCGCGACCAGAACGACCCGCTGTTCCTGCAGATCAAGGAGGCGCAACCGTCGGTGCTCGCTGAGTTCCTCCGGCCCAGCGTTTTCGACAACGAAGGCGAACGCGTCGTCACCGGTCAGCGCCGCATCCAGGAAGCCAGTGACATGTTCCTCGGATGGCTGCGCGCACAAGGCGCGGACGGACTCGAGCGCGACTTCTACTTCCGTCAGTTGAAGGACTGGAAGTTCTCTTTGGATATCGCGTCGTTGCGCCCGAAAGGCATGGTTGCCTACGCCCGAGCCTGCGCATGGGCACTTGCCCGCGGCCACGCACGGACCGGCGACAGGATCGCCATCGCCGCCTACCTCGGCGACACCGACACCTTCGACCATGCGCTGCTCGACTTCGCCAAGAGCTACGCCGGCTTGAACGCCCGGGACCACCTGGTGCTGACGGATGCCGTCTCGAGTGGACGGATCACCGCGGTCACCGGGGTCTAGCACCAGAAAGGACACGACATGGGACTGATGTTTCGACGCCGACGGCCGGTGATGCGGCTCGCAGCCGGAGCAGCAACGGCCGGCGTCGCCTACCACGCCGGCAAGCGCCGCGCCGAGCAGGACGCCACCGCCGATCAGGCACAAGGGGCGTACGACGCGACACAGGGCAGCCCTTCGTATTCACCACCACCGCCCGGAAACAGCGGGGGCAGTGACGGCGTGGGCGATCTCGATCACCTCATCGAGTTGCACAACCAGGGCGCGCTCAGCGACGACGAGTTTGCTGCGGCCAAGGCTCGCCTTCTCGGCTTGTGACCATCACGACATTGCGGAGGCCACGATGACTACCACTGCCGCACTGACCGACCAGCGTTCCGTCGTACGGCGGCTCATCGAAGCCTCCGCACGCGGTGACGCCGACGCCGCTCGCACCCTTGTCACCGAAGACGTCGTCGGGTGGTCGCCGACGCTTCGGGTCAACTCCCGCGACGAGTTCATCGCGCAGTTCGCCGAGCGTACGGCCGCGCTGTCGGAGGTCGAAGTCACGGTGGACCGCATTGACGCGAGCCGTGATCGCGTCGCAGCCGAGTGGCACATGACCGCGAAGTTCACCGGGCCGCTCGAACTGGACGAGATCACCATCCCGCCCAACGGGCACCGCATCGAACTTGCCGGTGCGACGTTCGCCGACCTCGCCGGCGAGCGGATCCGGTCGTTCCACCACTACTTCGACGACGCCGCGCTGATCGAGCAGCTCCTCGCCCTGAGTTGATCATTCACGTCGTTGACGACCCGTCGCCGACCGACGTGCGACTGCTCGACCAGCGACTGGACGAGGCCCTGCTGCGCCGGTCCGGCCACGCCGACGTCGAGCACATCGCCGCACTTGTCCACGACGATCAGCAGCGGCTCATTGCCGGCGCCAGCGCGTCCCTTTGGGGAGGTTGCTGCGAAGTGACCACGCTGTGGGTCGACGAGGCGTTTCGCGGCGACGGGCTGGGCACTCGGCTGCTCCGCGCAACTGAAGGAGAAGCCCAACGCCGAGGCTGCGGCCAGGTCGTGCTCTTCACACACTGCCGGCAACCGCCGACGTTCTACCTGCGGCAGGGTTACGAGGTGGTCGGATGTGTGCCCGACTATCCGCAGGGCTCGACCGCCGTCTGGCTTCGCAAGCCGATCGCCGTGGGCTAGGTGACGAAACCTGCCACACCGCCGCGGCCGCTCTTCGTGGCCGCGGCTCTCATCCGCTCGTTGCTGACCGTCGTGCTGCTCGTTGCGCTGTACTACGCTCTGCCCCTGCGTGGGGTGCATGACCGGTCCGACGTCGTCACGCTGATCTTGGGCGTTGGCGTCCTGGTGGGTTGGGGCGTGTTTCAAGTCCGACGGACTCTGCATTCGAGGCACCCGGGCCTGCGGGCGGTTCAGGCGCTGTGCGCGGTCGTGCCGCTGTTCCTTCTGTGTTTTGCGGCGGTCTACTACGCGATGGAGCACAACCACCCGAGTGACTTCTCCAGCCGACTCACGCGCACTGACTCGCTGTACTTCACCGTGACGGTCTTCACGACGGTCGGTTTCGGCGACATCGTCGCCAAGACTCAGGTGGCCCGGATCCTGGTGACGCTGCAGATGATCGGTGACCTCGTGATCATCGGCGTCTTCGTTCGCGTCATCACCTCCGCGGTGGAGCGGGGGCAGAAGCGCATCCTGGCGGAACGAATCAATGCCGGGTCCGATTCCCCGCCGCCCGATCGGGAGCGCGATCAGGTCGAGGAGCGTTCCTGAACCGGTGCGGGCTTGTCGGCCCGTTGCTGCAGCAGCCTTGGTGAAGCGTCGGGTGCAGCCGGCTCCAGGTGCACCGCGACCACGAAGCAGACGACGGCGGCGATGACCGATAGCGGAACCGCGTTGTAGCCGTCGGAGCCCAGCAGCAGAGTCGTCACCAACACCGCCGTCAGAGGAAGGCGCAGCATCCCGGCGGCCATGGCCGAGATGCCGACCGCGACCCCGGCGATGAGGTGAAAGCCCGGCAGGTGCGACATCGCGATGCCGCCGGCCGCCCCGATATACAGCGCCGGGAACGTCGGGCCGCCGCGGAATGAGCTGAGCGCACCGGCATACGCCAGGCCCTTGAAGGCCACCAACAGCAGCAGAGCCCCCACCGTGTAGCCGGCGTGACCCGACACGAGACTCGGCAGGCCGGATTGTCCGGAGAACAGCACGTCGGACGAGGAGTGACCGGTCGCCTCGGCGTACGCGATGGCAAGACCGGCCATGGCGAGACCGACGAGTGGGGTCCACAGCACCCGACCATCGACGAAGGGGCGCAGCCGAAGCGCACCGGCACGGATGAGCATGCACAACGGCGCTGCAACGACTCCGGCTGCCAGCGCATAGCCCAGGTCTGCGCCGGTCGGCGTCGGCATCGCGGGAAGGTTAGGAATCGTCAACGAGAAGGTGCCGTAGCCGGTCAGGGAGTCGAAGCCGATGAAGACGAGCGCACCGATTCCCGACGCCAGCAAGCCGGGCAGCAGCACCGTCGTTGCGAGCGGGCCACCCAGACCGGTTGCCTCCATGAGCAGGAAGGCACTTGCCAGCGGTGAGCCGAACAGGGCGCTGATCGCGGCGAAGCTGCCGGTGGCCGCGATGACGGCGGCAGCCGGTTGTGGGATCTCCCGACGCGCCAGACTGACCGCGAGATAGGCGAGTCCACCACCGAGCGCAACGAGTGGTCCCTCGGGCCCGATGACAGCTCCGAGCCCGATGCTGGCGAGCGCAGCCAGCGCTACACCGGGAAGGACATTCGGCAGCGCCACGCCACCGGGCTTGAACCCGTCCGCCGGCGAATGGCCGCCCCGGCCCGGCAGGAACCGAATCGTCAGCGCCACCACGATTCCGGCGACGAACAGCGGGATCACCGGCCACCAGATCGGCTCGCCATCGAAGCCGACTGCGTCCGGGATGTCGTGGTAGGTCCAGCCTTGCAGCAGATCGGTCAGCTTGAGGAACCAGTACGCCGCAGCCGAGACCGGCGCGCCGAGGATCGCGGCAAGGACCAGAAGTGCGACGTAGCGCCGCGACTTCAGTGTGGCGAAGGGGTCGGCGGGCGCCGTCACTCCCCTACCCCGCCGCGATGATGCGGTCGACGTCGCACGGTTTGATGCCGAGCGCGTCCGCGATCGCGGCGCGATCGTTGCCGGCAGCAACAGCGCTTCTCACGCCGCTGTCGCGCCGCGCCAACCGCACCGCGCCATCAGGCTGATCAGACGCCCAAAGGTCGCGCTCCGCCGCGGCCGCTTCGGCAAGGGTCGTGTCGCGCAGAGACGCAATGAGAGTCATCGTCGTACCCCTCGAACAACTGTGACGACATCAGGGTCGTTGCAGTGCGGCCGCAATGACTCATGCGGAAGGGGTGATGAAGCCGCTGTCAGCGCCGGCTGACGCGGCGTGCAGTGCGGCGTGACGTACGACGAGCAACGCGCCGGCTCCCGAACATGGCCTACCCCTTTCGAGCGGCTGAGTTGGCCGTTTCGACCTCGTGCAACTGCTGTGCCTCGGCGGCTGACACGAGCCCGATCTGCACCAGGTCCAACGGGCTGATGAACCCGTCGCTGATGCGGAAGCCGTTCGCGCGCATGACGGCGTCACGCAGCGGCACCGCCCATTGGTGCTCGATCAAAATGATCGCGGCGGCGGTGTCGTTGGGAATGTCGTCCAGGACGCCCCATTCCTCTTGGTCGAAGGCAAGCAGGTTCTCGCCGCGCTCGCCGGCCTCCGCTCCTACCTGCGCTCCCGCGGCCGCGCCCTCTTCGCCTTCGAAGCCGAGTCCGATGAGTGCTGCAACCTTGCTGTCGAGTTCGATCACCTCGTCGCGCGTGAGGTTGCCGAGATGCTCTGCTTCCAGCTCGCCTTCGGCGTCCTTGTAGACGAGCAGAGCATCGATCACGCGGATCGTGTCGGAGGCTCGCAGACGCTCCAGCTCCGCCACAATCTCGCCCCGGAACTGCGGGTGCCGGAATCCTAGGACGATCAGCTGCACTGGGCCGATGGCCATCGTGGCTCACCCCTTCGTCGTCACCGGCGCACAGACTGACAACGCCTGAGCCGTCAGCCATCACCCGGTTAGGACGACAGCCCGCTTGTTTGTGATCGAACTGAGATTGTTTGTGATCGAACTGAGAGATAGCGTGCATAACCACCACCGGCTAGGCGGACACGGGGAAAGGTTCGGACGCATGGCGGGGCTGACGCTGTCGCAAGTCGGGAAGGTGTACGGCGACGGCACGCGAGCAGTGACCGACCTCACCATCGACATTTCCGACGGCGAGTTCATGGTCTTCGTCGGGCCATCCGGCTGCGGCAAGACAACAGCGCTACGGATGGTCGCCGGCTTGGAGTCGATCACTGAGGGAGAAGTGCGGATCGGCGACAGAGTCGTCAACAATCTCGCGCCCCGCGACCGCGACGTCGCGATGGTCTTCCAGTCCTACGCCTTGTACCCGCACATGACGGTGCGGGAGAACATCGGCTTCTCGCTCGGGCTGCGGAAGATGGCAAAGCCCGAGCTCAACCGTCGCGTGGAGAATGCGGCCGACCTGCTCGGGCTGACCGAGCACCTCGATCGCAAGCCACGCAATCTCTCCGGCGGCCAGCGGCAGCGGGTTGCGATGGGGCGGGTCATCGTTCGCCAGCCGCAAGCCTTTCTGATGGACGAGCCGTTGTCGAACCTGGACGCGAAGCTTCGGGTGCAGATGCGCGCGGAGATCGGTCGCCTCCAGCGCGACCTGAAAATCACCACCATCTACGTGACCCATGACCAGACCGAAGCAATGACGCTCGGCGACCGCGTCGCCGTCATGCGTGCCGGCCAGCTCCAGCAGCTCGCTCCGCCGCAAGTGCTCTACGACCGGCCCGCGAACCTCTTCGTGGCCGGCTTCATCGGGTCCCCGGCGATGAACGCGCTGGAAGGGATGTTGGAGCGCGATGACGGTGGTGCCCACGTGATCCGATTCGGTGAGCAGTCACTGCACTTACCCGGCCCGGTCGTGAGCGGAAGACCGGGACTTGCGGCCATGGTGGGGAAGTCGGTGATCGTCGGGATCCGCCCGGAGGACCTGCAAGACGCCTCGATCGCGGGTAGCAGCGACGGCCGCACGTTGACAGCCGTCGTCGATCTGGTGGAGCCGCTTGGCGCCGACGTGATGGTTCACCTCTCCGTCGATGTGCCGCGGCCAGCCGAACTGACCGATCTCGCCGAAGCCGCCGGTGAGCTGGCTGAGGCCCCCTTCACCGAGGTGAGCAACGCCGCGCCCATGGTTGCCCGCTTCAGCCCGCGCACCCGGGCTGCGGTCGGCGATCGGATCAGCGTCGCGGTCGACACCGACCGCCTGCACTTCTTCGACCCACGGACCGGAACTGCCGTTTGGTAAGGCTGACCCTCATACCTCGACGAAAGGCCTTGATTATGAACAGGAGACGCATTTCTCTCACTGCGGTCGCCGCGATCACCGCGGTCACCGCGGCCGCCTGTGGGGGGTCCAGCAGCGGCAGCAGCGCCAGCAAGAGCACGCCGAGTTCCGGTTCGTCGACAGCCGCTCTCGGTCACTTCAACGGCGCGTCCTTCACCATCCTCGGCCAGTGGACCGGCGCAGAGCAGACGGCGTTCCAGAGCGTCATCAACGGCTTCGACAAGCTGACCGGCGCGACCGGTCAGTACTCCGCTGCCGCTGGTGGCGACGAGGCGAGCGTCCTCGGCGCAAAGGTCAACGGCGGCAACCCTCCGGACGTCGCGTTCGTATCGCTCCCCGGCGCGCTGCAGCAGTACGCCAAGGCCGGCAAGCTCATCGCCCTCAACTCGGCCGCACAGCAAGCGGTCTCCACCAACTACTCCACCGAGTGGGTGACTCTCGGTTCCTACAACGGGAAGCTCTACGGCGTCCCCTTCGACGCGTCCAACAAGTCGACCGTCTGGTACAACACCAAGCTGTTCAGCAACGCCGGCATCTCCGGGACGCCGACCGACTGGACGTCGTTCATGAAGGACGCGCAGACGCTGCACGACTCCGGCGTGTCAACTCCGATCTCGGTTGGGGGCGGTGACGGCTGGACCCTCACGGACTGGTTCGAGAACGTCTACCTGCGCACCGCCGGCACGGCGATGTACGACAAGCTCACCCAGCACCAGATCAAGTGGACCGACCCCTCTGTCACCAAGGCACTGACGACGCTCAAGCAGGTCTGGGGCAACCACAACCTGATCGGGAGCCCGAGCAGTGCGCTGAAGGTGCCCTTCACAGGCTCGGTCGACAACACCTTCAAGGCCAACCCGAGCTCAGGCATCGTCTATGAGGCGAGCTTCGTCGCCACCACGATCACCGGCGACAAGCTGCCTGCCAAGGTCGGCGACACGGCGAAGTTCTTCCCGTTCCCGTCGGTCGACGGTTCGCAGCCGACCCTGGAAGCGGCCGGCGACTTTGCGGTCGCGTTCAGCAACAAGCCGGTGGTGCAGGCGTTCCTGCAATACGTGGCGTCGCCGGCCGCAGCGAAACTGCTGGTCTCGGCCACGGGCAGTGGCTTCATCTCGGCAAACAAGAACCTGCCGAACACCGCCTACCCGGACGCCACGCTCGCAGCGCTGGCGCAGCAGTTGGTCTCCGTCGGCGACAACTTCCGCTTCGACATGTCCGACCAGGCACCTGCTGCCTTTGGCGGAACGCCCAACAAGGGCGAATGGGCAGATCTGCAGTCGTTCCTCGGTAATGGCAACGTCAGCGCGGCGCAGCAGAAGCTCGAGCACGACGCGGCCGCCGCTTACGGTGGCTGATGTCAGTAGCTGAGGGAGAACCGGCCGCCGGTGCGCCGGCGGTCGGTTCCTCGGTGCTGCTCGAGGCGGAACGGCGTACGACGGGCCGCGGCGCACGGCGCCGGCACGCGCCGCGCCCTGGTGGTGCGCCCGGCGAAAGGCGTTGGTTGGCGTGGCTTTTCCTGCTGCCGGCAATCGTCATGCTCGGCGCGATCCTGCTCTACCCGCTGATCTACTCGATCGTCCGCAGCCTGTTCTCGGACACTCCAACCGGCGCGGTGAGGTCGTTCGTCGGCCTGCACAACTATGGCGCCATCTTCACCGACAGCCGCTCACTGCAGGCCGTGAAGAACAACGTGTACTGGATCGTCGTCGTACCGACGCTGATCACGATTGTCGGGTTGATCTTCGCCGTGCTCACCGAGCGGATCCGATGGTCGGCCGTCTTCAAGACCGTGCTGTTCATGCCAATGGCGATCTCGGCACTCGCCTCCGGCATCACGTTCTCGCTCATCTACGCCGACCAGCCCACCCGCGGGCTGGGCAACGCGGTTGCGATCGGCATCCATGACACTTTTTCGTCGTCGCATCCCTACCCCTCAGTGCACCCGCGCGACACGGCGGTCTTCGGGGGATCGCCCAAGGCGGGCTACACGACCCATCAGAGCTACCCAGCGGGCAGCCCGGTGCTGCTCCCGGTCGTCGGCTTGAACCTCACCCACCCACCGTCGTCGACTGCGCAGGCGACGGCGCCGACCAGCGGTACCGGCATCTCTGGTGTCGTGTGGAACGACTTCCGGCTCGGCGGTGGCGGAAAGCCCGGCGCCGTCGACCTCGGTGAACGCGGCCTTGGCGGGATGCCAGTGCAGGCGGTGCAGAACGGCAAGGTCGTCGCCTCGACGACGTCGGCGTCCAACGGACAGTTCTCGTTCCCTTCCCTGAACTCTGGTAGCTACCAGCTGCGCCTACCGTCGAGCGCGTTCGGGCAGCCGTTCAACGGATACTCGTGGCTCGGCGCGAGCCTCATCACACCGGCAATCATGGTCGTCTACCTCTGGATCTACGCCGGCTTCGCGATGGTGCTGATTGCCGCGGGCATGGCGGCGATCCCACGCGACGCGCTCGAGGCGGCACGGGTCGACGGCGCGACGGAGTGGCAGGTCTTCCGGCGCATCACCGCGCCCCTGCTGGCACCCGTCTTGGTGGTCGTGTTCGTCACGCTTGCGATCAACGTGTTGAAGGTCTTCGACGTCGTCTACGTGCTGCAGCAGGTCGCCGGTGGCAGCGCCGGCGTGGCCGACGTCCTCGCCGTGACGCTGTTCCGCGACTTCGGCAACCAGCAGTATGGCCTCGCCAGTGCGATCGGCGTGCTGCTCGTTCTCCTGGTGGTTCCCGCAATGATCCTCAACATCCGCCGGTTCCGGAGGGACCAGACATGACGTCGCTCGCCGGCACTGACATCGTCACTGGCTCGATCCGCCGGGGGCCGGCAGCGCGGATAGCGGCGCGCACGGGCGGCGGCGCCCTCCGGATCTTTCTCATCGTCGTCGCGCTCATCTGGCTGGTGCCGACGCTCGGCCTGCTCGTCGAGTCGTTCCGAAACCCGGCACAGTACGCCAACGGAGGCTGGTGGCAGGCGATCCTGCACCCGGCGCAGCTCACGGTCTCGAACTACTCCGCCTTGCTGAAGAACAGCTCCATCACTACCGCGCTGCGCAACACGGTCTTCATCTCCGTCCCCGCGACTGTGCTCGTCATCCTGATCGGGGCGGCCGCCGGTTACGCCTTCGCTTGGATCGACTTTCCCGGGCGCGACTTGTTGTTTCTGCTCGTGATCGGGCTGCTCGTCATTCCCATCCAGATCGCTCTCATCCCGGTCAGCAAGCTGTACACAACGCTGGGGATATCCGGTTCGTTGCTATCCGTGATCCTTTTCCACGTCGGCTTCGGCCTGCCGTTCGCGATTTTCCTGCTGCGCAACTATTTTGCGGGCATACCCAGGGACCTGCTCGAAGCTGCGCGGATGGATGGCGCGAGTGAGGCCAGGATCTTCTTCCGGATCGTGCTCCCCCTCGGGATGCCGGCGGTCGCCTCGCTTGGCATCTTCCAGTTCTTATGGGTCTGGAACGACCTGCTTGTCGCGCTGGTCTTCGCCAACCAGTCCAGCCAGCCGATCACCGTGGCGCTGATCGACCAGACGCGGCAGTTCGGCAGCAGCATCGACATCCTCGCGCCCGGCGCCTTCCTGTCGCTGATCATCCCACTGGTCGTCTTCCTCGCATTCCAACGCTTCTTCGTAGAAGGCGTCATGGCGGGCTCAGTGAAGTGATCTGATCCCCGACCCATCTGTAGCGTTAGGTGCGATGCATGTCGCCGCTCCAAGAAGGTTTTCTGCAACAACGGTCGCGATCGCGACGCTCATAGCCGTTACCTGCATCTGGGGTTCAACCTTCGTCGTCGTCAAGAACGCGGTCGAACGCATGCCGGTGATGGACTTCCTCGCCTGGCGGTTCGCCATCGCCGCCGCGGTGATGGCACTTCTCCGACCGTCCGCGGTCGCGCAGTTGTCGCCGGTTGCCCGGCGGCACGGGATCGTGCTCGGGCTGGCGCTCGGCGGCGGCTACATCGCGCAGACCTTCGGCCTGGAGCGCACCCCGGCGTCGATCTCGGGATTCATCACCGGGCTGTTCGTCGTGTTCACACCATTGTGCTCGGCGCTGCTCCTTCGCAGGCGCGTCGGCGCGGTTGCCTGGGCAGCAGTGGCGATCGCGACCGTCGGGCTGGCACTCTTGTCATTGCGGGGCATTTCGGTCGGCACCGGCGAGGCGATCACCTTGCTCTGCGCGATCTGCTTCGCACTGCACATCGTGGGGCTCGGACAGTGGGCCACTCCGGCCGACGCTTACGGACTCGCGGTCGTGCAGCTGTCGACCGTCGCGGTGGTGTCGATCCTCATCTCGGCACCGGACACGCTGGCGCCACCGCCCGATGCCGGCGTGTGGGGCGGCATCGCCTTGACCGCGCTGGGCGCGACCGCGTTCGGCTTCTTCGGGCAGACCTGGGCGCAGTCACATCTGCCGCCGACTCGCGCGGCGGTCGTCATGACGATGGAACCGGTGTTCGCAGGCATCTTCGGCGTCGCCGTCGGCGGCGACCACCTCGGTCCGCGGACCGTGCTCGGGGCGCTGCTGGTCTTGGTGGCGATGTACCTCGTCGAGCTCGGACCGCGGCGTGGCGCCGACGCCGCGGTCGAACGGCTCGAGGCCTAGCCCCGGGCGACTTCGAACGGCGGGCGACCACGACACGCCGCAGTGAGACGTCAAAAGTGGTCGCCCGCCGTTCGAAGTCGTGCCCGATGGGAGACTTGTCGGCATGGTGATCGTGATGGCGCCGGAGGCAGCGCCCGAGGACCTCGACGCCGTCCTGCGCACCGTGCAGGACGCGGGGGGCGAGGCGTTCGTCAGCCGCGGTGTGCACCGCACGATCGTGGGCCTCGTCGGCGACATCGAGCAGTTCGAGTCGCTCAACCTCCGCGCGCTGCCCGGTGTCGCCGATGTCGTGCGCATCTCGACGCCCTACAAGCTGGTCAGCCGCGACCACCATCCGGCGATGTCCAACGTGACGGTGGCAGACGTGACCATCGGGCCGGACACTTTCACTCTCATCGCCGGCCCATGCGCGGTCGAGACTCCGGAACAGACATTGACCGCCGCGCAGATGGCCAAGTCGGCCGGTGCGGCGTTGCTGCGAGGCGGTGCGTTCAAGCCGCGCACATCGCCGTACGCGTTCCAAGGCCTCGGCGAGAAGGGACTGCGCATCCTCGCCGATGTGCGCGAAGAAGTCGGGCTGCCGATCGTCACCGAGGTGATGGACCCGCACGACGTCGACACGGTCGCGTCATACGCCGACATGCTGCAGGTCGGCACGCGCAACATGCAGAACTTCGGGTTGCTGCAAGCCGTCGGCAGCGCCGGCAAGCCGGTGATGCTCAAGCGCGGCATGAACGCCACGATCGAAGAGTGGTTGATGGCCGCGGAATACATCGCGCAGCGCGGCAACCTCGACATCGTCTTGTGCGAGCGCGGCATCCGCACGTTCGAGACCGCGACGCGCAACACGCTCGACATCAGCGCGGTGCCGGTCGTGCACTCGCTGTCGCATCTGCCGGTGGTTGTCGACCCGTCCCACTCAGGCGGACGGCGCGACCTCGTCGTACCACTGTCGCGTGCGGCCATCGCGGCGGGCGCCGACGCCATCATCGTCGACGTGCATCCGCATCCGGAACAGGCGTTGTGCGACGGCCCGCAGGCGCTGGTCGACGACGACCTGGAGCAGCTCGCCGCGGCTGTGCACGAGCTGCCGCCGTTGCTCGGCCGCAAGCTCTCCCCCGCCCCGCGCTGACCCCCGCACTTCGAACGGCGAGCGACCACGACACGCCGTCGTACGACGCGAAAAGTGGTCACAGCGCGTTCGAAGTGGAGGTGGGCTCAGGACAGCGCGCTGCGGAGGACGTCGATCGCGCGGTCGACACCCGCGTCGTCGACATCGAGGTGCGTCACCAGGCGAACCCGGCGTGGTGCAACCGCGGAAACGAGCACGCCGTCAGCACGGCACCGCGCGGCCAGCCCTGCGCTGTCCAGCGATGTCACGCTGAGGTCGAGCGGCACGATGTTGGTCTGCACCGACTCTGTGTCGACCAGTCCGGACTTGACGTCGGCGAGTGCGACGGCCAGCCGCTGCGCCCGCGCATGGTCGTCGGCGAGCCGCGCGAGGTTGTGCTCTAACGCATAGAGGCCGGCCGCGGCCAGGATCCCGGCCTGGCGCATCCCGCCGCCGAGCCGCTTTCGGATCGCCCGCGCCTCGCCCACCATGGCGGTGTCGCTCATGACCACCAGCGACCCGACCGGCGCACCGAGGCCCTTCGACAAGCAGACCGACAGCGTGTCGAACAAGCCGCCGTACTCCGACAGCGGCACCGACGCCGCCACGTGCGCGTTCCAGATCCGCGCGCCGTCGCAGTGCAACAGGACGCCGTACGACGCGGTCAGCGCGCGCAAGTCCTTCAGCTGCGACAGCGGATAGATCGCGCCGCCGCCACGGTTGTGCGTCTGCTCGACGGCGACCGCTCGTGTCGGCACGGCGTGGTAGCCGGGCAGGCGCAGCTGCGGCTCGACCATCTCCGGGGTCAGCAGACCGCGGTCGGCGACGATGGTGCGAGTCTGGATCGCGCCGTGCTGGGCGGCGCCCCCGCCTTCGTAGGTGACGACGTGCGCGTCGGCGTCGCAGATCAGCTCGTCCGCCGGCGGGCAGACCAGCCGCAAGGCGATTTGGTTGCCCATCGTGCCGCTCGGCACATACAGCGCGGCGGCGTGCCCGAACAGGGCGGCGACCTGCTCCTCGAGCGCGTTGACGGTGGGGTCCTCGGCGTACACGTCGTCGCCGACGTCGGCGCGGGCCATCGCCTCGCGCATGCCGGCGTCGGGGCGGGTAACCGTGTCGCTACGAAGATCGACAAGGCTCACGGCGCGAGTCCTCCGGGGTCGTTGGTCCTGGCGAACCTAAAGTAGCCGCGTGCCTCGGGAGGTCGTCGCCCTCGTCTCGAGCGACGACGTGATCGCCGCGATCCGGGTGCATGCCGACCGGGTGCACGACCTGTTGCGCCGCAGCGGCTGCGGCCCGGAAGAGTCGGTCGAGGTCACCGAGTCCTACGCCTTCGCGCTCATCGACGCGATCGTCAACGCGCCGGAAACGGTCGTGGACATGGCCGGCTGGTGGTTCGGCCGGGCGCTCGAGCTGGGCCGCCGGCTCGGCGGGCCAACCGACGCCGCGACCGAGGAAGAGGCGACGACCAGCGTGCTCGCCGGCACGCCCGCAGAGGCCGCGGTGCGGGCGTCACTCGGCGCGCTGCCAGAGTCGGAACGGCTGGCGGTGCTGCTGCGCGACGCCTACGACTTGCCGCCGCAGGCGGTCGCGGTCGCGCTGCGCCGCGATCAGGACAACGCCGCGGCGCTGGTGGCCGTGGGGCGGCTGCACCTGGTCGCTCGGTACGCCGACCGGCGGGTGCCCGATCTGGCCGGGCATACCGGCCGCACCCCGGCAGACCTGGCCACACTGGGCCAGCTCGCCGACGGGACGCTCCCGCCGCAGCGAGGCGTTGCGCTGCGCCGGCACCTGTCGGCCTGCGTCGCGTGCGAGGACGCGGTCGACGCGATGACGCAGGGTCGCCGGCTCGCGGCCGGGCTGCCGGTCATCGCGATGCCGGACGAGGCGCGCGAGGCGATGCTCGACCGGGTGGCGCACCGGGCGACGACCGTGCTCCCGTCGGTCGACGAGGTGCTGCTCGCGGTCGAGGAGGACGACGAGGTTCCACCGACGATCTCGCCCATCGTCGTCATCTTCGCGATCGTCGTCGCGCTTGTGCTCGGTGTCGCTGTCGCTGCTCTCACACGTGGCGGGTCGGGTTCGCCGGCGGGCGCTGCGGCCTTGCCGTCCGTCAGCGCCGCGCCCGCGGAGACGCCATCGTTCCCGGTCTCGCCGCTGCCGTCGGCGTCACTGTCGTCGCAGCCGACGCGGTCGGTCTCGCCGTCATCCGCCTCGTCTCGGTCGGCGAGCGCACGGCCGACGAACAGCGCCACTGTCGTCGTACATCCGGCCATCGTGTTGTCGCCGACGAGCGGCCGCCGCGGCACGACCATCACGGTGCACGGCACCGGCTGGGCGCCTGGCGACCTCGTCACGGTCCGCTATCAGGGACCGGTGTCGACGTCGTCGGCGACCGCCACTGCAGGATCGGGCGGCCGCTTCACGGTGACGGTGACGGCCAACGGTTTGGTGCCGGCGACGTACACCGTGCGCGCGATCGGCAGCAGCGGATCAGCGTCCGCGTCCTTCGACCAGACCAGCTAGCGCTCGAGCGCGGCCAGCGTGCGAGTCGCAAGGCCGCAGCGAGCGCCGCGTGCTTGGCACGCAAGCGAGCGAGAACGCAGGGAATCGTGCGCTGGTCAGCGTTCGCGGAGCATCTCGGCGACGAGGAAGGCCAGCTCGATCGCCTGGCCGGTGTTGAGCCGCGGGTCGCACGCGGTCTCGTAACGGCCGGCGAGGTCGTCCTCGACCAGGTCGTGCGCGCCGCCGAGACACTCGGTGACGTCGTCGCCGGTGAGCTCGACGTGAACACCACCGGGGTAGGTGCCGATCGTGTGATGCACCTCGAAGAAACCGCGCACCTCGTCGATGACGTCGTCGAAGTGCCGGGTCTTGTAGCCGCCCGCCGATGTGACCGTGTTGCCGTGCATCGGGTCGCACACCCAGGTGACGGAGACGCCTTCGGCGCGGATCTTCTCGACCAGCGGCGGCAGCACGTCGCGTACCTTCTGCGAACCCATCCGGGTGATGAAGGTCAGGCGGCCCGGGATCCGATCGGGGTCGAGCCTGCTTGCCAGCGCGACCGCTTCCTCCGGAGCAACACCGGGACCGAGCTTGACGCCGACCGGGTTGGCGATGCTGCGGGCGAACTCGACGTGCGCACCGTCGAGCGCGCGGGTGCGCTCGCCGATCCAAACCATGTGCGCGGAGAGGTCGTACGACGCTTGCCGCTCGTCGTCGCGTCGCGTGAGGGGTGTCTCGTAGTCGAGCAGCAGCGCCTCGTGGCTCGCGAAGAACTCGACGCCATGCATCGCCTGTTCGCGTTCAAGGTCGATGCCGCAGGCGCGCATGAAGGCGAGCGCCTTGTCGATGTCGCGCGCGACGCGTTCGTATCTCTGGCCCGCAGGTGAGCGGCGTACGAAGTCCTGGTTCCAGTCGTGCACGGCGCGCAGGTCGGCGAGCCCGCCGCGGGTGTAGGCGCGGACCAGGTTGAGCGTCATGGCGCTCGAGGCGTAGGCGCGCAGCATCCTTCGCGGGTCGGGGATGCGCGCGCTTTCGTTCTCGGCCAGGTCGTTGACGGCGTCGCCGCGGTAGGACGGCAATCCGGTGATCGCCTCGATGTCGGCGGAGCGCGGCTTGGCGTATTGGCCCGCCATCCGGCCGACCTTCACCACCGGCACGCTCGCGGCGTAGGTGAGCACGACCGCCATCTGCAGGATCGTGCGCAGCTTCGCCTTGACCGCGTCGGCGGTGACGGCCTGGAACGTCTCGGCGCAGTCGCCGCCCTGCAGCAGGAAGGCCTCGCCGCGGCTCACCGCGGCCAGCCGGTCGCGCAGCGTGTCGCACTCGTCGGGTACGACGAGGCCCGGGCTCCCGGCGAGCTCGTCGGTGACCGCCTGCAGAGCGGCGGCGTCGGGCCAGGCCGGCTGCTGGGCAGCGGGCAGGTCACGCCAGGTCAGCGCGGGCATGGCTCCAGCGTAAGGTTCCTGCGCCAAC
>Ga0070658_10000548_pt1 | contig 32564 bp, 32 predicted proteins | sample KBSC13metaG_FD_64664 | JGI IMG/M metagenome (GOLD analysis project Ga0070658, IMG submission 64664) | Corn rhizosphere microbial communities from Kellogg Biological Station, Michigan, USA - KBS C1-3 metaG | ecosystem: Host-associated > Plants > Roots > Rhizosphere > Soil ... | reverse complement strand
GGCGAGATGTAGCCCTTGTCGAAGCGCATGCCCTCGACGAGCTCGAGCTCGAGACCGAAGGTGTTGCTCTCCTCGACGGTGATGACGCCTTCCTTGCCGACCTTGTCCATCGCCTCGGCGATCATCTCGCCGATGGCGGGGTCGCCGGCCGAGATCGAGGCCGTGGAGGCGATCTGCTCCTTGGTCTCGACGTCCTTGGCCTGCTTGGACAGGTCCTCGCTGACGCGCTCGACCGCGGCCTCGATGCCGCGCTTCAGCGACATCGGGTTGGCGCCGGCGGCGACGTTGCGCAGGCCCTCGCGGACCAGTGCCTGGGCGAGGATGGTCGCGGTGGTGGTGCCGTCACCGGCGACGTCGTTGGTCTTCTTGGCAACTTCCTTGACGAGCTCGGCCCCGATCTTTTCCCAGGGGTCCTCGAGCTCGATCTCCTTGGCGATGCTCACGCCGTCATTGGTGATGGTGGGTGCGCCCCACTTCTTGTCCAGGACGACGTTGCGGCCCTTGGGGCCCAGCGTCACCTTGACGGCGTCGGCCAGCGTGTTCATGCCACGCTCGAGGCCGCGCCGGGCCTCCTCGTTGAAGGAGATGATCTTCGCCATGCGAACTTCCTCCCGCTGTCCGGATGCAGTGACCGGAGAACGGCGCCCGCGACGGCAGGCCGCTGGGCCGGATCGTCAGGTGGACGCCCCGCCCGAGAGGCCTCACCGGCCCCGGTCTGTCACTCTTGGCTTGCGAGTGCTAATCCATGTTTAGCACTCACCCGCCGAGAGTGCAAGGCGGGGCGGAGGGCCGCCGGGGGTAGCCGAAAGCCTGGCCTCAGCTCCCGCTGACGCGCCCCCCGAGGCCGACCCGCGGCACCCGTTCGTCCGATCGAGTGGCGTCGAGGAACACCTGCGTGATGCGCGGCCAGCGCTCGTTGATCTCGTGGTCGATGCAGGTGCTGATCTCCTCGACCCGGTCGGAGTCGAGGCCCTGGTCGAGGTCGATCCGCGCGGCCAGCAGCACCTGGTCAGCACCCATCCGCATCGTCAGTAGGTCGACGACCTCGTCGACACCGTCGTACCGGGTGAGGAACTCCTCCAGCTCGTCGCGCAGTTCGGGCTCCACGGCCTCGCCGATCAGCATGTCCTTGACGTCGTGGCCGAGCAGGTATGCCGTCACCACGAGCAGCAGCGCGATCAGGGCCGCCGCGACGCCTTCCCACCAGCCCTGGCCGGTCGCCTGGTGCAACGCGATGCCACCGAAGGCGAAGAGGATGCCGACCAGCGCGGCGGTGTCCTCGCTGGCGACCGTCTTCACACTGGGATCACTGGACTTGCGCACGTGCTCCAGCGGCGTACGGCCGGCTTCTCGTGCCTCGGCGCGGACCTGGCGTACGGCGCGCGCCCACGAGGTCCCCTCCGCGGCGCCGGCGATCGCGAGCGCGACGTAGGCGATGAGGAAGTAGTGGTCGCCCACGGTCTCGTGACCCGTGAATGCCTGGTAGGCCTCGATCGTCGAGAACCCGGCGCCGGCGACGAAGATGCCGACCGCCGCCAGCAGCGACCAGAAGAACCGTTCCTTGCCGTAGCCGAACGGGTGGCGGGCGTCGGCCGGCCGGCTGCTCTTCTTCAACGAGGTCAGCAGAAAGCCTTCGTTGAGGGTGTCGGCGACCGAGTGGACGCCCTCGGCGAACAGCGCCGACGAACCGGTCAGCAGGGCGGCCACGAACTTGACCGCGGCGATCAGCGCGTTGGCGCCGAGCGCGATCAGCACCGTGCGGGTGCTCTGGCTGGCGGTCTTCTCCGGGGGCACGGTCCGGTCCTTCCGCAGGGTCCGCACGGCTCCTACCCGACGGGGCGTCGCCGGCAACCCGGTACGATCCCCGGTCGTGCCAGGGCAGCCCGGGCCGCGGTCCTCGACGCAGGCACCGATCGTGGTCGCGTCCAACCGAGGCCCGCTGTCGTTCGTCACGGGCGAGGACGGCCGCACCACCTTGCGGCACGCCGCCGGTGGCCTGGTCTCCGGACTCAGCGGCGCGGTCGAGGGCGATGCACTGCTGTGGGTCTGCGCGGCGCTCGGCAGCGCCGACCGGCACGCGGCCCGGCAGGCGCCCGGCGGCCGGCTCGACCTGGCCGGTCACGAGACCGGCGGCACCGGCGTACGCATGCTCGACATCGACGAGACGACATTCCACCGCGCCTACAACGCAGTCGCCAACTCCACGCTCTGGTTCGTCAACCACCTGCTGTTCGACCCGGCGCTGTCGCCGTCGTTCGACGCGCGGTTCACGCGGGAGTGGCAGAGCTACGTCGACTACAACGCGGCGTTCGCCGACGCGCTCGCGCAGGACGCCGCCCCGGGCGGCAAGGTGCTCGTGCAGGACTACCACCTGACGCTGGTGCCGGCGATGCTGCGCGAGCGCCGCCCGGACGTCCGCATCGCGCACTTCATGCACACGCCGTGGGCGGATCCCGGCTACTTCTCCCTGCTGCCCGACCGGGTCGCCGCCGAGGTGCTGCAAGGGATCCTCGGCGGTACGTCGGCAGGCTTCCTGTCCCCGCGGTGGGCCGCCGCGTTCGTCGCCTGCTGCGAGGCGGTGCTCGGCGCGCGCGTCGACCGGGCGGCCGGCACGGTGACGCACGACGGGCGTACGACGGCGGTGCGCGTGCACCCGCTCGGGATCGACGCGGCCGGGCTGCGGGCGCGGGCGGCGCAGCCCGACGTCGAGGATCGCTGCCACACGCTGGCCGAGCAGGTCGGCGACCGGCGGCTCCTGCTGCGCATCGACCGGACGGAGTTGTCGAAGAACATCGTGCGCGGACTCGAGGCCTACCGCGAGCTGCTGCGCACCGAGCCGTCGTGGTGCGGGCGCGTGGTGCACGCCGTCTTCGCCTACCCGTCCCGGCACGACCTGCCGGTCTACCGGGAGTACACCGCGCGGGTCCTGCGGGTCGCGCAGGAGATCGAGGACGAGTTCGGCACGCCCTCGTGGGCGCCGGTGCTGCTCGAGGTCAACGACGACTTCGCCCGGTCGCTCGCGGCATACCGCAACGCCGACGCCCTGGTGGTCAACCCGATCCGCGACGGCATGAACCTCGTGGCCAAGGAGGGACCGGTCCTCTCCGACCGCGGCATGGCGCTGGTGCTCTCGCGGGAGGCCGGCGCGGCCGACGTGCTCGGCGAGGATGCGCTCGTCGTCAACCCCTACGACGTGTCGGCCACCGCCGCCGCGATGCACGAGGCGCTCTCGATGCCCGAGGACGAGCGGGCGCGGCGGTGCGACCGGCTCGCCGCCGCGGCCTGCGCGACGCCGCCGCGGCAGTGGATCGCCGACCAGCTCGCCGGACTCGACGCCTGAGCCTCAGTCGCCGATGGCGGCGGCCAGCGCGAGTAGGAACTGCACGACGGCGGCAGGGCCGTCGAGCACCAGGTCGGCCCGCTCGCGCAGCGCCTCGACCTCCTCGGAGGAGCTGCACACGGTCACCCCGGGGACGCCGTCACGGCGCAGCGCCTCGATCGCGTCGTAGGCCGGCAGGTCTCCAAGGTCGTCGCCGACGAAGACCACCGCGGCGGCCGCCCGCTCCTCGACGAGCGCGCGCAGCGCCCCGCCCTTGTCGATCCCCGGTGGGCGCAGCTCGAGCACGAAACGCCCGGGGACCAGCTCGAGGCCGCAGTCGGTGGCGAGCCGGGCGAGCGGCTGCCGCAGCCGCGCCAACGCTCCGGCCGGGTCGAGGGCCTGCCTGGTGTGTACGACGAGCGAGTGGTGCTTGTCCTCGACCGTGACGCCCGCCGGTGCGGCGACGAGGAGGTCGGGCAGCCGGTCTCGGGCGACCTGCACGCCGGGCGCCGGCGGCGGCCCGGTCAGCGCACCGTCGGCCCAGCGCTGCAGCCCGTAGTGGCCCAGCACGACGAGCCGCGCCACGTCGCGCAGCCCGCCGAGCTCGACGACGACCTCGGCGGGTCGGCCGGTGACGACGGCGACGGTGCCGACCCGGTGCGCGAGCACCCGCAGCGCGTCGATCGCGCCGTCGGCGGGGCGAGCATCCTCGGGGCGGGGGACGATCGGCGCGAGGGTCCCGTCGAAGTCGACCGCGACGACCCCACGGGCGGGCTCGGCGAGCAGCGCCGTGAGGCCGGAGCGACCGGCGGGCGTGGCGGGCTCGGGGAGCATCACCCGGGCGACGCTACCCGGCTGCCGGGCAGCGCTATCGCGGGAACTCGCGGGTGACCACGACCGTGAGGCCGGCCCCGGGCAGGCCGGCGAACCGGGGCAGTACGCGGGCGATCGCGGGGAACTGCGCGGCCAGCGCTCGGGCGACCGGCTCCTGGCCCGGGTCGTAGTAGACGGTGGTCTCGGGGATGCGGCCGGTGAAGTTGCCGACCGTCGCGACGGTCCAGCCACCGGCCCGGAACCGCGCTGCCGCGTCGGCCGCGAGCCCGGACTCGGTCGAGTTGTTGAGAACGGTCAGCGGCGCGCGCAGCGGCCCGGCGGATGCCGGAGCAGGCGTCGTCGCGGTGGGAGAAACCGCGGCGGTCGGGGCGGCGCTCGGCGTGCGGACGGAGGGCCGCGAGGTCGGCGCGGCCGACGGCGACGGGCTGTCGACACCCTCGGCCAGCGAGGTCGAGGGCGGCTGCACCGCGGGACCGCTGCCGCCGAGGTCGGGCTTGCCGTTGAGCAGGACGAGCACGCCGATGAAGGCGCCGACCGCGACGAGTGCGGTCACCGGTCCGATCGCCGACCGGAGCAACGCGCGCAGCGTCCAGCGCGCGCGGTGCGACCCGCTCACGGGCAGGGGGTCAGGCCTCGAGGCCCAGCCGCCGCGCCGAGCGGGCGCGCTGGCGCGCGGCGCGCAACCGGCGCAGCCGCTTGACGAGCATCGGGTCGAACTCCAGCGCCGCCGGCCGGTCGATCAACGCGTTGAGCACCTGGTAGTAGCGGGTGGCCGACATGTCGAAAAGGTCGCGGACGGCCTGCTCCTTGGCTCCGGCGTACTTCCACCACTGCCGCTCGAACGCGAGGATCTCCTGGTCGCGCTCCGACAGCCGCCCGCCGGTAGGGGTGTCCGCAGCCTCGGCGACGTCCATGAGCCCTCCTTCGTGCGCGCTGAATGACACGCTTGTCATTCTGACACGGACGTCCGACGAAACCCAGGCTTTGCCGGTCCCCGGCGCGGTCCACTGCCGGCGCCGACCTCGCCGGTCAGGGATAAAGGCCGCGAATCCGGTGCGCTTCGGCGACCCGCCCGACCGCGATGACCTGCGCCGCGGTGCGCAGGGACAGGCGTCGTTCGGCGGCGAGGGAGGCCACCTCGGCGTAGGCGCGCTGCATGATGTCCTGCAACCGGTCGTTGACCTCGCCCTCGGACCACCAGTAGGACTGCTGGTCCTGGACCCACTCGAAGTAGGAGACGGCGACGCCGCCGGCGTTGGCGAGCACGTCGGGCACGACGACGATCCCCTTGTCGGCGAGCACCTTGTCGGCGGCCGGCGTCGTCGGTCCGTTGGCCCCCTCGACCACGAAGCGCGCGCGGACGTCGGCGGCGTTGCCGGAGTGGATCACGCCGTTGAGCGCGGCCGGCATCAGAACGTCGACGTCCAGCGCGAGCAGCTCGTCGTTGGTGATCGGCTCCGTGCCGGGATAGCCCACGACCGTCCGACCGCCCTCGCGGACGTGCGCCAGGATGGCCGCGGTGTCGAGGCCCGCCGGGTTGTAGATGCCGCCCTCGACGTCGGAGACGGCGACGACCCGGAACCCGGCGTCGCGGAGGAAGACGGCGGCCAGCCCGCCGACCTTGCCGAAGCCCTGCACCGCGACGGTCATTCCGTCCGAATCGACGCCATGACCGGCCAGCGCGGCGCAGGTCGTGAACACCAATCCCCGGCTGGTCGCGCTGCCCCGGCCGAGCGAGCCGCCGACCGAGACGGGCTTGCCGGTCACCACCGCCGTGACCGTGTGGCCGACGTTGACGGAGTAGGTGTCCATCATCCAGGCCATCGTCTGCTCGTCGGTGCCGACGTCGGGTGCCGGGATATCCACCGCCGGACCGATGAGCGGCAAGATCTCGCTGGTGTAGCGGCGGGTCACCCGCTCGAGCTCGGTCTGCGAGTAGTCGCGCGGGTCGATGGTGACGCCGCCCTTGGCACCGCCGTAGGGCACGCCGATCAGCGCGCACTTCCACGTCATCCACATCGCGAGCGCGCGGACCTCGTCGAGGTCGGTCGCCGGGTGGTAGCGCACGCCGCCCTTGGCCGGCCCGCGGGAGAAGTTGTGCTGCACGCGGTAGCCGCGCACCACCTCGACGTGCCCGTCGTCACGCCGCAGCGGCACGCTGACGGTCAGCTCACGGCGGGGCGTCGCCAGCACGGCGTGCAGCCCGTCGTCCAGGCCGAGCTGCCGGGCAGCATCCGCGAGCTGGATCTGCGCCGACTCCCACGCCGACTCCGCGACCACGCGGGCAGCGTAGGTCAGCGACCGTCGTGTGGAGCCCAACCGCCGTTCGTGTCGGTGTAGGCGATCCACGCGTCGGTCGCGCCGGCCCGCTGCAGGGCCGCCTGGAGCAGCGCGCCCTCGCGGCCGGACCGCGGCACCGCGAAGGCTCCTGCCGACGCGCCGCACCGGCCGGCCGCCGCCGCCACCGCCACCGCGGGGGCGAGGACGGTCCACCCACTGCCGGACCGGCAGGCGACGGCGTGCCGGCCGCTGCAGGGCACCGCCACGAACCTCCCGTCGGAAGCCCGGGCGACGGCGCAGGCACCGGCGGCGCTCGGCTCGTCCTGCGCCCACGACCAGATCGAGCCCGCGAGCCGGGAGTCGTCCGGGAGCAGCTGGTCGAACCCGACGAGGTTGACGCCGCAGCGCGCCATGTGCGCGGCCATCGGCGCGTCGATGTGGTCCCCGTCGGGCGTCGCGAGCGCGGACACGAACGTCGAGTCCTCGTAGTAGCGGACGAACGTGCGGCCGTAGTGCTGCTGCGCCTGCGGGCCGTCGCAGGCCGGGAAGTCGGCGTACGACGACGTCGTCTGCTCGAACTTGCCGCCGTCGTTGAAGACGAGGTCGTTCCAGCTGCTGGTCGTGGCGCCGTCCTCGCAGGTGCTCCAGACGACGACTCGCTTGCCCGCTGCCAGCACCTGCGCCCGGGTGAGCGCCAGGTCGAGCGGGCGGCAGACCCCGGCGCGGTCGCCGGCGGACGGGTCGTCGGAGCTGCGGTAGACGAGGCTGCCGAACGCGTGCTCCACGACCTGCGCGGCGGCCTCGTGACCGGCGTGGTTCTGGAGGTCGTCGTCGACGTAGAGGAACAGGACCTCGCCCGGGTGCCGCTGCACCCAGTCGGCGACCGGCGCCAGCCCCTGCGCGAGCGTGCCCTCGATCGTGCAGCCGTAGCCGCCCGACTCCGCGTGGCAGAGCCGCACCTCGTCCTGCCCGGTGTGCGGGTCGAGCGCCCAGTGGGCGTCGACCTCCAGCGAGCGCATGTCCGAGTCGAGCTGGTCGACCATCGACAGCTGCTGGTTGGAGTCGAGCTGCGACAGCCCGGGCGGCGGATCGTTGGGGCCGTCGGGCACGGCGTTGAACGAGTTGTGGGTGCCCAGCCACTGGGCCTCTCGGAACGGCAGGTCGTCGCCGAGCGCCCGCTGCAGCACGAGCGCCCGGTGTACCCAGGTGCTCTGGTAGGCCGCCACCTCGCGGCGCTCGACCGGCGGCGCGAACGGCGTGACGCAGGCGGCGTCGTCCTGCAGCAGCCGCCGGCACAGCGCCGAGGCGTCCTGGCCGAACTTCTCGAACCCGCGGCAGGCCGCGGCGACGTTCGACACCTGGGCGGGCGCCTGCGCGTAGCACTGCTGGTACGACGGCAGCGGGTCGGGCACCGGCGCGTCAGCGGGGCGGTCCGCGGCGCGGGCGGCCAGCGGGGTGGCGAGGACGAGGGCGGCTACCGTCAGCCGGAGCGCGCGGAGCCGGGCGGCGTTCACGCGCGTGAGTTCGACGTCGCGGGCCTCCTCTCCTGCGCCGGTGGGGCCCAGTGGCTAGGGTGCCCCGCAGCGACGGCGAGGAGGGCCTGATGGCGGAGATCCACGGCACGTGCGACGAGCGGTTCACCGGAGTCCGCGACGTGCTGGCCGACAACCTCGACACGGGTCTCGACGTCGGGGCCAGCGTGTCCGTCGTGCTCGACGGCAAGCCGGTCGTCGACGTCTGGGGCGGCGTGGCCGACGCCGAGACCGGCGCCCCTTGGGAGCGCGACACGATCATCAACGTCTGGTCGACCACGAAGACCATGACGTTCCTCTGCGCGCTGATGCTCGCGGACCGCAGCGAGCTCGACCTCTACGCGCCGGTCGCCCGCTACTGGCCGGAGTTCGCCGCCGGCGGCAAGGAGGGCGTCGAGGTCCGGCATCTGATGGCGCACACGGCGGGGCTCTCGGGCTGGTCGCCGGCCATCACGCTGACCGACCTCTACGACTGGGAGAAGGCGACGTCGGTGCTCGCCGCCCAGGAGCCGTGGTGGGAGCCGGGGACGGCGTCGGGCTATCACGCGGTGACCCAGGGCTTCCTGATCGGCGAGGTCGTCCGGCGCATCACCGGGCAGTCGCTCGGCACGTTCTTCGCGAAGGAGGTCGCCGAGCCGCTGGGCGCCGACTTCCACATCGGCCTGCCCGCCGCGCACGACGCGCGGGTAGCCCGGCTGGTCACGCCGCCCGACAACCTGGGCGACGCAGCCGCCGAGGACTCCATCGCACACCGCACGTTCGCCAGCGCGCCGTTCGGCGCCGAGGTCGCCTGGACCACCGACTGGCGGCGGGCGGAGATCCCCGCCGCCAACGGCCACGGCAACGCCCGGTCGGTGGCCCGCATCCAGGCGGTGCTGGCCTGCGGGGGCGAGATCGACGGCGTGCGGCTGCTGTCCGCGGCCGGCTGCGAGCGCGTCTTCGACGAGCAGATCCACGGCACCGACCTCGTGCTCGGCGTCCCGCTGCGCTTCGGCATGGGCTACGGCCTGAACTCGGAGGAGCTGCCGCTGAGCCCGAACCCGCGCACCTGCTTCTGGGGCGGTTACGGCGGATCGATCATCGTCATCGACCTCGACGCCCGCATGACGGTCTGCTACGTCATGAACCGCATGGAGAGCGGGCTGGTCGGCGACATGCGAGGAGCCAGCGTGGTCTTCGCCGCCTACGCAGGGCTGGCCGCGGGCTGACGGCTCCACCCGGCGACGTACGCCGGGAGCGCCGCGTCACCGCCGTCGGCGAGCGGCTCGCCGCTGGCGAGCCGCAGCGGCAGCACGCCGGCCCACACCGGAAGCGCGAGGTCCTCGGCGTCGTCCTTGGGCCCGCCGGTGCGCACCTTCGCCGACGCCTCGGTCAGCGGGACGGCCCAGACGCCGGTCTCCCGCAACTCGGCCGCGGTCGGCGGGCGTACGTCGTCCCAACGGCCGCGCGCCACGTGCTCGACGACGACCCGCAGCGCCGCGGTCTTCTCCACCGGGTCGGTGATCTCCTCGGCCCGGCCGTGGACGACGACCGAGCGGTAGTTGACGGAGTGGTGAAAGGCCGACCGCGCCAGCACCAGCCCGTCGATCAGCGTCACGGTGACGCAGACCGTGTCGTCGCGGCGCAGGTCACGGAAGACGCCGGCGGCCTTCGATCCGTGCAGCAGCAGCCGGTCGCCGTCACGGGCGTGCAGGGTGGGGATCACGACCGGCCGGCCCTCGCGCACGACGGCGACGTGGCAGACCAGTGCCTCGTCGAGGATCGGCGCGATCGTCGCCTCGTCGTAGGCCGCCCGTTCGGGCAGCCGGCGGACCCGCAACGGGGCTGGGACGGAGCGCGACGGCATGCCTCAACCCTAGGCAACCGAGCGCGGTGAGCCGAGCGGTTTTCGCCCGGTGCACCACTTCTAGAGGCGGTAGTCGCGCCAGGCCACCGGCGGCTTGCCCCCGGACTGCTCCACGAACTGGTCCAGGAACCACCGGCGGAACCGCACGACCTCGGGCGTGCTCGCCATCGTCAGCAGGTGCTCGCCCGAGCGACAGAAGGCGTCGGCCTCGTCGAAGAGCTCGCCGAGGTGGCGGGCCGCGGGGGCGACCTCGGCCGGCACCCGGTAGGTCAGGTCGACCGTCTGCTCGCCTCGCTCGAGCGCCTCGTCGCGCTTGCGGTCGGTCTCGAGGGTCATCTGGGTGTACTGGTCGCCCAGCTCCTCGATGAGGGCGAGCAGCCGCCGGGGCACGTCGTGGTCCTCGGACAGGAGGATGAGCGAGAACTCCCGCATCAGCGCGTCGGAGTGCTCCTGCGCCCGCTGGAAGACGGGTATCGGGAACCCGATGAGGTGGACGTCGACGAGCCCGAGGTCGCTGCCCGCGCTCACGCGACCGCCCTCACAGCGGCTCGACGTGGTCGAAGTCGAAGGACATCTCCTGCTCCAGTCCGGACGGGTGCATCGTCGAGATCGTGAACCACATGGCCTTGCCGCTCGCGGTCGCGCGCACGCCCCAGTCGGTGGCCACGCAGTCGAGCATGTGCAGCCCCCGGCCGGTGGCCGCCTCGGGAGAGTAGCGGCGAGCGCGGGGCACGGCGCGGCTCGCGTCGTGCACCTCGACGCGAAGCTCGTCGTGATCGACGACCAGCGTGACGTCGATCTCCGATCGAGCGTGCAGCAGCGCGTTGGTGACAAGCTCGCTGACCAGCAGGGTCGCCGGCTCGACGAGCCCGGGCAGGCCCCAGTCTCGCAGGGTCTCGGCCACGAACCGTCTCGCGTCGCCGGCACTTTCCGGGCGCGCGAAAAACGGCTGACGGGCTTTCACGCTGGGGGGTTACCCAGGATGCCGACCGGCATTCGGGGCCGTTCAGAACAGTGGGGACTGCACCGGCTGGCGGTCGAGGAGGTACGGGCCGTTGTTCGCGACGCTGTTCACCGCGGGCGAAACCGGACACACGTCCAGTCCCAGCGCCGTGGCCGGCACCAGGGTGTCGACCGGCGCCCCGGCCGCGGTCAGCCACCGCTCCCGCCCCTCCGGTGGCACCGCCATCGGTGTGCGGTCGTGCAGCCGGGCGGCCTCGCCGGTGGCCGGCCCGGTGAGCACCACGACCAGCAGACCGTCGCCGCGCCGGAAGTAGAGGCCGGCCATCACGAGGAGCCCGCCGTCGGCCGGGGACAGGAACCACGGCTGCCGGGCCGCGCCGCTCCCGGACCACTCGTAGTAGCCGTCGGCGGGGAGCAGGCACCGGCGTTCGGCGTACGCCGAGGAGAAGGCAGGCCGCTCCGCCGCCGACTCCACCCGGGCGTTGATGACCAGCCGGGTGCCGTCGCCCACCTGCACCGGCAGACCCCAGGTGGCCGCGGTCAGCGTCCGGCCGAGGACGGCCGGGACCGTCGCCGTCGGCGCGACGTTGTAGTCGGGCCGGTGGTCGGCGCGCAGCACCTCGTCGACGTCGGCGACCCCCAGCTCCTCGGCGATGAGGTCAACCGTGCGCGCCGAGACGTAGCGGCCGCACACGTCAGCTGCCGGCGCTCTCCGCCTGCGCGAGCCACTCCCGCTGGGTGGTCAGGGACGCCTCGGCCTCGCGCGCCTCGGCCTCCTTGCCCTCCCGGCGCAGCCGCGCGACCCGGCCCTCGAGCTTGGTGACCGACTCGCGCAGCCGGATGACCAGCGGCGAGCTCTCGGCGACGGGCCGGCGCCAGCGCGCGTCGGCCGCGGCCCGCACCCGGTCCTCGACGGCGGACATCCGCCGGTCGAGCGGGGTCAGCGCCTCGCGAGGCACGCGCGGCGCCTTGTCCCAACGCTCATGGATATGGCGAAGCCGCCGCTGCGCCGCCACCGGATCGGCCGTGTCGATGGCCTCCGCCTCGACCACCAGCGCCTCGCGGACCTCGAGCCCGGCCCGGCTCTCGGCGTCACGCTCCGCGAAGTGCTCGGCGCGGCGGCTGAAGAAGGCGTCCTGCGCGGCGCGGAACCGGGCCCACAGCGCGTCGTCGGCGGCCTTTCCGGCGCGGCCGGCGGCCTTCCACTGGCTCATCAGCTCGCGGTAGCGCGCGGACGTCGGCCCCCACTCGGTCGAGTCGGCGAGCGACTCCGCCTGCGCGACCAGCTGCTCCTTCGTCGCCTGCGCCGACTTGCGCTGCTCGTCGAGCGTGGCGAAGTGCGCCCCGCGGCGCCGGCCGAACTCATCGCGGGCGGCCGCGAACCGCCGCCACAGCTCCTGGTCGACCTTGCGGTCGACGCCGCGGATCTCCCGCCACTCGCCGACGATGTCGCGCAGCCGGTCTCCCGCCCGCTTCCAGTCGGTGCTCGCCGCCAGCGCCTCGGCCTCCTCGACCAGGGTCCGCTTGGCCTGCTCCGCCCGGTCGCTGGCTGCGGCCCGCTCGGCCTGCTGCTCGGCGGCGCGCTTCTCCACCGACTCGAGCACCGCGCCCAGCCGGCGGTCGAGCGCGCCGAGGTCGCCGACGGCGCTCGCCGTGGGCAGCGCCTCCCGGAGCTTGCGCGCGCCGGCACGCACGGCCCGCACGTCCGGAGCACCGGCGGCGCGCTGCTCGAGCAGGCCGACCTCCGCCTCGAGCTCGGCGTAGCGGCGCTCGTAGTACGCGAGCCCCGCCTCGGGCGACCCGGCCTGCCACGAGCCGACCGCGCGCTCGCCGTCCTCGGTGCGCAAGTAGACGGTGCCGTCGTCGGCGACCCGCCCCCATGCGGAGGAGACGGAGCCTGGCTGCTCAGCGCTCATGCCGTGGAGTGTCCCAGGTAGGGTCGCCGCCATGGATCTGACCTATCCCCCCGAGGCGACGGAGTTCCGCCAGAGGATCCAGGCCTTCCTGGCCGACAACCTGCCGAAGGACTGGAAGGGCGCCGGGGCGCTGCCGCCGGAGGAGCGGACGGAGTTCGAGCACTCCTGGCGGCGCACGCTCGCCGACAACCACCTGCTCGCGGTCAACTGGCCGAAGGAGTACGGCGGGGCCGGCCTGTCGCCCATCGAGCAGGTCGTGGTCGCCGAGGAGTTCGCCAAGGCCGGGGCGCCGCAGGGCACCGAGAACGACGTCTTCGGCATCGGCATGCTCGGCAACACGCTGATCGTCTGGGGCACCGAGGAGCAGAAGAAGCACTACCTCCCCCGGATCCTGTCCGGCGAGGACAAGTGGTGCCAGGGCTACTCCGAGCCCGACGCGGGCTCCGACCTCGCCGGCCTGCGCACCCGCGCGGTGCTCGACGGCGACGAGTGGGTCATCAACGGCCAGAAGATCTGGACCTCCGCCGGGCACCTGGCCGACTGGATCTTCGTGCTGGCGCGCACCGACCCGGATGCGCCGAAGCACCGCGGCATCTCGTTCTTCCTGGTGCCCATGGACCAGCCCGGGGTCGAGGTGCGCCCGATCCGCAACGCCGCCGGATACGCGATGTTCAACGAGGTCTTCTTCACCGACGCCCGCACCCCGAAGGCCAACGTCGTCGGCGAGATCAACAACGGCTGGGTCATCGCGATGACCCTGCTGGGCTTCGAGCGCGGAGCCGCCGTCACGACCGACGCCATCCGGTGGAAGGGCGACGTCGAACGGCTGTTGGCGCTGGCCAAGGAGCGCGGCGTCAACGACGACCCGAAGATCCGCGAGCAGCTGGCCTGGTGCTACAGCCGGGTCGAGGTCATGCGTTACCGCGGCCTGCAGGCGCTTACCCGCTTCCTCAAGGGCGGGCGCCCCGGGGCCGACGCCGCCATCAGCAAGATCATCTGGAGCGAGTTCTTCCAGCGCTACACCGAGCTCGCGATGGAGATCATCGGCGAGGACATCATCGCGCCGTCCGGTCCCGGCAGCGACGCGCTGCAGGTGTCCGACTTCGGCACTCCGAACTCGCCCCTGGCCTGGGTCGACTCGATGATGCACGCGCGCTCCGCGACCATCTACGCCGGCAGCTCGCAGATCCAGCGCAACATCATCGGCGAGCAGCTCCTCGGCCTGCCGAAGGAGCCGCGGCTCGACGCCGGACCGTTCAAGGACATCGCCGCGGCCCGCGGCTGACGAGGAGAAGGCGACCGTGAACTTCGCGTTCGACGAGGAGCAGGAGGAGTTCCGCAGCTCCCTGCGGCGCTTCCTCACCGAGCGGGCCCCGCTGTCGGCGGTGCGCGAGTGGGTCGAGACCGACCGTGGCTACGACGAGGGCGTGTGGCGCCAGCTCGCCGACCAACTCGGCCTGCCCAGCCTTCACATCCCGGAGGAGTACGGCGGCGCCGGCTACACGCTGCTCGAAGCAGCGGTCGCGGCCGAGGAGCTGGGCCGGGCGCTCACGCCGGTGCCGTGGTTCGCCACCGCGACGGCAGCCGAGACGATCCTCACGTTCGGCACCGAGCAGCAGAAGAAGGAGCTGCTGCCCGGCATCGCGTCCGGCGAGATCATCGCGACGGTGGCTGCGAGCGAGCGCGGCCGGTCGTTCACCACCCTGGCGCCGTTCGAGACGCGGGCACAGTCGCGCGGCGCCGACGTCTCGCTGCACGGCGAAAAGGTCAACGTCATCGCCGGCCACGTCGCCGACGTGATCGTCGTCATCGCCTCCACCGCTGAGGGGGGCGCCGGCGCCTACGTCGTCCGCGCGGACTCCGACGGGGTGACGCGCGAACGGCGGCAGACCCTCGACCTGACCCGCCCGGTCGCGACCGTGACGCTCGAGGGTGCGACGGCCGAACGGCTCGGCGAGGGGCCGGTCGAGCGGGCGACCGCTCAGCGCTCGGTCGAGGTGGCCCGGGCGCTGCTGGCGTGCGAGATGGTGGGCGGCACCGAGGCGTGCCTGCAGATGTCGGTCGACTACTCGAAGGACCGCTTCCAGTTCAACCGGCCGATCGGCTCGTTCCAGGCCATCAAGCACAAGTGCGCCGAGATGGCGGTCGGGCTGGACGCGGCGCGGGCGGCGGCCTACTACGCGGCGTTCACCGCCAGCGAGGACTCGAGCGAGCTGGCAACCGCGGCCCCGCTGGCCAAGGCGGAGGCCGCCGAGGCGTTCGCGTTCGCCGCCGGCTGGAACATCCAGATCCACGGCGGCATCGGCTTCACCTGGGAGCACGACGCGCACCTCTACTTCCGGCGGGCGAAGGCCGACGAGGTGCTGCTCGGCACGACCAGCCAGAACCGCATGCTGCTCGCCGACCGGGTCGGTCTCTGAGGCCTACGCCTTCAGGGCGGCGCGCAGGTCGGCCTCCTCGATGCGCCAGTAGCCGACCATCCGGTCGTCGACCAGGACGACGGGCACGAAGTCGTGGTAGCGGCGGGTCCACTCGGCGTCGTCCAGGATGTTGCGCTGCTCCCAGTCGACCCCCACCTCGGCCGCCACCCGCGCGACCACGTCGTGGGCGTCGTCGCACAGGTGGCAGTCCGGCCGGCTGAAGACCACGATCCGCGCGGGCATCAGACGGCGCGCAGCCGGCCCCGGGCGACCTTGCCCGCGGCGGCCCGCGGCAGCTCGTCGACGAACTCCACGGCGGTCGGGCACTTGAACCGCGCCAGCGACTCGGCGGCGAACGCGATGAGCTCATCGACTCTCAGGTCGCTGCCCGCGCGGCGTACGACGAAGGCCTTGACCGACTCGCCCGTGTAGGGATGCGTGACGCCGACGACCGCGGCCTCCACCACGTCGGGGTGGGTCTCGAGCACGGCCTCGACCTCGCGCGGGTAGACGTTGAAGCCGCTCACGATGATCAGCTCGCGCAGCCGGTCGACGATGTAGAGGTCTCCGTCGGCATCCGCGTAGGCCACGTCGCCGGTGCGGAACCATCCGTCGGCGTCGGGGCCGCCCGACCCGTCGGGCCAGTAGCCGGAGAACAGGTTGGCCCCTCGCACGACGATCTCCCCCGGGTCGCCGTCGGCCGGGGCGGCGCCCGACTCGTCGCGCAACCGCAGCTCGATACCGGGCAGCGGGCGGCCGATGGAACCCGGCTTGGGCGCGTCACCCGAGAGCATGTTGGTCGTGATGACCGGCGCCGCCTCGGTCATGCCGTAGCCCTCGTAGACCGCGTGCCCGGTGGCCTGCTGGAACGCCGACAGCACCGAGGGCGGCAGCGGCGCGGCCCCGGAGATCGCGACCCGTACGCCAGAGAAGGCCTGCGCCGCCTCGGGGAGCATCGCCCAGGCGACGTACATCGGCGGAGCCCCGACGACCCGGGTGATCCCGTGCTCGGTGATCAGCCGCAGCGTCTCGACGGGGTCGAACCGGTCCACCAGCACCCCGGTGCCGCAGCGGCGCACCAGCATGCCGAGCCCGGCGTTGAGGCCGTAGACGTGGAACAGCGGCAGCACCAACAGGCCGACGTCGTGGGCACCGGGCGGGTGGCCGATGTCGACCGTCGACAGCTGGTCGAGGTTGGCCAGCAGGGCCCGGTGGCTGAGCATCGCGCCGCGCGGGCGGCCCGTGGTGCCGGCGGTGTAGAGCAGCACGGCCAGGTCCTCGGCGCCGGCTCCCGACTCCACCGGGTCGCCGTCGACGTCGAGCGCCTCGATGGGCATCGCCGCTGCGGGTGGCTCGCCCGCGCCGGCGACCGCGACGACCGCGAGCGCGCCGAGCTCCTCGCGGGGCAGCCGCTCGAACGTCTGGCGACGGCACAACAGGCCCCGGGCGCGGGCATCGGTGATCTGGTGAATCAGCTCGCCCGGTGCGCCGTCGGCATTCAGCGGCAGGGCGACCATGCCGGCGCGCAGCACCGCGAAGTAGGAGACGACGAAGTCGACCGTGTTGCCGAGCGCGAGACCGACGCGGTCGCCGACGTCGACCCCCTGGGCACGCAGGCCCCGCGCGCGCCGGTCGACCAGCGCGTCGAGCTGCGCCCACGTGAGGCTCGCACCCTCTGCGACGAGGGCCGTCCGGTCCCCCGCCCGGCTGCCCGCGGCGCGCAGCAGATCGGCGAGGTTGCGAGGCGTGCTCATGGCTGCCTCGGAGTCTGGCACACGGGCAGACCCGCTCCCGATGACTGCAGTCGGCGGCTCAAGGGTTCCGGTGAACCCGCCGAAGACAACAACGTCGACTAGCCCGAAAGGACCACACCAGCAACCCCAACCGGGGCGACCGCTGACCCGACAAAGGCACACCGTGCGCGAGCACGGGCCGCAAAGGTACGGGACTGCCGCAAGGCAGTCTGCCGGCCCACCGAAGGTCGAAGGCCGCTTCCGCGCGACCGCGACCGATCACGCCGACCCCGCGTCGGCTTGTCGCGGCGAGCGCCCCGGTGCCCCCGGAGGTGGGTACCGTGTCGCTCGCTCTTGCAGCCCCGCTGCGTTCCGTTTCGCATCGTCTGTTCCGCCGTGGCGCGTCCGCCGCCGTCGCCGCCGCCGTCGCCGGCTCCGTGATGTGCCTGGCGCCCGCCGCACCGGCGTACGCCGACACCGGCTCGATCGAGGCGCAGTTCGTCGCCGCGACCAACGCGGCCCGCCAGTCGGCGGGACTGGCGCCCTATGCAGTGGCCTCCGACCTCGCGTCGATCGCCCGCAGCTGGTCGGCGCACATGGCCGCCGCAGGTGCCATCTCGCACAACCCGAACCTCACCACCCAGGTGCAGAACTGGCGCGCCGTCGGCGAGAACGTCGGCGTCGGGCCGGACGAGCCATCCATCCAGCAGGCGTTCATGAACAGCGCACCGCACCGGGCGAACATCCTCGACCACGACTACACGCAGTTCGGTGTCGGCGTGGTCGTCTCCGGCGGTCGCGTCTGGGTGACGGTCGACTTCCGCCAGCCGATGAGCGCCCCGGCGCCCGCACCCGCGCCGGCCAGGCCCGCGCCCGCCCCCGTGGCCGCCCCTCGCACGACGGTGACCAGCACGGTCTCCAGCGCCCCACGTCCGACGTCGCCGCAGCCGGCCGCGACCGGCACCTCGTCGAAGCCGCCGGCACCGGCCGTGCACCCGACGCCGACCGCAGCGCAGCTGGCCGCGCACCGGCTGTGGACCCGGCTGGCGACACTGCGCGAGCACGCCCGGGCGACGTGGAGCGACGACGACCCGGTGACGCGCGCCCTGCAGTTCGCGCAGGCGATGTCGACGCTGACCAGCAGCTGACCCGGAGCTAGCCGGGCGCCGAGCTCGCGCTCGGCGAAGGACTCGGTTGACCGCCGCCGCCTCCGCGCCCGCCGCCACCGCCGACGATCGGCAGACCGCCGCCCGTCGGTGACGGCGACGGCGAGGAGGTCGGCGGCGGCCGCGTCGCCGAGACCGTCGGGTGCGGCGACGGCGCGCTCGTGACCCGGGTGTGGACCGGAGTGGGCGGCGCGACCGGCCGGTAAGTCGGCTGCAACCCCGTCGTGGGCCCCTGCAGCAGGGTCGGCTTCGGCGCCGGCTGCGCCGAGGCCTTCTGCAGCGCCCGGTAGGCGTCCCACGTCCGGGCGAAGATCTGCGCCGGCAGCGTGCCGCCGTAGACCGGGGAGACGCCGTGCACGTTCAGCATCGAGTGGGGCGTGTTGGCGTTGAGGTACTCCTTGTCGTAGCCCATCCACACCGTGATGCACAGCGTCGGCGTGCACCCGGTGAACCACGCGTTCGTGTAGTCGTCGGTGGTGCCGGTCTTTCCGTAGACCGGGAAGGGCTGCTGCGCCGCCGTGCCCGTGCCCTTCGTGACGACGTCACCCATCGCCTGCACGACCTGGTCGGCCACCGACCGCGGCATGACCGCGTTGCCCGCCGGGTCCTTCGGGGCGGTGTACGACGCGGCACCGTCGGCGCTGCTCACCGCACCGAGCACCCGCACGTCGTGGTGGACGCCGTGGTTCATGAGCGTGCTGTAGGCCTCGGCCTCCGACAGCGGGCTGATCTCGACCCCGAGTGCCTTCGCCGGCTGCAGCCCCTGGAAGCTCGACGCCGGACCCATGCCGGCCGCCTGGGCCAGGTCGAAGACCTTGCGCAGCCCGACCTGGTTGGCCAGCGGCCCGTAGACGGTGTTGATCGAGTCCGCCAGCGCGGCCCGCAGCGAGACGTAGCGGCCGCCCTCGCCATCGCCGGCGTTGCGGACGACGTAGGGGTTGGGTGTGCCACCCGGGTTGGGGATCTTGGCGATGCGCGGCGCGTAGACGACCTCGTCGAGCTTGTGGCCGGCCTCGAGCGCCGCGGCCAGGGTGAACGGCTTGATGGTCGAGCCGGACGACCGGCGCGCGTCGCTGACGAGGTTGAACCCGCCGCGCTGGTAGCCGCCGTCCTTCTTCTCGGTCATCGCCCGGATGTCGCCGGTGCGCGGGTCGACCGCGACGACGGCCGCCTCGGGGTCGGATGCGTCCGGCAGCACCTGGGCCAGTGCCTGCACCATCGCCTGCTGCAGCCTCAGGTCGAGAGTCGTCGTGACCTTGAGCCCCCCGACATCGACCGCCTGGTCGCCGAACCGCTGGCGCAGGCTCTGCTCGACCAAATCGCGGAACTCCGGCGCGATCGTCGGGAACTCCGGTGCGCGCTGGGCGACGATCGTCGGCAGGCTGTGCCCGTAGGCCGCCGACGCCTGGTCGGCCGAGATCATGTCGTTGGCGACCATCCGGTTGAGCGTGTAGAGCTGCCGCTTGCGGGCGGCGGCGGGGTCGCGGATGGGGTTCCAGACGCTCGGCGCCGGCCCCATGCCGGCGAGCAGGCTGGCCCGCGACAACGCCAGGATCGGATCGCGCTTGCCGGTGGTGGCGTCGAGGTCCAGGTCCTTGACCGGTACGCCGAAGTAGAACTTGCTCGCCGCCTGGACGCCGTAGGTGCCGTTGCCGAGGTAGATGCCGTTGAGGTAGCGGGTCAGGATCTCGCTCTTGGACACGTGGTGCTCGAGGCGAAACGCCAGCGCCGCCTCCCGCAGCTTGCGCAGCGCGGTCCGCTGGTCGCCGACGTAGACGTCCTTGACGTACTGCTGGGTGATGGTGGAACCGCCCTGCAGCGGGGAGCCGCTGATGTCGCGCCAGGCGGCGCGCAGCATGGCCAACGGGTCGACGCCGCTGTGCTGGAAGAACCGTTCGTCCTCCGCCGCCACGATGGCCTGGCGCATGACCTTGGGGATCTGGTTGCCCGGCACCTGCTCGCGCGACTGCGGCGAGCGAATGGTCGCGAACAGCTGTCCGCTCGCGTCGAGCAGCAGCGCCGACTTCGGCGGTGCCGGCTGGGCGAAGTCGACCGGCGCGGCCAGCAGCCCACCGGTGAAGGCGCCGAGCCCCACCAGCAGCGCGACGACCACCCACAGCGCGATCAGTCGGCGGCGGCGGCGGCGCTGGCGGGCGCTACGCCGGCGTCGAGCGACCACGAGCGCTGCCGCCGGGCGCGTCGACGAACCCGGCCGCGACGGTGGACCGTCGGCGGGACCCACCGGCTTCGCCAGCTGCCCGGTGGGCGGCGGTGACACCCCGTGAGAGTACGCCGAACGGCCGAGAGCCCCGGAGGAGATTGGGATGGCCCGTCACGAATGGTGACGAAGGGCTACGGGAAAGTTACCGTCAGCGCATGGTCGAACGTGACCAAGGGCATTTACCATGTCGGAACGGGGCGCGCGCGGATCTAATCCGGTGACATCGGTCACGTAACGGGGCCCCGCCGTGGTCCCCGCCCGCGGTTGTCGAACAAGGAGCGTCCCCATGACCGGCGCTGCGACCTACGTCGTACCGCCGATCACGCTCGGTAATGGGTTGGCCGCTCTCCGCGAGGTCCTGCGCACGATGATGTCCGTGCCGACGCAGCGCGCGCGACTCACCGCGGTGTCGGCAACCGCAACGAGCGCGAAGGCCGAGGTGCTGGCCCCCCCGGCCGGAGGCGGCGATGCCGCGCCGGAGGAGCCCGCAGGCGAGCCGCAGGGCGACCATGCCACCGTCATGGCGATCGTCGGCCGCGCGCAGGCCGGCGACCCCGATGCGTTCGGCGAGCTCTACGACCGCTACGTCGACCTGGTCTTCCGCTACGTCTACTACCGCGTCGGCGGCAAGCCACTGGCCGAGGACCTGACCAGCGAGACCTTCCTGCGCGCGCTGCGACGGATCGGGTCGTTCACCTGGCAGGGGCGCGACTTCGGCGCCTGGCTGGTGACGATCGCCCGCAACCTCGTCGCGGACCACTACAAGTCGAGCCGCTACAAGCTCGAGGTCACCACGGCCGACCTGCTCGACGCCGGCGCCGACGGAGTGACCGAAGGCCCCGAGGGCCAGGTGCTCGACAGCCTGACCAACGCTCAGCTGATCGAGGCCATCCGCGGCCTGTCCGCGGAGCAGCAGGAGTGCGTCGTGCTCCGCTTCCTGCAAGGCCTGTCGGTCTCGGAGACCGCCGCCGCCATGGGCAAGAACGACGGCGCGATCAAGGCGTTGCAGTACCGCGCGGTCCGGGCGCTGGCCCGGCTCCTCCCGGCGGATCTGATGGCATGACCAGCGCGGCAGTAGTACTTCCGGACCAGCCGGTAGCCCGCTCGGACTATTTCGGACAATTACCCGTAACCCGGCCGCTGCCTCTTCGTTGCAGTCGACGAGTGGCGGCGAGCGCGCCGTCACCGCGCGACACGGCCGGGGAGGTGACCGAGCGATGAGCCCCGTGGCCACCCGGATGCCGTCGCTGCCGGCGCCCCGCCGCGCCGAGGAGTTCGCCCGCCTGCTCGAGTCGGGTGCGGGCAGCACCGACCGGCCGCTCTCGTCGATGCTGACCGTCGCGCGCGGGCTGCAGTCGCTGCCGACCGACGGAGCACCGAGCGAGGAGTTCCGCGTCACGCTGCGCAAGCGCCTCGTCGCCGTGGCGGCGGTCCACGCACAGGCCGAGCCTGCGCCGGCGACCTCCCGGGGTCGGGCGTGGGCCGGCAGCTGGCAGGGGTGGCAGGGCCAGCGCAAGATCGCCGTGGTCAGCGGCACGCTCGCTGCGCTCGTCGCCGTCGCCGGGGTCGCGGTCGGCGCCAGCCGCTCGTTGCCGGGCGACCCGCTCTACGGCGTGAAGCGGGGCACCGAGGCCGCCCAGCTGTTCGTGACCAGCGGCGACGTCGACCGCGGCAACAGGCACCTCGACTACGCCCGCACCCGCCTGCAGGAGATCAGCGACCTGCTGAAGCCGGGGAGCGCGCTCGGCGGCGGGGCGCTCGGCCAGCCGCTGGCCGCCGCACCGGCCGCCGGCTCGCTCGCCGGCCGGCTCACCGACGCGCTGAAAGACATGGACAGCGACACACTCGACGGCAGCCGGGACCTGACCGAGGCCTTCCGCGACCAGCACGACCGCGGTGCGCTGCTGACGCTGCGATCTTTCGCCACCCAGCAGCACCACGAGCTGGCCGGCCTGTTGCCGGCGTTCCCCGCCGCGGCCAAGCCCCGGGCCGAGCTCTCGCTCGGTCTGCTCACCGCGGTGCACCAGCGCGCCCAGCAGCTGCTCGACACCGGCGCTTGCACGGGTGCCTGCGCGCAGGCCACTCCGGGGCATACCGGCGAGGACCGGCTCGGCGTGCTCCCGTGCAACTGCACCGGCCCCGCCCCCGCGCAGCCGGGCACCACGACCACTCTCACGCCGACGCCGAGCGCGACTCCCAGCGGCGGCTCCCAGCCCTCCGGCGAGGGTCCGGTGCCGGCGCCGTCGACGACCTCCTCGGCTCCGAACCCGTTGTCCGGCAGCCCGGGCGTGCAGGATCCGACGGGCGTCGGCGACGCGGTCGACCGCCTGCTCGGGGGCGGCAGCCCGCTTCCCACGCCGGGCACGACGATTCCCGGCGGTCTCCCGGGCACCGGCACCGGGTCGGTACTCCCGTCGCCCAGCGCCGGGTCGTCATTGCCGCTGCCCCTCCCGACGACCAGCCCCACGAGCACGCAGCTGCCCTTGCCGCTGCCGCTGCCCGGGCTGACCGACATCACGTCGGGCACGTCGTCGCTGCTGCCGTAGCAGCCGCGCGACCGGCCGGCCCCGGGCCGAGCGAGAGCGCCCGCGTGGCCACCCCGGCTGTCGGCCGCGAAAAAAGTCCGCCACCTCCCGCAACCTCCCCCGCGTGCGCTCGTTGTGGTGACGACGGACAACTCGTCACAGGGAGTCACCTCCCTATGACAGATCTGTATTTTTCGCTACCATCTGCGACCTATCACCGCAACGGTGGATCTAGGGGGTAAGGCATGACAGGGTCGATCCGGCGGCGGGGCGTCGCCGCCAGCGCGCTGGCTCTCGCCAGCGGCACGATGCTCGCGAGCATCGGCTTCGCGGGGCCGGCGATGGCCGACACCGCACAGGCGACGCCGGCGGGCTTCATGTCCGGCGCCACCGCGGGCGACGTCATCCAGGTGGCGCTCAACCTGCCGCAGGCGATCCCGGGCCTCAACACCAACAAGCTCGCCCTCGGCCTGATCAGCGCCAAGGGCACCGCGCTGCACGACACGATCAACGGCGCCAAGGACTCCGCCACGGCCTTCGCCGGGCTCGCGTCCGGCACGCTGGTCGAGGGCCCGAACGCCCCCCTCGCCGCGCTGGACCGCAGCGTGACGGCGACGCTGACCAACAAGTCGGCCAAGGACGCCCTCGGCGCCCTGCCCGCCAACCCGCTGATCTCCGGCACGCTCGGCGGCCTCACCGCGCTGGTCAACTCCGCCGTCAACAACCTGTCGACCGCGAACCTCGCGCACGCCGACATCGCCAAGCTCTCCGACATCCTGCCGGCCTCGGTGCTCGACCCGCTGAACCAGGTCGCGGACCAGGTCGTCCCGCAGGCGCAGAACGTCATCGACCAGGTCATCCAGAACCTTCAGCCCGTGCTGGGCCCGGTCGTCCAGAACGACCCGACCGGCACCGCCGCCGGCGTCGAGTCGGCGCTCGAGAACCTCAAGAGCGAGCTGTCCGGCCTGGTGCAGAACATCGAGAGCACCTCGCTGGTGTCGCTCGACACCCTCGACGCCAACCAGGCGATCGACCAGGTCAACCGCGGCGTGCAGTCGCAGGCCCACGTGAAGCTGGTCGGCCTCAACGTGCTCGGCGGCCTGGTGCACGTCGACGGGTTCGTCAGCGACGCCAAGGCGTTCGCCGACGGTGTCGCCGGCGACGGCGCCGCCGACGTCAACCCGACGATCGCCCACGCCACGATCGGCAAGAGCATCCTCGACGTGGCACTCGACCCCAACGGGCTCGGCCTGTCGATCGGTGGCCTGCCCAGCAGCGTCGTCCAGCAGGTCAACCAGGGCCTTCAGCAGGTGCAAGCGGCGCTCAACAACGTGCTCGCCAACATCGGGCTCACCGTCACGCCGACCGAGGGCACGACGTCGGTCAGCCCCGATGGCAAGTCGGCCAAGGCCACCGGCGGCGCGCTGACGATCACGCTGGCTCCGCCGACCTCGGCCGGCACCTCGCTCAACAGCGCCGCCGCCGCCCCTGCGTCGGCTCCGCTGCTGCAGGTGCGGCTCGGTGGGACCACCGCCGAGGCCAACGCCGCGCAGGCTCCGGTCGTCCAGGTGCGGCCTGCCGCCCTGCCGCACACCGGCGCCAACCTGCCGCTCACGGCGGGCGTGGGTGCGCTCCTGCTCGGTGCCGCGGCGATGGTGCGCCGCCGGATGACGAGCTGACCTTCCGATCCCGGGACGGGGCCCGGTCGCCACACGGCGGCCGGGCCCCGTCGCGTCGTAGGCTCGTGCGCACCGCGAGCCGCACAGCAGGTAGGTGACTTGGGTGTTCCGACGGCGCGGCGACGAGGCGCGCGCGGTGCTTGCCGGTGCCGCCGCGGCCGCGGCGGCCGAGGTGGAGGCCAGCCTGGCGGTCCCGGCCGACCCGACGGCGGCGGCGTTCTTCGACGTCGACAACACGATGATGCAGGGCGCGTCGATCTACCACTTCGCCCGCGGCCTGGCCTCCCGGCAGTTCTTCACCAGCCGCGATCTCGCCCGCTTCGCCTGGCAGCAGCTGGTGTTCCGGGTCGGCGGCACCGAGGACGCGGGCCACATGAACGAGGCGAAGGAGGCGGCCCTGGCGTTCATCGCCGGGCACAAGGTCGCCGACGTGGCCGACCTCGGCGAGGAGATCTACGACGAGCTGATGGCGCAGCGGATCTGGTCCGGCACCCGCGCACTGGCCCAGCTGCACCTCGACGCCGGCCAACGGGTGTGGCTCGTCACCGCCGCGCCGGTCGAGCTGGCGCGCATCATCTCCCGGCGGCTCGGCCTCACCGGGGCCCTCGGCACCGTCGCCGAGTCGCAGGACGGCGTCTACACCGGACGGCTGGTCGGCGAGCCCCTGCACGGCCCGGCCAAGGCAGAAGCGATCCGAGCCCTGGCCGAGCGGGAGGGCCTGGACCTGTCCCGCTGCTCGGCCTACAGCGACTCCGCCAACGACATCCCGATGCTCTCGATCGTCGGGCAGCCGGTCGCGGTCAACCCCGACGCGCGGCTGCGCCGGGAGGCGAGGGACAACGGCTGGGAGATCCGCGACTTCCGCACCGGCCGCAAGGCGGCGAAGGTCGGCATCCCGGCGGTGGCCGGGACGGGTGCGGTCGTCGGCGGTGTCGTCACCGGCATCGCCATGCGCCGCCGGCACCAGCAGCGCAGCGCGCTGGAGCGGGTCACCGCCGCAGCCCGGGCCCTCATGGACTGAGCGACGCTCTCGGCGTCGACGCCGAACGCTAGAAGAACACCGAACGGCGCTGCATCAGCAGCCGGTACAGGGTCTGCTGGATCGTCTCGCGCACCTGGTCGGTGAGGTTGAAGACGAGCATCGGGTCGTCGGCGGCAGCCGCGCCGTAGTCGGCGGTCGGCACCGGCTCGCCGAACTCGATGATCCATTTCGACGGCAACGGCAGGACGCCGATCGGACCCAGCCACGGAAAGAACGGCGTGATCGGCAGGTAGGGCAGGCCGAAGAGCCGCGCCAGCGACTTGGCGTTGCCGATGATCGGGTAGATCTCCTCGGCGCCGATGATCGAGCAGGGCACGATCGGCACACCGGTGCGCAGCGCGGCCGTGACGAAACCGCCGCGGCCGAAGCGCTGGAGCCTGTAACGGTCGCTGAACGGCTTGCCGATGCCCTTGAAGCCCTCGGGCCAGACGGCGACCAGCTCCCCGCTCGACATCAGCCGCTCGGCGTCGGGGTTGCAGGCGAGCGTGTGCCCGCCCTTGCGGGCCAGCGGGGCGATGAACGGCAGCGTGAAGACCAGGTCGGCCGCGAGCATCCGGATGTGCCGGTGCGCCGGGTGGTGGTCGAGCACGGCAAGACCCGTCATCACCGCGTCGACCGGGATCGTGCCGGAGTGATTGGCGACGAGCAGCGCGCCGCCCTCGGCGGGGATGTTGTCGATGCCGCGCACCTCGACCCGGAAGTAGCGCTCGAACAGCGGCCGGGCGAGCGGCATCAGCACCGAGTCGTTGAGCTCCTGGTCGAAGCCGAACTCGTCGACCTCGTAGTCGCCGGTCACCCGGCGGCGCAGGAAGGCGAGCGCACCAGCGAGCCGACGCTCCCAGTCGGGGCGCTCCGCCGGCGGCGCGGGTGGCGGCTCGGCGACCGGCGTCGCCTCCGCGTCGCGGCCGTGCCTGCCGTCGAGCGGGATGACACGGGCCTCAGGCATGCGCCGACCTCCCGTGATGGCCGATCCGGTCGGCAGCGGTGAGCACGGCGTGCTCCACCGCCTGGGCACGGTCGCCGGTGATGACCCGGCTGCGCAGCTGGGCGGCGACGAAGTCGTCGAAGGCCTGACGCGTCGAGTAGGCGGGCCGGTAACCGAACTCCGTGTGCAGCTTGGCCGTGTCGACGCCGCGGCCGAACTGAAGGAAGCGCATCTGCTCCGGGGAGAAGTCGACGAGGCCGGCACGCCGCATCAGCGATCCGACCACCGTCACCGCGGGCTGCGGGATCGGAGCCTCCACGCGGCCGGCCCGGCGGATCGCCTGCGACAGCAGCAGCACCCCGTCACCGGCGACGTTGAACGTGCCGGGGTGGTCCTCGAGGACGGCCCGGCGCAGCACTTCGATGCCGTCGTCGTCGTGCACGAACTGGATCCGCGGGTCGAACCCGAGCACCGTCGGCACCAGCGGCAGCGCGAAGTAGCGGGTGAGCGGGCTGTCGACGTGCGGCCCCATGAAGTTGGCGAAGCGCAGCACGGTCACGTCGACGTCGGGCCGGCGCCGGCCGAACCCGCGGACGTAGCCCTCGACCTCGAAGGCGTCCTTGGAGTAGCCGGACCGTGACAACCCCTTCGGCTCCATGTCCTCGACGTAGAGCGCGGCGTCGCGCGAGTCCGAGCCGTAGACGGCGGTCGTCGACTTCACGACCAGCTTGCGCAGGCTCGACGCCTTCTGGCAGGCAGCGAGCAGCTGCATCGTGCCGATGACGTTGATCTCTTTCATCGCCGTACGCCCGCCGGCGCCGAACGGCGTGGCGATCACGCTCATGTGCACGACGGTGTCGACCTCGGCCGAGGCGATCACCTTGGCGATGATCGGGTTGCGGATGTCCGCGCGGACGAACTCGGCGCGCCCGAGGTCACCGCGTGGAGGTACGACGTCGACCCCGATGACCCGCTCGATGGCCGGGTCTGCCTGGAGCAGGGCCGTGAGCTTGCTGCCGAGGTAGCGGGAGACCCCGGTGACGAGGACGACGCGCGGCTGCATCTACTTCTTGTTGCGGCGCTGGACGCGCGTCTTCTTCAGCAGCTTGCGGTGCTTCTTCTTCGCCATGCGCTTGCGGCGCTTCTTGATGACCGAGCCCACGGTGGACCTCTTCATGTGACACGACAGGGACGCAGGCCGATCGGCGCGCGCAGCATCCAGGCTACCCGGGACGGTCGGAGCGCAGTCCTGGCCGGTCGGCGCCGGCGGTGGAGGTCAGCCGGCTTCGATGAAGGCGTTGCGCAGGTAGTCGTGGACGGCGTTCTCGGGCACCCGGAACGACCGGCCGACGCGGACGGCGGGCAGCGTGCCGCTGTGCAGCAGGCGGTAGACCGTCATCTTCGAGACGCGCATGATCGCGGCGACCTCGGCGACGGTGAGAAAGGTCATCTCGCCGACCGCTCGGGGCCCCTCAGGACCGGACATGGCGCACCCCTCCTTCGGGGAGCTGGCCGCGCCCGCCCGCCGGCTTCCCCTCCGGCGGCCCGACGTGCGCGTGTACTGAGAGTAGCCGGTGGGGCAGGTGATCGTCACCGGGGAGAAAGTGGCGCACGGGACTCAGCCGTGGCGTTAACCGGACAAAGGCGGTCACGCCGTTTCCATCGGGTCGAGGTCGTGGCAGGGGAAGACAGCCGTTCGGGTCTCCTCGATGGCGTGGTCGACGCCGTCGTCAGGGTCGTGCGCGGCCACGGTCCAGGGGACGAACGACCCGTCGCGACCGTCGGTCATCCGCAGCGGCGCCTGGGTGCCGGTGCGCTGCCGGACGAAGTCGCGCCATGCCTCGGGGGTCTCGGTCCGTGGATCGACGTGTGCACCGGCGGCGATCGCGATGAGGTGCGACCACGCGCGCGGCACGACCTGCACCAGCTCGTAGCCGCCGCCGCCGAGGGCCAGCCAGCGACCGCCGCAGACCTCGTGGGCGAGCTCGTGCAGTGCGGCGTACGAGGTCCGCTGGCCGTCGACCGTCAGCAGCATGTGCGCGAGCGGGTCGAGGGCGTGCGAGTCGCAGCCGTGCTGGGTGACGAGGATGTCGGGGGCGAAGCGGTGCAGCAGCGGCGGCACGACCGCGTGGAAGGCGCGCAGCCAGGCGGCGTCCTTGGTGCCCGGCGGGAGCGCGACGTTGACCGACGTGCCCTCGGCGCCCGGCGCACCGATCTCGTCGGGGAAGCCGGTGCCGGGGAACAGCGTGCGGCCCGACTCGTGCAGGCTGATCGTGAGCACGCGCGGGTCGTCGTAGAAGACGGCCTGTACGCCGTCGCCGTGGTGCACGTCGACGTCGACGTAGGCGATCCGCGCCGCACCCTGCCCGAGCATCCAGCGGATCGCGATGGCCGGGTCGTTGTAGATGCAGAAGCCGCTGGCCTGTCCCGGCATCGCGTGGTGCAGCCCCCCGGCGACGTTGACGGCGTGGTCGGCGCGCCCCTCCCAGACCGCGCGGGCTGCCGCCATCGTCGCGCTCACGACGAGGGCCGAGGCCTCGTGCATCCCGCCGAAGACCGGGTTGTCGGAGCTCCCGAGGCCGTAGTCGAGCCGTGGCCGCGGCAGCATCGGGTCGCCGGCGTCGCGGACGGCGGCCAGGTAGTCGGCGGTGTGCACGGTCTCCAGCAGGCGGTCGTCAGCGAGCCGCAGGTCGCCAATGACGTCGACCCGGTCGAGCAGGCCGAGCGCGCGGGCCAGCGCGATCGTCAGCTCGACCCGGACCGGCGCGAGCGGGTGGCCGCGGCCGAAGTCGTACATCGCGAGGGCGTCGTCCCAGACGACCGCCGCGGCGTGGCTCATGCCGCTTGATCCTGCCCGGTGCTCAGCCGCCGGACTGCTGCGGGTAGTTGGCGAGCGTCACCTGCAAGGTCTGCTTCTTGCCGTCGCGCACGATCGTCACGGGCACCCGCTCGCCCGGGTCGTGCTGGCGCAGCGCCCCGAGCAGGTCGGTGGTGTCCTTGATGGTCGCGCTGCCCAGCTTGACGATCACGTCGCCGCGCTGCAGCCCGGCGCGGGCGGCCGGCGAGCCGTTCTCGACCGCGGCGACGATCACGCCCGTGCTCTGCGACAGCCCGAGCGTCTGCTGGATCTGGAGGGTGACGTCGACCGGCTTGATGCCGAGGTAGGCGTTCTTCACCGTGCCGTTGTGCAGGATTTCCGGCACGACCGCCTGCACGACGGTTGCGGGAGTCGCGAAGCCGATCGCGACCGCGCCCGACGACGGCGGCAGGTAGGCCTCGCTGATGCCGATCACCTGCGACTGACCGTTGAAGACGCCGCCTCCGGAGTTGCCCGGGGAGATCGGGGCGTCGGTCTGGATCAGGTGGAACAGCCCGTGCGGCGTCTCCTGCGTCGGCGGGATCTGCCGCTCGAGGGCGGAGATGATGCCGGCGGTCACGGTCTCCTCGAGGCCGAGCGGGGAGCCGACGACGACGGCGAGGGCGCCGACCTTGGGCAGGCTGTCGGCGAACTTCGCTGCCGGCAGGCCGGTGCGCGCGACCTTCAGGACGGCCAGGTCGGTGAACTCGTCCTTGCCGACGACCTTGGCCGGGCTCTGCTTGCCATCGGCGAACTGGACGACGATCTGCTGGGCGCCGTTGACCACGTGTGCGTCGGTGACGATCACGCCGTCGGAGCTCCAGACGACGCCGCTCCCGGTGGCCCGTCCCTGCGGCATCTGCGAGAACACGGTCACCACCGACGGCTCGACGGTCTGCACGATGTGCGGGATGTCGCTGAACGACCCGGTCCCCGACTCGGCGAGGTGCACGTCGACCGTCGGGGTCGCCGTCGCACCCGCCTGGTGACCGCCGCTGCCACCGGAACAGCCCGCGAGGAGGACGGCAAGAGCAGCCAGCAACGCGGGGATGACGGCACGGCGCGACGACCTCATGCCTGTGCCTTGTCCGGCACGGCTTGCTGCAAACGCGCCGGTCAGGCCACCCGGCGGGCGCTCTGCGGGTCAGCCGCCGAGCTGCCGGCTGCGGTCGCGGGCGGCCTCCAGCGCCGCGATGATCGCCGCGCGTACGCCGTGGCGCTCGAGCTCTCGGATCGCCGCGATCGTCGTACCGCCCGGGGACGTCACCGCCTCCCGCAGCACGACCGGGTGCTCGCCGCTGTCGCGCAGCATCACCGCCGACCCGACCGCGGTCTGCACGATGAGCTCGGCCGCGACCGCCCGCGGCAGCCCGAGCAGGATGCCCGCGTCGATCATGGCCTCAATGAGGAAGAAGAAGTAGGCCGGCCCGCTGCCGGACAGCGCGGTGACCGCGTCGAGCTGCGACTCGGGCAACCGCAGCACCTTGCCGACCGGCCGAAACAGTTCCTCGGCGGCGGCGAGGTGCTGCTCGCCCGCGTGGGCGCCCGGGCAGACCACCGACATCGCGTGGTCGACCAGGGCCGGGGTGTTGCTCATGACCCGCACGACCGCAACGCCCTCGGGCAACCGGCTCTCGAGGAAACCGGTGGTGATGCCGGCCGCGATCGACACGACGAGCGTGCCCGGCGCGACCGCGCCCTCGAGCTCCGCGAGCAGGGCCTCGATCTCCTGCGGCTTCACCGCGACCACGAGCGTGCCGGCCCGGGCGGCGGCCTCCGCCGCCCCAGCCGCCTGCACGCCGTACCTCTTCTCCAGATCGGCCCGTCGCTGCTCGTAGCGCTCGGCGATCAGCAGGTCGTCGGGCGAGCGGCCAGCGCGCAGCAGACCCGACAGCAGCGCCTCGCCCATCTTGCCGGCGCCGAGAATCGCGATCCGTTCGCTCATGCGGGAACCGTAGCCGCTCGGCGGGGCAGCCACGGACGTCGCGCAGACCGGCTCACGCGGGGCTCCAGCGCGCAGTCGGAGGCGGCGCTCTGCGTGCGGCGATGGTCACGAGCCGGTCAGTCGGCTCCCGGACGAGCGGCGCCGTACCCGGAAAGCGACAAGACGGCGTTTCCGGGGGCCACCATGTACGACGCATTGCAGATCTTGGGTTCGCTGCTGATCCTCGCCTTTCGCCGGGTCGGCCCTCGGGCGCATCGCCTCGGACGCCTACACCTACCTGGCGCTCAACGCAGTCGGCTCGACTGTGCTCGCGACGACAGCCATCGTCGGCCAGGAGTGAGGGTTCCTGCTCCTCGAGGGAGCCTGGGCAGTCGTGTCCTTCTACTCACTAGCCCGGAAAGCCGCGGGCCGGTCGACCGCGCCGCTGCACTAGAACGCCGGTGATTCACCACGGCCGTGGGACGTCCGGTGTACGAGGCCCACGGCTGCAGCTGTCGTTAGGTGTGTCTCGGCCTCGGCGCGACTGCTGTCGCCTATGGGCACCTATCCGCCGCCGCCTGACTTCGGGGCAGCCCGCAGAAACGGGTTCCCGGTCCTGCCAGTACGTCGGGCCAGGAACCAGATGTCAACAACGGCGACGACCATGATGGCCGTCACCACAGCCGCTAGGACTGGCGAGGCGAACGCCCACACTGCACCCACCACGATGGCAGCGGCGATCGTGTTGCAAATGGCAAGCCGACGCCACTTCGCGACGCGTTCGTCAAGGCTCATGGCTTTCCACTGAGCCGCACGCTGATGCCTCCGCTCGTTCATGCGCCCAGTCTCCCAGTGGGGCAGTCAGTTCGACGGCTAACGGCACATCCATTCGGACATCCGCGTACCCTCCGCGCATGCCGACGATCGGCGACGACGAGCGCCAGTACTGGAACCCCATGGGGTTGTTCGTCGATCGACTCGTCAACTTCCGCCGCCGGCCGGGTCGGTCGCCGTTGTTGGCCGGGGCTCTTGTGGCCCTGCTGGGGCTCCTTGTTCTGATCGCGGTGGTTGTCGTTATCGCCGTCCTGCGCTGAACGGCACCTACCTGTCGTCTCGTGCCCGCGCTCGCTGGAGTTGCTGCCGCGCCTCAGACTCGTCGGCGTGGAGTGCCTTCGCTGCTGCGTCGAGTCGCTGCTGGGGTTCCTGGTAGTGGTCGACCAGTGACCACAGGTAGGTGAACACGTCATCGAACGTCCATCCTGGCCAGGGGGGCCTGACCGCCCACAGACGGCCCTGCAACGCCTCATCCTCCAAAGCCCATGCCCGAACTTCAGGAATGGATCGCCGATGCGCCTCAGGCCAGACGACGGCTAGTGCCGTTG
>Ga0070658_10000547_pt1 | contig 32575 bp, 29 predicted proteins | sample KBSC13metaG_FD_64664 | JGI IMG/M metagenome (GOLD analysis project Ga0070658, IMG submission 64664) | Corn rhizosphere microbial communities from Kellogg Biological Station, Michigan, USA - KBS C1-3 metaG | ecosystem: Host-associated > Plants > Roots > Rhizosphere > Soil ... | reverse complement strand
CGGTATTCCACCTGATCCAAAGGTGCGTCCCGTATCTCGAGGAGAGTAAGGGCAATGTGGTTAACGTCTCCAGCGTGACGGGCACGCGGGCGTTTCCAAACGTTCTCGCCTACTGTGTCTCTAAAGCCGCCGTCGATCAGCTAACGCGGTGCACGGCCCTCGAGCTCGCCCCAAAGCGTATCCGTGTCAATGCCGTCAACCCGGGCGTTGTCGTGACCAATCTTCACAAGCGGGGCGGAATGGAGGAGGAGGCATATGCGAGCTTTCTCGAGAATGCGAAGAATACACACCCGATCGGCCGGCCCGGCACAGCAGAGGAGGTGGCGGAGTTGATCTGTTTCCTTGCCTCTGACAAGGCTGGATGGATAACGGGCGTTACATACGCAATAGACGGGGGGCGTTCGCAGACATGCGCGAGATGATCATCTGATGAAGGTTCAGGTGCTGCCAAGTACGATCGACGAGGATGGACGAGCTTCTGCCCGTCAGCATCTTCTCACGATGATCGTGGATGATCAGGTCGCGATCGACGCCGGATGCTTGGCATTCTCGTGCAGTGATCTCCAGCGGGAGCAGATACGTGACGTCGTTCTGACACATGCACATCTAGATCACGTTGCGGGCCTGCCGCTCTTCATTGACGATCTATTTGCAACAACGATCGAGCCGATCCGGGTGCACGGGACTCCGGAGATGCTCGAGATACTTGAGCGCGACATTTTCAACTGGTCGATATACCCGCGTTTCTCCGAACTGAGGAATGGACACGGAGGCGTAATGGAGTACCGGGCGTTTGAGCCGGGGAGTCCTATCTCCGTCAAACACCTCGCGATCCGGGCCATTCCTGTAAACCACAAGGTACCGGCAAATGGCTATATCATTTCTGACTCGTCAAGATCTTTTGCGATGACCGGTGATACCGCCGAGACGGAGGAATTTTGGCGGGCATGTAATGAAACCTCTCAGCTTGACGCTGCATTCATCGAGTGTGCGTTACCAGATGAAATGGCGGATATCGCCGCGGTCTCCTTTCACCTCACCCCGTCAAAACTGCGTAGAGAGCTAGAGAAGCTGACGGACCGACGCTATCCGGTTTATATCATCAATATAAAGCCGATGTACCGCTCGCAGGTTGTAAAAGAGATCAAGGCGCTCGGCCTTCCCGATGTGCACATTCTCGAGGTCGGAAAGGTTTACGACATCTAGTCAGCGAGCAGCTTTCTCGCGAAGAAAGTTGATACCCTCAAAAGCCGTCTCACGATATTCACCCGGAAAGCCCTCCAGCATCACGCGAGAATTGGGAAGAACGGTCTCGATACGGTAAGTACGCTCTTCGCGGCTGCGGCCGGGCATGATCTCAGCACGGAATGTTACAAGCATCTGCGGCCTGGCCCAGACGTTCTCTGATTGACGATCATCGTTAAGTGAGCGTGTCTTCATTCGTTTTCACTCGGCGGCCGCTTGTGCTTGGCCTTGCGAAGTGAAGGGTGGATCTTTTCTTCCCTCGCATCGTCCTCAAATCTCTGCGTCGGCGGGGCAACGGGTTTGCGTATCGAATCGAAGATCGGACGGCCCTCGGGCTTCTTTCCACGTCGCCTCGGCATGAGCCGATGTTAGCACGGGATTGACAAGTTTTCGCCCTATCTCCGATGATGTAAGGCGCGTCCCCGTCTTAAGGATGATTACCCCTCGGCGGCCATTCTGGCTGCCCGCCTCAAATTACTACGTGCTGGCAGTCGGCATTGCGATGGCCTTCTTTTTCGTCGTCTGGGGGATCCTAGACGACGTGGACGGAATGCGGGCGCCGTGGCAGACCGCGGGCGTGGGAGCAAGCATCGTACTGATCGGTGCTGCACTGATGCGAGAGGTGATACTGCGCCGACGCAATTCGGCCATCCTTCGACAGCCGAGCAACCGGGTCGATCGGCGAAAACTCACTGCTGAGAATGTCGCGACGATACTTCTCGAGATCAAACGGAAGTCTGAAGCGGCGAACATACTCGACCGTGTCGCCTCGGGTCACAGGGAGGTGCTTGAGATGTGCGCGGCTTTCATGGAACGTGTTGACAGCGAACTGCCTCACGTTCAGGCCGGCTCACCGCGTTTAGCCGCACTGCTCAGGGGCCGTAGCACGGCGACGGAGCTCCATCGCTACCACACCCTGAGATGGGCAGAGATGGAATCGAGAGACCTCACCACTGACGCCCACTCGCTGGCCGATCCTGATCAGAGGATCAGGGCAGCGGCCGAGGCCGTGTCGATCGTTGACCAGGCGCTCGTCCATTACCCCACTGAGCGTGCCCTCATCGACAGTCGGTCTTTGTTAGCTGAACTTGCGCTATCGATACACGTTGCAAATCTTGTAGAGCAGGCGGAGCGGGCGGTGGATCGGAGCTCATTCTCTGAGGCCCGCGGCTATTATCGCGATGCGCTTCTTTCGCTCGGGCAGGAGAATATTTACACTCCGGAGCGGGAAAGAGCCGCACTCCGGATCCGGCAGGCCATGGACGGCCTTCCTTTTATCGGCGAATAAAGGTAAAATCGAGTATTTTGTTCCCACTCAAATGATCTCGCAACGTTGTCCAAAATGCCGCAGCTCCCGCATTCGCCGCGGCTATCGTCCCACGCCTTTTTTTGTAAAGATCTTTTTCCGTTACAACCTTTTGTGCGATTCGTGTAACTGGGAATTTAGAGGTTTCGCCATTCCGGGCACTGATAATGTGAAGGCGAAACGCAGCAAACCGGTACCCAGTGAAAAGGCCTAAGGCGTCGTTGCACAACCTTGTTCTTAAGATCATCCTGAGCGTACTTCTGGTCACTTTTGCCGGGCTGAGATCGGTCGGGGCTCAGGAGCAGGAACGGGTGCACTTTGGCGACATTGTGGATGTCGACTTTGTAGGCGGATTTGAGTTCGACTGGCGGGGTGGCATCACCACTGACGGCAATCTCGATGGCCTTGCCGAGGCCGACGAGCCGATCTTTGCACTCTGCAAAACTGAGACGGAGATCGCCGCTGCTGTTGCGAAGGCCTACGGGAAGATCTTACGCGAGCCCCAGGTCGTCGTTCGGATCGTGGATAAGTCCAACCGGGCCGTGGTCCAGCTCTACGGAGCAGTTAAGACGCCGGTCCGTTTCAAGCTGATGCGACCTGCGGAGCTCCGGGAACTCCTGGTCCTGGCCGGAGGATTGACGGACGATGCGAGCGGGGAAATAACCCTTTTTAGGCCCCGCGATGTGGGCTGCGACGCCAATGTAGTAAAGGGGGATCCTGCATCACAGACTCTTAAGATAGCCGTAGCAGACATGATCACGGGCAAGGCGAACCCCGAGATACTCAGCGGAGACGTGATCACTGTCGAGCGGGCCTCGGCGGTGTATGTTATCGGGGCTGTGAATAATCCCCGGCCGATCTATTCCCGATCTGAACTAACCGTCAGCCGTGCGATCGCCACTGCGGGCGGCCTTGCTAAAGAGGCGGACGGGAGGCATGTGACCATTCTACGCAGGGAGGGCGGCGACACACGTTCAATGGAGGTCGATCTTGCCGAAGCGAAGATCAACGCTCAGAAGGATGTCGTCTTGAAAGCCTTTGATATAATAGACGTCGCTTCGCGGGGCGGCGGCAAGCGTAAGCTGCCTCCGTCCAGAGAGCAAATTGGGTCCAACCCAAATCGACCGCAGGTTCCGCTCAGGATAGTGGATTGAACTGTGGTCTAACTGAATAATGGCAACTAACAAGAAACTCAGCCGACGTACAACAGCACTTTTGCTGATGCTCGCCGTCGCAGTAATTATTGGCGTGCTCATCGCGTATGAGCAGATCTCAGCTCTTTACGTGCTCTGCACGTTGGCATTGGTCACACTTTTGATCGTGGTTGGCTTCTCAGATCTTGAGGGTGTCAGCCGCACTGACAGCGAAGGTGTCTAGCATAGTCGGTTGAAGCTTAGCCTGAGGATCATCGCCGTAGTCCTGCTCGCCGCCGCGGCGGCGCTGCCGATGAGCGCCGATCTGTCGAGTGCTCCGCGGCCGGAGGTGCAGGGACTAAGGTGGCGATCGTCTGTAGTGAGGATCGCCGTGTCGACTACGATGACCGCCCAGAGTCCGAGCATAAAGGCCGATGCGGACGTGATGGGAGCCGTCCGGCGGAGCCTCGCTGCTTGGAGTGCGGTCACCGGTATCGAATTTAGGGTAGAGAACTCAGAGAAGGCCAACATCAGCCCATCGGGACTTGCGGGAGACGGCGTCAACCTGCTCACGATAGGTCAAACTCAGGAGAATCTCCAGGTTTTCGCCGCGGACCCGTTTGGGGAGTCGGCGCGAACCCGCGTGTTCTATGACCGCCGTGGTGCAATAACTGAGGGAGACATCGTTCTCAACCCATTACAGCAGTTCTCCACAGACGGGACCTACGGAACATTCGACCTCGAGACCACTTTGACCCACGAGATCGGGCATTTGCTTGGCCTAAGGCACTCGGCGGCGGCGAGTTCCATAATGGCTCAGCGCATACCCAGGAACGCCGACGTGTACTCAGGGCCCAGACCCCTCACTCAGGCAGATATAGCGGCGGCCCGCGACCTCTACAAGGTAGAGAACGAGTCATGCTGTGGTGCAATAGCGGGCCGACTCACTACAGGAGCGAAACCAGCGAAGAATGTGACCGTCTGGGCCGAGGACGCTGACGGACGGGTGGCGGGCGTCGTCCAGACGGATGCTGACGGTGCATACCGCATCGGCGGATTGCCTGACGCGAAGTACAGTGTCGTTGCTCTTCGGAGCGATGGGGACGGTGCAGGCGTGAGTCCGCTTGGTAAGATCTCGATATCTTCGGATGAAAGAGGTCTTTTTACGAAACGCCTCGGGGCCGGTAACACGTTCGCCGTTGACATGGCGGGGCTTGGGCAGCAGCCGTCTGACGGCTCAGTGGAGATCAAGGCTGGGCGGCAATACACTATCTCAATCACCGGTCGGGGGCTGAGGGACGATGCCGTGAGCCTGTTCTTCTCAACCTCGAGTATCCGTGTAGATGCCCTAAGCAGCGTCAGCCAGGTCTTGTCCGACGGGCGGGATCTTGTCACCTTCACGATCTTTGTAGACAGCGGAGCACTCCCCGGGGCATATACGATCTATGCACAGAAGGGAGACGCGCGGGCCGCTCTGGTTGGCGGATTCGTTGTGGCTCACTGACCGTCTGAGGCGTACCCACCCAGTCGCTTGACCTCGTCACTATTCAGCGTAGAATCTAGAGTTGTTCGACCGGGTCAGTCTCTATTGTGACGATACGACGAATTTGATCCGTTAAGGTCAGGCTGAGCCGCAGGTAGCCGTTACCGCGCGGTCTTTTTTTGTTTATGAAGACTGGCGAGCAAAGCTGGTTCAAACGTTGGCTCTACCACGGCATCTCTGCACCCGAGGGCCCGGCGGAGCCCGAAGGCCGTCATGCGAGCCACCCCTGGTGGAAAGTGATGTGCCTGACGGGCGTCGATTACTTCTCTACGCTGGGTTACCAGCCGGGCATCGCCTTCCTTGCCGCCGGAGCGCTGTCTCCGGTCGCTACGCTGATCCTGATCCTCCTTACATTGTTCGGAGCTCTCCCGATATACAGTCGCGTAGCCAAGGAGAGCCCCCACGGAGAAGGGTCTATCGCCATGCTCGAGGCATTACTCTCCCGGTGGAAGGGTAAGCTCTTCGTCCTCGCCCTATTGGGTTTTGTCGCCACGGACTTTGTCATCACGATCACGCTGTCTGCTGCTGACGCGACGGCCCACGTCATCAACAACCCTTTCGTTCACGGAAAGATCCCGGCCCTGGAGCACCCCCTCATCGTGACGTTTTCTTTGATCACGGTCCTGGGCCTCATCTTCCTGAAGGGTTTCAAGGAGGCGATCGGGATCGCGGTTGTGCTCGTCCTTGTCTACCTCGGTCTGAATGCCGTGGTCATCTCCCGAGCTCTCATCGAGGTCTTTAATAATCCAGACCTGCTTGCGAATTGGCGTGACGCATTGTTTGCGACCAAGATGTCCCTCGGCTCGTTCAACGTCGGCGGCATGGCTGCGATCCTTACGCTCTCTGTCATGAGTTTCCCGCGGCTCGCACTCGGGCTCTCAGGATTCGAGACAGGCGTCGCTGTGATGCCTCTGGTCAAACGACCCAACCGGATCGGTAACACACGCAAGTTACTGATCACGGCCGCTCTGATCATGAGCGTGCTGCTCATTGGCAGCAGCTTCGCCACAAGCGTACTCATTCCGAAAGAGGCGTTCTGCCCTGCCGTTAGCTGCGCGCACGCGATCGAAGCGAGTAATGTACGCGAGTATTGTGCATGCTCCGCCGAGGAGGTGGCCAACGGCACCTTAAAGGAAGGCGGTGATGCGAACGGACGCGCTCTTGCGTTCATCGCTCACAAGTATTTAGGAGAGGTTTTCGGAAGCATATATGACCTCAGTACGATCCTGATCCTCTGGTTCGCGGGGGCTTCTGCGATGGCGGGATTGTTGAATATCGTTCCCCGCTACCTTCCTCGTTACGGTATGGCACCCGAATGGGCTCGAGCTACGCGTCCGCTTGTGCTCGTCTTCATCGGTATCTGCTTTGCGGTCACGTGGATATTCAACGCTGATGTGGATGCTCAAGGCGGAGCCTATGCCACCGGTGTCCTCGTTCTTATGACGTCTGCCGCTGTAGCTGTGACCATCTCGGCGCGTCGGCGTAAGAGCGGCTGGTGGATCGGTTTTTGGGTGATCGCGGCCGTGTTTGTTTACACCACGATCGCAAACATCATCGAGCGACCAGACGGCATCAAGATCGCATCCTTCTTCATCTTTGCGATCATCGCAGCGAGTTTTGTGTCGCGGGCAATGAGATCGACAGAGATACGGATCGAGAAGATCGAACTCGATGAGGCGGCAAAGGAGTTCCTTGACTCAGTTGATGAGGACGGAGACATCCGCATCGTGACAAACCGTCGGGAGACCGGAGATATGACGGAATACCGCTTCAAGGAGCATGAGAAGCGGGTAGATAACCATATTCCGTCAACCGATCCGATCCTGTTTTACGAGATCGAGACCGGTGACGCATCCGAGTTCAAGGGCAAGTTGTTTATCCGCGGTGTAGATGTTGACGGGTATAAGATCCTGCGCACCCAGGCCCCGGCCGTTCCCAATGCAATTGCGGGCTTTCTGCTATACCTGCGAGACAAGACCGGCAAGATCCCGCACGTCTACTTTGGCTGGAGCGAGGGCAACCCGATCATGTATCTCGCCAGGTACATCCTTTTTGGTGAAGGCGATACCGCGCCGGTGACGCGTGAGATCCTACGCCAGGCTGAGCCTGATCCGGAGATGCGGCCTAACGTGCACGTAGGAGGCTAAGGTCAGGCTCTGGCCTCTGACGCGTTCTCAGAGGCGGAGAGCTCCAGGAAACAGGCCCTGCAGTAAACCGGACGTCCTTGCGATGGGTAGAAGGGAATTGTGGTCACCTTGTGGCACCTTGCACACTCGGCTTTGATGTCTACCCGATAGCGTTGTCCGGTGGCGCGGGCGTGCTCGATAGCGTCGAGACGCTTGTTCTTTTCCTTCTTGCAAGCTTTGCACCGCTTCGGTGGGTTGGTCAGCCCCTTGGTGTGGAAAAACGTCTGCTCGCCTGACGTCCATATGAACATCTCGCGGCAATCGATGCACTGGATGGAGAGATCTTCGTGCTGTTGTTCTTTCGAAGTTGTAGAGACTTCCTCAAAATCGCTGTCGGACATAATGCTTGGATGGGCGCCCCCCTTGTTTTGCACTGCGATTCGTTGTCAGATCTTACAGTTGAGGCTATCTGGAAGATCTTTGATGCATAGCATCGGTGGATGAACTTGACATTACAACCTTGGGTTTTTGATTGTCAAGCATGACCGGGAATGGCGCTCAGTCAGTAATGAAATGAAGGTGCTTGTAGTTGGCTCGGGTGGCCGGGAACACTCGTTGTGCTGGGCGTTCAAACGCTCTCCTAAGGTTTCGCAGATCTATTGTGCGCCGGGCAATGCGGGCATTGCGCAGATGGCCGAATGTGTGCCGATCGGGGCTGACGATGTGCGATCCCTAGCTTCGTTCGCGAGGTCGCATGCCGTCGATCTTACCTTCGTTGGTGGTGAAGTGCCGCTTGCCCTGGGCATAGTTGATGAATTTGAGAGACAAGGGCTGCGGATAATTGGGCCCACGCAAGCTGCGGCCCAGCTCGAATCGAGTAAAGCCTTCGCCAAGGACTTTATGGCACGCCACGGTGTACCCACCGCCAGATATGTGACTGCCCACTCAGCCGGATTCGCATTGCTGGAGCTCGAGAGCGGAGACTTCGGTGGCGATGATACGTCGGTGGTCATAAAAGCCGATGGCCTCGCGGCGGGGAAGGGTGTGGTGGTCGCCCAGAACCGCAAGGAGGCGGAGGTCGCGATCAACGAACTCGCGACGATTGCCGGTTCAGCGGCCGCTGAGAAGATCGTTCTCGAGGAGCGCCTGACGGGGAAAGAGGTCTCTATCCTCGCCTTCGTAAGCGGTGAAGAGTATGCATTGATGCCACCGGTACGTGACCACAAGCGCATCCGGGACGGCGACATCGGTCCGAACACAGGCGGCATGGGAACAGTTACCGATGCCTCGCTTATCGCGGATGACCAGCTACGCGAGATAGAAGAGCAGATGATCCGCCCCACGTTGCGGGGATGCATAAGGGAGGAGATGACCTTTCACGGCATTCTCTTCCTCGGGGTGATGCTGACACCCTCCGGACCAAAGCTGCTTGAATACAACGTCCGGTTCGGCGATCCGGAAACTCAGGCAATACTCGTGAGGCTCGATACCGATCTGACGGACGTCTGCGGTGCAATGCTGGGCGTTAACGGTGCGTCCCTCAATAGCGTGGAGATCAAGTGGAAGCGGGGGAGTTCGGCATGTGTAGTACTCGCGTCTGAGGGCTACCCGCAAGCTCCGAGGACAGGCGACGCGATTTCTGGTCTGGACAACGCACCTGAGCCGAACGTGCAGGTTTTCCATGCCGGGACGTCGGTCAATGCCGAGTGCCGCTTTACGACCGCAGGAGGCCGAGTGCTCGGGGTTACATCAACGGGCGATGATCTTACGGCCGCACTTCGGTCAGCGTACGACACTGTTCAAAAGATCTCCTGGCCCGGTATGCAGTACCGCAAGGACATCGGCGGTACTATTTAACCGCAGCAGCTTTTTTCTCGAATTCCCGGCCGACTTGCTCTAGACCATTCCGTAGGCAATACTCCGCAAGCGTTTTGTACCGCTCTGCCGGGTCGCTATTCGACAGCCACCACACTTTTGCGGAGCACTCGGGACACGCGTCGAGCGGCCGTCGGTCCGTCTCGCCTATATGGTTACTCCCGCTCATGACGCACTCGTAGGCGATGCAGTGCTTCATAGAGAACATGTGACCTGTCTCGTGCGTCGCGATCTTGATCGTCCGACGTAGATAGCGTTCAAAGTTCGGATCCTTGAGCCGCAGGAGAGACCAGATGCCAACCCGGTCATCGAGACTCGCCTGGCCAAAGGCATAGCTCATCGTCTCATCGGGATAGAGGTCCTGGTCGGTGAAGGCGATCAGAGCGGCACCGTCAGCCGGCAGTAACGGCGGGAGGACCGTACCGAGCAGGTACGCGGTCTTGATCTGCCGCGTACCCATCAATTTACTATGCCTGACGTTCGGAAACTCGGCATTCAGGGGCCGTTGAGGCAGCTCTTCTACGGCCAGCCCATAGAATGCCTCGAGGTATCCTGCTGTGATCCTGATGATCTTTTTCTGCTGCACTGAGAATTGACCCAGCGGAAGCACGTAGATCTTATTCCGTTCGCTTGTAGGCAGTGTGGGTGCGCTCGCAAGCCACTGATCAAAGGTCTGGCCGTCCTCGTGAAATGCGGTGAGCCAATCCGCCGGCTGGGGTTTGCCCATTCTTTTGAAGAATGGCTCCACCTTCTTGATCACTTCATGCAGCGAAACGATCCGGGCGTCTGCTTTGGGGCTCGCGGCGGGGCTGCCGGCGGTGTTTTGGCTGTTCTGTGTCTCGCGGCAGCAAGTATTGAACAGGACAAGGGTCGCGAGGAGTATGCGGAGGAGCATACTCAATATTCGCCAAGGGTTTGAGCGTACGAGTCGTAATTGCGCTTCATCTCGCTGATCGAATCGCCGCCAAACTTTTCACGAAGTTCGTTCGCGAGAACGATGGCGAGCATTGCCTCACCGATCACGCCGGCGGCGGGGACGGCGGTAATGTCCGAGCGCTCGAACGCCGCGTCAGACGGCTCCTTAGTATCAATGTCGACGGAGCGAAGAGCCTTGCGCAGTGTTGAGATAGGCTTCATATAGCCGCGGACGCGGAGCTCCTCACCGTTTGTTATCCCGCCCTCGAGGCCACCCGCTCTGTTGGTTGACCGGCCAAACGACGTGCCGTCGTGCGTGATCTCATCATGCACCGCGGATCCCGGCCGAGAAGCGTTTGCCACGCCTTCACCGATCTCGACGGCTTTGATCGCGTGGATGGACATGATCGCACGTGCAATTCGGCCGTCGAGCTTGTCCTCCCAGGACGTGTGAGAGCCCAGGCCGACCGGCAAGCCCTTTGCGATCACCTCGAATACGCCGCCGAGAGTGTCACCGTTCTGCTTTGCCGCGTCGATGACGGCGATCATCTCCTGCTCGGCGGTTTGATCGGCGCAGTTGAGCGGCGAACCGTCGGGGATCGCGAGAACGTCCTCCCATGATCGTGAGAGAGGAATATCCGGAATACCACCGAGCTGCAGCACGTGACTGCGGACCTGAATACCAAAGGCCGATAGAAGTTGCTTTGCTACGGCTCCGCAAGCCACGCGGGCGGCTGTCTCACGCGCAGAGGCTCTCTCGAGAATGTTCCGCAGGTCCCGTGTGCCAAACTTCTGACCACCCGCAAGATCCGCATGCCCGGGACGCGGACGTGTGACGATCCGAGGGTTGGCGGGCTGCTCGTCTATCGCCTCCGCCGACATCACCTGCTGCCAATGTACGAAGTCTTTGTTCTCTATCGTTAGAGCGATCGGTGAGCCAAGGGTACAGCCGTGACGAACTCCCGAGAGTACCTCGACGGTATCTGTCTCGATCTTCATGCGTCCGCCGCGCCCATAGCCCTGCTGCCGCCGCCACAACTCGTGGTTCACGGCGTGAAGGTCTAGCTCGAGACCCGCAGGAGCACCCTCGATGATCGCCACGAGAGCCTTACCGTGGGATTCGCCTGCAGTGGTGAAGCGGAAATGCATAATCAGGAGATTCTAACTTACGAGCGGCTCCGGGGCGTTATCCCATTGAGATGTCCGTCTCAAGGAGCTTTTGTTCACGACGAAAAACTATCAGACCTATGCTGCCTAAGATCAGTAGTCCGCCAAGGTAAGTTTGAGTGGGCAGCCGCTCTCCAAGAGTGAGGCCGCCGAGCACCACGGCAAGAAGCGGGGTGACCAGCGAGATCATCATCGCCTTTGTCGATTCGACTCGATGGAGCAGCCAGTAGTACATCCAGAAAGCCGCTACGCTGCCGAGGACGGCGAGGTATGCGATGCACCCGATGGCCCTCCACGACCAGTTGTAGGTCAGTGGGTCGCCTTCTCTGAGAAGAGTGTAGCCAACCATCAACGGCAGCCCGCATAGCATTTGGCACATGACGAAGGCCGCCGGGTGAATGTTCGCCGCTCGAGCCTTTGTGAGCACCGACGCCTGAGCCGCGGCATACGCGCCCACCACTATCGCTACACATGCGGCAAACGCCAGCCAATTCTCGATCCTGAGCTGATCTATAAAGATCACCGCAACACCACAGATCCCAAGAGCGATCGCCGCCACCTTTTGAATGGTGACATGCTCGTCGGCGATGAAGATCCATCCGATCGCGAGACCAAAGACGGGGATCGTCGCCTGCAGCACGGCGGCCAGACCGGACGTGATATGCTGCTCCGCCCAGAATACGCAGCTGTAGTTGATCGAGAACTGCAGCACACCGGTCAGTGCCGCGAGCCGCCATTCAGGAGCCGTTTTCGGCAACGTGATCCCCTGTACCCGGACGACCACAAAAAGGATCACTACAGACAAGATGAAACGTGCCGACGAGAACGCGATCGGAGGCAGGTCTGCTAGCCCCACCTTGATAAAGATCCAAGTAGTGCTCCAGATGATGGCGAGGATGATCCAGACCAGGATGTTGAGCCCGTTTCCCTTAGGCATGCTCGTAGAAGGATAAGCTCGTATGGCCCTGCTTCAGCAGGCGCCAGCGCCGCAGTCGTCCGATCTCCTCGTGCATATGTTTTTTCGCGTGGTGCTCAACGATCAGCGTTCCGCCCGGACGCAGCAGCTCATTGGTCCCGAAATCATGCAAAACTATCGAGTAATCGGAATCATAAGGCGGGTCGTAGTACGCAAGGTCCCAGCCGATCTCATGCTTTCGTCCGGTGAAGTTCTCTGCCGTGAGATTCTGAACGTCCGTCTCGGCCTCGGGAATGCCGAGTTTATCCAGATTCTCCTCGATCAGGGCACACGCTCGCTTTGAGCGGTCCACAAAGGTGGCAAATTCCGCTCCGCGAGACAAAGCTTCCATACCGATGGCCCCGGTACCCGCACAAAGGTCGAGGAATCGGGTCTCACTTCCTATGATCGGTGCCAGGATGTTGAAGAGCGTCTCGCGCAGACGGTCAGACGTCGGCCGCGTGCGGTTGTCCGGCGGGCTTTTGAGCACCCGCCCACGGTAAATGCCCGAAATAATGCGCATCGTCGCCTCTTCTCTATAGTAACGAACAGGCCGGAGAGGTCTGAGTTGCGGCTAGCCGATACTTGCGAGTCCTACGTTTTTGTAGCGTGCTGAGGCCTTGATTAGGGCGGTAGTTTCTGGTGAAAGGCGGCGTTTGGTCAGATATTCTCCCGCCTCGCGACGAGCGGCCGTGAGGATGTCGAGGTCACGGGCAATATTTGCCATCTGGAATGCCTGCAGGCCCGATTGGCGGGTTCCGAGGATCTCCCCCTGACCCCGGATCTCGAGGTCCTTCTCTGCGATCCTAAAGCCGTCACTGGTCTCCTCCATTATCCCGAGGCGCTGTCTGGCAGTTGCCGTCCGTTTGTCGTCGGTCAACAGGACGCAGTAGCTTTGCTCAGCACCGCGGCCCACTCGTCCACGCAGCTGGTGAAGCTGTGACAGCCCAAACCTCTCTGCATGTTCGATCACCATAAGGGATGCGTTGGGCACGTCCACGCCAACCTCGATGACGGTCGTCGATACAAGAATATCGAGTTCCCCGGCGACGAACTCCCCCATGATCGCCTCCTTCTCGGCGGGTTTTATCTTGCCGTGGAGCAGGCCCACACGAAACTGCGGGAAGACCTTTTTGCTAAGGTCCTCGTACATTTTGGTCGCCGCTTTGAGGTCGGTCTTTGCGGACTCCTCGATCAGCGGATATACGACATACGCCTGCCGGCCAAGCTTCACCTCCCGCTCGATGCCTTTGTACACGCCGTGCCGCTGGTCATCACCGCACACGACAGTTTTTATGGGCGTGCGGCCCGGTGGGAGTTCGTCTATGACGGAGACCTCAAGGTCGCCGTAGACGGTCATTGCGAGCGATCTCGGTATCGGAGTGGCAGTCATGACCAGAATGTCGGGGTTCTTACCGAGCTGCATCAACTGAGCACGCTGCATGACGCCGAAGCGGTGCTGCTCGTCGATCACCGCGAGTCCAAGCTGGTCAAACGTGACCGCCTCCTGAATGACCGCCTGAGTGCCGATCACCATTTGCACATCACCGCTAGCGATCTGCTGCTGGATCTTTCGCTTTTTGGCAGCCGGGATGCTCCCGACGAGCATCGCGATGTTGTATTCGGTATCGGCAAAGATGCGTTCGGCATTCCTGTAGTGCTGTTCGGCGAGAATCTCGGTGGGGGCCATCAGCGCCGCCTGGTACCCATTCTCCATCGCCGCAAACATGGCGAGGAACGCAACGATGGTCTTTCCCGAGCCGACATCTCCCTGCACGAGCCTATTCATAGGGTGCTCGCCCTTGAGGTCCGCGAAGATCTCTCCGATCACCCGCTTTTGAGCATTGGTGAGTTGAAAAGGAAGCAAAGACTTGAGCCGCTCACGAGTGCGGTCGGTGACCTCTATGACCGCACCCTTCTTCTCCTTGTGGCGCTCGCCCCGGAGCATCTGCATTGAGAAGGACAGCCAGAAAAACTCCTCGAATATCAGCCGACGCTGGGCGGGGCTGCGATACATCTCGTATTCCGAGATCATCGAGTCGTCAGGCGGGAAGTGGATCGCCGTGAGGGCATGCGCACGCGTCGTAAGATGGTTGCGCTCGATGACGGACTCCGGCAGGTCGTCACGTATTGATCTGCGATCGAGCTTCGCGAGCGTGTCGTGGACGATCTCGCGGAGACGCTTGGTTTGAAATGGCCCCAGCTTCCGATAGATGGGTACACGACGTGCTGTGTGGACCGTTGTAAACTCCGGACTGGCGATATCCTGTTCGAGCCGCGCTTCATCCGAGTACTCTTCTTTGATGAGTGACGGTTCGCCGGACACCCGAGCGGGAAGTATCTCTAACTCTTCAGGCTTGCTGATCTTGAGGTAAAAGACACCCCGCGTGTCGCGCTCCCACCGGCCGTAGGCGACGAATCTTGTACCTCGGGCGAAACGCTTCTCATACCAATCAAGTACCTGCGAAGCATTTCGCCCCGAGATGAACCACTTCACCTGCACGGGCGGGAATCTGCGGTCGGCGTCACCTCCCGTGATTTCAAAGATGAATAGCGGCGGCTTTCGCGGGTCCCAGTCCTTTCCTACACGCTTGCCGCCGGCGTTCCGGACGTTTATCTCTACGGCCGCGTCGAGTCCGTCAACCAGATGCTCGACCGTAGTGAAGTTGGACCTGTCCTCGTAACGTGTAGGGAAGTAGTTCAAGAGGTCAGCGACAGTCACCTGTTCGGGGGCCGCCTTTTGAGCAACGGGTGCGAGAGCAGCCGCTAGCTTGCCTGCGGTGACCGATGTCAGATGCGCGATCTTGTAGCCGTACAGCTCAAGAACGGGAGTATCGAGGGTAAGGGTCATTTACTTCGCGGCAGATACCTAAACGTCATAAAGACGGTCCAGGTGGAAAACGATATCAGACCCCACCCGAGCGGAATAAGCCATGGGGGCCACGCGAGCAGTAGTGAAACGCCCGTCCACAAGATCATCAGAGGCAGCGATACTCGACTGTAATTCCTCAGTGTCCAGCGTCCGAACCGTGACTCAGACATCTAGTACGAAGGGGTTAAAGTCCGTGTCGCGGTCGAAATAGTCCTCGTGCTCAACACGCTTGAGGAAACCTACGACCTTGTACGTCAGGGGCGTCGCAATGACCTCCCACATCACCTTGATGAAGTAGTTGCCGATCATCACTGATACCACCTGCTCATTCGACCACGTGCCGAGGAATGCCACTGGATAGAAGATCAGGCTATCGACAGCCTCGCCAACCGCGGTAGACCCGATGGTTCGGGTCCAGAGCCATTTGCCGTCGGTCTTGACCTTCATCTTGGCGAGCACGAAGGAGTTGGCAAATTCTCCCAGCCAAAAGGCCGAAAGTGAGGCGAGAGCTATCCGCCACGTCTGGCCGAAGATGGTGTTTACGGCGGCCACCTGTTCAGGTCCCATCGTCCTGGCCGGCGGGAGGCTGGTAACAATGAACGACATCACCGATGCGAAGACCATCGCACCGAATCCTGCCCAGATCACGCGTCTGGACCGCTTATATCCATAGACCTCGGTGAGGATGTCTCCGAAGAAATAGCTGATCGGGAAGAACAGCACGCCCGCACCGTAGATATACTCGCCGACATAGGGCAAGTGGACATACGAGACCTTTGGGACACCGATGAGATTTGAGCACAGAAGCACAGCCACAAACGCGGCCATGATCAGGTCAAAGTATTTGTATTGGCGCTTTTCCTGTGGCAATCGAAGCGGATTGTAGCAAAAACAAAGCGGACCCGCTCGTTAGCAGGTCCGCTACTAGAAGTTGATGGTTCGTGTTATGCGATGTTCGTGACGTGCTTGGTCAGCCGCGACTTGTATCGAGCGGCAGTATTCTTGTGCAGGATGCCCTTGTTGACCGCCTTGTCGATGAGCGACACGGTGCCGGTCAAAAGCTCTGTGCTCACGCTCTTATCAGCTGCCGCGACGCTGCCGCGGAGCTTCTTGATCTCCGTACGGAGCGCGCTGCGGTTGCTGCGGTTGATCAGGTTACGCTTGGCATTCTGCCGGACACGCTTTACTGAGGATTTATGATTAGCCATTACTACTAAAGTCTCTCCCGAAACAAACTACTGAGGATAGTGATTTACAGCCGGTAAGTCAAGTTACCGGGGCTCTTGCAGGGTGACCTTGTGGACAGCGTCTACGAGGAGAACGAATATGGGCGGGAATAGGATCACATCTACCGTGGGCCCGTCGGCAAAAAGGTAACCGTACTGCGATGTGAGGTGAAAGCCGAAACCGATGGCATACCCGATCCCCAGGCACCCGAATGTACCGGCGACCATAATGATCAGCAGTGAATAACGAGACCAGTACCGCTGCGGGAGCTCGTTGTCGTCAAGAACGGATTCGTGGATCTCATCGTCGTCGTAAGAGAATCGTTCAAGTGCCTCACGCATCCTCCCGATCAGGTGCAGGACGCCTACCGCAAACAGGGCAACGATCGCGATCCGGATCAGCACCCAGGTGAGTTCGCCAAACGGCTGGCTAAGGAAGATATTTGGCCGTACGATCCCCACGAAAAGCAGGGCCACGAACAGAGCCACAAGGGGAAAGATGAATCTCTGCAGAGCGACAGACTCCATCCTCTCCTCGAGGATCATCTTGTCGATGATCTCATTGAAACGCTTTTCGTAGACCATCTGCCGCCAGCGTTTTGAATACTTGTTGTCTGAGGTGAAGACCTGACCGTTACCGTTCGCGCTCTGAGTGACCTCAGCGAGACGGCGGTCGTATTTGACGCGCTCGCGGGGATTGCCGAGCGTCTCGTACGCCTCAGCTATGGCAGCAAACTTAAGTGCGGTCTCCTCTGAGCCGTTGTTTTTGTCGGGGTGAAGTTTACGCGCAAGTCGCCGATACGCCGATTTGATCTCGGTGCCGCTCGCCTCTTGCGAGACATTTAGAATGTCGTAGTAATTCACCACCGCTGGGCCAAAATGGTGAAGCGATCATCCGGCATCACCCGCACATGGAAAGCGGATGATAAACCGGATTATACCACGGGCTTTTTCTAACGCATCAGTCCAGGTCGTCGATCTGCAGGCTGATGGGGTAGGCTCCGGCCGTCTTGACGGCATCTACAACCCTGGCGACAGATCCATAGTCGAGGCCACGAGGAGCCTTGATAAAGACGGTCCTCTCAGCCCTGTCCGGATACGAACGTCCCGCAGCATCCGCAAAGCTGTCTGAAACGTCACCATTCGCCACTCGCTCGGCAAATACAACTCTCAGCCTGTCGACAAGTTTTGTGGTGTCGTCGGTCGTTCCGAGACCGGCTTCGGCATTGAGTCTCAACGTGTGGTCGGGTGCAACCGCGACGGCGAGTGTCTTTATATTGACCTCACCGAAATTGTTTCGCTGTTCGGCGGGGATGCGTGCCTGAAAGCTCCTGGGTTTGAGCGGTGAGACGCACATAAAGATGATGAGCAGGACAAGCAGAACATCAATGAGCGGGGTGACGTTGATCTCTGGGCGGGACATATTGGAACCTCCTTTCTGATGGTTAGACACCGGGGGATCGCAGAAGTTCCACGAGCTCAGAACCGTGCACCGAGGGCGGTGAGGAGGGCTCTTGCCTTGAGGAGCGACTCCTCGTACTCCTCGGCGGGATCGCTGTCGATGGTAATGCCGCCCCCGACATTGAACGTTGCGGTCCCTTGTCGGAAAACTATCGTCCGGATCGCGACGCTTAGATCAACGACCGGGTCGAGATCGCCAAGCCCGCTCGGAATGGAGTAACCGATGGCTCCCATCGAGAGTCCGCGTGGGCCGGGCTCCAGCTCCTCGATGATCTTCATTGTGTTGATCTTTGGAGCACCCGTGATGGAGCCGCAGGGAAAGAGTGCCCGGATCATGTCCGAAAAGGTGACGCCGCTTCTGAGATCCCCGGTTATGGTGGAGACGAGGTGAAAAAGCGTCGGGTGTTCCTCAAGTTCGCAGAGCTTATCTACACGAACGCTCCCGTATTCACAGATCCGGCCGAGGTCGTTGCGGAGCAGATCGACGATCATCGTGTTCTCGGCGCGGTCTTTCGAGCTGGCGAGGAGGTCATGCCTCAGCCTGGCGTCGTCTTCAGGAGTCGATCCCCTGGGCCGTGTTCCTTTTATTGGTGAGGTCGTGATCAGTCGTTCTAGTGGATCTGCCTTGAAGAATCGCTCCGGGGATGCCGATACGACTGTCGAATCACCCCGGGTGATGTACGCAGCGAAGGGAGCCGGATGGTCGCGGCGTAAACGCCAGAAGACATCAGAGGGTCTGGCGGCGTTCTCCAAAGTTATCTCTTGGGTGAAGTTCGTCTGGTAGGTGTCGCCGGCCCGGATCCGCTCCTGGACCGCCGCGACGGAGGCCATGTACGCCTCGCGGTCGTTATCGGATCTCGCGGTCGATGAGGAGTTGCCGCGGGTTTCCTGGAAGTGCGAAGCGGCAGTTCGAATCCGAGCCTCTGTACCCTTGGGATCAGCTTTCCCGACGAGCTTCGTCTGACCGGAGTCGTAGTCGTGGATGATCAAGTGATCAAAGCAAGCAAAAAAGGCCCGAGGCTCGTCCGTCGGTCGATGAGAAACGCCGCTCAAGGATGCTCCGAGCTCGTACGAGAGCGTGAAAATGCACGGATCGTTGCCTTCTAAACGCTGGCTGAGGGCGTGGAGAGCAACGGCTGGATCGACGTTGATGGTGTCGGCGGCTGTTGGCCTGATGCCCGCTATTATGAGGTGAGAGCCAAGGTGGCCGACTCCGCAGCTGTCGAGCAGCGACACGTGCTCCGTCTCGGAAAGCTTCAGCAGACCGCTAACCAGCTCGTCCGCTGTGATATCGAGTCTCTGCACCGTGGCGGATTTTAGCACCACAGCAGAATTGTGGCACGTGCCACAATTGCAACATTGTTGCACAGAGTATCAAATGTCGCGAATTCGCACGTATTCGCGTAAGATTGTCGAAATCCAATGGCTGAAACGAGCGACAAAAATGCACTGATACGCGGGCTAGGGCTCGTCGCGGCGATCTCGGTGATCATCGGCAATATCATCGGCACCGGCGTATTCCTCAAGGCGCGTGTGATGACGTGCAACGTCGGTTCGCCGGGATGGGTGATCGCTGCGTGGGTAGCTGCCGGGTTTCTGTCGCTGGCCGGAGCCCTCACGTATGCCGAGTTAACGGCAATGAAGCCCGTCGCCTCGGCTCAGAACGTCTTTCTGGAGGATGCGTACGGGCGGCCGCTGAGCTTCCTGTTCGGCTGGATGCAGGTTCTGGTGGCAAGGCCCGGGTCTCAGGCCGCGGCCGCGACGGCATTTGCTATCGGGCTGAACGACTTTTTGGATGGCAAGCTGTCAAAGCCCTTGGGCGGCTTCGACGCATTTGGCGCCCATTTTGAATTCACAACGCTGCAGATCTTTGCAGTGATGGTGATCGTCATCTTTACGACGCTAAACTGTGCGTCCGTGTCGATAACGGGTCGTATCGCGTCGGCACTCACGTTTGTGAAGATCGCCCTGATCGTGTTTGTCGCGGGTGGGGCGTTCATTCTGGTGAGCGGTAACTTCGGCCACTTCTCGATGCTGAATAGCGGCGGCACGTGCGAGGGCGTCTCCGACGCCGTGAAGTTTGGCTCGCCTACCTACAGCTTCCTGGGCGGCTTTGCGGCTGCGATGCTCGGAGCACTGTGGGGCTATGACGGCTGGGACAATCTGACCTTCGTCGCGGGCGAGGTGAAGGAGCCGGGGAAGAACATTCCGCGGGCGATCATCGGGAGTATGTTCCTGATCATCGTGCTGTATGTCATCGCCCAGGTCGCCTACTTCTATGTGCTTGATCCGCAGACGGTTGCGTCTGTTTCGAAGAATTCGTCGGTAGCTAAGACCGTCGTCAGCATGTTCTTTGGCGGGAATGCTGCCTCGATGGCAACCGGGGCTGCGGTCGCTTTCTTTACTGTCGGTCTGATGCTCTCGTCGATGGGCACACTGCATACGTCCATAATGTCCGCCGCGCGTATCCCGTACCGCATGGCAAAGGACGGGATGCTGTTTGAGACGTTCGGTAAGGTGTCGATAAACCACGTACCCGTTTCATCGGTGCTGCTGACGGGCTTCCTCGCCGCGGTGCTCGCTCTGATCGGATCCTTTGACACGCTGACGGACTATGTGGTGTTTGCCATGTGGATCTTTTACGCGCTGATCACCGGGACGATCTTTGTTTACCGGCGAAAATTCCCGCATTTAGAGCGGCCGTATCGTGCCTGGGGTTACCCGGTAGTTCCGGTCGTCTTCCTGTGCGTTGCAGGATGGCTGATCTACCGCACGATCATGGACTCGCCGACACAGTCCGTCACGGGCATCGTCATCATTCTTGTGGGAATTCCGTTCTATTACTACTTCACTAAGAGAAGCACTCCCGCTCCGGAACAAGATGCAGGATAGACGCAGCGGGCAGGACCGCCGATCAACAACTCGATACCCCGTCGATGCCGCCATCGAATGGGAAGCCGGCACCTCGGCCCGACAGCCTGGAACCCTCAGCGACGTCAGCTTTGACGGCTGCTTTGTGTTGTCATCTGGCGATGTCGAGGACGCAGATACTGTGAAGATATTTATTCCGCTAGGCGGAGGGATGAAGGCACAGTTCAACGGCAAGATCGCCAATCACGTCTTCGAAATAGGCTTCGGCGTGAGGTTCGACCCACTGTCAAACGCGCAAAAAGAGATATTGACGAAGTTGGTGAAGCATCAGGCATGAACCTGACGCTATTGTCTCTGATGGGGCCGCGCCAGGGACGCTCTGCCGGATCGATCACGCGTTCGCCGCTCTCAAGGCTAGTGCCTCAGCAGCAACCTCGCGGTCATCGAAGTGGTACTTGTTTCCCCCGACGATCTGATAGGTCTCGTGGCCTTTGCCTGCGATGATCACGACGTCGTTCGGCTGCGCGAGGCGGATCGCACGGGTGATGGCGTCCCGACGATCGGGGACTGATTCGTAGGGAGTTTCTCCTTCTCTTAAGCCGACCTCGATCTCGCGAATGATCGTGAGCGGGTCCTCGTTTCGCGGATTGTCCGAGGTGACGATGACTAGATCGCTGTTTTGCGCGGCGACTCGGCCCATCGGGGCACGTTTCGACCGGTCGCGATCGCCTCCGCAGCCGAATACCGTGATGATCCGGCCCTGTGTCAGATCGCGAGCTGTCTTGAGCGTGTTGAGCAGGGCGTCGTCCGTGTGAGCGTAATCGACAACGACAGCGAAATCACCGTCGTGCGGTACCCGCTCAAACCGTCCCGGAGCTCCGACGCATTTCGATAATCCTGCCTCGACGGCGTCGAGCGAATATCCCAGTTCCAAAGCCACAGCGGTTGCCTGGAGCATGTTGTAAACATGCGGACGACCGACGAGCGGGGAAGTGATCTTCCGCTCGCCTACGGTCGTCTTGAGCGTGAATGAGGTTCCGCGGATGAGAGAGACGTCGATACCGTCCGCTGTGATGTCGGCCGCAGAGTCGATGGCAGTCGTCACGACACGCTGACCAGCTGCGCGGAGCTCGTCGATGAGTTTACGGCACCAGCCGTCATCGGCGTTTATAACGGACGACCCCGGCCTTGCGCCCAAGCGGCCGTCGAAAAGGCGCTTTTTTGAGTCGTAATACGCCTCCATCGTCCCGTGATAATCCAGGTGATCCTGCGTTAGATTGCTGAAGACCGCTACCTTAAACCGCAGCCCGTCGCAACGATGCAGGTCCAGGGCCTGAGACGAGGCCTCCATCACGGCCATCTTGCTGCCCAGATCGACCGCCCGGCGGAGGAAACGGTTGGTGTCGGACGCCTCGGGCGTTGTGCGGATCGCCTCTTCGCTGGTGTCGCCGATGCGGTATTCGACAGTGGTGAGCATCGCCGGATGCTGGCCCGCGGCCTCTGCCAGGGCGAAACAAAGATAAGTCGTCGTGGTCTTCCCGTTCGTGCCGGTGACGCCCACGAGGTCGAGTTGATGCGACGGGTCCCCATTAACGCGCGAGGCGGCGAGGGCGAGAGAATGGCGAACTTCCTTGACCTTTAGCCATACACCGTCGAAGCCCGCCGGCGGATCGTACTCGGAGATAACCCCGGCAGCCCCGCGCCGCATCACATCCGGGATGAACCTGTGGCCGTCTGCCGTTTCGCCCCTGATCGCGGCGAAGAGAGACCCTTCGCGGGCGTGGCGGGAGTCGTGAGTCACGTCCGTGACGGACACGCCGCCGTCGTTGAATAGCTGGGCGTTCAGTTCGGTTGCAAGCTGGGCTGCGGAGAGGGGCATTCTGGACAAGAGAATAACCTTGGCGGCTGAAATTTGCACGAACACGGGGCATCCATCGAGCGTATAGTTAGCCATACGGGAGGAAACCGCGTCATGAATATCCTAAAACTTATCCTCGCTGCCCTCGGCCTTGTCTTCGGCGGAATTTTGTTGCTCTGGGTGCTCGGGTGGGTATGGTCGATCCTGTGGTACGTGCTTGTCTTCGGAGCGATCGGCGCGGTCGCCTACGGCGGCTACAGCTTATTCAAGAAGCTCGAGCGAAAGGCTCTCGGCTCGGATCCGTACTCGGGGCTCGGCAGCGGTGACGTACAAATGTCCTGGGATGAGTACGACAAGAAGTATCTGCACAAATAAGCGGGCAGTAGGCAGTGGACGGCGGGCAGAGGATCACCGCATTGTATGCCGGTCATCCGGGGTTGACCGGTTTGATGCGACGAATTGTGAGGTGCTATCCTGACGCCTAGTGCCGAGGTGGCGAAATTGGCAGACGCACTAGACTTAGGATCTAGCGCCGCGAGGCGTGCAGGTTCGATTCCTGTCCTCGGCACCAACCTCTATTCAACTCCCTTATGTTGATCGAATTCGAGCTTGAGGGTCGGAGATTGTGGTACAGCAGAGATGCCTTCCTAGGCCAAAGTGAGATCCGCACACCCGATGGGCTCATTGAGATCGATAGCTTGTCGGAGCTTGGCACGCACTTCACCTTCAAAACCACTACGGTAAAGACGGTTGATGTCTACGGACGCAAGGTCACGGTCGAGAAGGTGCGTCCGCAGTGGTTTGGCGGGCTTCGTCCTGCGAAATACCGCATCCTTGTCGATGGGGAACTAATAGCCGAGCAAAGCGGCTACTAGGTGCATACTCCTCTAACTGACAACGGCTAACCGAGTTGTTATCCTTTCATCAAGGTAATGAAAAGTGAGTTAAAAGAGACCTCGCCTACACAGCGAGAGATACATCTGACCATTGACGCCGATACGGTAAAGGAATCGTACGGCAGGATCAGTAAGCGTTACGCGAGCAGGGCTCGCGTTGATGGTTTTCGTCCGGGATATGCGCCGCTCGATGTGGTGCGGATCAAGTTTAAGGAAGAGATCAAGGGCGACGTCCTGCAGGACGTCATTCCGGCAAAGGTTGAGGAAGCCATACGGGAACACGATGTTCACCCTATAACCGAGCCGCACCTGCACCTTGAGAACCAGGAAGCCGTGAAGGTGAACGGCTCAGAGCCGTTGTCGCTGCACGTTCATTTTGAGGTAATGCCGCAGCTTCCGGAGCCAAACTATAAGGGCATCGAGCTGGTCAAACGCGTCAAGCATGTCGAGGACGGTGAGGTCGAGGACCTCATCAGCGAGCGTCTGCAGCGGGAAGCGGCTTTTGTTCCCGTCGAGGGACGTGCATCTGAGATCGGCGACACCGTGATCGCGGACCTCGAGGGGCGTTTTGATGACGCTCCTGAAGCTGAGCCGATCGTGGCGAACCATCTGGAGATCAAGCTCGGCGACGACGTGATCGAAGCTTCATTCTCGGAAAACCTTGTTGGTGTCAAAGAGGATGAGGAGAAGGAATTTATCGTCTCCTACGCGGAGGACTTCTCGTCCGAGGCTCTCAAGGGTAAGACCGTTCACTACAAGGCAAAGATCAAGTCAGTCGGCCGGCAGGAAGTGCCGGAGCTCAACGATGACTGGGCAAAGTCCCTCGACGAGGGGTATGAATCCCTTGCAGACCTGAGAACGCGTCTACGGGCGGATCTCGAGAAGGTGGCGGAGGCTGACGCGGACGCACGGGTCAGGAATAATGCGATCGCAAAGGTGATCGAGCAGAATCCTTTCGAGGTCCCTAACGCACTTATCGAGAACCAGACCCGCCGACTGCTCAACGATTTTGCACAGGATCTGCAGCAGCGGGGAATGGATCTGAACCAGATCGACGAGGGTTTTGTTCAGATGGCGTACAACAACATGCGCCAGCAGGGTGAGCGTGACGTCAAAGCCGCGATACTCCTCGACGAGATCGCTAAACGCGAGAGCGTCACGGTCGCCGAAGATGACATCAACGAGGAACTGCAGCGAATGGCTGATTATTACCGCGCGACGGTTGACGACATTCGAAAATCGCTGGAGTCACAGGGTGGCGGCCTCGATGCGATCAGCAACAATCTAAAGACCCGGAAGACGATCGAGGCGGTGGTCGCGACCGCCAAGGTAACCGACGGCCCGTGGGTAGACGAGAAGGCAGCCGCGGAAGCATCGGCTGCATCCGACGAGCCCGCCCAGGAAGAAGAGAAGCCAAAGAAGAAAGGCGGTCGGAAGAAGAAGGCTGAAGAAGAGGCCGGCTAGACGCGGGACTCATAACAGAGGTTGATTTTTGGGTGAGAAGCGGTAGAATTTTCCCGATGTGGCGATCGTCACATTTTCAACTATCTACACTTCGCTGTCTCATCTAAGTTCTCAAGAGAAAATAGCTATATGGCATTAGTACCAATGGTCGTAGAGCAGACGTCGCGAGGCGAGAGAGCCTTCGACATCTACTCGCGGCTTCTGAAGGACAGCATCATCTTTATCGGCACGCCGATCGACGACCAGATAGCTAATCTGATCGTCGCCCAGCTTCTATTCCTCGAGGCCGAGGATCCGGAGCGGGATATAAACCTGTACATCAACAGCCCAGGGGGCTCAATTACCGCGGGCATGGCCATCTATGACACGATGCAGTTCATCAAGAATGATGTGACCACTATCTGTGTCGGCCAGTGTGCTTCGATGGGGGCCCTGCTCCTGACCGCAGGCAGTGCAGGCAAGCGTTTCGCCCTGCCGCACTCAAGGATCCTCATCCACCAGCCCTCGGGCGGTGCCCAGGGCCAGGCGACGGACGTTCGCATCATGGCCGAGGAGATCTTGCGTATGCGTAAGATGACCTCAGAACTGATCGCCCACCATTCCGGCCAGACCTTTGACAAGGTGGAGCTGGATGTTGAGCGCGACCGTATCCTAGACCCGTGGCAGGCAAAGGAATATGGCCTCATCGACGAGGTGATCGAACACAGGGAAAAGTGACAAGCGGCAAGTGACGGGGGCTCATAAGCGGTTTAGTCCTCGTCACCTCCCTAACACCTGAGCTGTATGACCCAATTTCGCCGTCCGGAAGAACTTCTCACCTGCTCATTTTGCGGCAAGTCGCAGAATGACGTCCGTAAACTCATCGCCGGACCCGGGGTCTATATATGCAATGAGTGCATAGACATCTGCAACGAGATCATCAATGACGACGAGCAGACGGCGACCACCACGACACGCACCCACCTGCCAAAACCGGCGGAGATCAAGGCGTTTCTGGACGAGTACGTGATCGGCCAGACAGAGTCTAAAAAACGGCTCTCGGTCGCGGTCTATCAACATTACAAGCGTCTTGAGCTCGCAAAACGCCGGGCGGATATCGAGCTGCAGAAGTCCAACATTCTGCTGATCGGCCCAACCGGTACGGGTAAGACGCTGCTCGCGCAGACCCTTGCCCGGCAATTGAGCGTTCCTTTCTGCATCGTTGATGCCACGAGCCTGACCGAGGCGGGATACGTGGGTGAGGATGTAGAGAATATCCTGGTCCGGCTCCTGCAGGCTGCGGGCGGAGACGTTGAGAAAGCCCAGCAAGGCATCATCTACATCGACGAGATCGACAAGATCTGCCGCAAGGACGACAACCCCTCGATCACCCGGGACGTTTCCGGTGAGGGCGTACAGCAGGCTCTTCTGAAGATCCTCGAGGGCACGGTCGCGAACGTTCCCTCAGGCGGCGGACGTAAGCATCCGCAGCAGGACTTTCAGCAGCTTGATACCACGAACATCCTGTTCATCTGCGGCGGAGCCTTCATTGGCCTCGAGAAGGTCGTTGAGCGGCGGTTTAGGAATAAGTCACTTGGATTCCAGGCAGATGTAAAAACCTCAAAGGACCGCAACAAAGAAGCCCTGAAGAAGCTCGAGCCGGAGGATCTGATCCATTACGGCCTGATACCGGAGTTCGTAGGGCGTCTCCCGGTCATCGGTACGCTCGAGGAGCTGGACGAAGGAGCCCTGGTGCAGATACTGACCGAGCCCAAAAACGCCCTCGTAAAGCAGTATCAGCGTAAGTTCGAGTTTGACAACATCAACCTCAAGTTTACAGATGGTGCGGTCCAAGCGATCGCCCAGGAGGCCCATAAGCGTAAGGTCGGTGCCCGCGGACTGATGATGATCCTCGAGGAGATCCTTCTCGAGTCGATGTACATCCTCCCATCCGAAAAGAAGGTCAAAGAGATCGTTCTGACGCGTGAGATGATCGAGAAAAAGGTCCCTGTTTTCGAGGTGGTCTCGCCCGAGGAACGCGCTGAGGAAGCGGCCTAGCTGATCCCAAATACAGAATGTAAAAAGAGGCGGCCCTCAGGGCCGCCTCTTTTCCTTTTCCTCCGCAGAGGATCATTTCATCAGGCTCTTACGGTAAGCGGCGAAGCCTATGCCGGCCAGACCTGTAGCGAAAAGAACGATCGTCATTGGCTCCGGCACGGGAGTTGGCGGCGGCGGCGTGCCTGGGGGGATCGGCGTCGGGGTCGGTGTCGGCGTCATTGTCGGCACGTTGCAGCCATTGGCGAGGATCGCCGCGCCGGATACACCGCCGATCGTAATACCGAGGTTCTTAGAATATGTAACCCCGTGAAACTCGAATACCGGGATGATGTCCCCGCCCAGGCCATTGCCGGTCTGATCGTGGTCGAGATGCCCGCTGACGACGCCCTCGGCGTCGGGCGAGATCATAATGTATGGGTTTGAGGCAGATCCGGTCCGGTGACAGATCGTCACGTGAAATCCGGCCGCCTCTGATTGGGCCTGGGTCCCGCCAGCGATAGCGGCGATCACGGCTGCGGCCGTAAGAATGGTTTTGCGCATGTTGACACTCCTGAGTTGGTCTATCTGACAACGTGCGGCTTGGGGCAAACCGAGCGTCGCGTCTCCCCAAAAGAAGACGCAATGCCCGGCCGTCTCCAATAAAAAAGCGACCTCCTGTAGAGGTCGCTCAAGGAGAAGCAGGTTTTTGCCGTGTTATTTGGCTCCGGGCAAGAGCTCAAGATTGCCCATCTGACGGTTGTACATATCCAGCTGGCCGACCTCGTCGGCGGTGGCGTCGAGCATCTGCTTGGTCATTGCAATGGAGTCCGACAGCTGCTCAAAGTCGGGAAGTGAGAATTTCTCAGGCGTCGATATCGTTACGATCTCGTCATTCAAGTAGCTGAAAAAGTTCTCAATGGACTGGAGCTGCCCTTCAACAAGCTTGACGCTGCGCTCGATCTCATCGAATGATGCGACTCGCCGTTTGAGGATCTCGACATTCGTCTGCTGGATCCGCTTTGTCTTCTCGTCCGTTGCAGCTTCCATCGCACGGTACGCCTGCGAAAGCTGATTGTGGACCGCGGTGCGGTTGATGGACTTGAGGTGCTGCTTGCGGCGGCGATATACATCCAGGAGGTCTACGAAATCCTCCCATCGCTGATCCAATGCCTCGAGATTCGAGGGCATCGTCCTGGCACCGGTAAACTTACGGTAGTTGTCCTGGATCTTGTCCTTCAGCCAGCGGAGGTACTCAACGGCCTCGCGCTCTCTAGGTGTGAAGGCTTTTATCAGGTTCTCGCGATTCGCTATATGAGCCTTGAGCAGGCGCTCCTTCTCGCGGTTCTGGATATAGCGGCGGTATGAGGGAAGATTGGGCACGACTATCAGGTAGATCGCCTCACAGATGAGGCCGAGGAGCAAAGGAATTACGCTTCCGGTGAACGCCGCGGCCGCGAGCCAACCCGCCAAGCCCCAAAAGTTGAAGGGCTCCTTGAGCGCCGCACTGGCGTAACTTGTATTGAACCTGTCGACGTCCTGCCGGACCTTTGCCAGATCAGCCATATCTAACTGTAGATGCATTGCAGCACTGCTCGTTTTGCTTGCTTATCCGTTCGATTGACTGGTTTCCTTGGCCTGAGTTATATCGACCACGCTCGAGTTGGACTCGATCTGCTTTGTTTGGCCGCCCGCACCGAGCAGGCCCATCTGCTGTTTGTACTCGAGGAGCTTGTCCTGCAGTTGAATGTCCATCGCCTCTCGCTCGATATCCTGCATTTGCGAGTCGACCGAGGATGAGCCGAGCTGCAATTTGGCCTCGGCGGCAGCGACACGGCGATCGATCTTCTCACGCATCTCGTTAAAGGTCGACGCATCGTCGCCGATGTTGAAGGCCTCCATCGTCTGGGCGAGCTGCTCCTGGAGCTTGGCCTGCTTGGCGGCGGAGATAAGCTGCATCGCCTCGGCGGTGCGCTTCTTCATATTGAGGACGTAATTGTCTCGCGCCTTGAGGGCCTGCTTTGAGGCGAGCTGAGCGTGCTCAGCCTGGATGCCGGTGCGTTCGAGATCGGTCTGCGCCTGCTGCAGCTGCCCGATGTACGCCGTAGCGATATCGTCACGGCCCATCTTCACAGCAGCCTTTATCTTGGAGTCGAGATCCACGACCTGTGTAGACAGATTTTCCTTCTGCTTGAGAAGGAGCCGCTCCGTCGCCATCACCTGTGCCACGGAGTTGTTAAGCTCCGGCACGCGGTCGCGCATGTCGCGGATCGTCTGCTGCAGCACCAATTCGGGGTTCTCGATCTTATCGAGGGCTGCCCCGGTGCTAGCGAAAAATACTCTTTTGAACCTGGCCCAAAGTCCCATGTTTCTACGCCTTCCTCAAGTGGCGATGATCCCGCCAAATCCCCTTACGACAAGCAAAAACGCAAAGTTGCAAATTCCGATTCAGTATAGCAGTAACCGCAAGCCGGATATAGATATAAGAAATGGACCTTTCTGAGCAAGCCGGCCCGCCGGCGAGGGCCGCGGCGCTCGCAAGATTGGAGCTCCCGGGCCGTTCAGACAGCAGGGAAGTTGCGGCATTGGATCTCGGACCGACATCTCGCCGCCTCAAAATACATGGGCTAAGATGGTGGGGGCACACGCCCCGCCATCGACACACAATATGAAAAAGCTGACTGCCTGGGCTCTGCTGATCTCTACATGGTTCTCGCTTGTCGCACCGGTTGCGAGGGTGGAGGGACAGGTGACGGGACGAACGATGGAGGACAGATTGAAGGACGTGCCAAACGGACTGACGTTTCGACTAAGTGAGGGATCAGAGGGTGCAGAAAAGCGTACGAAGCAGGGTCTCGCTCCCACGGATCCGCTAAGCGAGACGGACGCGAACGGCATCCTCAAGCGCCTCCCGGCCATCAAGAGCGACCCGGACGACCAGACCGACTTCGCTAAGCGGATCGGCACGCTGCCGGCTCCGAAAGCCGGAAATAAGCTGCCCGTGAAATTCCCGTCCGACGAGATGCGAGCCGCTCCCGGCGTCGACCTCTCAGGCAAGGCCCTCGATGTGCTGCGGTATTCGCCCGAGGGCGAGGTGACGCTTGCTCCCGATCTGAGTATTACTTTTTCGCAGCCCATGGTTGCCGTTACCTCTCAGCAGCAGGCGGCGGAGTACGCGCCTGTGGAGTTGTCACCACAGGTGCAGGGCCGCTGGCGTTGGCTCGGGGCGAAGACGCTAATGTTCGACACGGACAAACGTTTCCCGATGGCTACGAAATTCACTGTCCGCGTTCCTGCCGGAACTAAATCGACTACGGGCCAGGTGCTGGCCAAGGACGTGACATGGACCTTTACCACGCCGCCGCCAAAAGTCGAGCAATTTTATCCGGGCAACGGCGCGACCGCGCGTCGCGATGCGTTGATGTATTTGCAGTTCGATCAGACGATAGCTGCCGAGGCCGTAATGCGGACCATTGCTGTAACCGCGGGCGGCCGTCGCCTACCGCTCCGTCTCGCGACTGAGGCTGAGATCCAGGCCGACGGGACGATCGGTTATTACGCTAAGCAGGCACAACCCGGAAGATGGCTCGCTTTCCGGGCCGTCAACAGCGAGGGCGGATCAGATAACGCATTGCCCGCGGCATCGACCATCACGGTCAATGTCCAAAAAGGAACGCCCTCCGCCGAGGGACCGCTCACCACCACAGCTGACCAGACGTTCACCTTTCAGACATACGGGCCGTTCAAGTTCAGAAAAGGGATCTGCAATTTCGAGGGGGCAAAAACGTGTTCTCCCTTCGACCAGTGGATGCTCGAGTTCACGAATCAGATCGACAGTTCAAAGTTCGACAAGTCGATGATCAAGATCGAGCCTGCTGTCGAGGGGCTCAGTATCTCGCCCGGCGGGCAGTACATCTCGATATCGGGGTACAAGAAGGGAAATACCACCTACACGGTCACTGTCGACCCGTCACTGGTAGACATCTTTGGTCAGAAGCTCGGATCTGCCGCGACGGCGACGTTTCGTGTCGGCCGTGCGGAGGCGAGTCTATCCGCACAAGGCGGGGCAATGACGGTGCTCGACCCTACGGCTAAGCAGACATTTTCGATATACACGACGAACCACAACTCCGCAAAGGTACGGCTCTACGCTGTGAGGCCTGAGGATTGGCGAGCCTTTCAGGATTACCTGCGGCAGATCAACTACGACGACGGCAAGCGGCCGGAGGTCCCCGGGAGACTCGTCTCGGACGAGATCGTCAACATCGAGAACAAGCCCGACGAGATGGTCGAGACGAGGATAGACGTCTCAAAAGCACTAAACGGCGGGTACGGAAACGTGATCGTCGATATTGAGCCCACGGTAAAAGTGGACAAGTACGACAGAACGCGGGTTTTCCAGTGGCTGCAGTCAACTCAGATCGGGCTTGACGCTTTCGTCGATTCAAGCGAGCTGGTCGGGTTTGCCACGGAACTGCGAACCGGCAAGCCGCTCGCGGATGTGGACGTCTCGATCTATCCAAATGGTACAGGTGTCAGCGCTCACGAGGCGTTACTGGCCGCCGATGAACCGGGGCTGATCGAGTCCTTGTGGAACTGGGTGACCGGTGTTCACTCAGGTGGTCCGAGTGACGTGACGGCTACCGATGAGTCCGGCAACGCCGTTAACGCTGAGCCCATCAACGAGGCTCAGTCGAATCGAACCGGAGACAACGGAATACTCCGGCTGCAGCTGCCGGAATCCTGGCCAAAGGACGGCGGTCCCAACATGCTGATCGCACGCCGCGGTAAGGACATTGCGTTTCTGCCCGAGAACGCCGAGTACTGGTACAACGATCAGGGGAGCTGGTACAAAAAGCCCCAGCTCGATCAGCTGCGATGGTTTACCTTTGACGACCGAAAGCTTTACAAGCCAAAGGAAGAGGTCTCTGTTAAGGGCTACGTCCGGAATATCCAGGGCGGCAAACTGGGCGACGTCGCTCCGCTGCCCACCGCCCAGGCCTACTACTGGTCGGCCAAGGACCCCCGAAACAACGAGATCGCTAAAGGCAAGGTCACAACCAATGCTTTTGGGGCATTCGACCTGGAATTCAAGCTCCCAGACAACGCCAACCTTGGGTACGCACGCGTCGATTTCGCGAGCGAGCCGGATGTCAGCCCCGTCTACTCGCACCAGTTCCAGATACAAGAATTTCGCCGTCCCGAATTCGAGGTCTCGGCAAAGGTCGAGAGCGAAGGTCCCTTCTTTGTCGGGCAGTCGGCGAACGCGAGCGTGCAGGCAAGTTACTACGCCGGCGGCGGTCTCGCCAATGCCGAGACAAACTGGACCGTGACGGCGACGCCTACGAATTACACGCCACCAAACCGCGGTGACTACGTATTCGGGCAATGGACACCCTGGTGGGGGTGGTTCGACTATGGCTACGGTCGCGGCGGTGATCGCGGATATGGCGGCTCGACCGAGTACTTTAAGGGCGTCACGGACGCGAGCGGCAAGCATCTGCTCAAGATGGATTTCGTCTCGGCGAATCCGCCACGCCCGTACGCAATATCAGCTGCGGCCTCTGTTCAGGACGTGAACCGGCAGACGTGGTCCAGCACGACCTCGCTGCTGGTTCATCCCTCATCTCTCTATGTCGGTATTAAGAC
>Ga0070658_10000546_pt1 | contig 32588 bp, 29 predicted proteins | sample KBSC13metaG_FD_64664 | JGI IMG/M metagenome (GOLD analysis project Ga0070658, IMG submission 64664) | Corn rhizosphere microbial communities from Kellogg Biological Station, Michigan, USA - KBS C1-3 metaG | ecosystem: Host-associated > Plants > Roots > Rhizosphere > Soil ... | reverse complement strand
TGCTCCGACCATCGCGGCGCCGGATGACTCACCGTCAGTGGCTTGCTGGCCGTGGCGACCACATCGCCGCCGGCCGCCATCAGCACGACCTTCACCGAGGACGTGCCCAGGTCAATGCCCAGGTACAACGCCCGCTTCATCGGTACACGTAGCGATTGACGAGGTTCTCCAGCCATTCCTGCTGGCCCGAGACGTGCTCGGGGCGGAAGTCGGCGCGGCTGGCTTCGTCGGCCAGGGATTCGAGGGTAAATTCCCCGCCCAGGATGCGGCGTCCCAACGGGCCATCCCAGCCGGCGTAGCGGCCGGCCTTGAAGGCCGCCAGCGCGTCGTCCTGCACCATCGCCGCGGCTCGCTCCAGCGCCATGGCCAGCGCGTCCATCGCGCCGATATGGCCGTGGAACAGATCTTCCGGCGTACTGCTCTGGCGGCGCACCTTGGTGTCGAAGTTGAAGCCGCCGCTGGTGAAGCCGCCGGCGCGCAGGATTTCATACATCACCAGGGTCAGCTCCTCCACCGAGTTGGGGAACTGGTCGGTGTCCCAGCCGTTCTGTGGATCGCCGCGGTTGGCGTCGATGCTACCGAAGATTCCCAACGAAATCGCCGTGGCCACCTCGTGGTGGAAGGAGTGTCCGGCGAGGGTCGCATGGTTGGCTTCAAGGTTCACCCGGACTTCCTTTTCCAGGCCAAAGTCCTTGAGGAAACCGTACACCGTGGCGGTGTCGTAGTCGTACTGGTGCTTGGTCGGTTCCTGCGGCTTCGGCTCGATCAGCAACGCCCCGCTGAAACCCGTGCGGTGCTTGTGTTCCACCACCATCTGGAAGAATCGGCCCAACTGCGCGCGTTCACGCTTGAGGTCGGTATTGAGCAGGGTGTCGTAGCCCTCGCGGCCCCCCCACAGCACGTAGTTGGCGCCGCCAAGCTTGCGCGTGGCGTCCATCGCCATGCGCACCTGGCTTGCGGCATAGGCGAACACCTCCGGCTGCGGGCTGCTGGCGGCGCCAGCGGCATAGCGGGGATGGCTGAAAAGATTGGCCGTGCCCCACAACAGCCTGACGCCGGTTTCTTCCTGCTTCTGGCCCAGCACGTCCACCATGGCGCCGACATGCGCGTGGTAGTCGGCCAGGTTTGCCCCTTCCGGCGCGATGTCGGTGTCATGGAAGGTATAGAAGGGCACGCCCAGCCGGGAGAAGAAATCGAAGGCAGCATCGGCCTTCAGCCGTGCCTGGGCCATGGCATCACCCGGCGGCTGCCAGGGGCGGGCGAAGGTGCCAGCGCCGAACATGTCGGTGCCGGGCCAGACGAAGCTGTGCCAATAGCAGGCCGCCATGCGCAGGTGTTCGGCCATGGTCTTGCCAAGCAATTTCCGACCTGCCTCGTAATGGCGGAAAGCCAGGGGCGTGCTGGCCCCGGGGCCTTCGTAACGAACGGGCGCGATCGTCTGGAAATAGGTCATCGGACATCCTCTCAAGCGATGGCCGAGGATGCTGCCGACCAGCGAGGATGGCGCGCAATTGCGAAATCCACCAACCAGTTAAACATTTTTGCTGTCGCGCCGCGTCATGTGTTTCCGCGGGGGTTTTGTTAGCTTGCAGCAGCCATCGGGGAAACGCGTCATGAATCCGCACCGGATCGCGCTGCTGTTCAACGCCAACAAGGTCTACGACCGCCAGGTGATCGCCGGCATTGGCGAATACCTCAAATCCACGCGCGTGCAGTGGGACCTCTTCATGGAAGAGGACTTCCGCTGCCGCACGCTGGGCATCCATCGCTGGGCGGGCGACGGCATCATCGCCGACTTCGACGACCCGGTCGTGGCCGAAACCCTGGCAAGCCTGTCGGTGCCCGTCGTGGCTGTCGGCGGTTCCTATGTCGATGACAGCCAGTACCCGGCGAACGTTCCCTATGTGGCCACGGACAATGCCCGCCTGGTGCGCGTGGCCTACGATCATTTGATCGAACAGGGACTGCAGCGCTTCGCCTTCTACGGACTTCCTCCCGTGCCCGGCAACCGCTGGGCGCAGGAGCGTGAAGCCGCCTTCGCCAGCATGGTGTCATCAGACGGCCTGTCGGGCACCGTGTACCGCGGTTCGCCTACCAGTGCCGGCGGCTGGGGCCGCGCCCAGGAAGACCTGGTCGAATGGGTAACTTCGCTGCCGCGGCCTGTCGGCATCATCGCCGTCACCGATGCGCGCGCCCGCCAGCTGCTGCAGGCCTGCGTGGTGGCCGACGTCGCCGTGCCGGGTGAAGTGGCGGTGGTGGGCATCGACAACGATCCGATGGCCCAGTTGCTCAGCCGCATTTCGCTCACCTCGGTGATCCAGGGTGCGGAGGAAATGGGCCGCACGGCAGCGCAGGTATTGCACCAGATGCTCCACGGCGGCGACTGCAGCACCACGCGCGTGCTGGTGCCGCCAGTGGGCATCAACGTGCAGGCGTCCAGCCAGCACCAGCCGATGAAGAGCGCCCACGTGATGCGCGCGCGCCACTACATCCGCCAGTACGCCTGCCTCGGCATCAAGACCGAACAGGTCGCCGACTATGTTGGCATATCACGGACATTGCTCGAAGAACACTTCAAGCGCGAGTTGAAGCAGACTGTCCATCAGACCATCCTGGACCATAAGCTGGCCATGGCCCGCGGCATGCTCTCGGACGCATCCATCCCGCTCGCCGACGTCGCCGTGCGCTGCGGGTTTACCTCGTTGCAGTACATGTATGCCGTCTTCCGCCGCGAATACGATTGCACTCCTCGGCAGTTCGTCGAGCTTGCGCGGGGCGGGTAGGGCTGAAGCGCGCTCCAAGCCATGGGGTCTACGCCTGTGATCGAATCGCTGCCTGAAGCGTGGGGACGGACGAATTTTCGGGGACGTCCAGCAAGGCGAGTGCCTGGCTCCTGGCAGATTTCCTCAGCGACCGACGCAGGTCCGGATCGTTGGTGGTGCGGGCCAACACCATGCCGCCCACGCAGAGCGACACCATGGCCTGCGCACGTCGTTCGGCGTCGCGAACACCTTTGAGGGCCGATCGATAGATGTGGCTCATGCCGCGGATCAAGTCGGTGTAGGCCTGTTGGGGCTCAAGGCCGGCGCGGGCGACATCGGCGGGCAGGGCGTAGAGCGGACAGTGCAAGTCGATGTTATCCAGCGCTTCATCGCTGAGATATAGATCCACCAGCATGCGGGCCATGCGCCGTGGATCCTTGATGGCGTTCGCGGCCTCGGCGGTTTTCACCGCGAAGGGGTTGCAGGTGACGAAGCTTGCCACGGCCGCGGCGTAGAGCTCGTCCTTGCTGTCGAAGTGGTTGTAGAAGGCGCCACGCGTCAGACCGGCCCCGGACATGATCTGGTCGAGCGTGACCTGCTCGAAGCCGAAATGGTTGAATAGACGCCGCGCCGATTCCACGATGCGCTCGCGCGTACGCGCCTTGTGCTCACGACTGTAGGGCATGGTTGCAAACCTCCGTGATGCAGGTATACCACCCTTCAAAATATGTTCTTTAACATATTTTCCCGCTGCGTATTCTCGCGCTCCGGGGGTGGTTTGCACCCGTCAACGGAGAATCGCATGAAGATCTACTGGATCAAGGCCCAGGCCCCGCGCAAGGTGCTGGCCCTGGCACGGCACCTTGGCATCGACGCGGAGTTCGAGCACGTTGATCTCCTGGCAGGCGGCATGAAGACGCCTGCGTATACCGCGCTCAATCCCAACCGCAAGGCTCCCACCATGGTAGACGGGGACTTCGTCCTGTGGGAGTCGCCCGCAATCATGATCTACCTTTGCAACAAGGTGGGGTCGGACATGTGGCCGGCGACGAACCTGGCCGAACAGGTGGAAGTGATGCGCTGGATCAGCTGGAACGATACGCACTGGATGCGCTCGGTGGGGAGTTTCTATTTCGAGCACATCGTCAAGACGCGATTCCACCTGGGAGCGCCCGATCGCGAGGCGCTGAAGGACGAAATTCCCGGGTTGCATACGCTTGCGAAGATCCTCGACGAGCATTTGGCCGGCCGCGATTACGTTGCCTGCGATCGCCTCACGATCGCCGACTTCCAACTGGCGGCCATGGCAACGGAATGGCGGGAAGCGGAAATGCCGCTGGGTGAATACCCCAATATCGTGCGTTGGCTTGACGGCTTGTTGGACATTCCGGCCTGGGCGAATCCCTGGCCTGAAACACAACCTGAAACCAGGCAGGTGGCCTAGCCGCCGGCCAGGCGGGTGGCGGCCACGGCGAGCATGCCGCCGGAGATGCCTTCCACCCAGCGCCGCCGCCGGTCGCTGATCGAACCCCGGCTTCCTGTCACCGCCAAGACAAAGGAAAGGATCGCGTAAACAAAGCCGCACAGTCCGATGAAGATGGCCGAGAGCACGACGGCTTGCAGTGCGATCGATCCATCGTGATGCATGAACTGCGGAAGGATGGCGAAGTAGATCAGCATGCCTTTCGGGTTGAGTGCAGCGGTCAGGAACCCTCGCCGGAAGGGCGAGGGTTCGTGTTGCCTGGTGATTTGCGATTGTCCAGGTCTGAAGGCCGAGCGCAGCAATTGCAGGGCGAGGAACGCCAGGTACGCCACGCCTGCCCACCGCAGCATCGCGAATACGATGGGCGATGCGGTGATCATCGCAGCAAGCCCCGCGGCCACCAGTAGGGAATGAACCAGGTAGCCGGTACAAACGCCGGCCGTGGCTCGTAGCCCTGTCGCGGCGGAGCCGGCGATGGCTTGCGAGGCGATGAAAAGCATGTCGGGCCCGGGGGTGCAGATGAGGGGCAGGACGGTCAGGGCGAACAAGATCAGCGTGTGCGTGCTCATGGGAGCAATGTAGGGGTTGCAGCGCGCTATCGGGTATCAAACATTCTACTAATCATGAAAATATTGGCATATCATGCCAAAATTAATGTAGATGGTGAAATGATATGCCGATCAATCTCGACAAGATCGACAAGCGCATCCTCCGCGCCCTGCAGGAGAATGCCCGCCTGCAAAACACTGACCTTGCCCGCGAGGTCGGCCTGTCCCCGTCGCCTTGCCTGCGCCGGGTTCGCCTGCTTGAAGAGGCGGGCGTCATCGATCGGTACGTCACGGTGCTGAATCCGGCGATGGTCGGCGCCGGGCTTACCCTGTTCGCACGAGTCTGGTTGATCGCCCAGGACGCCGAGACCATCGAGCATTTCATCGAGGCGATGAAGCGTCTGCCGCAGGTGATGGAGTGCTACATCATGCTGGGCGAAAGCGACGCGTTGCTCCGGGTGGTGGTGGCGGACCTCGATGCTTATCGGCATTTCCAGTCCACGCATCTCACGCGTGCCAACGGTATCCAGAACGTCAAGACGGATCTGCCCAGCCAGGTGGTGAAGCAGACCTACGCGCTCCCCCTGTAGCTAGAGGTAGGGCGTTACGCGCTTCTCCAACAACGCCACCAGCTCCGGATCCATGTATTCATAGATATCGGGAATATCCAGGCAGATCACCCGGGCACCGCCCAGGGCTTTCCTGAATTCCCGCGAGAGCTTCTCGCGGTGGCGTTTTTCCATGACGAAGACCAAGTCCGCCCAGCGCAGAAGTTCGTCGGAAAGCGGGACGTCCGCGCCCGCGTTCAAGCCAGCAGAGAGCGTTTCCACGCCAGGATATGTGGCGAACACGTGTTCAGCCGTTGGGCTTCGCAACCGATTCTGGCTGCATATGAACAGAAGTCGCCGGGGTTCGGTCATGCGGTTTCTTTACTGTGGTGGCGCCGGTTTACCCGCGCCAGGTGAATCGGACTCGACGGCTCCCACCACGACGGTGCCGACCAGGCCGTTGAAGTCCTGCTGTGCCTGGGTCTGCAACTGCGCCACGACCACGTCCGCCCGCTGGCCGTACGGCCCGAAGCCGTAGAGGATGACGTAGTTGCGCTGCAGCGAAGCCTGCTTGATTGGTATCACGTATTCGTTGTATCGCTGCACCGCACGCTTGCCGGCTGCCTCGTCGCCGTATTTGTCCTTCATGGACTCAAAAAGCCGGTCTGACTCTGCCTGCTCGTCCTGGCTCGCGCGTGCGAGCGCACCGTCGAAATCTTTCTGGATGGCCGGGTCGTGACGCTCGGCCGCGAGCTTGAGCCACGCCAGCCCCAGGGCGTGGTTGGGCCGGATCCCCGTGCTGTCGCCGTTGAAATACACCAGTCCAAGCACGCGCTGCGAGTTCTTGTTGGCCCAACTGGCGGATACTTCCAGCAATTGGACCGCTTTGCGGTAGTCATGGTGCTGCATCGCATAGATGGAACGGCACGCGTAGTAGTCGCCGGGCAGGATCTGCTCGATGCCAAAGGCGCAAACGTTGATGCCATTGCGTTCGGGAGCGTCCACCGTAGGCGGGGCCGCCTGCGTTGCAAAGGTAGTTGTGAGCGCCGCCAAGGCAAGGCCACCTGTCCAACGCATGCGCCATCGCGGTAACGACGGCGAAAGTGGCGGCGGGTTTCCGAAAACGGTCCGTTTCATGGTGCCCCCTTGACCTGTATCGGTCGGCGGTACCTTGATATTAGCGCGATTCAATCGCCCCTACGCTTCCGGCAGAGCTGCCGCGCCTGGCGCAACCGTCGTTCAGTACGTGGCGAGCTTGATGCGCAGTAACTGCGGCGCACTGGTGAAGGTGAGGCCATAGTCGGTTTGGTCGCCATTCCACAGGCGGCGGAGTACCCACTGGCCGTTTTCATAATGCCCTTCCTCTACGCGATCGAGCAGGAAGCGGCGGTGCGGATCGTCCTTGCCCGGATAGAAATTCACGCGGGCACGGAATCCGGTGACGAGGTATTCGTCCTTGGCCAGCTGCGCAATGACCACGCCACCGGATGGCGTGGGATTGCCCTCAGGCGGTTTCACCCCGAACTGCGCTTGTCCGTAACCGACGTGCACACGCCAGGCACCCAGGTCCAGTTCGCTCTCGTGACTATCATCAGGCTCGGCAGCGCCCCAGGTTTTTCCTTGCAGGGCAAGCCCCGCCAGCTGCTCGCCGAACGACCCCAGCAGCGCATTCACCGCCCCGAAGGCGCCGAGCGTCTCGTCGTCGACTTTGCGGGCGCCTAGGGGGTAATTCGAGTAGCCGGTGAAATCCATGCCGAAGGGCGCGAAGCCGATGCCTCCGCGGCCGAAGGTGGCTAAGGCATAGCGGGCATAAAGCGTGGCGTTACCTATTTCGGCCACGTACAGCGGGTTGTCGTCGCGGCGATAGCGATCGAGCACCGCGTTTACTTTCGCCGACTCGGGCATGTAGATGTCCGGCGCCAGGATATCGAGCGCTGGCGCGGCCGCCTTCCACACGTCCAGCACGTTATCGGTGGGGCCGCCCGAGGCGTAGCTGCCGGCAGGTCCGGGCTTGAAGGGATCTCGCAGGGCCACGTTCGCATACATGGGCAGCGCGTACACTGTCTTGCCGGCTTTGGCCACCTCGCCGATGAAGCTGGCAACCGACCAGGCGTGGAACATTTCGTCCGCTTCGCTGCCGAATACCTTGCGCCATGAACCTGCTGGCTTGCCGGTCTTCTGCAGCAGCGCCGCTGGCACCGAGCCGGCAAAGAGTTTGTCCGCCGCAGGCGAATGATCGCGGTCGGTGCCGTATGTTCCGGACTCGTTCTCTACCTGCACCATGATCACGGTGTGCTGGTCGCCGTCGATCTTCTTCAGGTGGGTCATCATTGCCACGAAGGCCCGGGTGTCGGCCTCGCGCGTGGCGGTGGCATGCGGCGACAGTGAGTTGAGCAGCTTGCCCTGGGCGGTGACCACGCGGGGAAAACGGTTGTTGTCCAGCTTCACCCAGGAAGGGGCGTAGTTCGGGCTGTTATTCTTCCAGGTGGCAAACCACAGGAGCACCAGGTGCACATGGTGCTGGCGTGCCTGATTGACGAGGGTGTCCATGAAGCTGAAATCGAAGCTTCCCTCGCGCGGTTCCACTTGCTCCCACGCCATCGGCACCAGCACGGTGTTGGCGTGGACCTGCTCAATGGCCGGCCATACCTCGCCGAGCATGGCAGGCCATGCACTTGAGTTGTTTACCTGGGCACCGAGCAGCAAGTAGGGCTTTCCATCCACCATCAGTGCATGGTTGCCTTTTTGCGTGGCGATGCTCGGCAATGGCGAGGCCAGGGCTCCGCCGCTGGCGAAGGCAACGGTAAGGGCTATCGATAGAGGCTTGATCACGCGGTTCACCAGCTGTCCGTGCGGAAGGGCGACGCGGGCAGGCCCGCGGCGTTGATGAGATTGGCATCGACGGGATTCTCGTCCCAGCCGTAGCGCACCGCCGTGGGCGCCGTTACGCCTTGCGCCTGCACGACCACGGTGCTGCCCTCGATGCGCGCCCTGGCCGGGTGGAAGCGATGGTCTGGCCCGGATAGAGTGAAACCGCCCAGGGCAACGTTGCCGCGAACGGCCAGTGCCGAGCCGCCGTCGTCGAATGTCAGGCGCGCAAGACTTCCTTCGAAGGTAGACGAAACATAGACAGGCCCGCGATACACCAGGGACTCACCGTACACGACATGCCGGGCGGCCAACGCAAGGCGGTGTCCCACGGTCTGCTTGTCCGTGGGATGGATGTCGTCTGGATTGCCCACGTCGATGGTCACTGCCTGGGCGGTTGCCGGCAGCTTCAGGGCCGATGCCTGCGACTCGCGCAACATGGCCCATGGACTGCCTAGCGCCGTATCGGCGCCATGCTGGAAGTTGGCCAGTTGCACGAACAGGAAAGGCAACGCCGGTTGCTGGAATTGTCCGCGCCACTGGTTGATGAGAGCTGCAAACTGCTTGCGGTAGCCAAAGGCGAGGTCGTCGGTGGCGTTCTGTTCGCCCTGGTACCACAGCACGCCGCGAAGAGTCGCGGGCAGCAAGGGGTGGATCATTGCGTTGTAAAGCAGCGTAGGTATCTGGTTCTTAGTCTGTGCAGGTACGAGTGCCACGCGGGTAGGGCGGAACAGCCATGGGCCATTTAGCGGAAGGTGTTTACCTGTCGCATCCTGCACGAACAGCTGGTCGGGTTGGCCATGGATGCCACCATCGGCGCCCAGGTCCGTCACCTTCACGGCCACCACGTTGTCGCCCTCGTGCAGGGCGGCCGGCGGCACGCGATAGGCGCGGACGCCGTTCCAGGCATTGACGGTCTGTCCCACCATGATGCCGTTGACGTATGTGGTGTCGGAGTCGTCGATCATGCCCAGGCCCAGCGTGACCCCGCCTGCGGCATCGTCGCGGCTGAGCGTGACGTGGGTGCGATACCAGGCCACGCCGTCCATGCCGACGTAGCCTTGCGACTCCCAGAAGTCGGGCACATGGATGGAAATGAAGTCGTGCTCGTCAGCATCGGCGCGGGAATAGTCGCCGTCGCTCGCGGCGTCGAGCACGCCGGGCCAACGCTTGAGCCTTTGCCTGGTCAACGCCATCAGTTTCGCTTCGGCGGCATCTTCGCGTGCTATGCGTGCCGCCACGGCCGACGGAAGCACTTTCGCCGTGGCCGCGTCCATCCACGGCTCAATGCGGCTGCCACCCCAGGAACTGTTGATGATGCCGACGGGTACATGCTGGTCGGCATGGATATCCCTCGCGAAAAAATACGCCACCGCGGAGAACTTCCCCGCGGTGGCGGGGGAGGCCGGCACCCAGGCGCCGCCAGGTAGCCGCGCGGAAGGTTTCACCGACCAGGCGTTAGGGACTTTCAACTCACGGATCGAGCCGTCGGTGGCGCTGGCAATTTCCGCGGCGCCATTGCGGGCCTTGGCCAGCTCGAATTCCATGTTCGACTGGCCGGAGGCCAGGTACACGTCACCTACCAGCACGTCATGGCTGGTGATCGTTTGCTTGCCATCGCTTACTTGCCACGCGTACGGGCCGCCAGCAACATGGGAGGGAAGGGTTACCTGCCAGCGACCGTCCGTTGCCACGTCGGCCCGGGCCTCGTGCGCGTCGAACGTTACGGTCACCTTGCCGCCGGGCGTTCCCCATCCCCACAACCGCATCGGCATGTCCCGCTGCAGAACGGCGTGGTCGCCGAACATGGCCGGGACCTCCAGATTCACCTGCGACGCAATGGAGTGCGTGGATACCAGCAAGGCGATGATGCCCAGGGCGCGTTTGGCGTTCATGGTGATCGGTCCGTGATGGGTTTCGGTTCGCCGTAGAAGATGCCGCGTCCGCCAGTGGCGAAGTAAACACGCCCGAATATCCGCGGGTCCCCCGTGACATGGCCCACCGCGCCGAACTGGTGCGCGTCGTCGTTGATACGTTGCCAGTGCGCCCCATGGTCGGTGCTGCGGAACAGGCCACGCACGCTGCCCCGCTTGCCTGCCAGGTACATGGTGGCGCGTTCGGCGCCCGGTGCCGCCCGGCCAAAACCCATCGAATCGGCAGCGGTGATGTCCGCGGGCACGTCCAGCCGCTGCCCGGTGGCATCGCCCACCGCCAGGCCTTTGGCGGGGCTTACCCACCACAACTCGTCGCTGCGGTCCGGCGCGACGGCCAGGTGGGCGCGGGGATGCTGGTCGGCGGCGATGCGCGCGCCGAAACTGCCGCCAACCTGGGTAAAGGTGAGCCCTCCATCGGTGCTGAACCATGCATGCCCCGGACCGTCGGCATAGAACACGTTGGCCGATATCCGGTTGGCCAGCACATGTGATGCCCCCGGTAACTCATCGCCATGCTGCCAGTGCTTTCCTTCGTCGTCGGTGACGAATATATGCCGGGCATGCAACGGCAGCCAGGCGATGCGCTTGCCATCCGCACTGACCGCCACGCTGCCTGCGCCTTCACCTTCGCCAGGCTCGTTGACCAATGCCCTCCAGGTGACGCCGCCATCGCGCGAGACTGCCGCGCGCGCGACGTTTGCCTTGCCCCGGATTCGACCGCTGCGAACCATCACGGTCTGCAGCTGTCCTGCCACGTCGATGTCTTCGGCGTTCTGGTACCGGGGCGGGCCGGCGAGCTGCAGTGGCGCCGTATCGAGGTCGTCATGCCGGAATCCGTCCAGGTCGCCCACCGCGCTCACCAGGTGCGCGCCGTCGGCCGGGCTCACCAGCCCCAGCGGCACGGTTTCTTCCAGCCCATGGTCCTGGAACCACCAATGGACGCCAAGGCCGCGGTCCAGCGCACGCATGTCGCGCGACGCCCAGATGCCGTAGCCGGTGACAAAGAGCACATGGTCCGGATCAAACGGATCGACGGCCACCGACGCCATCCAGTGCGGTGTGTGATCCACCGTCCAGCGGGCGTCCTGGTGATCGAAGGCCGAATGGGCGAATACCTCGGTCCAATGCGCGCCGCCATCGGTGCTGCGGAAGAGCAGATCCCGCGGCGTGTAGTGGGCGAACGTGCTGGCCACCAGTACGTCGGGATGGGCCTGATCCACCGCCACATCGCCCCATCCGTGGCCCGATGGGCTTTGCGTTCTCGCCAAGGGCGTGATGTCGGTCCAGCGCGAGGTGGCCGGATCGAAGGCGATCACCGCGCCATCGTGCATCTGGTCCGGACCGGGCTCGTCGCCGTAGGTCAGCACGAAGCGCTTGCCCATCGGATGCATGTGGGTGGGGCGTAGCCCCGTTGGCTGGCCGGGCACGGCCGCCCATGTACGCCCGCCGTCGTCGGACCGGAACACCGATGTATCCCGGGTGGAAATGCCCGCGTATACCGCTCGCGAAGACGGATCAAAGGTGACGAAGGCTATGCCCACCGGTTGCGTGCGTGCTCCGCTGGTGGCGGTGGCCGTTTTTGCCTGCGCCGGGAACGCCGCCACTTCCGCCCAATGCTCGCCATGGTCGGCGCTGCGCCATAAGCCGGCGTTGCGCGACCCCAACAACAATACGGCGCCATCGTGCGGATCCACGGCCAGGCGCTCGCCGTTGCCGCGGCCCAGCTCATTGCCGCCCATGGGGAAGGGCAAGGGCACGATGTCGAAATGATCGCCCCGGTCGGCGGAACGAAGCACGGCGGCGTTTCCGACCCCAGGCCGCGTGTAGGTGCCGGCAACCAGATACAGGCGACGGGTATCGGATGGATCGAGCGCCATCGCGTCGATGCCCATCAGGTTGGCGTGGTCGGCATCTACCCAGTCGGTAAGCGCAATCCAGCGGGACGATGATGCGTTCCAGCGATAGGCGCCACCAACGTCGGTGCGGGCATAGGCCACGCCTTCGGTGGTGGGGTCGAAGACAAGCCCGGAGACGAATCCTCCGCCACCGATGCGCACATTGGTCCATTCATAGGGAATATCCGTGGCCTGGGCGGCGACGGAGAGCAGCATCAGGAGGGCTGCGGAGAACACCGGCAGCGCGTTTTCAGGCGCGCCACCGGTGGAGCTTGGCAGTAGGCTCATCGGAAACTGTACATCAACCTCGACGAATACATGCGATCGTTGAGCTGGACATCGCGCGGGTGGGTGTCCAAGCCAAAGATCGTACGCCGTTTCGTGCCGGCCAGATTCCGACGCATGGGCCGGTGCTTCCCGTTGCCGGGCTTCACTTCATTCATCACTAACTCTCCCCACATCGTGACTAATCGTGCCGGACTGCCGCAAGCAGCAGCCGTGCTTGCCGGCAGGCTGGGCGCATCCTGTCAGCGTGGGGGTCACGCACACAATTACGAAATCAGGGGAGCTGGTTAACGTTTCTTCATTTGCGTTCGCCACATTGCGCTGGGGCATCGGCTGGCGCTGCTAACTTTCCCCCCGCCCGACAACGACAACCGGTGCCGGCACGCATGTGCACGCGATCGAGCTAGCCGGGCTCGGCGAGGTGAAGCAGGGGAAAGGGTAGGCCCATGCCGTCCACCGGCGAACGGCCGGTGATGGTGAAACCTTGTTTTCGGTAGAACGCGAGCGCCGATGGATTTTGCTCGTTCACGTCCAAGGTGAGCGGCGAGCCCTTGAGCGTGCGCGCGTGCCGCATCAACCGGCCGCCGGCGCCCCTGCCCATATGGGCAGGGTCCACGAACAGCGCTTCCACCTTACGTCCGTTGAGGCTGACGAAGCCCAGGATGTCGCCGTGGTCCACCAATACCCAGGTCTCGATCACCGGGAACACATGGCGCCGCACGATGGGCACCAATTGCCCGATGACCTCTTCGCCCAGGAAGTCGTGCGTGGCCCGCACGCTGCGCTCCCAGAGCGCCATCAGCGGCTCGAGGTCAGGAAGATCGTACGGGCGGATATGCATGGCGTGGGAAAAAAGGGAGCCGGCGAACCGGCTCCCTGATGTATCTGTCAGCGGCTGGCTACGAGCCTTGCCAGGGCGGCGTTGAAGGTCGGGCTGGGGCGCATGGCCTTGGCCAGGAGATCCAGGTCCGGGTGGTAATAGCCACGGATATCAACGGGCTGGCCCTGCACGCCGTTGAGCTCGCCAACGATCTTGTCTTCGTTGTCGGTGAGGGTCTTGGCGATCTCGGTGAACAGCGCCTGCAGGGGCTTGTCTTCATCCTGCGCGGCCAGTGCCTGCGCCCAGTACATGGCGAGGTAAAAGTGGCTGCCGCGGTTGTCCAGTTCGCCTACCTTGCGCGCCGGCGACTTGTTGCTGTCCAGGAACTTGCCGTTGGCCTGGTCCAGCGTGCGCGAGAGCAACGAGGCGCGGGCGTTGTGGAAGTGCTCGCCCAGGTGCTCGAGCGAGGCGGCCAGGGCCAGGAATTCACCCAGCGAATCCCAGCGCAGGTAATTTTCCTCGACGAACTGCTGCACGTGCTTGGGTGCCGAACCGCCGGCGCCGGTCTCGAACAAGCCGCCACCGGCCATCAGCGGCACCACCGACAGCATCTTGGCGCTGGTGCCCAGCTCCATGATCGGGAAGAGATCGGTGAGGTAGTCGCGCAGCACGTTGCCGGTGACCGAGATCGTGTCCTGTCCCTTGCGGATGCGCTCGAGCGAGTGCTTCGTGGCATCCACCGGATTCATGATGCGGATGTCCAGCCCTGCGGTGTCGTGATCCTTCAGGTAGCGCTCAACCTTGGTGATCATCTGCGCATCGTGGCCGCGCTTGGCGTCGAGCCAGAACACAGCCGGCGTGGCCGAGAGGCGCGCGCGGCTGACAGCCAGCTTCACCCAGTCCTGGATGGGAGCATCCTTGGTCTGGCACATGCGGAAGATGTCACCTTCTTCCACGGCCTGTTGAAGCACCGTGTTGCCGGCGTCGTCCACCACGCGCACCTGGCCCGCGCCCGGCAGCTGGAAGGTCTTGTCGTGCGAGCCGTATTCCTCGGCCTTCTGCGCCATCAGGCCGACATTGGGCACGCTGCCCATGGTGGCGGGATCGAATGCGCCGTGGGCTTTGCAGTCCTCGATCACGGCCTGGTACACGCCGGCATACGAACGGTCCGGAATGACCGCCTTGGTATCCTGAAGCTTGCCCTCGGCGTTCCACATGCCGCCGGAGTCGCGGATCATCGCCGGCATCGAGGCATCGATGATCACGTCGCTGGGCACGTGCAGGTTGGTGATGCCCTTGTCGGAGTTCACCATGGCAAGCTTCGGACGATCGGCGTAAAGCGCCGTGATATCCGCCTCGATGGCGGATTTCTGGTCGGCGGGAAGGCCTGCAATGCGGGTGTAGAGGTCGCCGATGCCGTTGTTGGGATTGAATCCCGCCGACTTCAGCGTCGCGGCGTGCTTGTCCAGCACGCCCTTGTAGAACTCGCCCACCACCACGCCGAACATGATCGGGTCGGACACCTTCATCATGGTGGCTTTCAGGTGCAGCGAGAACAGCACGTTCGAAGACTTCGCGTCGGCGATCTGCGCATCGATGAAGCTTGCCAGTGCCTTGCGGCTCATGACCGCCGCGTCCACCACTTCGGCCGCCTCGACCTTGATCTTGTCCTTCAGCACCGAGACGGCGCCGTCCTTCGCCACGAACTCGATGCGCAAGGCGCCGGCCTTGCCCATGGTGGCGGAGGTCTCGCTGCCGTAGAAGTCGCCGCCATCCATGTGCGCCACGTGCGTCTTCGAATCGCTGGCCCACTTACCCATGCGGTGCGGATGCTTGCGGGCATAGTTCTTGACCGAAAGCGGTGCGCGACGATCGGAGTTGCCTTCGCGAAGCACCGGGTTCACCGCGCTGCCCATCACACGCCCGTAGCGCGCCTGGATATCCTTCGAGGCATCGTCGCTTGCTACATCGGGGTAGTCGGGCAGGGCATAGCCCTGGGACTGCAGTTCCTTGATCGCGGCCTTCAACTGGGGTACCGAGGCGCTGATGTTGGGCAGCTTGATGATGTTGGCGTCGGGCGTGGTGGCCAGCTGGCCAAGCTCGGCCAGGTCGTCTGCCACGCGCTGGCTGTCCTTCAACACGTCGGGGAATTGCGAAAGGATGCGCCCGGCGAGCGAGATGTCGCGGGTTTCCACCTTCACGCCGGCGGTGCCGGTGAAAGCGTCGATGATGGGGAGCAGCGATTGCGTAGCCAGGAACGGCGCTTCGTCGGTCAGCGTGTAGATGATCGTCGGGGAGTGGGACATGTAGGGATGGACCTCTCGGTACGGCATGGCGCCAGTTAAGGGTCACCGGACCACCGCAGGACGGGGCCGGGCAAGCCGCTCATTGTCGCCCGGGAGGGCGCCGGAGGCAAAGCACGCCAGGGAACAAGCCTCATGCCCCGCAGGCATGAACGGGCGTGGCGTGTACTCGCACTGCCCGCATGCATACGCGACGGCCATCACGATTTCTTAGCTTACTTCGCATGGCCTATGCACTACGTTGAATTGCCTCGCATTGTGGGTGAAGGTCTACTTCAACGCGGATCGGGCGGCTGAGGGGCGCCCCTATCCTGTCTTGAACGGCTGCATCGGAGACATGCGGCCCTTATTCCACCGGCCACGGCACACCTTCGTGACCGGACGCCCGCAGCGGCGGCTTTCGCACATCGGCATTGAACGTAACCGAACGGGCCTGCACGGCGGCCCGCGGTGTCGGCCGCCCTTGTGCCATCGGGGAGACGAGCATGCCAGTGACCCTGAGTTATCCAGGCGTATACGTCGAGGAAATTCCCAGCGGCGTCCACACCATTACCGGCGTGGCTACCTCCATCGCCGCATTTGTCGGCTGGGCGCCTACCGGCCCGACCGACAAGGCAGGCTTGGTACTGAGTTTCACCGACTTCGTGCGCAGCTACGGCGGCATCGATGCCCGCAGCAAGTTGGGCAACGCGGTAAACCAGTTCTTCCAGAACGGCGGCAGCCAGGCTTACATCGTAAGACTGGCTGCAGGCGACGCCAAAGCCGCCACCGTGACCCTGGACGGCAAGGTCAAGCTCACCGCCAAGAGCGTGGGTGGATGGGCCGGCGATTACGCCGTGCTGACCAAGGCATCCAGCGACGGAAAGACGTTCCGCGTAACGGTGCTGAACATGAAGACCGGCGCCAGCGAGGTGTTCGACGCGTTGTCGATAACCGCGACCGATCCCCGCTTCGTGGTCAACGTGCTGAACCACCAATCGGCCTTCGTCAACGCCGAGTTGGTGGGCACCCCGACCGCGCCGCCCGCCGACACCGTGCTGAAGCCCGATGGCACGCCGCCGGACACGGCCAAGCTCGCCGGTGGCGCGGACGGCGCCATCCTTGCCGAGACCGACCCGGCCTTCATCACCGCGATGCAACCGGCTGACCAGGCCGGTGGCGTGTACCTGCTTGACCGCGTGGACCTTTTCAACCTGCTGGTGGTACCTGGCTTGTCCGATGGCACCGCGCTTGGCGCGCTGGAAGCCTTCTGCAAGGCACGCCGGGCCTTCCTGATTGCAGATGCCGACTCGGGGCTTACCTTCGATACGCTTAAGGACGGACTGCCCGCGGGCCTGGCCAGCGATGCGGCCACCAATGCTGCGTTCTATTTCCCGTGGCTGCTTGTGCCCGATCCGCTGCAGATGAACCGGCCCACGCCGTTTCCGCCCAGCGGCGCCATGGCCGGCATCTACGCGCGCACCGACGCCACCCGAGGTGTATGGAAGGCGCCGGCGGGCGTGGATGCGTCCATCACTGGCGCCCTTGGCCTTGTCACCGTGCTTACCGATGGCGAGAACGGCGTGCTGAACCCGATGGCGGTGAACTGCCTGCGCAACCGGCCCGGCTACGGCACCGTGGCATGGGGAGCCCGCACGTTGCGCGGCGCCGATGCCACGCCCGATGACTGGAAGTACATCCCGGTGCGGCGCACGGCGCTGTTCATCGAGGAGAGCCTTTTCCGCGGCACGCAATGGGTGGTGTTCGAACCCAACGACGAGCCGCTGTGGTCGCAGATCCGCCTGAACGTGGGTGCGTTCATGCACGACCTGTTCCGCCAGGGAGCCTTCCAAGGCACTACGCCGCAGGATGCCTACTTCGTCAAGTGCGACAAGGAAACGACGACGCAAAGCGACATCAACAACGGCATCGTCAACATCCTGGTCGGCTTCGCGCCGCTCAAGCCCGCCGAATTCGTCGTCATCCAGCTGCAGCAGATGGCCGGCCAGATCCAGACCTGAAGGAACCGCCATGGCCCAGTTCAGTGTCAACGCCCAGCGTTTCGATCCGTACAAGAATTTCAAATTCCGCATCAAGTGGGACGGCCGCTACGTGGCGGGCGTCAGCAAGGTGTCGGGACTCAAGCGCAGTACCGAAGTGGTCAAGCATCGCGAAGGCGGCGATCCCAGCAGCAGCCGCAAGTCGCCTGGCCGCACCGAATACGACGCGATCACCATCGAGCGCGGCGTCACCCACGACGTGGAATTCGAGAAGTGGGCGAACAAGGTGTGGAACTACGGTTCCGGCCTTGGCGCCGAGGTGTCGCTGAAGGACTTCCGCAAGGACCTGATCCTGGAGGTCTACAACGAGGCGGGGCAGGTGGCGCTGTCGTACAAGATCTACCGTTGCTGGGTGTCCGAGTACCAGGCCATGCCTGACCTCGACGCCAACGCCAACGCGGTGGCGATCCAGCACTTGAAGCTCGAGAACGAGGGCTTCGAACGCGACCAGAGCGTGCCGGAGCCTGCCGAGCCCACCTTCACCAACCCTGCCGTGGGCTAAGGCCATGCGCGCGCCCACGCCAGCCACCTTGCTGGATGCCTGGGAACGCGGTGGCGAGGGCAGCCCGGCGATGCGCGGGCTGTTGTTGCTCGATACCGCCGATACCGGGCTGGGTCGCGATGGGCTGGCGCGCCTGGCCATCGGGCGACGCGACGCGTTGTTGTTGCGCCTGCGCCAGCGCCTGTTCGGCGATGCGATGGAAGCGGTGGTGGCGTGCCCGGCCTGCGCCGCGCGCGTCGAATTGTCGCTTTCGTGCGGTGAACTGCTCGCCATGGACAGCGGCGACGGCGAGGTTCCCTTCGCCATCGATATTCCGTTGGACGGGAAAACGGTGACCGCGCAACTTCCCGCCACCGTGGACCTCTTGGCCATCGAAGCCTGCGAAACATCGGCCGAAGCGCGCGACATGCTTCTGCAGCGCTGCACGGGAAGCCTGGCATGGACCGATGACCAAGCTACGCGGCTGGAAGCGGCCATGGCCGCTGCCGATCCCCTAGCCGACATCGAGCTTGCCTGCCGTTGCCCGGAATGTTCCAGCGCATGGACCCCCGGCTTCGACATCGCGCGCTACCTATGGTCCGAAGTGCACGCCTGGGCCTTGCGTTTCCTGCGTGAAGTGGACCTGATTGCCCGCACCTACCACTGGCGCGAGGAAGACATCCTGGCGCTGACACCCACACGGCGCCAGGCCTACCTGGAGTTGTGTGCATCATGACCGGCTTCCTGGGCAGGCTGGCCGCACGTATCGTTGGCCCAGCGCCGATGCTCGGGCCCCGGCAGCCGTCGATGTTCGAGGCTGCGCGCTTCGCTGACAGCGTCAATGACGTTGCCGATGGCAGACAGGCGGTTGCCGTGTCAGCGGCGCCCATCGGCGATGCACCAACGGCGGCGATCGCGGCGCGCAAGTTCAACTCCAGGCCGCCCGTCGGCGAAGCAGAACGAGTACCTGATCGGCGTTCACGCCGGGGACGGCCATCGACGATCGAACCGCCGGACGTTGTGTCGCCTGTCGCGCCACCTGCTCCGACACCGACGGTAGCCCCGGCGACGGATGATCATCCGCGGATATTCCCGCGAACATCGGTCGTGGTGGAAAACGAAGCTACTGTGCGCCGCCTCGCGGAGGGTGATGAGACGCTTCGCCACGGCACTCTGGCTGCCCGTGCGCCGCTGTATCCCGCGCAACCGAACAATGCATCCTCGCCTCGCGTGGCTGGCACCTCCGGCGTGTCCCGCGCCTCGGCCGAGCCCGTGGTGCACGTAAGTATCGGCAGGGTCGAGTTGCGCGCCCAGGCGCCATCGAAACCGATCCGCCACCATCACACTCCCCAGGGCACGTCGCTCGATGACTACCTGCGCCAGCGCGGCGACCGGGCGCGGCCATGAGCAACTCGCTCGCCATCGCAGCGGCCAGCCGCACCCTTCGCAATGTGCTGCTCACGCGCATGCCCGAGCTTGATCCTGAGCTGGCGGACCTTGAAGTGACGCTGCAGTCGCCCGAGGACGCACGCAAGAACGTCACCAAGGCGCAGCTGAATGTATTCCTGTTCCAGGTCGTCACCAATGCGGCATGGCGCAACATGGACATGCCCGGCCAGGTGCGCCCCGGGGAAACCGCGCCGCCGGCGCTGGCGTTGAACCTGCACTACCTCTTCACGGCCTGGGGCCGGGGCGATGTCGACAACGACGCCATTGCCCACCGCGTGCTGGCCGCGGCAATGAGCTGCCTGCACGACCGTCCGCTGCTTGACCCGTCCGACATCAGCGGCGCGTTGTCTGGAAACGACCTGGCAAGCCAGATCGAGCGGGTGCGGCTGACCCCGCTGCCACAAAGCGTGGAGGAACTCTCCAAGCTCTGGACGGCGATCGGTTCCGGCTACAGGCTCTCTGTGGCCTACGAGGCCGCCGTAGTGCTGATCGACAGCAACGCCGCACGCCGGTCGCCGCTGCCGGTGCTCAAACGCGGGGCGCAGGACGAGGGCGTGTTCGCCGTGGCGTCCGGTACGCCGATCCTCGATGCGATCACCTATCCGCGCGGCCAGGGCGCCGCGCGCCTTGGCGACAGCATCGATCTTGCCGGGCGCAATCTTGCCGGCGGCATCCTGCGTATCGACGGTGGCCCGTTGCTGGTTCCCTTCACCGTGACCGGTACGGCTGCCGATGATGGGCTTGTGCTGAAGGTTCCCGCGCTCGCCGATGACCCGACCGCCATGGCGACCTGGGCGCCGGGCGTGTTCGCCATCGCCGCGCTGTCGCAGCCGACAGGCTTACCCGCTACTGCGAGCAACGTGCTGCCGTTGGCCATTGCGCCGACCATTGCGATCACCCCGCTGACCGCAGCGCCGGGTGACATCGCGCTTTCGATAGCCTGCTCGCCACGCGTGCGCGACGGCCAGCGGGTAAGCCTGCTGTTCGGCGAGCAACCCGTGCCGCTGGGAACGATCAGCAACCCGTCGGATACGAGCAAGCCGACCGTGCTCACCTTTACCGTGCCGGGCGTGGCTGCCGGCACCTACACGGTGCGCCTGCGCGTGGATGGCGTGGACAGCGTCCCGGTCGACTTCACTGGCGCCACGCCGGCCTTCGCTGCCAACCAGCAGGTGGTGGTGTCATGAGCGCGCGCAGCGACTGGCTTGAAGCGAACGACCGCTATCTCGCCGATGGCCTGGCACGCCTGCGTACTGTGCTGTCCACCGCCGTCTCCCGTCCTCCGCCCGTTCAATCATCGCCACCAGGCGTGATCGAGGTCGAAGAGCCTGCCGAAGGCACGCAACTGGCGATTTCCCTGGACGAAGCCGCCGGCGGCGACACCCATGTTCCTGCTTTGGAACTGCTGGCCGAACGTCTGGAGCTGACGTCCTTCGAGCGTGACATCCTGCTGCTGTGCATCGGCATGGAAATGGATACGCGCTGGCCATCACTGTGCGCCGACGCGCAGCATGATCCGGCCAAGCCGTTTCCCACCTTCGGCCTGGCGTTCGCTACCCTTGAAGACCTGAGCTGGGACGCAATGTCACCCCAGCGGCCCTTGCGCTATTGGCAACTGGTGGATATCCACCAACCCGGCACGCAGCCAATGATCGGCGCGGCGCTGATGGCCGACGAGCGTATCGTCAATTTCGCCAAGGGCATGAATTACCTCGATCCGCGTATCGCACCGTTGGTCACGGTGTTGCCGGCGGCGGCTTTGCCTGCTTCGCAACAGCAGGTGGCCCGGTCCCTCGCCGCCACCCTTGGCCAGGTGCCGCATGGGCAACCGTTGCCGGTGGTGCAGCTGCTCGGCTCCGACAGCGCCAGCAAGCGCGCGGTAGCTCGTGCCGTGGCCGACATGATGCAGGCGCAGGCGCTGGAACTGGCATCCGATCTGATTCCCACCGGTATCGCCGAACAGGAAGAACTGCAGCGCTTGTGGCAGCGCGAGAACCAACTGCTGTCGCTCGCCTTGCTGGTAGTGGCCAGCGACACCCCAGATGGCCAGGGCACGCCGCGCTTGCGCCGGTTCCTCGCACGCGCTGGTGGCCTTACCCTCGTCGACGTGCGCGAGCCCCTGGCGTCGCTGGGCGTGGATACCATCGCTGTGGACGTGGACAAGCCCACCGCCACCGAGCAGCGCGCGGCGTGGAAGGGCGTGCTCGGCGATGGCAGCGACGATCATGCACGGCAACTGGCCGGCCATTTCGATTTCGACACCGGCAGCATCCAGCGCATCGCCCAGGCGGCGCTCGGTGCGGTGGCCAACGTATCGCCGGCATCGGGCTCAGCGCCGGCATCCGGGACGGGAGGCAAAGCCAATGCTCCGGATCTTGTCGCCGCGCTCTGGCAAGGCGCCATCGACCGCACGCGGCCGGCGCTGGAAGGCCTCGCCCAGCGCATCGATCCGAAAGCCGGCTGGGAAGACCTGAAACTCCCCGATGCGGAAAAAAACCTGTTGCAGCAGATCGCCGACCAGGTGGCGCATCGCGGCACGGTATACGAAGACTGGGGCTTCCGCGAGCGAATGAACCGCGGACTCGCCATCACGACGCTGTTTGCCGGCGAAAGCGGCACGGGTAAGACCATGGCGGCGGAAGTGCTGGCCAACCACCTGAAGCTTCCGCTCTATCGCATCGACCTGTCCGCCGTGGTCAGCAAATACATCGGCGAGACGGAAAAGAACCTGGCTCGCCTCTTCGACGCGGCCGAGCAGGGTGGGGCGATCCTCTTCTTTGACGAGGCCGATGCGCTGTTTGGCCGGCGCAGCGAAGTGAAGGATAGCCACGACCGCTACGCCAACATCGAAGTGAACTACCTCCTGCAGCGGCTGGAGTCGTTCAAGGGCCTGGCCATCCTGGCCACCAACATGAAGGGAGCGCTCGACGGCGCCTTTCTGCGCCGCATCCGCTTCGTGGTGAATTTCCCGTTCCCGGGAGTAGCCGAACGGCAGGCGATCTGGTCTTCGGTATTCCCGCAACAGGCCGCGACCGGCGCGCTGGATGTGGCAAGGCTCGCCAGGCTCGCGCTTAGCGGCGGCAGCATCCAGGGCATTGCCTTGAATGCCGCCTTCATGGCTGCTCGCGCCGGCGTGCAGGTGGGCATGCCCTTGCTGCTGCAGGCCGCGCGCGAGGAATTCCGCAAGCTCGACAAGCCGGTGAACGAAGCCGATTTCCATGTGCAGGGCAGCGGAGTTCGATCATGAGCGTCCATGTACACATCGATCGACTGATCATTGATTCGAACCTGCTCGATGGCTCGTCGCCGCGCAAGGTACAGCGTGCCATCGAGCAAGCCCTAAGGGCACAACTGGCGATGCCGGGGGTTGCCGCTGGCTTGTCCGGCCTCGGTCACCTGGAAGCCATGCCTTCCCGGACCTTGCCTGCCGAGTCCGCGCCGCTTGGCGTCCGCGTTAGCGCCGCGCTGTCCCATGCCTTGGGAGTAGGTGCGGCAAAGGGGGTGGGCCGTGGATAACGCACCACGCGCATTTACACCGGGCGTTCGAACCGCCACATCTGGGCTCGTCCTGCGCCGCAAGTGTGCCTGCGGGACACATACGCCAGGCGGTGCCACCTGCGACGCCTGCAACAAGAAGAAATTGCAACGCAAGTCCATGGGCGCAGCAAAGCAGGGCGAAGTTCCCGCCAGCGTCCGCAGCGTGCTTGCATCGGCCGGCACGCCGCTCGCCACCGCGGTCCGTGCACCCATGGAGCACGGTTTCGGCCACGACTTCAGCAGAGTGCGCGTGCATTCCGATGCACAAGCGGCCCGCTCAGCGGACGACGTTGATGCCAGGGCCTATACGGTGGGCTCCCACGTGGTGTTCGGCGGTGGCCACTACGCTCCGCACAGCCGCGCGGGCCTTCACCTCCTGGCACATGAACTGGCCCATGTCGTGCAGCAGTCCGGCAGTGAGGTCCAACGCAAGGCACGGGGATTCGAAGTGGGCGCGGTGAACGACCCTGCAGAACGCGAGGCCGATGACGCAGCTGACCGGGTGATGGCCAATGTTCCTGTGTCTTCTTCGTCGTCAAGGCCCGTGTCCTTGCAGCGTGCGCCCCGTGATCTGCCTCACCAGGCGCCTCACCGGGCGCCTGCGATCGTTGGCCTGGACGAAGACGGACCCGGCGCGGACCTGACGGGAAAAACTGAAACACAACTATGGAAGTGCATGAAAGGGACCAGCGGCATTCCCAACGCGTGCCCTAAAGGCAATCTCACCTGGCGCGACTTCTCGGAAGTGCCATCGATGCGCGGAAATAGGCAGGCGCAAACCGGCTGGACCGTGGCTGTCAAAAACATGGAACCAAAAGCCGCGCGTTGCGTTCAACAAATACTTGGCTGGTCTGAGAACCAGACACACATTTACCAGGCCCTCTTCGTCAGGCCGAGCTCGCTGGTGATTTCGCGCGTGGTGCACGCCGCGGAACCTGCGCGAAATGGTTGCGGGAACCTTGGCGCGCAGTGTCGCAGGCACTTCGTCCCGTCGCGCCGAAATCCAAACCCAGGATCGTTCACCTGGACGCCGGACAATTCCACGTGCCCGGCGATGGTTGTAGGCGGCATGCTGGAAGCTACAAAGCCCAGCGAATGCGACTTGATCGTGAAGGGCTGCACCGCCAACCTGGTAAACGACAAGCCAAGGTTGCTCAAGCACGAGCAGGGGCACATGGACCTGGTCTGCGCCATGGTGCGCAAGATCAACGCGGCGGTCGTGTCGGGCCAGCCATGGGCGTCGTTCCAACAAAACGCGTTTGACGCTATCAACAAGGTTCACCGCGAATATGACGGTAACGAGCATGGCTGCGACCAGGCTCAACAGGATGATTGGGAAGCCAGGATCAGCATGGGCCTTCCGGACGTGGCACTGCCGGAGCAGACCACGCCGCCCCCGCCGCGGCCGCCTCGCCGTCCTGGATCGCGTACCCGCCCTCGGACGCGGCCTCCCGGCACGAGCATGCGTCTATGAGCGCGTTTCCCGGTTCCCCGCGCATCCTGAAGGGCGGCATCGTGCTGATCGATCCGGATACTTCGGCGGTCAAGCGCGTGGTGTCGCTGCAATACAACCCCGACACGCTTACGCGCACGCTGAGCGTGCAATCGATGGCTGCCGAGGGTGGTGATCGCGCCGAGGTGTTGCGTCTGAAGGGACCGCCGACGGAAACCTTCAAACTTGAGGCGGAGATCGACGCCACCGACCAGCTGGAAACTCCTGACCAATTCCCAGGCGCCGTGCAGTCGGGCATCTTCGCCCAGCTCGCGGCGCTGGAGACCATGCTCTACCCGACATCCGCGCAATTGCGCGCCAACGACGCGCTGGCCGCCGCAGGCACGCTTGAGATCGTGCCGATGGAAACGCCGCTTGCACTGTTCGTCTGGAGTGCATCGCGCATCGTGCCGGTGCGGATCACCGAATTCAGCGTCACCGAGGAAGCCTTCGACCCGGCGCTCAATCCCATCCGCGCCCGCGTTTCGCTCGGATTCCGCGTGTTGTCCGTGACCGACGTGCCCACCGGCCACAAGGCCGCGGGGCTGTTCATGAACTATCTCCAGCAGAAGGAAAAGCTCGCCGGTAGCTTCACCGCCGCGCCGCTTTCCGCGCTGGGCGTGACGGGAGTGCCTTAGATGGCCACCATTGCAGCCAACAGCCGCTACCTCACCACGCCGACGGCCACCTTAACGCTGCCCGATGGCACGCCGGTCGTCTACTTCACGCGGCGTTTTGTTCCCAAGCCTGAGAAATTCGCCACGATGCAGTGGCATGTGGTGACGCAGGGCGAGCGCCTGGACCAGATCGCCTGGGCCGCCTTCGGCGACGCGGAACTCTTCTGGCGCATCTGCGACGCCAATCGCGCCGTCCGGCCCGAAGACCTCACCGACGAGGTGGGCAACCGGCTTCGCATCACCTTGCCCGAGGGCGTGCCAGGAGTGGGCGATGCTTAAGGGTGTGCACCTGACCCTGATGGTGGGTCCCGTGGTACCGATCCCGGTACCACAGGTGGTGCTCGACGCCCTGACGGACGTGGAAGTGGTGGCGCCCGACGAGGCCGCCGGGGCCTTCACCCTGAAATTCTCGATGAGCGTGCAGTCGCCGCTGCATACCTTGTTCCTGCTCAGCGGTGGCGCGGCGATTCCCTTGCTGCGGGTGATCCTGGTGGCCACGGTGAATGGATCGCCCAATGTGCTGATCGATGGCGTGGTGACGCGCACGGAAGTCCTCCCCGGCTCCGATGCACGGCATACCAGCCTTCAGGTCACCGGCGACGACCTCACCGCGGTGATGCAGCAGCTGCTGTTCTCCGGCATCCCGGGCACGCCGTATCCGGCGATGCCGGCAGAGGCGGTGGTGGCCCTGATCTTGGCCAAGTACGCCTTCCTCGGCGTGGTGCCGCTGGTGCTGCCGAGCATCGCGCTGGACGTTCCCATTCCCACCAACCGCATTCCCAGCCAGCAGGGCAACGACCTGGAATACATCCGACTGCTGGCCGAGCGCGTGGGTTATGTCTTCTATATCGATCCGGGTCCGGCACCGGGCATGAGCTTGGCTTACTGGGGGCCGAAGATAAAGGTGGGCGTGCCGCAGCCGGCGCTGAACGTGGACATGGACGCGGCCAGCAACGTGGACTCGCTGAGCTTCAGCTATCAGGGCAATGCCCGCAGCCTCCCGGTGGTGTACATCCAGAATGAACAGACCAAGGTGCCGCTGCCGATTCCGATTCCCGACATCGGGCCGCTGAACCCGCCGCTTGGCTTGATAGATCCGCCGCCGCAGACGCTCAGGTTCTTGCCCGAGACGGCGAAGTATTCCCCGGTGCGGGCCATGCTGCTGGGCATGGCGGAGGCAGCTAAATCCGCCGACACCGTCACCGGGCGCGGCAGCCTGGACGTCACACGCTATGGCCGGGTGCTGAAGTCGCGGCAGCTGGTGGGTGTGCGTGGCGCGGGGCCTGCATTCGATGGCCTGCATTACGTCAGCGAGGTGCGTCACACCATCCGCCGCGGCGAATACAAGCAGTCCTTCACCCTGTCCCGCAAGGGACTTCTTTCCACCGTGCCGGCGGTGCCGGCATGAACGCCAAGTACTACGGCAAGTACCGCGGTATCGTGATCAACAACGTCGATCCCGAACAGCGCGGACGCATCATGGCCACTGTGCCGGATGTCGCCGGGCTCATTCCCGGCAGCTGGGCCTTGCCGTGTGTGCCCTTCGCGGGCAAGCAGAGCGGTGTCTACGTGGTGCCACAGGTGGGCGCCGGCGTATGGATCGAATTCGAGCAGGGCGATCCGGATTTCCCCATCTGGACCGGTGGCTTCTGGGGCTCGGCGGCCGAAGTACCCACGCTTGCGGTGGTGGGAAACCCGGTCAGCCCGAGCGTGATCCTGGCATCGGGGCTGCTGAATTCGATCAGCATCAGCGACGTTCCCGGCCCCACCGGCGGCATCATGATCAAGGCCATCAGCGGCGCGATGATCCTGGTCAACGAGATCGGCATCACCATCTCCAACGGGCAGGGCGCGAGCATCGTGATGACGGGGCCGTCGGTCACCGTCAACAACGGCGCCCTGGTGGTTACCTGAAGGGGAATGACGATGCCCGGACCCCTCATCCATGTCGGCGCCACCGTGATGTGCATGCATGCGGGACAGGCGCAGCCGACGACACCCAATCCGCGAGTCACGGTCAGCGGCCAGGCGACGGTCACCATGGCGCCGCCCTGGACCGTGGCTGGTTGCATCATGCCGCCGCCGAGCGCCGGCAACGGTCCCTGCGTCACGGCGCAATTCACCACCGCCGCCACCAGGGTCACTTCCAACGGGCAGCCGCTGCTGTTGTTCGACAGCCAGGCGATGTGCGCGCCCACGGCCACGCCGCTGTTGATCCTGGCCAGCCAGATGCGTGCGATAGCGCAGTGAGGACGCGATGAACATCGACTATCCCTTTGCCTTCGATCGCCGCGGCCGGGTGGCTGAAACACGCCGTGACGACCATGTGCGCGACATGATCGAACAGCTGTTGTTCACCGGCCCGGGCGAGCGGGTGAACCGCCCAGACTTCGGCAGCGGGCTGCAACAGCTTGTATTCGCCCCGAACAGCATGGAACTGGCGGCGGCGCTGCAGTTCACCATGCAGGCATCGCTGCAGCGTTGGCTGGGCGACGTCATCGCCGTGAATGCCTTGAGCGTGGACGTGCGAGACGCGACGCTCGACGTGGCCCTGTCGTACACCATCCTCGCCACCGGCGAAGTGCGCAACGATACGTTGTCCAGGAGTGCATCATGAATGCCGCGCTGGACCGTTGCATGGCCTCGCCTGCCTGCGCGTTGCCGCTGCGGCGGCAGAAGCTGATGGGTGACCAATCGCTCAACGGCATCGACTACGTCGAGGTGGGAGAAGACGGCACCAGCCTCTGCGTGCACCTGTTCGGCGCCATCCCGCAAGGCCTGGGCGTGGCCAATGTGCGCATCGAGGGTGGTGACCGCATTACGGGGCTGAAGGCGGTCAGTGTCACGCCGGAAACCGAGCCGGACCTGCATGACGATCCGTGCCTGCGCATCGTGCTTGACCGGCAGGGCGACCACACGGCGTACTGCCTGTGCCTGGTCGACGCCGGTTCCGGCAACGATCCGGCGACATGGCAGCCGCTGGCCGGCTTCGATCCTCGCCACGCCTGCGCCACCTTGCGATTCCGCCTGGACTGCGGACGGGACCTGGACTGCGCTCCCGCCGCGCCATGCATTCCCGAGCCGGCACCCGGACCTGCCATCGACTACCTGGCCCGCGACTTCGAGGGCTTCCGCCAGATGTTCCTGGACCGGCTGGCGGTATCGATGCCCTCGTGGAAGGAGCGGCATATTCCCGATATCGGGATCGCCCTGGTGGAAGTGCTGGCCTATACCGCGGATTACCTGGCGTACTACCAGGACGCCGTGGCGACCGAGGCTTACCTGGATACCTCGCGCCGGCGGATCTCCGTGCGCCGCCATGCGCGCCTTGTGGACTACGCCATGCACGAGGGGTGCAATGCCCGCGCCTTCGTCACGATTGCCCACGACGGCGATGACTTCGACCTGGCGCTCGGCGATACGCTGTTGCTGGCGCCGCCTGCGGGCGCCGGAGATGCGAAGCAAGGCGTGATCGACGCCGCCGCGCTTGCTGCCGCACGCACGGGCGGTGCCACCGTATATGCGCCCATGCTGCTTGACGGCAAGGCTACGTGCACGATCGTTGCCGCGCATTCCACGATCCAGATCTACACCTGGGGCGATGAGTTGTGTTGCCTGCACAAGGGGACCACCAGCGCCATGCTGGTGGACGGTAGCGCGCCCAACCCCGACGGTGGCGGCGGCCGTGCGCTGAAGCTTGCCGTCGGCGACTTCCTGGTGTTCGAGGAAGTGCTGGGAACGGTCACCGGCAATCCGGCTGACGCCAATCCTGCCCATCGCCAGGTAGTGAGGTTGACGGCGGTGGAACTTTCGCAAGATCCACTCGATGGCACGCCGCTGGTGGAAGTGACCTGGGAAGCCTGCGACGCGCTTGCCTTCGACCTCTGCCTGTCGATCCGGCGCGCGTCGCCCGATTGCTCGCTGGTGACCGAGGTAAGCGTCGTCCGCGGCAACGTGGTGCTGGTCGATCACGGTGACGATGGCCATACCGACACCTGGACGGTGCCTGGCGAGCCCACAGCTGGCTGCTGCCGCTGCGAGGGTGCGGTGGTGGACGTGACCTATGCGGCGCCGCGTGACGATCATGTGGTTCCAGGCATACCACTCACCTTCGCCGAACCGTTGCCTGCGGGTGCTCCGGTATGCCGCTTGCTGCAGCGCGACCCTCGGCGGGCCCGGCCCGGCATCGCCGTGACTTCCATGGGTGTGGCGTGGGCCGCGCAGGGCGACCTGCTTTCCAGCGCACCGGACGACCGGCACTTCGTGGTCGAGATCGACGATGAAGCCCGCACGCACCTGCGTTTCGGCGATGGCACGAACGGCCGCCAACCTCAAGCGGGCGATGCGTTCACTGCCACGCCGCGCCTTGGCAACGGACCAGCTGGCAATGTCGGCGCGGACAGCATCATCTGGATCGCCTCGAAGATGGGAACGCTTGGGCTTGACCTGCGTCCGCGCAATCCGATCGCCGCCAGCGGCGGCACCGCCGCCGAAACGCTGGACGAAGTGAAGGCATACGCACCAGGCGCCTTCCGGGCCACGCCATTGCGCGCCATCGTGCCGGCGGACTACGCCGCGTTCGCAGGCCAGGTGGCGGGCGTGCAGGGCGCCAGCTGCGCCATGGCATGGACGGGCAGCGGTTATGAGGCACGGGTATCGATCGATCCATGGGGGGCTGAAGCCATGTCGAAGACCTTGGCACCGGTGGTACGAGGTGACCTCTGGCGCTACCGCCGCATCGGCCACGATATCGCCGTGGTGCCCGCGCGTTATGTGCCGCTGCTGGTGGAGGTGTTCATCTGCGTGCTGCCCGACTTCATCGTGGCCCACGTAAAGGCTGCCCTGGTCGAGCGGTTCGACAATCGTCGCCATGGCGACGGCACCCTGGGATTCTTCCATCCGGATCTGCTGCTTTTGGGCGTGCCGGTGCTGGCCAGCGCGATCATCGCCGAGGCCCAGTCGGTCACGGGCGTTGCCCATGTTGAATTGCGCACGTTGGCGCGGCAGGAAACCGGCAAGTCCGGGGATATTCCCGCCGACGGGATACTTCACCTGGCGCCTGACGAAGTGGCGCAGGCCGACGACGATCCCGACCACCCGGACCACGGGCGCGTCGCCTTCACTTTCGGAGGTGGTCGATGAGCTGCTGCAGCGCTTGTGGCGCCCACGCCTGTGCCTGCGGGTGCGGCGCGCCGGCACGTACTCCGCTTGCCGTGTACAACCGCCCGGGGCTCGATGCGATCGCCTGGCGCGTGGGTACCTATGGCGATTTCCACGCCACCATGCAGGCGGATCTTTCAAGCACGGCTTACCCGGCGCTTGCAGGACTTCGCACGCGTGAGGCGGACGATCCGGCGATGGCCTTGATCGATGCGTGGTCCGCGGGTGCGGACGTGCTTACGTTCTATGGCGAACGCATCGCCAACGAAGGTTACCTGCGTACGGCGACCGAGCGGCGCTCGGTACTGGAACTGGCCCGCCTGGTGGACTATCGGCCACGGCCTGGCGTGGCGGCCAGCGTGTACCTGGCTTTTACGGTCGACGATAACGCCGGTGATGTCACCATCGCCGCCGGATCGCCCGCGCAATCGGTACCGGGTCCCGGCGAGCAGATGCAGACGTTCGAGACGGCCGAAGCGCTCGATGCCAGGCCCGCATGGAACGCGTTGATGCCGCGCATGACGCAGCCTCAGCAGGTGTCGCGGGACAACCTCGACACGCTCGACTCGATGTACTTCGCCGGCGACGCCAACGACCTGAAGCAAGGCCAGTGGCTGGTGTTCGATTTCGACGATGGGCAGATGCCCGGCGTGCGCAAGATCGCATCGGTCACCGTCGACAACGCAGGCAAGCGCACGATCGTCGGCTTCGAGGCCGTCGCAGGCGCAGCGATCATGAGCGTGAAAGCCGCGGAGCGCGGCGAGTCGCCCCTGGAGAGCCTGGTCGAGTCATTGACGCGGCCGCCAACCCTGCAGCCTGCCAATGCATTGCGCCTGTCCCGGAGCATCCAGGGAGCGCTGGGCAAGGCCAGCGATGCCCGGCCGCAGCTGCTTCAGCTGTTCCAGCCGCGCCTGGTGGGTACATTGTATAGCGCGTGGGGTGGTCTGGCCTCGCCGCGCGGCAGCGCCCAGGTGCAACGCATCTACGTGCAACGTGTATCCGCGCCAAGGTTCGGCTACAACGCGGCCGTGCCGATGAAGATCGTGACGGCATCCGATGGGACGGTCAGGACGTTGCCCACGGGTGTCGATTGGTCGCTGGATACACCCACCGAGAATGCCGATACGGTCTTCCTGGACAATGCCTACGAGGGCATCCAGCCGGGCACCTACGTGGTGCAGACCGGCCCGGGCACGGAACAACCTGTCGTGCGCCGTATCACAGCGGTGTCGGTGCATCCGCGCACGGCTTATGGCATCCCGGGCAAGACCACGGAGATAACGCTTGAACCCTTGGAAAGCCCCGCGGTCGCACGGCCCCGTATCCTGGCTGCAGCACCGACCATCGCCTCCAGCATTCGTGTCCAGCAGCTGGCGGTGAAGGGTGAGCTGCTGACGCTGGCCGACGTACCCATCTCCGCCAACGTCGGCGACACCGACGGTGGTGAGTCGCCAGCCAATGCCACGCGCCTGGTCCTGGACCAGGTGGTGGATGGGCTGGAAGGCGGGCGATGGCTCATCGTGCAGGGCGTGCGAAGCGACCTGCCCGGCAATGCGCAGGTGGTTTCGTCGGAGCTTGTCATGGTGGAGGCGGTGGAGCAGGGCATCGACCCCGCGTTGCCAGGCGACTCGCTGCACAGCACGCTGGTGCTTGCCAATGACGGCCTTGCCTACAGCTACCGTCGCGACACGGTGAAGGTCCTTGCCAACGTGGTCCGCGCCACGCATGGGCAAACGCGCAACGAAGTGCTGGGTAATGGCGACGGTGCCCAGGCGATGCAGGCCTTCGTGCTGAAGCAGTCACCGCTCACCTTTACCTCAGCCTCGAATCCCGACGGCGTCGCCAGTTCCCTGCTGGTTCGCGTGGACGGCCTTGAATGGCACGAGGTGCGCAACATGGCCTTCGCGGCGGCGAAGGACCGTAGTTTCGTCACCCGCACCGGGGACGATGGCAAGACCACGGTAACCTTTGGCGATGGCGTGCACGGCCGGCGTCTTTCCACCGGCGCCGCGAACGTGGTGGCCCGGTACCGCAATGGCATCGGCAGCCCGGGCAACGTCGCGGCGGGCCAGGTGAGCTTGCTGGCCAGCCGACCGTTAGGCGTGAAGGACGTCATCAATCCGTTGCCGGCATCGGGCGGCGCGGATCCGGAGACGCGTGACCAGGCACGGGTGAACGTTCCACTGGCCGTGATGGCGCTGGACCGGCTGGTCTCGATTCCCGACTACGCGAATTTCTCGCGGACCTTCGGTGGCGTGGGCAAGGCGGCTGCGGTGGCGCTGGCCGGAGGCGTGCGTGTGACCATCG
>Ga0070658_10000545_pt1 | contig 32712 bp, 33 predicted proteins | sample KBSC13metaG_FD_64664 | JGI IMG/M metagenome (GOLD analysis project Ga0070658, IMG submission 64664) | Corn rhizosphere microbial communities from Kellogg Biological Station, Michigan, USA - KBS C1-3 metaG | ecosystem: Host-associated > Plants > Roots > Rhizosphere > Soil ... | reverse complement strand
GGCGTGTGGCATGCGCCGCAGTGGCCCAGGCCGTCCACCAGATACTCGCCGCGCGTGGCGTAGCTGCCCGGGCCCGGCCTGAAATACAACGACTTCCACACGCCGATCGAGCCGCGCAGGTTGAACGGGAACATCAGCTCGTTCGCCGGCGCACGCGCGCTCACCGCGGGACGCGTCATGAGGTACGCGTAGATCGCGCGGTTGTCTTCCGCGGTCACATGCGTGAAATGGTCGTACGGGAACACCGGATAAAGATGGCGCCCCTCTCGATCGACGCCCTCGTGCATGGCTCGCTGGAAATCGGCCTCGCTCCACGCGCCGATGCCCGTCTGCGGATCCGGCGTGATGTTCGTCGAGTGCACCGTGCCGAAAGGCGTGCGGAACGCAACGCCGCCCGCGAAGGACCTGCCCTGTGCGGTCGTATGGCAACCGCGGCAGCCGCCCAGCGCGGAGAGCACTTCCCCGCGTTGCACCAGCGACCGGTCGAAGGAAGGACGCACCGCGGTGACGGTGGGCGATTCCGGCACGACGCAGCTCGCGAGAGCCAGCGTCGCGACGAACCCCACGGCGCGCACGATGGCCGTGCGGGCGCGAATGGAGTGGCTGTTCATCACGGCGAGAGACATGAATGACCCTTGGCCTGCCAATGCTAGCCTAAACGACCTCGTTGTCGGCGCTTCCGGAAGCCAGGTGTGACGTTTCGCATAGACTGCGCACGCACTCCCTGCGTCATGATGGCCGCGCCGCCATCCCGCGGTACGAAGGAAGCTCCCCCATGCTCTCCACCGTCCTCATCCTCGTGATGTGCGCCCTCACCGCGATCGCGGGCGTCCCCCTCATCCTCAAGCTGGTGCCGCGCAACGAGATCTATGGCGTACGCACCGAGCGAGCCCTGTCGCGCGACGAGATCTGGTATGAAGTGAATCGCTTCGGCGGCTGGGCGCTCGTCGCGGCGGCCGCGATCACCGTGCTGGCCCTCGTCATCTGGGCGAACACGCTGCTGCGGCCCTTGTGGCGGCAGTTCGCGGTATTCCTGCTGCCGCTCGCGATCGCCATCGCCACGACGTTCTGGTACGAGCGCCAGGTGGACTCGCACGGCAAGCGCCGGCGGCGCCGCCGCAAGTGATCCACCGCTGCCCCAAGTGCGGCGCCAGCTTCCGTCCACCGCGCGACGACGAGTCCGAATGTCCGCAATGCGGGATCTGGTTCCACAAGTGGGGGGCGGCGCTGCCCGAGCCGGCGGCCGCAGCCGTGCTCGAGGCCGAGGAAAGCGAGCCGCTGCCGCCGCCGGATTCGCTCACCTACTACGGCCGCGCCGCCGTGCTGCTGCTGGTCGCGGTGTGGGGCGTCTTCCTCGCCGCGGCCGATTACCGCAATCCGCCGCAAAGCTTCGACTTCATGCACGCGATCCTGCTTCCGATCCATGAAGCCGGCCACGTGTTCATGTTCCCTTTCGGCGAATTCCTCACGATCGCGGGCGGCAGCCTGTTCCAGGTCGCGCTGCCGCTGGGCATCGGCGCCGCGTTCCTCTTCAAGCAGCACGACCGGTTCGGGGCGGCGGTGTGCCTCTGGTGGGCGGGCGCCAGCGTGGTGGATCTCGCGCCCTACATCTACGACGCGCTGCAGCCGCAGCTCATCCTGCTGGGCGGGCACACCGGCGAGGACGGCCCACACGACTGGATCTACCTGCTCGACCGCTTCCATTCCCTCCAGCGCGCGCACGGCTGGGGGATCGCCGCGCATCACCTCGGCGTGCTGACGATGATCGTGGCGATCGGATGGGGTGGCGCGTGGCTGTGGAGACTGGCGCCGTGGCGCCGGGAGGAAGCCTAGCCGGGCACTCGCAGGCCGAAGCGTTCCGCATACGGCGCGATCGCCGCGATGATGCCCTGCGATAACGGCACGCCCTCCTGCATCGCGAGGCGGCGCTCCTTCATGGCGTTCTCTCCGGGCACGCGCACGCGCTCGACGCCGGGCCGCGGCGGATTCGCGCGGCATGCATCGACAAGCCACGAGCTCTGTCGATTGAACGCATCCTGTCCCGCGAATGCCGCCGGATCGATCACCTGCACGAAGACCGAGCTGGTCGAGCCCTTCGGTGAATCCGCGCGTCCATAGCCGCTCAGCGCCTGCGTGAGCGACTCCACCAGCAGCCCGAGCGCGTAACCCTTGTGGCCGTGGTCGAGGCCGCCCACCGGCAGCAGCGAGCCCTTGCCGCCGATCACGGCCTTCGGGTCGTCGGTCGCGTTTCCGTCCGCGTCGAGCGCCCACGCATGCGGGAAACGCTTGCCTTCGTTCACCAGCTTGCGCGCCATGTTGTTGGTGCTGATGGTCGCGCTGATGTCGATGAGGATGGGATCACCCTGCGTCGGGATGCCGATGCCGATCGGATTGGGCGTCATCACCGGCACGCGGCCGCCGAAGGGCGCCACGGTGGCCACCGCGGGGCTGGACGACGCGACGATCACCATGCAGCCCGCCTGCGTGGCGCGCGGCAGGTACGCGGCGAGCGCGCCGATGTGGTGGCTGTCCCGGATCGCGATGGTGCACGTGCCATACGTCTTCACGCGCTCCACGCCCAGGTCGATCGCCTTCAGGGTGAGCCACGTGCCCGGCAATCGCCTGCCGTTCCACGTGACGCACGCGCCGCGATCGCCGAGGACTTCGGGCTCGCCGCGGCCGTTCACATCGCCTTTCGCGGCGCTCTCGAGATACCAGGGCACGAGCGCGAGGCCGTGCGTGAAATGTCCCATGAGGTCCGCTTCGAGCAGGACCTCGGACGTGGCGTCGGCCTTGTCGCGCTCGTAACCGGCTTTCTCGAAGAGCTCGCGCGCGAATTCACGCCATGCCTTGTACGGGTGGCGCCCGCTCATGCGAGCACCGCGAGCGGCCATGGCACGAACTCGCTCTCGCCCACGCCGATGGCCTCGCTCTTCGTGGGCTCCCCGGATGCGTGCGCGAGCAGGCGCTCGAAGATCTCGCGCCCCATCTCCTCGAGGGTCGCCACGCCGTCGATGATCGTGCCGCAGTTGACGTCCATATCCGCCAGCATTCGCTCGTACATCGGCGTGTTGGTCGCGAGCTTGATCGTGGGTGCGGGGATGCTGCCGAAGCACGAGCCTCGTCCGGTGGTGAAGCAGATCATGTTGGCGCCGCCCGCGATCTGTCCCGTCGCGGAGACGGGGTCGTAGCCGGGCGTGTCCATGAACACGAGGCCTCTCGCGGTGACGGGCTCGGCGTATTCGTACACGCCCATGAGCGGCGAGTTGCCGCCCTTCTTGGCCCCGCCGAGCGATTTCTCCAGCACGTTCGAGATGCCGCCCGCGTTGTTGCCCGGGCTCACGTTACCGTTGATCTGCACGTCGCGGCCCTTGCTGTGCTCGAGCCACCAGTCCATGCGATCGACGAGCTTGCGTCCGACCGCCTCGGACACCGCGCGCGCGGTCAGCGCCTGCTCCATGCCGTAGATCTCGGTGGTCTCGGAGAGGATCGCCGTTCCGCCGTGACGCACGAGGATGTCCATGGCGGCACCGAGCGCGGGATTGGCGGACAGGCCCGAGAAGCCGTCGGAGCCGCCGCATTGCAGGCCGACCATGATGTGCTCGGCCGATACGCTCTCGCGCTTTGCCTGGTTGGCCAGCGGCAGCATGCGCTTCACGACCTCGATGCCGGCCTCGATCGTGTTCTTCGTGCCGCCGAGATCGCTCATGCGCAGGGTTGCCAGCCGCGGCCCGACCTCGAGCTGCTGGTCCGCGAGGAAATCCTCGAGCGAGTTCTCCTCGTCGCCCAGCGCCAGGACCAACGCGGCCGCCGTGTTCGGATGCTTCACATAGCCGCCGATCGTGCGGCGCAGCAGCTGCATCGCATCGCCGCTCATCTCCACACCCATGCCGCCCTCGTGGACGTAGGGCACCACGCCGTCGATGTTCGGAAATGCGGCGAGGCGCTCCTTCGTGAACCATTTGGCGATGCGCCGCGCGGCCGTGGCCGTCGCATTGCCGACGACGAAGACGCCGACGTAATTTCGAGTGGCTACGCGGCCGTCCTCGCGCAAGATGCCCTGGAAGCGGGCGCGCTTCTCCGGCGGCAGGAGGTCCGTCGCGCGGTAATCCTGCGTGTAGCGATAGTCCTTCAGCTTGTCGCCGAACGCGATGTTGTGGCTGTGCATGCGCGTGCCGGGCTCGACATCCTCGCTCGCGAAGCCGATCACGGTGTTGTACTTGAGGATCGGCTCGTCCTTCGCGATGCGGCGCACCGCGATCTTGTGCCCGGCCGGGACGTCCTCGCGCGTGGTGACGTTTTCATTCGCCACGAATGTTCCCGCGGGAACATTGGCGCGCGCGACGACGACGTTGTCGTTCGGGTCGAGGCGGATGAAGGGGTTTATCAGCATTCGAGAGTTACGCCACGGAAAATCTTTTTGACGCAGATGAACGCAGATGAACGCAGATAAACCCATGGACAGTGTTCGTGCTCGGGTCGGCAGTCCGCGCGCAATTTGCACGACACGTTTGAAAGCCTTTATCTGCGTTCATCTGCGTTCATCTGCGTCCAATGATTTTTGCTCGCTTTATGCGGTGAGCCCGATCGGCCAGGGGACGAACTCGCTCTCGCCCACGCCCAGCTCTTCGGCCTTCGTCTTCCGGCCCGAGGCGTGCTCGAGGATGGATTCGAAGATCCGACGGCCCATCTCCTCGACGCTCACGTCGCCATCGAGCACCGGGCCGCAATCGACGTCGAGATCATCCTGCATTCGACGGAACATCGAGCTCTCGCTGGCGAGCTTGAGCGTCGGGGCCGGCAGCGAGCCGAAGCCGGTGCCATGGCCCGCCACCATGCAAACCAGGTTCGCGCCGCCGGCGATCTGGCCCGTGGCCGCGACGGCCTCGTGGGAGGGCGTGTCCATGAACACGAGCCCCTTGGCCGCGACGGGGTGCGCGTACTCGTACACCTCCGCCAGCGGTGCGTGACCCCAGCGCGCCGCGGCGGCGATCGCGCGCTCGACGGGCGTGGTGAAGCCGCCGGCCGCCTGTGCGGGGGCCATCCGGCCATTGAGCGGGGTGTCGCGTCCGGCGTTGTAGCGCTTCCACCATTCGAGGCGGCGCGCGAGCTTGTCGGCGATTTCGGAAGAGGCGGCGCGTGCGATGAGCGCGCTCTCCATGCCCGCGAGGTCCGCCGTGCCAGAAAGAATCGCGGTGCCGCCGTTCGCGATGACGAGATCGATCGCGGCGCCGAGCGCCGGATTCGCGCTCGCCTGCGAGAACGCATCGGCGCCGGAGCTCTGCATGCCGACCACCAGGTGCTCGACCGGGACGCTCTCGCGCCGCACGTCGTTCACCGCGGGCAGCATCGACTCGATGGCGGCGATGCCTTCATCGATCGTCTTCTGCGTGCCGCCCTTCTCCTGCATCACGAGCGTCCTCAGGCGCGGGCCGGTAACGAGGTTCTGCGCCTCGACGAGCTTGTAGACGTTGTTGCGCTCGCAACCGAGCGAGCAGAGGAGCGCCGCGCCCGCATTGGCATGCCGGACGGTGCCGGCGATCGTGCGGCGCAGGAGGTCCATGGGCTCGCCGGTCATCTCCATGCCGCAGCCCAGCTCGTGCGTGAGGGCCACGACGCCATCGACATTCGGATACGCGGCCAGCCTTTCGGGTGTGAAGTGCTCCGCGATCTTGCGCGCCGTGGTGGCCGCGCAATTCACGGTGACCGCGATCACGATGTAGTTGCGCGTGGCGACGCGTCCGTCGTCGCGCACGATGCCGCGGAACGTGACGGGCTGCCGACTCGGACGAAGTGCGGTGACGCGCGGCGCGGCTTCCGCCCCGAGCAGACCCTCGTCGCGACGAAGATTGCGCGCGTCGACCCGATCCCCGGGTTCGATCGCGCCGTTCGCACGGCCGATCGCAAGCCCGCCCTTCACGACGCTTTCGCCGTTCGCGATGGCTCGCGTGGCCAGCTTGTGCCCCGCGGGCACGCCCTCTCGCAACACGACACGCTCGTTGGGGATCTCGGTTCCCGCGGCGAGCTTCTCGCGGGCGATGACGACGTTATCGTCGGGGTGCAGGCGAATCGACGGCATCGGATGATCGTAGCAATTAATGGGGTCAGACTCCATTTCAGTTAATTCAGGTTCACAGCGCGCACCGAACCTGAATTAACTGAAATGGAGTCTGACCCCATTAATTTTCTTCCACCCCCCGGAAATACGCGTACAGCGCGCCGTGCAGCGCGGCGAGGAACTCGCCGGTCTTCTGGCCATGGGACGCGGCAGTGCCGCTGGTGCCGCCGGGCGGGATGTCCTGGTGCTCGATGAAGGAGCCGAGATATTCGTTGGCGAGCGCGAGCGCGGTCTGGTGGTTCATGGCCGTGCGCCTTTCGCCGAGAGCCGCATAAGCTGCTCCTCGAGCTCGTGGATGCGATCGAGGAGGGAGAGCACCAGGGGCGCGCTCGCGGACTCGAGCTCGAGGTCGTGGCACAGGCGCAGGGCGGAGCGCACCTGCGGCGCGCGCTCGGCGCTGAACGACAACGGCTCGCCGGAAACGGCGGGCTCCAGCGCGCCGTACTCCACCAGCTCGCGCACCTCCGTCTCCTGCACGCCGCAATAATGCGCGAGCTCCACGATCGAGATCACGCGCTCGGCGTGCATCCACACCACCTCGTCCTGCTCAGCCATGGGTTTTCTCCGCGAAATGACCGCGTGGATCGAACTTCGAATGCTGCGCGAGCTGCCCGAAGAGCTCGCGTTCGCGATCGTCCAGCACCGTGGGATTCACGATCTGCACGACCGCATACAAGTCGCCCTCGCCCCCGCCCGGTTTCGGCAGGCCCTTCTTCGCGAGACGCAGGCGGCGACCCGCCGCGGTGCCCGCGGGTATCTTGAGGTTGACCGCGCCCGAAACCGTCGGGACCTCGACGCTCGCGCCCAGTGCCGCTTCCCACGGCGCCAGGGGCAGGTCGAGATACAGGTCGTGCCCATCGACGCGGAAGAGCGGATGCGGATGCAGCACGATGTCGAGGTAGAGGTCTCCGTTGGGCCCGCCGTTCGCGCCCTTGCCGCCCTGCCCGCGCAAGCGCAGGCGCTGCCCGTTCGTCGCACCCTTCGGGATGCGCGCCTTGATCTTGCGAGGCACCGGGCGCACCCCGCCCTGCGCATCGTACTCGGGCATCGCGAGGTCCAGGTCGACCTGCGTGCCGTTCATGGCGTCCTCGAGCGTGAGGTGGACGGCGACCTCGTAATCGGCGCCGGGAATCTTCATGTCGGCAGCGCGACCGCGCCGCGCGCCGCGCGACATGCCGGCGAAGAGATCCGAAAGATCGATGTCGTCGAACGAGAAATGCCCGCCCTCGTTCGCGCCGCCCGAGCGGAACTGCTGCTGCCAGTCGGGCGGCGGCGTGAAGTCCTGCCCCGACTGGTAACCGCTGCCCAGGCGATCGTAGGCCGCGCGCTTCTCCGGATCCTTGAGCGTCTGGTACGCCTCGGAAACCTCCTTGAAGCGCTCCTCGGCCTTCGGCTCCTTGCTCACGTCCGGATGGAACTTGTGCGCGAGCTTCTTGTAGGCCTTCTTGATCTCGTCCGCGCTCGCGGAACGCTCGACGCCCAGCAAGGCGTAGTAATCCTTGAACTTCATGACCTCATCGCTCGCTCTTTTGCGAGTCAGACATTACCACCGAGCAGAACCCCGGGGAAACGCCCGCCTCTAATCGCCCATGCATGACGGCCCGATCCCCCAAGTCCTCGGCACGACCATTCCCGTGATCGCCAACGCGAGCTCGGGCGGCGGCCACTCGAACGACTCGCTGGCCGAGCTGCGCAAGGCATTCGCCGACCAGGGCATCACCGCGGAAGTGCTCACGCCGCCGCCGGGCGCCCTGGAGGCGACGCTTCGCAATGCATTGGGACAGCATCCGCCGGTGATCGTTGCGGCGGGCGGCGACGGCACCGTGAGCGCGGTGGCCGCGGCGGCGCGCAACACCGGCACGGCGCTCGCCGTCGTGCCCTTCGGCACGTTCAACCATTTCGCCAAGGACCTGGGCATCCCCCTCGAGACGAACGAAGCCGTGCGCCTGCTGCTCGAGGGGCGCCGCGTCGCCATCGACCTGGGCGAGGTGAACGGCCGCACGTTCGTGAACAACGCGAGCCTCGGCCTCTATCCGGCCATGGTGCGCACGCGCGACAAGCTGCGCCGTCACTTCGGGCACAGCAAGCGCCGCGCGATGATCTGGGCCATGCTGGCGGCGATCCGTCGCACGCCGCTCATGACGCTGGAGCTGGAGACGGATCGGGAAGTCGTACCCTGCCGCTCGCCTTTCGTCTTCATCGGCAACAATACCTACGCGATGTCGGGCTTCGACATCGGCACGCGCGAGCGCCTCGACGGCGGCCACCTCAGCATCTACACCACGCAACGCTGCTCGCTCGGCGGCCTGATCTCCCTCGCCTTGCGCGGCCTCATCGGCCGGCTGCACCAGGCCGACGATTTCGCGGTCGCCGAGGCGCGCCGCCTGCGCGTCGAGACGCCGCACAAGCGCCTGCTCGTGGCCACCGACGGCGAGATCAACGTGATGGAGACGCCGCTCGACTTTCGCATCGTTTCGGGAGCGCTCGATGTGCTCGTACCGGTGAAGAAGGAGTGACATGAGGACCATTGCGCATCTTTCGGACCTGCACTTCGGCCGGGTCGACGAAGCGCTCCTCGAGCCGCTGCGGCTGCGGCTGGAGGAGCTGTCCCCCGATCTCGTGGTGATCTCCGGCGACCTCACGCAACGGGCCCGCGCGAAGCAGTTTCGCGAGGCGCGCGAGTATCTCGCGACGCTGCCCAAGCCGCAGATCGTCGTCCCCGGCAACCACGACGTGCCGCTCTACAACGTGTTCCAGCGCTTCTTCACGCCGCTGCGCAAGTACAAGCGCATCGTCACGCGCGACCTGGAGCCCCAGTTCATGGACGACGAGATCGCGGTGGTCGGCATCAACACGGCGCGCTCGGCGGTGTTCAAGGGCGGGCGCATCAACGAGGCGCAGGCCGAGCGCCTGCGCGAGAAGCTCTGCGGGCTGCCGGATCGCATGACGAAGATCGTGGTCACGCACCATCCGTTCAACGTCCCGGAGGGCGACCCCGAGGAGGACCAGATCGTCGGCCGCGCGAAGATGGCGCTGCAGGCGCTGGCCGGCTGCGGCGCGGACGTCTTCCTGTCGGGCCACCTGCACAAGGCGCACGTGGGGCACACCGCCAACCGGTGGGACATCGACGGGGTGTCCGCGCTGGTCGTGCAGGCCGGCACAGCGACCTCCACCCGCTCGCGCGGCGAGAACAATTCGTTCAACGTGCTGCGCGTCTCGCCGCGGCACATCGAGGTCGAGCGCCACGTGTGGAAGGACGCGACGTTCCAGCGGGACTCGACCGAGGCTTTCGACCACGACGGCACGGGATGGCATGGATCCGACCGACGCACTGCCGCCGCCGCCTGAGCCCCAGGCCCCGAGCCTCTCGCCTCGCGGCCTCGCCATCGCGGGCTGGATCGCGTTCATCGTCGCGGGGACGATCTTCTTCAACCTCGCATGGGACGTCGCGAGCCACACCGAGATCGTCGTGCTGGACGCCAAGATGGCTACCTGGCTGCATGCCCATGGCACGCCGCGGGTGACCGACTTCATGATCTTGGTCACGACGCTGAACTCCATCGCCGGCACCTCGATCATGGCCGCGCTGTTCGCCATCTCGCTCGCGAGGCTGCGTGAATGGTATTGGCTCCTCACGCTGGCCATCGCGGTGGGCGGCGGCATGCTGCTCAATGTCGTCCTGAAGGACGCTTTCGCGAGGGCCCGGCCGCATTTCGACGATCCGTGGGTCACGCTGAGCTCGTACAGCTTCCCGAGCGGCCACACGGCCGGGGCCACGCTCTTCTACGGCGTGCTCGCGGCATTCCTCGTGTCGCGCACGAATGAATGGCACGCCCGTGCCGCTTGCGTCATCGCGGCGGCCCTGATGGTGGTGCTCGTGGCGTTCTCGCGCATGTACCTGGGTGCGCACTACTTGTCGGACGTCGCCGCGGCGGCGTGCTCGAGCACCGCGTGGCTGGTGCTCTGCCTTTCGGGCGTTCACGGCATCGTGCGCCGGCGACTGGGGAAAAAATGAAGAAGAAGCTCGCGTCGAAATGGCCGCTCATCGCGGCGGTGGCCATCGTGCTGGTGCTCACGGCCCTTGCGTTCGTGCTCCCGCTGCGCGACTGGACCGATGTCCTCGAGGATCGCGTCGAGTCCATGGACCTGGGCGCCGGCCTGCTGGTGTTCGGCATCGCGTACGTGATCGCCACGCTGCTCCTGGTGCCCGCATGGATCTTCCCGATCGCCTCCGGCGTGATCTTCGGAATGGGCTGGGGAAGCGTTGTGACGCTCGCGTCGACGGCGGCCTCCTCGGCGCTCGCCTTCGTGCTCGCGCGCTATCTCCTGCGCGGGCCGGTGGAGAAGCTCGCGCGCCGGCAGAAGCTCTTCAACGCGTTCGACAAGGCCGTGGGCAAGGAAGGTTGGCGCATCGTGGCGCTGCTGCGCATGAGCCCGTTGCTTTCCTTCGGCCTCAAGAACTATTTCTTCGGGCTCACCTGCGTCGATCCCCTGGCTTACATGACGGGCACGATGGTCGGCATGTTCCCCGGCTTGATGCTCAAGATCTGGCTGGGCTCCGCGGGCCGCGACGTGATGAGCCATGGCGGGCCGCTGCAGTGGACGATGCTGGGCGTGGGCATCGCCGCCACCGTCGCGTCGAGCGTCGTCGTGACGCGCGTCACACGTGCGCGGCTGAAGCTCGCTCACTAGGCGCCGCGCGCCGGCGGCGCAGCCACACGACGAGCAGCAGCGCGGCCGCTCCCGCGAGCGACCCTGCGATCAGCAGGTTGGCCGTCGTGATCGATCCGGCGAGCGATCCCTGCGGGGCTTCGACGAATGCCAGGCAATCGGTGTCCTCAGGCAGCGCACCGATCTGTGTTACGACACCGCTGCGCGGCTCGATCCTCACCAGCGCCGTGTGGGCGGGCGACCCCATGTTCGAATTCACGCCGAAGAGATGGCCTTGCGGCGAGAAAGCGAGCGAGTTGAGCGAGCTGAGATACGGCGCATTGAGGAGCGCCGGTCCCGAGGCGATGGCGCCGGTCGCGGGATCTCGCGTCTCGATCGCGCCCGTGGCACCCGAGGGCGTCACGTACAGCTTGCCCTGGCCGTCGAAAGCGATGCCGCCCTCGATGCGGGTGCTCTCCCCGATCTCGCCGATGGCCGTGACGCGGCCGCTTGCCAGGTTGATGCGCCCGATCTGGTTGGTGTCCGGCAGCCACATGTACAGCTCGCCGTCGTGATTGAAGGCGACATCGGAGCCCGCGACGCGCATCTCGCCCACCAGGGTCGCCTGCGCGGTGGCCGGATCGATGGTCACGAGGCTGTTGCGATGATTGGGCGAGCTGCCCGCGGTGACGCCGTACAGGATCCCGGTCTTCGGATGCACGGCGAGACCCGTGATGCCGATGGGCTGGTCCCCGACGCGCAGCCCACCGACGGCCTTCGACGACGCATTCGCGGGATCCACGACGTACAGGCTGCCGCCGGCGCTCTCGGAAGCCTTGGCTCCCGCGCGAACCGTGGCGGCATAGAGGAGCGGCTCGGCGATCGCGGGCAAAGCAAGCGCGGCCGCGAGCGCCGCCATGCATCGAAGGACCCAGCGGGACCAATCCATGCGGGCACGGTACCCGGGGAGGCTTGCTTGAAGCTGAAGGGTCAGTCGAGGGCGGCGAGGGCCTGGTGCCACGCGTGGCGCGAGCTTTCCACCTGCCGCGCGAACGTGGACGCATCGAGCGGGCCGCCGTGCAGTCCCAATTCATGCAGGCGCGCCGTGAAAGTGCGATCGGCCATCGCACGCGATGTGTCGGGCGCCGCATTGGCGGCAAACGCCCCGAGCCACACGTCGAGCGCGTGCGTAGGGAAACCGCACTCCGCCATCGTGGGCACCCGGGGCAAGGACTCGCTGCGTCGCGCGGACGAGACCGCCAGCGGCAGCGCTTCGCCCGAGGCGATGCGCTCGTGGCAACCGAGCAGGTTGTCGAAATACACCTGCACGCGGCCGGCGACGAAATCCTCGTAAGCCGTGGCACTCCCGCCATCGTACGGACGGTGTGTCATCTGGATGCCGGCCAGCTTGCAGAAATACGCGCTGCACAGGTGGATCGTCTGGCCCGTGCCCGCGGACGCGTAGACCAGACGCTCCTTGCGCGCCATGTCGACGAGATCCCGGACATTGCGCACACCGAGTGATGGCGGGACGAGCAGCACGTTGGGCGCGGCGCCGAATCCCAGCAGCGGGACGAAACGCGAGTCGGGCGCGACGCCCACGCGTTCGGGCAGCAGGATGTGCGTGGTCGGCGTACCCAGCAGGATCACCGCTTCGCCGCGAGCCGCGAGGGCGTTCGCATGCTCGAGGCCGCGGCGGCCGCCGGCACCGGGCAGGTTCTCGACGGAAACTTCATCGGCCAGCGATGCGCAGAAAGCACGCGCGGCGCGATCCGAGGCGCCTTCCGCGCCGAAGGGTACGACGAAGCGGATGGCTACTCCTTGATGCCCAGCTCGCGAACGAGCTTGCCCCACTTGTCCGCGTCCGCGCGCAACGTGGCGGCGAATTGCTCGGGCGTCTCGTTCACGGGCTCCACGCCGATCGCTTCCATCTTCTCCTTCACGTCGGGCAGCATCATGATGCGGTTGATCTCGCCGTTGAGCCGTTTCTGCAGCTCGGGCGACATTCCCGTGGGGCCGAACGCGCCGTACCAGACGGCCATCTCGTATCCCGGCACCGTCTCCGCGACCGTCGGCGTGTCCTTCAGCAGCGCCGTGCGGTGGTTCTCGGTCACCGCGAGCAGCTTGAGGCGGCCCGCCTTCACGTGCGGCAGCGATTGCGTGCCCGCGGTGATGAACATCTGCGTCTGGCCGCCGACGGTGTCCGTAACGGCCGGCGCGCCACCCTTGTACGGCACGTGCAGCATCTGGCAGCCGGTCATCTTCTCGAGCAGCGCCGCGGAGAGGTGGTTCGTGGAGCCCGGGCCGGCAGAGGCATAGGCGATCTTCCCGGGATTGGCCTTGCAGTAGGCGATGAACTCGCGCAGGTTGTTCACGGGCAGCGTCGGGTTGATCACCATCGTGTTGGTCACGTAGGCGAGCAGCGCGATGGGGGTGAAATCCTCGACGCCCCGAAACGGCATGCCCGGATTGATCGCGGGGTTGATCGCATGCGTGCTCATCGAGCCGAAGAGCAGCGTGTAGCCGTCGGGTGCCGCTTTCGCGACCATGTCCGAGCCGATGTTGCCCGAGGCGCCCGCGCGGTTTTCGACGATGACGGGCTGGCCCAGGGAGCGCGAGAGCTTGTCCGCCACGGTGCGCGCCAGGATGTCCGTGGAGCCGCCCGGGGCCCAGGGCACGATGATCTTCACCGGCTTTTCCGGCCATGCCGCCTGCACGCTCATTGCCGCGGCCACCACCATCGCCGCCAGCACGCGAAGCACGTTCATGTCATCGACTCCTTTCAGATTCCCTGCATGCGTGTGAGGAGCACATCGACCAGGTCCGCACCGCCGCGCACGGGCAGCCGATGCGAGCGAAGCATGGCAACGCGCTCGGGAGAAGCCACCTGCTCGGCGCCCGCGCGCAGGAAGACCTCCGCGATCGCGCGCTGCACGGCGGGAGAAGAGGTGTGCGCGAAGAGCTGCGTGAGCGCGTCGAGGGATTCGCGGTCCGCGACGTGCAGGCGGGCGAGCGTCTCGAGCGCACGCACCTGCGCCGCGCCGCCCGGCATCGCCGCGATGCGAAGGACGAGCGCCCTCACCTCGCCGTTCTCGGTGACCGGGCGATGGCGCAGGTACGCCTGCGCGACCTGCACGTCGTTCTCGTCCGCGCTCGCGAGCGCGGCGATCACGCGGTCCCGGGCGCTGCGATCGCCCAGGCATGCGAGCGCGGCGGACTGCGGTGTCTTGGCGGCCTTCGGATCCTCCACGGCGCCGTCGAGCTCGCCATCGCGATTGAGCGAGCAGACGAGGTCCACCTCGCCGAAGCCCATGCCACCGCGCGCCAGCATGTCGTGGATCACGCGGCCCTGCTCCGCCCGCTGCTCGCGCAGCGAGAGCCATCCCAGCGTGCGGCCCAGCCCGATCATGCGCACTCGAACCGCCGGATCGTCGGCGTCGTGCACGAAGTCGAGGTAATGGGCGCGCGTCGCCATGTCGCCCGCAAGGCGCGTCATCGCTTCGGTGAAGCGGCGGGATTCGCGCTCGGCATCCGTCAACGTCGCGAAGAATTTCTCGATGCGCTCGAGCGAAAGCCGCGCCTCGGCCACTTCGCGCGCGAGCATCTCGTGGATCGTCGCGACCTTGTCGCCGGCGTCCTGGCGGTCATCATAAAATCGGCAGGCCTCGCCACGGAAATCGGCGTTGGGCTCCGCCTCGCTCAATCCGGTGGTGGCCACCATGCTGCTGGGCCCGAAGAGCTTGAGGAGCCTCGCGCTCGGCCGCCCGCTGCCCAGCGCCTCGTCGGGACCCGACTCGAAGTGACGCCGCAGCATCGGCCCTGCGACCTTGCCCAGGGGCGCCAAAGACGAGAAGCCGTAGATCACCGGGACGTTCGGAAAGAGGCGGCGCATGTGATCGCGGCTCGATTCCGCGTAGCGCTCGCCCAGCATCCTGGCGACACGCTCCGCCTCCTCGGGCGAGCGGCCCGAGCGAACCAGGCTGCGCGCGACCTCGGCGGACGCGACGTGCGCCGGCGCCGGATTCAACGTGTCGCAACCGAAGAGATAGACCTCCTTCAGGTGCGAGAAGAGATCGGGACACGAATCGCTGCAGGCCACGCGCTCCATCTCGTCGACCGGCAACGTCTCTTTCGCATCGAAGCGCGACGAATAGAACTCGGTGCCCGCGAAGTGCCCCGATACCACGAGCACGTCGCATTGCACCTTCGCCTCGCACGCCGAGCGCAGCCAATCCGGCCGGCCCTTCTCGACCAGCTCGACGAAGTTGTATTGGCCCGCGGGGAGGCTCTGCTTGAGGACCTCGCGCTCGTCGGGCGAGTTGACCGTCACGGTGCAGACGGTAGTCGCGGCTACGACGGGCAGCGCCGCGAATAGAAGCGCCGATTTCACCACAGAGGACCGGAGGACCACAGAGGCCCACCAAGGCAACCCATGTGCATGTTTCGTGCTCGATTCATCCATGGCACGAAATCGACCCATTGCTTTTCCTCTGTGGACCTCTGTGATCCTTCCGTCCTCTGTGGTGAAGTCCACCCTTTGATGCTCCCCTGTACCTGCTGCTTGTCCGCTGCTACGCCGCTAAAGCGGTCGAATGAATCACGCGCCCGCCATGCTCGCGAAGCGTGTGGAACTGGATCTTCGGCCACGTCTCCCTCGCCGCCGCGAGCTCGGAGTTGTGCCCGTAGAGCACCGCCGGCGCGTCCACCACGTCGTAGGCCACGCGGAAGCCGTTGGCGTCGATGAAGCGCTTGAGCTCCGCCGGATCCTCGGCCGTGATCCAGCGCGCGAGCCGATAGTTGCTGGGCGTCATGCGCGCACGCGCCTGGTACTCGCCCTCCAGCCGATGCGCCACCACGTCGAGCTGGAGCTGTCCCACCGCGCCCAGCAAGAGCGGCCCGCCCAGCGCGGGACGGAACACCTGGATGGCGCCCTCCTCGCCCAGCTGCTGGAGCCCGGTGCGAAGCTGCTTGTTGCGGATCGGATCGGCGACTTCCACGGTCTGGAAAATCTCGGGTGCGAAGAAAGGCAAACCCGTGAATTGAAGCGTTTCCCCCTCGGTGAGGGTATCGCCCAGCTGGAGCACGCCGCGATTGGGCAGTCCCACGATGTCGCCCGGCCAGGCATCCTCCAGGACATCCCGCCGCTGCGACAGGAACGAGACCGCATTCGCCGTCTTCACTTCCTTGCCCGTGCGCGCGAGCTTCAACTTCATGCCGCGCTCGAACTTGCCCGAGCACACGCGCACGAACGCCACGCGATCCCGGTGCGCCGGATCCATGTTCGCCTGGATCTTGAAGACGACGCCGGTGAATTTCTCCTCGGTGGGCTCGACCACCCGCTGCATCGCGGCTTTCGGCCCGGGCGGCGGGGCGAGCCCCACCAGCGCGTCGAGCACTTCCTTCACGCCGAAATTGTTGATCGCGGAGCCGAAGAAGACCGGCGTCTGCTTGCCCTCGAGGAAGGCCTCGTTGTCGAAGCCCTCGGAGGCGCCTTGCAGCAGGTCGATCTCGTTCCTCGCCTGCTCGAACGCATCGCCAAAGCGCTTGACCGCCTCGGGATTGCCGATGCCCTCGATCACTTCCTCCTCGCCACCCGCGCGATCCTCGCCCGCGCGAAAGACCCGCATGCTGTCGCTGCGGATGTCGAACACGCCGCCGAAGCGCTTGCCCATCCCGATGGGCCACGTGAACGGCACCGTCGGCATCCTGAGCACCCGCTCGATCTCGTCGAGCAGCGCCAGCGGCTCCTTCGATTCCCGGTCGAGCTTGTTGATGAAGGTGATGATGGGCGTATTGCGCGCGCGGCAGACTTCCAGCAGGCGGATGGTCTGCGACTCCACGCCATTCACGGCATCGATCACCATCAGCGCGGCGTCCACCGCGGTGAGCACGCGATAGGTGTCTTCGGAAAAGTCCTGGTGGCCCGGCGTGTCGAGCAGGTTGATCACGTGGCCCACGTACTCCATCTGCATGACGGAGCTCGCCACCGAGATGCCGCGCTGCTTTTCGATCTCCATCCAGTCGGACGTCGCGTGGCGCGTGGCCTTGCGCGCCTTCACGCTGCCGGCGATGTGGATCGCGCCCGCGAAGAGCAGCAGCTTCTCGGTGAGCGTGGTCTTTCCCGCGTCCGGGTGGGAAATGATCGCGAAGGTGCGGCGGCGAACCGCTTCTTCGGCGATCGCGGATGAAGTGCTCATCGGGAGGGGCTGCGGGCGAGTTGTCCTGGCCCGTATTTTACGGGCAAAACCCCTCCGGGACCGGCCTCCCGCGGCCCTATTTGGGCTTGTCCGCGGGGCCCTTCACGCTCTGCTGGAACATGTAGGTCACCGCGGCGCGCATCTCCGAATCCGTGAGGTTCGCCATGCCGCCGCGCGCGGGCATCGCCCCATGGCCCTGGATGGCCGAACGCACCACGCCATCGAATCCGAGCCGCGCGCGATCGATCCACGCCGCCTTGTCGCCGATCCGGGGCGCTCCATCCACGCCCGTTCCGTGGCACTTGATGCACTGGGCCTTCACGATCTGCTCGCCGGTGCGATCCGCCGGCAGGTGGCGCCGATCGATGGGCTCGACCCAGTTGCCGCCCGACTGGTTGACCATGTAGGCGATGGCGCGCTGCAGCTCGAGGTCCGTCACGCCGGAGTTGCCTCCGTGCGGCGGCATCTTGCGAACGCCCTCGATCGCGCTGGTGGTGAGGCTCGCGAGGCCGCGATGCGCGCGCGGCTGCCAGGCCTTCGCGTCGCCGATCCGCGGAGCGCCGTCCTTGCCGCTCGCGTGGCAGGAAGCGCAGACGCTGTCCACGACTTCCTTGCCGCTGCGATCGGCTCCCTGCGCCGCGAGCGCAGCGACCGCCAGGGCGGCACCTACCATGAGCTTCGCATCCGTCCGCATCGTCGTCTCCGCGCTTACCTGAAGCGGTAGTTGTACGTGAGCGCGATCACCGTCACGTTCTGGTTGGGTTGGAGGCTCACGGTGGTGTTGTCCGAGTACAGGAAGGACACGCCGTTATAGCCCCACGTCCATTCGTTCAGCTGTTGCCGATCGTGCACCAGGTCCACACCCACGTCCGCGTTCCGGTTGAGCGCGTAGCGGCTGGAGAGCTTCACGCGGAAGTTGCGGAAGACCACGTCCGGCAGGCCGCCCGACGAGGCGAGGAACGCGACGTTCGCGGCGCTGGCGGCGGAGTCGAGCGACTGGTTGTAGATGTTGCGGTCGTAGATGTACAGCACGTCGAACGCGAGGCGCAGCTTCTCCGAGGCCTTGCCCATGAGGCTCAAGCCGGCGGTGTTGTTGCGGTCCTTCAACTGGGCGACATACCCGGTCGAGTGCGCGACGTTCAGCGACTGCTGGTTGAACGTGTAGTACGCCGTCGCTTTCCAGCTCTCGTTGATCGAGTACGCGGCGTCCACGCCGAGCAGGTACATCCCGGTTTTCTCCAGGCCTTTGGTCGTGGGCGCGCTGTAGTCGTCCTCGCCCCACTCGCCGGCGAACTGCAGCGAAACGCGATCGGCGGGGGACCAGTCGACCAGGCCCCTCACCTTGTCGCGCTTGCGGTTCATGAACATCGCCGGGAAGATGCCCGTCCGGTTGTAGATCTGGTCGTCGGAGACTTCCGTGGCACCCGTGGCCGGCAGCGCGTTGGGCTTGAGCCACGACGAGCCGTCGCGATCGCTGTGAAAGTAGGTCACCGAGCCGCTCAGCGTCTCGGTCATGGTGCGGCGAAGATCCGCGCGCCAGGTCTTCTCGTTGGTCCTCGCGCGCAGCGCGGTGATGCCCGCGATGCTGTCGCCGATGCAGTCGCTGCCGGTGTCGAGGCACTCGGGGCTCTCGAACTGTCCGCGGTTCATCTTCTCGTAGTCGAAGCCGAGGGTACCGCGCAGGCCGTACGGGAGCTGGTAGCTGCCTTCGAGCTTGCCGAACGTCTTCTTCAGCGAATAGGTGCCGTTGGTGTAGCGGTTGGTGCCTTCGACGTTGTAGAGCTGCAGCGGCGACTTGTCCTCGCGATCCTCGTAGCGGCCCATCGCCGTCACCTGCAGCAACGGCATCGGCCGCGACACCAGCGTGCCCTGCACGAGCGTGGTGTCGAGCACGCCACCGTAGTTGCTCACGCCGGCCGGTGCGCCGACCAGGCCCTTGGAGAGGAAGTCGTCCTTCTGGGTGCCATGCGTGTATGCATAGCGGAAGTTGGCGCGCGTCGTGTTGGAGAAGGCGTAGTTGCCCCCGAGGGAGAGCTGGTGCGCCTGGTTGTCGGGCGGCAACGCCATCGGCAGCTGAAGGATGTTGCGCAGCCCCGTGGTGAGTGCGACGCTCCCGCCGGTACCCATCGGGTTGCCGAGCGGGTTGTTCAGGTTTCCGACCACCGTCGGGACCATCGCCCCGTTGTGGTTCTCGTAGAACGAGCCCCAATAGCCGCCGGACAACGCGAAGCGATCGCCCAGGTAGTTGAGCTTCGCTTCGATCTGGCGCGTGGTCGAGTCGATGGGCTCGGGCAGCATGAGCAGCGCCCACTGGTTCACGCCGCTCGCGAGCGCGGGGCAGACGGGCGCCGGGGCCGCACCCGACGGGCACGTGAAGCCGCGTCCGAAAATGCGCGCGCCGTTCTTCTCCTCGTTGGTGAACGTCGCCTCGAACATGAGGCGCGGGGAGATCCATTTCTGGCCGCCCACCGTGCCGCGCTTGCGCTCGGTCTTGAGGTCCAGGTCGCTGCCGCTGCCGGGCGTATCGAGCCGGGTGACGATCGGTGCGGTCGTGCCGGCGCCCGCCACGCCGGTGTTGATCGTGCGCGGGTAATAACGCACGAGCCCCCAGTATTCGCCGAACACGCGCCAATCGCCCTGGCGCTCCACGAGCGCGCGCGCCTCCCGCGTGTCGAGCCCGAGGTTCAAGCCTTCCACGCGCGTATAGAGCCCGGTGGGATCACGGTCCGCATACAGGAAGTCGAGCAGCAGGTGCGCGTCGTCCTTGCGGAATCCATTGTATTGGCCGAAGAGCGAACGATCGCGGCTGTCGCCGCTCGCGAACGCGCCGCCGACGCTCACGGAGCCGACGTTCGGGTTGGCGATGTCGGCAACCGGCTCCGTGTCGGCGAAAGCGGGAACGGCGAGGCCGGCCAGCAGCAGCGCGAGATAGGGTTTGCGCATCGTGGCGTCCCTCAGCGAAAGTTGAACTGCGGAGTCGGGTTCGTGGTGCTGGGATTGTTGGTGCCGTGGATCTGCGTGTGGCAGTTCACGCAGCCGCGCGCCATCGTGTAGTTGATGCCGGACTTGCCGCCGGTGGTGGCGCTCAGCAGCGACGAGGGCTGGCCCTGCCCGGCGAGCTGCGCCACGTTCGCGCCGTGCGGCGTGTGGCACTGGTGGCAGAGGAACGGCGGGCGCGCCTTGAGCATGTTTTCGGCGGTGGTGCCGTGCGGGTTGTGGCAATTGCTGCAATCCTCGGCCACCGGCTCGTGCACGTGCACGAACGGCCCGCGCTTCTCCATGTGGCACGTGTAGCAGGTGTCGTTCACGCTGTCGCGCTTCATGAGCTTCGGACCCGTGGAGCCGTGCGGGTTGTGGCAATCCGAGCACGCCATCTTTCCTTCGGGAATCGGATGGTGCGAAGGCTTGTTGACCTGGGTGCGCTGCTCCTTGTGGCAGGCGAAGCACACCTCCGGCTGCGTGAGCTTGTCGCGGACACGATCGTGCGGCGTGTGCACCTCGTGGCAATTGGCGCAGGAGATGTCGCGGCTCTGGTGCGTGCTGCCACCCCAGTGCATCCGCTTGGAATCCGCCCCGTGGCAGCCGAGGCACTGCCCGTTCTGCGTTTCGGCCGGAACGCCGTGCCCGGGCTCGAACACGACGTCGGGATGCTTGGATGGATCCGCCTTATGCGAGTCGCTCGGCCCGTGGCACGAGGTGCACAGCGGCGCGCGCGGATCGTCGCGATTGCCGTGGCGCGTCTGGTAGATCGCGAGGACGGGCTTGCGCCACGCCTCGTTGTGGCAGACCGTGCACTGCGCGTCCTGTGCGAGGCCCTTTTCCTTTTGCGCGCTCATGGTGGCGGGCTGCGCGAGCGCCGCGGCAGGGGTCGCGAGAAAAACGAGCCAGGCCGCCAGGGCCGCGAAACGGTGAACGCTACGGGGCAGGCTGGTGGAGGTTTTCATTTTTTTCTCCCTGTCTCGCGACGATGTCGCTAACCGACTACCGCACCCGCATGTTCCGGGCGGTTACGAACCGCATCGGGCACCTTGCCGAACCACATCTGCCAGATGGACACGACCCACATGAACGCGAAGCACGCTCCCATCAGCCCGCCCGAGATCATCACGACCCACGCGAACCCGTGAAAGAGCTTGGTGAAATACCAGGAGCTCACGTCCGCCGCGATGCACGCGAAGGGCAGCGCGATCACCAGGCACTTGAGCCACACCGGCCGCATGTACGCATGGCTGAAGATCGTGCCCACGAGGAAGAAGATGAAGGTGAGGCCGAAGAGGTGGATGTGCGACACGCGCACGAGCGTGAAGACGTCCGCGCCCTTGTCGACCTCGGTCACCTTGCGCACCGCCTCGAAGCTGGAGAGCGTCGGCAGGTGCGGGTTGCTCCCGTCGTGGCACGCGAGGCAGCGCGCGTCGAGGATCGGCTTGATCTCCTTGTCGTAGCCTTCCTTCGCCGCCCCGTTCTGCACCCACGCGACGATGCGCTTCGATTCGTCCTCCGGCAGCATGCTCTGCATCGGACCGCGAAGCGCCGTCTCCAGGCGGGAGCCCTTGCCACTGCCGCTGTACGTGACGACGATGTCGTCCACCGTGAGCATCGCGCCGTGGCCGCTCTTGCCGGCCTGCGTGTGGAACACGTAGATCAGCGCGAAGAGGTATCCGAACCCCAGGATGAGCAGCGCCGCGGTGTACATCACCGTGAGGCTCCGCGGCAGCTCCGAGTAGTGGTTGTAGAGCGGGTGCAGCGGGGCGCGGGCGCTCATGGCGGTCCCCGCTATTTCCTCGACGCGTAGAACGCCCCGAGGTTGGCCATGTCGGCGTCGCTGAGCGGTGTGGCGAGCGCTTTCATCATCGGGTTGGCGCGCTTGCCCGATTTGTAGTCGCGCAACGCCTGCACGATCTCGTCCTCGCTCTTGCCGGCGAGCTTCGGGTTGGGCTTCACGCCCTCGCCGTTGGGCCCATGGCACCCTGCGCAGGCTTTCGCCTTCGCGGCGCCCGCCGTGGGATCACCCGCGCCGTGCGCGAGCTCGCTGATGAAGAAGGCCCCGGCGAACAGGACGAGCGCGGCGAGTGCGGGAGCGGCTGCAACAGTCGGAACGGGTTTCGCGGATGCGGTCGGCTTTTTCATGCTCACCTTCCCATGGACCATCGACGCCGCCATTCTGGGTGCGATACGTCCAGCCGGCTTGATGTGGATCAAGCAACGTGTCTGCGGGAAGCCTCAGCGCCTGAAGGAAGGCTCCAGGCCGGGCATCGCGGCGCCGCGCGCGATCGCCTCCCGGCCGCGCTGCATCGCGACCAGCGACTTGTGCCAGCGGCTCGCCATGCGCTGGCGCGCGAGCGCGGCAAGGTACCAGGCCGTGCGGCTCGCCAGGCCCTCGCGAGCCCGCTCGAATCGCGGCGCGATCTCATGCTCGATCAGCTCGAGCCAACGTCCACGAACCGCGTCGACGCTGAAAGCCTTGGCCCGCTCATGCCCATTGCGGACCATGTCGCGATAAAGGCAGGGATCGGCCTGAAGCCGGTCGATGGCTTGCAGCACGTCGATGGGACGATCCACCTCCAGCAGGTCGAGCGGCCCGCGGCGCAGCGCGCGGTAGGCGGGCTCCGGCGCCGCGAGCACCGGCGCGCCGGCAAGCCATCCGTTGTAGAGCTTCGTCGCGGGCTTGGTGGACAGCACGCGCGAAGACTCCTCGCGGGAGGCAAGCACCGCGTCCACCGTCGCGTAGTCGTGCCAGCCGCGCGAACGCACCTCGAAGCGCACGCCGCGACGGCGCAGCGCGCGCAGGAAATCCGGATCCATGAACCACGCCGGGACGCGTTCGACACGCCCCTGGTAGGCGAGGCATTCGAGCCGCACGCCGCGACCGGCATGGCGTGCGACCAGACCCGGCTGCGGCCAGAGGCAAACGTGGCGCTCGTTGTCGCGCAGGTCGAGGGCGTTCTGCGCGATCGCGATGTCGCACGCGTGTACCGGAGCACGGTCCGCCCGCACCACGACGAGAAAGCTCGCGGCCGCCTCGCTCGAGAAGCGGTTGGCATCATCGCGGTGCGCGATGTTGATCCGCCCGGGACAAAACCGGGCACCGGATGTCACGCGCCACCCGCGCGCCGCGAGAGCGGGGCGCAGCCGCACGAAGGTCTGCGCGATCCAGGAGTTGCGCCCGCCCACGAAGCGCTCGGGCAAGCGATCGATGTCGCCCTCGCCGAGCCGGTCGAGGTCGGGCCAGTACGTGGCGCGGGGATCGAGGACGAAATGCACTGCGGGTGCGGCGGACGCCATCCGGCACAACGTAGGGAGGAAGCGTGCAGGAAATGTGCAGAAACGGCGAAAATTCGTCCGAATCCGTTGCGCGCCATTGCCGGGGGGGCGTGCGGTTGCGGACAATGGCAAGGTGCGTTTATTCCATCCCATCCTGCGCCCCGGGATCACCGCGAAGCTCTTCGTCGCGGTCCTCATCACCAACGTCGTGACCGCCGTCGCGGTGGGCTTCGGTGTGCGCGCGGCGTTCGACACGGGCTTCGAGCGCTACATTCGCGAGCGCGAGGACCAGCGCCTCGGGCGCCTGGCGGAGGTCTTCGCCAACGCGTATCGCCAGGCCGGCAACTGGGAATTCCTGCGCGGCAATGACGAGGCGTGGGTGCAGCTCAACCATCTCGTGCGGCCCTCGCCGCGAGACGACCGCCTGTTCGCCGCCCCGCCGGGGGCCGCCGGCAACCCCATCGCGCGTCCGGCCAACCAGCTGCGCCCGCCCCCCAGCCTCGTGCTGGACAACGACCTGCGCGTGATCGCCGGCACCGGATCGACGCAGCAGGAGATGAAGCGCCGTCCCATCCTGGTGGACGGCAACCAGGTCGGCTGGCTGGCGGCTCCCGTGCGGCACACGCCTTTCGATGTGGTCGACCGGCGCTTCCAGGCGGAGCAATGGCAGGCGAGCTCGCTGGTCGCCCTGGTGGTGATCACGCTCGCGACCTTCGCCGCGTGGCTGCTCGCACGCGCCCTGCTCGCGCCGGTGAAGCGCATCGCGGGCGCCACGCGAAAGCTGGCCGACGGCGACTACTCGACTCGCGTGCAGTCCAGCGGCAGCGACGAGCTCTCGCACCTCATCGACGACTTCAACCGCCTCGGCAATGCGCTCGAGAAGAACGAGACATTGCGGCGCCACTTCATGGCGGATGTGTCGCACGAGCTGCGCACGCCCATCGCGATCCTAAAGGGCGAGCTCGAGGCCATCGAGGATGGCGTGCGACCCGTGAATCCCGAGACCATCAAGTCGCTGCAGGCCGAGGTGTCCCGCCTGGGCAAGCTGGTGGACGACATCCACGACCTGTCGCTCGCGGACGTGGGCGGCCTCGCGTTCCGCTTCGGGGACGTCAAGCTCGAGCCGCTGGTGCACGAGGTGATCGACGCGTCCCGCAGCACGCTGGAGGCGCGCCGCATGCGCTGCGAAGTCTCCGCGCCCGCGCAGGAGGTCGTGGTCCGCGGCGATCCGGACCGGCTGCGGCAGCTCTTCACCAACCTCCTCGCGAATTCGATGCGATACACGAACGAGGGCGGGAGGCTGCGCGTGGCCCTTGGCCGCTCGGACAATCGCGCGCTCGTCGAGTGGGAGGACTCGGAGCCGGGCGTGCCGGCCGATGCGCTGCCGCGCCTCTTCGATCGCTTCTTCCGCGTCGAGAACTCGCGCAGCCGCGAGAGCGGCGGCTCGGGCCTCGGGCTTGCCATCTGCAAGAGCATCGTCGAGGCGCATGGCGGCGCGATCGGCGCGCAAGCCTCGGCGCTGGGGGGTGTGCGCGTCGAGGTGCAACTGCCCCTGGCCACCGGAAGCGAGGCCCGATGAGCGCCACGACCCTCACGCACGTGCTCATCGTCGAGGACGAGCCCAAGCTCGCCAAGCTGCTCGACGATTACCTTCGCGCCTCGGGCTTCGCCACGCGATGCGTCTCCGACGGGCGCGATGTGGTCGCCGCCGTCGAGAACCATCGTCCCGACATCGTGTTGCTGGACCTCATGCTGCCGGGCCGCAACGGTCTCGAGGTGTTCAAGGACCTGCGTGCCATCGCCGACATTCCCATCGTGATGGTGACGGCGCTCGTGGAGGAAGTGGACCGCCTGGTGGGCCTCGAGCTCGGCGCGGACGACTATATCTGCAAGCCCTTCAGCCCGCGCGAGGTGGTCGCGCGCGTGAAGGCGGTGCTGCGGCGCGGCGCTCGCGGCAAGACCTCCGCGGGCACCGGGCTCAACATGGACGAGGCGCGTTACGAGGCGATCCTTGACGGCAAGGCGCTGGAGCTCACGCCGGTGGAATTCCGGCTGCTCAATACGCTCGCCTCACGGCCGGGGCGGATATTTCCGCGCGCCGAGCTGCTCGACAGCCTTTATGCGGACCATCGCGTGGTCGCGGATCGCACCGTCGACAGCCACGTGAAGAACCTGCGGCGCAAACTGCAGCGCGTACGGCCGGGCGAGGACATCGTCCACTCGGTGTACGGCGTGGGCTACAAGCTGGAAATCTGACTTACATCCGCGTGCCGCGAGACGGGATGGCCCGTTGCCACTGCGGCAGATAAATCGATTCCTTCATGCGTGCGAACTCGTCCGGCGTGAGCACCGTCGCGAGCTGCGTATCGGTCTCGTAGCGGATCGTGAGGAGCGCGGTGAGCAGCGCAAGGCGAGCGGTGTCGTTCGCGGGTGCGCCGAGCTGCGAGCGCACCATCGAGAGGCGTGCATAGGCGCTCTCGAGGATGGCATCGACCTGGCGTGCGCGCTGGTGGTCGAGGTTCAGCACCACCGGCATCTGGCTTCGCACCGGCACGACGAGCGCGGTGTCGGGCGTGGCCGACGCGGTGGTCGCGGCGAGGGCCGTGAGGGCGGCAGCGGTGAGGCGCAGCAGCTTCATGGGTGTTCTCCCCTGGATTCTCACGCCCGTAGAGTAACGCAGGATTGTGCAAATCGTGTGGAGATCACCCGAAGAGGCCGGCCGCCTCCGGATAGAGCGCGACCAGCGTTTCGCGCGCGCATTCGGCGACCAGCGGCTCGAGCTCGGCCTGGAGCGTCTCGATCGATGCGCCCTGCCCGGCCGCCGCCCACGCCGCGTCGAAGCGATCCGCACGCTTCTGCACGACACGCTCGATGAGCGTGCGCCAATGGGGCGGATACTCGGATTCGACCCAGTCGCCGCGGCCGCGCCCGTAGTGCGCGACCGCGAGGTATCGAAGCAACGCCGCCGCCGGGCGCTGCGAGAGGAACGCCACGGACCAGCGCGCGCGACCCGCATCGGCTCCGCGAATGATGTTGTAGGCCTGCGCGGCACCGCCCGCGCCCAGCGCGCCGAGCACGCCCCCCAGCAACATGCCCGCCCCCAGCGTGATGCCGCCGGCCGAAAGATCCGCCGCCAGCCCGCCAAGCGCTCCGCTCACGACACCGCCCAGCATGCCGCTCGCATTCACGTCGGCCGGATGCTTCACTTCGAACTGCGCGGCCAATCGCGAAAGGATCGTGTCGGTGGCTCGCCCCGACAGCCCGTGCAGCGCGATCAACCGATCGGTGCCGGCGCGCACGGTTCGGTCGAGCCGTTGCGCGAGCGCCGACATCGCGGCCTCGGAGGCGGCGTCCTCCTTCGGGGCATTCCCGGCGATGGAGGCGACCAGCCGCCGCGTCTCTCGCGCAAGGCCCCCGATGCCGCGCGAGGATTCCGGCAGCGCCTCGCGATCGCTCGCAACGGATGCGAGCTGCGAGGCGAGCAGCGTCATCGCCTCGTCGAACACCTGCAGATTGCGTGTTCGCCACGCCGCGCGCAGCCGCGCGAACGCCTCCTTCTTGTCCGCCGCGAGGACACGCTCCACGCTCGCGAGCAGCACGTCTTCCTGCACCCAGCAGCGCGCGAACGCGTCCAGCGCCATGACGCGGTGCGTGCCCACGTGCGCGGCGAGGTGGGCCGACCATGCGGATTCGTCGAGCGCGTCGCGCTCGCGGCCGCGGCCCGGGCCCGTCTGGTTCAGCAGCACGATCACCGGCTTCGCGATCCATCCGAGGATGCGCATCTCGGCGGGCACATAGGCCGCCGCGCGCGGATCCTCCGAGGCGTTCACGAGATACAGCACCACGTCGCTGGTCTCCTTCACGTGGCGCACCGCCTGCTGGCTCGAGTGGAATGCGCGATCGGTGAAGCGATCCCAGACCTGGGACTGCAGCCATCCGATCGGGCGATCGCTCTTCTCGAGGCGTTCGACCAGGCGCGCGCTGTCGCCGAAGCCGGGCGTGTCCCAGAGCTGCAGCACATCGCCTTGCGCGGTCTCGATGAGCACGTGCGCCTCGGCCGTCTCGGTCACGTGCGGGCGGTCCGCGACCTCGCCGATGTCCCGCCGCAGCAGCGTGCGCACAAGCGTGGTCTTGCCGACGTTGGTGTGAGATACCAGGCTCAGGTTGATGGTGGTCATGCGTTGAGGTCCACGAAGCTCGCCTCGATGCCGTGGGCCGCGATGAGCCGGCTCCATGCACGCCGGCGTTCCTCCACGCGCGGTGCGAGGCCCGTGCCCATGCGTTCGGTGTAGGGCCCCTCGTCGACCATCGCCCGCAAAGGCACCGCGCGCAGGCGCGCGGCCTCGCGCGCATGGTCGATCACGCGGCCGTGGCTGTCCTCTTCCGGCGTGGCGGCCGAAGTGAAGAGCAAGACGATGGCGCCCGGAGTCTCGCCGTCCGCGATCGCGGCGCCGACAGCATCTTCCCGTCCGTACGCGACGGGCTCACGCACATCGAAGACCGAATCGGGCGAGCGCGCGCGCAATCGTTCGATCGAAGCCGGCGATGGCTCATAGGCGTACGGAATCGCTCGCACCGCGCCGCCCTCGACCCATACCCCCGCCTCGCGGAAAGCGCGGCCGAAATAGCCCGCCATCGTCGCGGGCAGCCGCAAGGTGCGCGCGGCATGCGCGGCGCCCGCGAAAGCCAGCAGCGCGAGCAAGGTCCGCGGCACCACAACGTAGATGAAGGTCGTCGCCGCGAGAAGATGGATCCATGGCGCCGCGTTCTCGCCGCCTTGCCCTTCACGCCAGCGAATGGTTTCGAGATGCGCGGCGTCGGGGACGGCGATTCCGGTGATCGCGCTTGCGGGGCCATAGAAAACGTGGAGGACCGAGCGGACTCTCTCCGCATCCAGGAACGTGCTCTCCCACCCGGCGCGGTAATCGAGCGCGATGCCGCGCACGTAGAACCCGGCGATCAGGCCGGCACCGAGCAGCGCCGCCGCGCCGTGGAACATCGCGGCGACGCGCGACGTCATGACCGGACGCGCGAGCTCCTGCCACTCGGAAGCGAAACGCATCAGCGCCTGCGCGAGCGGCGCATGGAAGCGCCGGGCCCTCGCGACCAATGCGCTCGCGCGGCCCATGGCGGAACGCGCCACCCAGTCGGGAAGGAAACGTCCACGTGTCGAGCGCTTTCGCATCCACGAAAACAGCACCACGAGGTAGACGACGAGGTTCCACAGCACCACGCCCCAAAGCGGGAAGGCGAGCACGTTGATGCGATGCGATCCGTCGAGCGCGGAAAGAGCCAGCCCCGCGGCGAGCGCCGCGATGCAGAGCGCGCTCCACAACCATTTGCCGGGGGCGAAATCGGCGATCTCGCGAACGAAGGGATGCCGCGTCTCGAGCTGGGCCAGCAGGCGGCGCGCACGAGCGGCCAGCAGGCGCTCGCCCGCTACGGGCAACAGGCCCTCCTCCAAACGGAGGGGCGCCGGCGGAGGCGCCTCGCGCTTGGCGTCCCGGGACGCGGCGGCGCGATCGGCCAGCGGCAGCAGCGTGGCATCGGTGTCCGCCTCCTCGATCGCCTTCACGAGGAGCACGGGGCGCAGGTCGGATTCGCGCATCCCTGCGATTCTACGGCCCGGGAGAACCGAAGCCCTGCGAGCCCATCCAACCGATTCGAATCCTCGCTGGAGAAACGACATGGCAACGAGCCCCCTCGATCCTTCCAACCTGAGCGGACGCAAGGACCGCAGCCTGGGCCGCGGGCATGGCACGCGCGCGCTGGGCCCGTCCGACAGCTCCGACAGCGGCAGCGACCTGATGGGCGCTCCGGGGCTCGCCACGCAGGTCGACGGCTTCGGCCTCGATCGCGGCAACACCAATGAGTCGGAGGAGAGCTTCGCGGGCAACACCGCCGGACCGGATGTCGGGGACGCGAATCTCGACAGCGATTCCGATCGCAGCGGCACCGGCGAGACCGCCGCGGCATCGCGCGACGCGGTCGGCGGCGACGGCGCCGACATCGGCACGGATCACATCGAGGTGCTGCCCGAAGGCCTCGAGGACATCGACGATGATGAGGACGAAAGCAAGCGGTGAGCTTGCGATGAAGGTTCCGGGTTCGCTGTTTCGGCTGTAACCGCAACCTGTGACATGGCGCACATCGCCGTCCGCGCTTCCCGCCGACCATGGCGCGAACCCACGGGAGATTGAATGCCGCTTCGAATGCAGTCATCGCAATCGCACGCCTGGCGTGGCCGCCATGTCGCTGCGTCGATCGTTGTCGGCATCGCGGCGCTGGTCGCGGCGCAACACTTCATGATGGCGCCACCCCATCGGCAGGAAGCGGAGGCGGAGCCCGCGGAGCCCGCCGCACCCGCGGCAGCGCCGGCGCCCGCGACACCGCGCGGACGCTGGACCATCGTGTACGAGCACCCGGAGACATGCGCGGATAGTTGCGCGCGCGTGCTGGATACGCTGGGCGCGGTCTCCCACGATCCGGCGAGCGGCGTCCAGGATGGCGTCGCGCAAATCGTCGTGCGCACCGCCGCGCAGCCCGCGCGGGACCTGATCGTGCTGGATCCCGAAGGGCAGCCGGCGGGATTCATCTCGTACACCACCGACCCGGGTCGTATCGTCTCGGGCCTCGCCACGCTGCGCGCCTCGCAACCCGCTCCCACGCCGATCGCGTCGCGCTGATAATGCCGGCGTGAGGGACGAGCAAGAAGAGCTTCGCCGCAGGCTCGACGAGGTCGTGGGCACCGGGTTCGACGAACGCGGCGAGCCCTTTCGCGCCCGCTGGTTCCGCGCGAGCCTGCCGCGCTGGATCGCCGGCATCGCGGCGGGTATCGCGATGGCGGCGCTCGTCTGGTGGGTGCTGGACAGCCATCTCAAGGCCGCGCACCACGCCGTGCCGGACCCGAAGCGCCCCGTCACCGTGAACATCGTTCCGGGCAACTAGATGGCCCGCGGGGAGGAAAGCGCGGGCATCCTCCTCTGGCGGCGCGCCCCGGCCGGCATCGAGGTGCTGCTCGTCCATCCGGGCGGCCCCTACTGGCGCAACAAGGATGCGGGCGCCTGGACCATCCCCAAGGGCCAGCTCGATCCCGGTGAGGAGCCACTCGATGCGGCGGTGCGCGAGCTGCGCGAGGAGACCGGCGTCGTCGTCAGCGGGCCGTTCGTGGCACTCGGCCCCATCCGCCAGAAAGCGGGCAAGCGCGTCGTCGCCTTCGCCTGCGAGGGCGACTGCGACGCCGACGCGATCGTGAGCAACTCTTTCGAGATGGAGTGGCCGCCGCGTTCCGGCCAGATGCAGGAATTCCCGGAGGTCGATCGCGCGCGCTGGTACCCGCTCGACGCGGCGCGCGCCAGGATCAACGAAGCGCAGGTGGCGCTGCTGGACGAGCTCGCGACCCGGCTGGGTTAAGATGCGAAAAAAATAATCCGGGTAAGAAAATGATTGGGGTACGACCCCAATCGATTCAATCCAGCCTATTCGAGGAGATCACGATCGTGTACCGCATCGTCCGCCTGCTTGCCCAGGCCCTGGTCGTGGCGCTTGCCGCGGGCAGCGCCTTCGCCGTCGACTATCCCACGCGTTCCGTGAAATGGGTCGTGCCGTACACGCCCGCGGGCACCACCGATACGCTCGCCCGCATCATGGCGCAGTGGCTCTCGGACAAGATGGGCCAGCAGTTCATCATCGAGAACAAGCCGGGCGGCGGCAACAACATCGGCACGGAGTTCGCGCTGCACTCGCCGCCGGATGGCTACACGATGCTGCTGGTGAACCCGGCCAACGGGATCAACGAGACGCTGTACAGGCACCTGAACTTCGACATCGTGAAGGACATGGCGCCGGTCGCCGGCATCGTGCGCTCGCCGAACGTGATGGAAGTGACGAACGACTTCCCGGCGAAGACGGTGCAGGAGTTCATCGACTACTGCAAGAAGAACCCCGGCAAGATCAACATGGCCTCCTCCGGCAGCGGCACCTCGGTGCACATGTCGGGCGAGCTCTTCATGATGATGACCGGCTGCAAGATGACGCACATCCCGTACAAGGGCGCGGGCCCCGCGCTCACCGACCTCATCGCGGGCCAGGTCCACGTGCTGTTCGACAACCTGCCCTCCTCCATCGGCCACATCAAGGGCGGGCGCATCCGCGCGCTCGCGGTGACCACCTCCGAGCCCAGCAGCGCGCTGCCCGGCATCCCGACGGTGGCGGCCACCGTGCCCGGCTACGAGGCTTCCGCCTGGTTCGGAATCGGCATGCCCAAGGGGACGCCGAAGGAGATCGTCGACAAGGTGAACGCGGAAGTGCAACGCGCGCTGAACGACCCGGGGATGGTGAAGAAGCTCGAGGAGCTGGGCGGCACGCCGCTCAAGGGCAGCGCCGAGGACTTCGGCCGCGTCGTGCAGTCCGAGGTCGACAAGTGGGCCAAGGTGGTCAAGGCCTCGGGCGCTACCGTCGAGTGAATCGCGCCGGGCGCTGACGGATACGCGAGATGGCGCTCAAGCAGCTCGACGAAGAGCAGGTCCGCAGCTGGAGCCGCGAGCAGAAGGATCGCTGGTGGCTCGAGAACGTGTTCCGCGGCGACATGCCGCAGCTCACGCTGCGCTCGGGCCTCACGGGCTTCCTCCTGGGCGGCGTGCTCGCGGCGACCGCGCTCTACATCGCGGGCAAGACCGGCATCACCATCGGCGTGGGCCTCACCTCGGTGATCCTCGCCTTCGCGCTGTACCGGACCTTCGCCAGGTCCGGGCTCGCCAGCGACTTCACCATCCTCGAGAACAACTGCACGCAGTCGATCGCGACCGCGGCGGGCTACATGGTCTCGCCGATGTGCTCGGTGCTGGCCGCCTACATGCTGGTGACGGGAAAGATCATCCCGTGGTGGCAGATGATCGCGTGGATGACGGTCACCTCGATCCTCGGCGTGCTGGTCGCGTTTCCGCTCAAGCGCCGCTTCATCAACGAGGAGCAGCTGCCCTTCCCCGAAGGCCGCGCCTCGGGCGTGGTGCTCGACGCGCTCTACACCGGCGCGGAGCAGGCCGGCATGTTCAAGGCGCGGCTCCTCGGCGTGACCGCCGGCATCACGGCCACGTACCAGTTCATCGTGAGCGACGGCTGGATGAGGCTGCTGCAGTTCAAGATCCTGCGCATGGACCGGTGGACCTCCATGAAGGAGCCGTGGACCTTCCACGAGCGGCTGGATTCGTACTACTACGCCGCGAGCAGCTACGTGCCGCGCATCCTGGGCACCGACATCCGGCAACTTGGATTGCGCCTTACGTTGGACGCCGCGATGCTCGGCGTGGGCGGCCTCATGGGACTCGCCGTCGCCACGAGCTGCCTGCTGGGCGCCTTCATCAACTTCGCCGTGCTGGCGCCGATCATGATCCAGGCCGGCGACATCGTGCAGCGCGTCTCGCCCACGGGCCAGGTCGTGCCGATCTCGCGCCCCGAGATCGTGAACCAGTGGTCGCTCTGGTGGGG
>Ga0070658_10000544_pt1 | contig 32714 bp, 28 predicted proteins | sample KBSC13metaG_FD_64664 | JGI IMG/M metagenome (GOLD analysis project Ga0070658, IMG submission 64664) | Corn rhizosphere microbial communities from Kellogg Biological Station, Michigan, USA - KBS C1-3 metaG | ecosystem: Host-associated > Plants > Roots > Rhizosphere > Soil ... | reverse complement strand
GCGGCAGTCCGCGCGGTCCGATGGTGCGACGCTCCATCGCCCGGTTCCCTTCCAGGATGGTGACGAGCGTGGGCAACGCGCTCCCGCCGAAGCCGCGCAGCGCGTCGCGCGCGAAGCACGTCAGCGCATCCGCCGAGTCGCCGCCGCGATGCGCGGGATGCACCTTGAGATCACCGACGTAGCCGGTCGGTGCGACGTGGCCGTCGACGTAGGACGACCGCACCGATGCGGCGACGCATCCGGTGATCTCACCGCCGCGCTCGGCCACGCCGACCCGCCAGCGCTCCCCCTCGAGCCGCGCGAGGGCGAAGAAGTCGGGCTCGCGATCGATGCACATCGTCAGGTCGCCGCGCATCGGGCAAGCCGCGGCGAGTCGAACGAGCGCCCCGTTGTCGGACGCGACGGCGTCGCGCACGCGCACGGTCGGCGTGGTCGCGTCGAATGGGACCGTCGGCGCGGCGGTCATGCGGCCTCCACGCGGCACGCGACGACGCGCCGCTGCACGACGCTGCGGTCCTCGCGGCTGAGTCGCGCGCCGAGCGCTTCGTCGGGGACGACGCGCTCACACCAGCGGGGAAGCTCGGTCCAGTCGACGAAGTTGCGATAGACGAGCCGCGCACCGGGCGCCGCGGTGCGCAGCACCTCGCGGAACAGCGCGTCGATCTCCGTCGGTGTCATCCACTCGCAGATGTTGGAGAGCGCGAAGCCGTGCACGGAGGCGTCCGGACAGCTTCGCAGGTACTCCGTCATGCTGCCGTCGATGAGATGCAGTCGGTGCCTGTTGGCACCGACTGCCTGGGCTCCATGCGAGCTCAGATAGGGCGGCACGCCGTCGGGCACGTCGGCGGGATAGGCGCCGGTGAGCATCTGGTGGAGGAAGTAGTTGCTCGCCGCGGGCAGGTCGGTGAGCGCATGCTCGGCGCAGCGCCGGAAGTGGAGCGCGAAGCTCGGGTTCTCCACGTGGGCGAAGAACTGCGACGGATAGGTGTTACGGAGCACGAGGCGGTTGCAGAGCAGCGTGAACAGCGCGCGCCAGCGCCGGGTGTCCCACTCGCGCGCGAACAGCGCGCGCTGCTCGGCCACGGTTCGACAGCCGAGCAGCCGGTCGATGCGTGAGCGGGGGTGGACCGCGAGCGTGAGGGCGGTGACGACCGCGCCGATGAACCGCTCGCTCACCCCAGCCCCAAGCACGCCGGCGGCGACTTGCCGCTGGCGTGCGTCCCAATGGCAGCAGGCCGACGGTGACAGCGACTCGCGCAGCGCGGCGTACGTCGCCGCCCGCGTGGTCGACGACCCCGCACCGAGGAAGGCGATCGCGTCGCGGGCACCGAGGCGGCAGGCCGCCGCCTTGAGCTCGACCAGGTGGTTCTGCGTGCGGTTCAGATCCACCGCGACGACGCGGCCCGCCCCGGCGGCGAGCAGCGAGAGCGCCGTGCATCCCCCCGAGCTCACGACGACCATCGTCTCGCCGGCCGACGGCGCCAGCGCGGCGATCTCCGCCCGTGGATCCTCTCGCACCTGGGCGAAGAACAGGCGGTCGCGCACCGCGTTCGGCAGCGTGGTGCGCGCGATCATGCGGCCACCTGCCATTCGAGCTCCGCCGTGAGCCCCGCGTACACGAGCGCATCGGCGGCGGTGTAGCGCGCGAGCGTCTCGGCCACCATCGGGCCGCGTTCGGCGGCCTGCTCGTCGAGCCAGCGCTTCACCCAGCGCAGATGCCCCTTCTCCTCCTCGAGCATGCGCTCGAGCGTGGCGCACACGTACGGATGCGTGCCGGGCCGGCGCAGATGCTCGGTGAAGTGCCGATAGACGCGGCGCTCGAACACCTGCGTGAGGGCGAGCACCTCGACGAGCGACATCGGCGTGCCGACATGCCGTGCGTAGCGCGCCTGATAGGTCTCGCGGACCGGGCGCACCTGGCCCCCGACCGCGATGATCGTCTCGGTCCAGAGCTGGGCGTGCACCACTTCTTCCGCCGCGTGGCGGGTGAGCTCCAGCACGAGCGCGGCGCCACGCGCGCGGCGCGCGAGCTGGCCGAGGATGAGCCCACCGTGCAGCTCGGAGGCACGATAGAAGTTGAGGAAGCCGAGCTCTCGTGGCGTGATGTCCATGGGTGTGCTCCTGAGAGGATTGGCTACAGGCGCTGCTTGAGGTGATCGACGAGACGCACGCCGCACAGGCGCTCGATGCGTCGGGCGAAGGAGCGGATGGCGAGCGGGTCGCCGGGCAGGGCGACCGGGACGTCGTCGACGGCCTGCTCGCCGAAGTGATGGAAGTGGGCGGCGGCATCGAGCACGGCGGGGACGATCGCCGGGTCGCGCGCGATGCGCGCGGCGAGGAGATCCGACGCGGCCTGTGCGTGGCGCACCTCGTCCGCCGCGATGAACGCAAGCAGCTCGGCGAGCACGGGATCGGGCGCCTGCTCGCCGATGCGCCGGAAGAAGTACGACGCGAGGTGCTCGGAGAGCATGAACTCGACGAGACGTGCGATCAGATCGCCGCGAGGTCCATTGGCCGTTGCGGTCGCCCGGATCTGGACGAGCTCCGCGTCGGTGATCGCCGGCTCGAAGCTGACCGCATCGAGATACGTGCGCAGCGAGTGGAAGTGCTTGAATCCCTCGTACATCTCGAGCGCGATCGCCGCGCCGGCGTCCACGTCGTCCCACGTGTCGTGGAGCATCCAGCCGAGGTGCACGGGGTGGTAGCTCTCGATGAGCGCGGCGTCGCGGAGCTGGTGGAGCAGATCGGGACGCGTGTGTGCGCGCGCGGGATCCACTGCGCCCCAGCGGACGTCGCGCTCGACGGACCAGCGGCCGCGATCCGCGGCGGAGGAGAGCCGGACATACTGTCGCGGCTCAGGCCGCGACGTTCTCATGGCTGCGTATGCTCGTGCGCTCATGGCATGGCCTCGTGGGTGATGTGGGAGGGCAGCGTGGGCCAGCGGCGTGCGTCGGTGCCGTGGGCGGCGAGGAACGCCAGCGTCCAGCGCTCGATGCCGAACGCGACGCACGCACTCGCCGCCGCGGTGCCGTCGGGGAGGCGGATGTCGAACGCCTCGCCGAAGAAGCGCTCGTGCAGGTTGAACGAGGCGGCCGCGACGGACTCGTCGCCGACGGAGAGGTGCAGCTCCTGCTTGAGCCCCTTGAGGCGCTGCAGCAGCGCGCGGCCCCCCGCAGTCGGACGGAAGAAGGGATCGGTCGCCTCCTCGAGCCGCCACTCGATGGAAAGCGCGTCGGCGAGCGCACAGCCACGGGCGATGCCGCACGCGCGGAACTCCTCGACCGTCGCGTCGCTGCCGACGCAGACGCTCTCGCGCATCGTGAACGCCCACCCTCGCGCGAGTGGCCGCAGCCGGTCTCCCTCGTGGCGCCAGCAGGTGCCCTGCAGCGTGATCATGGCCGCGCCGAGCAACGTGCGGTCGGCGAGCGCCGCATAGACGTGGTAGCAGACGGCCGGTGGCAGCGCGGCGCCGGCTGGTGCGCACGCCTCGCACGCCTGCGCGGCCGGATCGGCGCTGCGCGCGACGCGCTCCAGCGTCTCCGCATCCTCGCGGAGGTGCGACGCGAGCGTCAGCCACTGCGGGAAGGCGTCGAAGTAGCTCGCGCGCGCGAGCGTGGCGAGCGGCAGTGCGGCGGGGGACGACCAGGGGTCGCACGCGCCGTCGCAGTCGGCGCCGACGTCGGCGGCCGTGGATGCGACGAGCCGTTCGATGCGCGAGTGCAGAGCGAACGCGTCGCCGCGGAGCGCGACGAGACCCGCCGCCGGCTCCCACAGCTCGCCGCGCGCGCGCAGCTCGGCGACGATTCGCTCAGCGGTGCGCATCGGCATCTCCCGCGGCGAAGGTGTCCACGATGCGCGCCGCGCTGGCGAAGTTGTCGGTGCGGATGTCCCCGTCGGCGATCGGGCGCCCGATCGCCCGCTCGGTCCACGCGATCAGCTCGAGGATGCGCAGCGAGTCGATCAGGCGGCCGGCGAAGAGCGGCGTCGTGGCGACGATGGGCGGCCCGTCCGGCGCGAAGCGCGCGTTGAGCCACGAGAGCAGATCGCGCAGCATCTCGTCGCGCGCGAGCGTAGGAGTCGCGGTGGTCATGCGGCCTCCTCGGCGAGGCCCGCCACGCCGCGCCATCCGGTGCGTTGCAGGTGGTCGATCATCCGGCCCCAGTAGTCGCTCACGCGCGGCGAGGGCACGCCGAGGAGTGCGTCGGCGCGCTGCGTGTCGAAGCGCTTCGGGAGCGCGAGCTGCGGCAGGAAATGCGTGAGCGCCCGCGTCACGCGGCGGAGGCGCGGATGTTCCGTCTCCTCCACCGCCTGGACGAACAGCTCCCATGTCTCGAGATCGGCGATTGATGGGAGGGCGACGCCACGGCGTCGCCATCCCGCGTCGCGCATCCAGCGGGCGCGGCATTCGTCGAGCAGCTCGACGAGCGGCATCGCGCCGGCACCCGCGCAGAGGTGCACCGTCGTCCCGTCGATCCCGCCGCGCAGCGCGAGCCGCGCGATCGCGTCGCTCACGTAGTCGGTGGGCACGACGTCGAGCACCGACGTCGCGGCGCCGGGGATCATCGCGGCGAGCCCGTCGTGAAAGAGGCGCAGCGCCTGGTGGACCGCGTTGCGTTGCGTGACGACGCCGTGCACGTCGTCGCACGCGACGGTGCTCGAGCGAAGGATCACCCAGTCGTTCCGGGCCGCGCGGACCAGCAACTCGGCTTCCGATTTGGAACGCTCGTAAGCGTTCACCCAGCCGATACTCTCCGTCGCGGCGCCGTCGGCCGACTCGGGAATCCACCCCGTCCGCCGGCCCGCGACGAACGCCGTGCTGACGAACGCGACGCGCGCGACGCGTGGCCACTCGTCGACGAGGGTGAGCAGGTGCGCCGTCCCGTCGCGGTTGACGCGGCGTGACTCGTCGAGCGGCCGAGAGAAGGTCGTGTCCGCGGCGAGGTGCACCACGGCGCGCGTGTCCCGGGCCAGCCAGCGGCGCACGTCGCGCGACAGGCCGCATCCCTCGGCGGTGACGTCGCCCTCCACGGCGATCACGGCGCCGTGCGCGATGCCGGCCCGATGCGCCGCGAGCTGCCACCGCGCGCGGTCGCGCACGAGGACGGCGAGCCGGCGGGTCGCGCCGCCCGTGGCCCAGCGTCGCACGACGTCGGCGCCCAGCAGTCCCGTCGCGCCGGTGACGAGCACGACCCCGTCGCCGTGATCGGCATACCTGTGCGTGCACATGTCAGGACTCCACGGCGAGCGCCGTCCAGTGCGCGCCGTACCCATAGGAGAAGAGGAGCGCGCGCTGGCCGGCGCGGAGATCGCCGGCGTCGATCGCGTCGCGCAGGTTGATGAAGTTGTCGCCGGCGAGCGCGTGGCCACGTCGCGCGATGTTGCGCGTCCACAGCTGCGCGTTCGGGAGACGCGCGAGACGCAGCAGCACCTCCCAGCTCCGCGCGCTCACGTTGTGGGGGATCACCCAATCCACGTCGTCGGCGCGCCAGCCGGCACTCTCGAGCGTGCGCCAGATCGCGTGGACCGCCGTCGGGAAGTAGGAGGCGACCACCTCCTCGCGCATCGCGGCGGCATCCCAGTAGTAGCCCTTCGTGATCGTCGCCGCGCCCACGATGCGATTGCGGGCGTCGGGGTCATCGGTGCGCTCGAGCAGGACGGCGCAGGCCGCATCCGACGTGCAGTTGTAGAGCGCCTCGCGGCCGGCGTGTGCCGGATAGAACTCGCTCGCCACGCACAGCGCGCGCTCGATCCCTTCCGAATGCATCATCGCACGCGCCACCCGCACCGCGCCGAACAGGGTGGTGCACGCGAGCTGATCGAGGGCGAGCACCGCGGCGTGCTCGAGCTCGAGCTCGTGCTGCAGCCGCGTGGCCGGGTAGCGGAAGCGGTCGGCGGTGCACAGGGCGGCCGCGCCCGCGTCCGCCTCCGAGGCGGCGGAGAACGCCATCGCACTCGGCGTCCCGCCACAGACGAGCAGGCCGATCGACGAGGGGGCGACCCGTTGTTCATCCAACAGCCGCGACGCGGCCTCGCGGGCGAGTGCGTACGGGCTCTCCGCCACGGCGACGTGCACGCGGTCGAAGCCGAATCCTTCCAGCACCGCCGGCTCGCTCTCGAGGGTGCCGCACGCGGCGAGCTCGCGCACCGAGCGCGACTCGGCGGCGTACACGTACGCGATGCCGCGGATGCAGTAGACGTGGCGGCGCTCGGCGCCGGCCGGTTCGGGCTTCATGCGACGCTCCAGGCGGTGGACGCGCAGAAGGGTGCCGGTCGGCGCGGCGGGCGAGGATCGGTCGGTGTACGTAGGAGCGCCGGCAGAACGACGTAGAAGCCGCGCATCTCCTGCGACGGGAAGCGCTTACGTCACCGCTACGGAGCGGGGGCGTGTGGTCGCCAGGCGTTTCTACGTCGAACTGGGGTGTGTTCTACGTCGATCGTACGACGGAAGGCACGGTGCCCGACGAGCACGTTCCGCCCACGCCGAAGAGGGCTACCTCCAACGCGCGGCGCGGTCCGACCCCTTCGCTCCACGCCGGCTGGAACACTCCACGGGAGCCACCAATGCACACCTCTCGCTTCGCAGCACTCGTCGTGGTCGTTGCCGCCGCCGCACAACTCGCCGCCTGCTCGGACAATCTCGCCTCGCCGCTCGAGCCATCGAGCACCCGAACCAGCACCGACCTTCCGGGCTTCCCGGGGCTGGGGGACTTCCAGCGCTTCGTCGCCATCGGGACGAGCGTCACCATGGGAGTCCAGTCGGATGGCGTGTACTCCGCGACGCAGCAGATGTCCTGGGTCGCCCAGCTCGCGCGCCAGGCGAACCGTGAGATGACGCTGCCACTGATCAAGTTCCCGGGCTGCGGAGCGCCGATCGCGGCGCCCATCGCGCTTGGCCAGCGGGTGAGTGGTGAGGCCGTCGGCCTCTCCCTGCTCCAACGTCAGTGTGCCCCCAACGAAGACGGCGTCGTGCTGCCGACGCAGAACCTCGGAATCGACGGGGCGCGCACGAGCGCTGCGCTCAACGCCACACCCGAGAATCCGGACCCCAGCCACGCGCCCCAGTATGCGCGCGTGCTGCCACCCGGCATGTCACAGGTGACGGCGATGGAGGCGCAGAACCCGAAGCTCGTCTCCGTCGAGCTGGGCGCGAACGAGATCCTCGGCGCCCGGTATGGCGTCTATCCGGACGCGACGCAGATCGTGCCGGTCGCCGAGTGGGTGCCCGTCTATCGCCAGGTCATTGCCCGTGTCGATGCCGCCGCGAAGCACGCCGTGCTCGTCGGCCTCGTGGACGACGTGCGGAGCTTCCCGAGCTTCCGGACCGGCGACGAGATCTGGCAGGCGCGCGCGACGTTCGCGCCGTTCAACGTGGCCGTCGACCCCAATTGCAACGGCAGCACCAACCTGATCTTCGTCGCCGTGCGCGTGCCGGTGGCCGCCGCGACGGGCGCGTACTACTACCAGAACGGGCTCGGCCCCTACACGTTCAGCTGCCAGAACGCGCCGTCGTTCACGGGGATCCAGGACTACGTGCTGGACGCGAATGACGTCGCCGGCGTCAACGCGCAGCTCGCGGCGATGAACGCCGTGATCCGCGACGAAGCCGCGAAGCACGGCTTCGCCTACTTCCCGCTCGGCGCGCTGTACGACAACGTCGTCACGAAGGCGCCGTTCAGCGCCGTGACGCTGCTGACGTCGCAGCAGCCGTACGGGCCGTACGTCAGCCTCGACGGTTTGCACCCGACCGCCGAAGGCTCACGCGTGCTGGCCGACGCAGCGGCGCAGGCGCTCAACGACACCTACCACCTCGGCATCCCGCTGTCCGGGGGCGCGAGTTTGGCGCTGTTCGCCGCCAGGTAGGGATTCGGACTCCGGGCGCGTCGGTCGGTCGACGCGCCCGCGGTCCGCGCTCGAGGCGGCGCGCCCCGCGGCTACCGCACGACGCCCTGCCTCGCCCGGGTTCCGACTATGTTTAGTCGCGAACCCATCATCTCAAAGACATGTCCGATCTCGATCTGCTCAGCATCAATACCGTCCGTACCCTCTCGATGGACGCCGTCCAGAAGGCGAACTCCGGGCATCCCGGAACGCCGATGGCGCTGGCGCCGCTGGCCTACGCGCTGTTCACCAGGCACATGAAGCACGACCCGGCCGATCCGCACTGGCCGGACCGCGATCGCTTCGTGCTCTCGTGCGGCCACGCATCGATGCTGCTGTACAGCAGCCTGTATCTGAGCGGATACGACCTCACCCTCGAGGACCTGAAGCAGTTTCGGCAGTGGGGAAGCCGCACGCCCGGGCATCCGGAGTACGGCTACGCCGACGGCGTCGAGACGACGACCGGTCCGCTCGGCCAAGGGGTCGGCAACGCGGTCGGCATGGCGGTCGCCGAGGCACACCTCGCCGCGGTGTTCAACCGCGAGGGGCACGACATCGTCGATCACTACACCTACTTCATCTGCAGCGACGGCGACCTGATGGAGGGCGTCTCGCACGAGGCGGCCTCCTTCGCCGGACACTTCAAGCTCGGGAAGCTGATCGGCTTCTACGACGACAACCGCATCACGATCGACGGCAGCACCGATCTCACCTTCACCGACGACACCGCGCTCCGCTTCAAGGGCTACGGCTGGCAGGTGCTGCACATCGAGGACGTGAACGACCTGGCGGCGATCGACCAGGCGATCAAGGACGCGAAGGCGGACCCGACGCGCCCGACGCTCGTCATCACGCGCACGCACATCGGCTACGGCAGCCCGAAGAAGCAGGACACCGCGTCGGCGCACGGCGAGCCGCTCGGCGCCGACGAGGTCGTCGCCACGAAGAAGGCGCTCGGCTGGTCGCATCCCGATCAGACGTTCTACGTGCCGCAGGAAGCGCTCGCGCACTGGCGCGAGGCACGCACGCGCGGCGCGGACGCACACGCCGAGTGGACGAAGCGCTGGGACGCGTACCGCCAGGCGTGCCCCGCCGATGCCGCTGAGCTCGAGCGCCGTCTCGATGGTCGGCTCCCCGACGGATGGGAGAAGGCGATCCCCTCCTTCACGAAGGAGAACGGCTCCGTCGCGAGCCGCGCCGCGTCGAACACGGTGCTCAACGCGCTCGTGGGCGTCTTGCCGGAGCTGATGGGCGGATCGGCGGACCTCACGCCGTCGAACGGCACGGCGGTGAAGTCGTGGAAGAACTTCGCGCCCGGCGCGTACGACAAGCGCTACATGCACTTCGGCATCCGCGAGCACGGCATGGGCTCGATCATGAACGGCATGGCGCTGCACAAGGGCATCGTCCCGTTCGGCGGCACCTTCCTGATCTTCTCGGACTACATGCGGCCGGCGATCCGCCTCGCCGCGTTCATGCAGCAGCACGTCATCTACATCTACACGCACGACTCGATCGGACTCGGTGAGGATGGACCGACGCATCAGCCGATCGAGCAGCTGTCGGCGCTGCGCGCGATCCCCGAGCTCACGGTGATCCGGCCCGCCGACGCGACGGAGACCGCCGAAGCCTGGCGCGTGACGATCGAGCACAAGCACGGGCCGGTGTGCCTCGTGCTGACGCGCCAGAAGCTCGGCTTCATCGATCGGGAGAAGTACGCGAGCGCCGCCGGTCTGGCGAAGGGCGCCTACGTGCTCGGCGAGCCGAAAGGGGGCGCGCCGCAGGTGGTGCTCATGTCGAGCGGCTCCGAGGTGGCGCTCATCCTGGCGGCCGCGGAGAAGCTCGCCGAGCAGGGCGTGCGGGCACGGGTGGTGAGCATGCCGAGCCACGAGCTGTTCGCCGCGCAGGAGCCGACGTATCAGCGCTCCGTGCTCCCACCGGACGTGCCGCGCGTCGCGATCGAGGCCGCGCATCCGATGAGCTGGTACCGCTGGATCGGCAACGACGGCGTCGTGCTCGGCCTCACGAGGTTCGGTGCGAGCGCGCCGTACGAGCAGCTCTACTCCGAGCTCGGGCTGACGGTGGAGAAGGTCGTCGCCGCGGCGGACGCCGTCATCGCGGAGCGGAAGAAGTAGCCGCGAGCCGGCGCGTGCGGCCGCTCGTCCGCGCTCTCCTGCTGGTCGCGCTCGCCGCCTGTCGCGGGCGCGTCGCCGGGAGCCAGGCGGGCGGCCGCGATCTCGTCATCTCGCGCGTGATGATCGATCCGGTCACGGTCGCCGACGAGCGTGGGGAGTGGATCGAGATCGCGAACGTCGGTGATTCCGCGGCCGACCTCGCCGGCTGGTCGCTCCGTTCGGCGAACGACGCCGGGTTCACGGTGCGCTCGTCGATCCTCGTACCGCCGAAGGGGATCGCGCTCCTGGCGCGCGCGCCGGATGCGGTGAACGGCGCACGGCCCGCGCTCGTGTACTCCGGCATCGCGCTCGCCAATCACAACGATTGGCTTGCGCTGCGCGATCCCGAGGGGAAGACGCGTGATTCGGTGGCGTGGAGCGCGCCGCCGCGCGGGACGGCGCTCGTACACCACGCGATGGGCCCGACCCCTGGTCAGGTCGGGAGCGACACGTCGGCCCGGATCGATGCGCGCGCGACCTTCTCCCCACCGACGACGAGCCGCGAGCTCGTCGTGCGCGTGCTCGACGTCGGCCAGGGGGACGCGATCCTGATCCAGAACGGTGGCTCGACGGTGCTCGTCGATGGCGGCCCGGTGCGCCGCGTGTTCGCGCGCTGGCTCGAGGAGCTCCACGTGCCGGACACGCTCGACGCGGTCATCCTCACGCACGCGCACGTCGATCACTTCGAGGGGCTCCGCGAGCTGTTCCGCTCACAGCACGGCCGCGTCATCCGGGCCTTCTGGTGGAACGGTGACGCCGCGACCGCGCTGAGCCAGTCGCACCTTCCGGATTCCGTCGCCGCACGCGCACGACGCGGCACGATGGCGCTGCACGACACGGACGACCCGTGCGGTGATCGGCGCCCACTGTGCACGATCGCGCTGAAGGGCGGTGCCGTGCTGCACATCATGCGGCCGTTGCCCGCCGGCCATCTCGAGAACGACCGCTCCGTGGCGCTCAAGCTCGTCGGCCCCGACTCGGCGTCGTTCACGATGTGGCTGGCCGGCGACGCCCAGCACGAGGCCATCGACTGGTTCGACGACGGCGCCGGCTACGCGCGCAATCCCGGCATGCACACCGACGTGCTCAAGGCCGACCATCACGGCAGCTGCGACGGCGTCGACGACCGCTACCTCGACGCCGTGCACCCGTCGCTCGTCATCGCCTCACTCGGCGCGGTGAACGACTACGGACACATGCACGCGCAGGCGAAGGCCGCCTATGCGCGACACCGCATTCCCTGGTACCGCACGGACCAGAATGGGACGGTCACGATCCGCTCGCCCGGCACGCCGGGCGGTGGCTACACCGTCACGGTCGAGCGCGGCACGACGAACGCGAGCGGACCGAGCGACCGACGGAGCTATCAGGCGGATTGCGCGGGGATGTAGGGCGCACGGTGTGGGCGCTATGATGTAAACGGTCTGCAGAGCAGTCTTGGTGGGCAGCACGGGCAGTACGCGCTAGTCTCGGACGAGTGCTCACGCACTCACCACTCACGCACTCACGCACTCACGAGGTCTCTCATGTACGGTCGATTCACTCGCGCCTTCGTCCTGTGCGCGATCTCCGCGGGCGCCGTCGCGGCCTGCTCCTCGAAGGGTGAACGCGCCGCCGTCGACTCGGCGAAGGCCGCCGCGCCGGCCACCGATACGGCGGCGACCGCCGCGGCCGCACCTGCGGCGACGCCGGCACCCGCCGCCGCATCGCCCGACGAGGAGATCAAGGCGGCGGAGAACTCGTGGCGCATCGCGCTCGTCTCCGGCGACACCGTCACGCTCGGGAAGCTCACGGCCTCGGAGTTCACCATGCCGCGGGCCGGACACCCTACCCTGTCGACGTATCGCAAGGATCTGATGTCCGACATCAGCAGCGGGTCGGTCCAGTCGGACACCTCCGCGATCAACGATCTGGCGGTGAAGGCCAACGGCGACACGGCCGTCGCGAACCTGGTGTTCTTCTGGAAGCCGAGCCGGATGGGCAAGCCGGCCAAGGTCGAGTCGGAGCACGTCGTCGACACGTGGGTGCGCCGCAACGGCAACTGGGTGCTCGTCTCGCGCAAGGCGGCGAAGTAGCGCGACAGCAGGTCGTGAAGCGGCACCGAGCGTCATGCGCTCGGTGCCGCTTCGCATCGGAACGCTAGCGGCGCCGGCGTCCCGTCGCGGTCATCCCCAGAGAGCCCAATAGCGCGCCCATCAGCCCGCGCGCCACGACGCCGGCGACGGTGCGCGTCACCGGCGACTTGAGCACCTGCTCGAACGCCGTCGGGGGCGCCTTGCCACCGCGCGCCGCGGGCGCCGGAGCGGCGGCGCTGACGTCCTCGCCCTGCGCGGCGCGCGCGCCCGCCGCGGCACGCTCCGTCAACATCTCGCGCGCGCTCTCGCGATCCACCGCCGTCGCGTACTTCCGAACGAGCGCCGACGACGCGAGCCGCTGGTGCATCTCGTCGTCGGTGAGTGGACCCATGCGCGACGACGGCGGGATGAGCCGCGTCGCGAACGGCGGCGTCGGCACGCCATTCGGCGCGAGCACCGTGACGAGCGCTTCACCGATGCCGAGCGTCGTCAGCGTCTCCTCGATGTCGTAGAACTTCGTCTTCGGGAAGGTGCGCGCGGCGGCCTTGAGCGCCTTCTCGTCGTCGGGGGTGAACGCGCGCAACGCGTGCTGCACGCGATGCCCGAGCTGGCCGAGCACCGACGCCGGCACGTCCTTGGGGCTCTGCGTGATGAAGAAGACGCCGACCCCCTTCGAGCGGATGAGCCGCACCACCTGCTCGATCTGATCGAGCAGCGCCTTGCTCGCGTCGTCGAAGATCAGGTGCGCCTCGTCGAAGAAGAACACGAGCTTCGGCTTGTCGACGTCGCCCACTTCGGGCAGGTCGTGATAGAGCGTGGCGAGCATCCAGAGCATGAAGGTGCTGAACAGCGCCGGCCGATCCTGCACGTCCTGCAGCTCGAGCACACTCACACGGCCCTTGCCGTCGGAGCCCGTGCCGAGCAGGTCGGCCAGGTCGAACTGCGGCTCGCCGAAGAACTTGTCGGCGCCCTGCTGCTCCAGCTCCACCATCTCGCGCAGCAGCACGCCCACCGTCTGCTTGGACATCCCGCCGTAGTCCTTGAGATCGTCGGCGCCTTCGCCGGTGAGGTGCTGCAGCACGGCGCGCAGATCGGACAGGTCGAGCAGCAGCAGTCCCTTGTCGTCGCAGTACTTGAACACGAGGCTCAACACGCTCGACTGCGTGTCGTTCAGGCCGAGCACCTTGGCGAGCAGCAACGGCCCGAACGACGACACCGTCGCGCGGAGCTGCGCCCCCTTCGTCCCCGTGAGGCTGAGGAACTCGGCGGGATAGCCCGCCGGCTTCCAGTCGTAGCCGGTGTCCTTCGCCCGCGACGTCACGCGATCGTTGGCGACGCCCGCCGTCGCGATGCCGGAGACGTCTCCCTTGATGTCGGCGAGGAAGACCGGGACGTCCGCCGCCGAGAGCTGTTCGGCGATGCGCTGCAGCGTCTTCGTCTTGCCGGTGCCCGTCGCGCCCGCGATGAGCCCGTGCCGGTTCATCATGGAGAGCGGGATGCCGACGGTCGGCTCGCCGCCGCACTGGCCGTCGTGCACGACGGCTCCGAGGGTGACGGCCGCGCTCCCCGAGGGGAACGCGGCACGCGCGGCATCGAGCACGGCTTTGTCCATCGCCATCGACGACTCTCCTGGTGATACGGTGTTGTCTCGCGCGCCGGCCCTGACCCCGTGCCGCTCGCGATCTCCGAACGCAGCGAAGTTGGTTTCGGTGCCCGGAGCGGACAAGGCGCCCAGGCTCAGGGCGTTCGAGACGTACAAGGGACGCGCCACGCCCGCACCTTCGTCGTCGGCGCCGTCTTGCGTCCATCGCCGATGAAGGCGAACGCGGTGCCCACCACGGTATCCCCAACGGCGGGCGAGCGGTTCGGGAGCGTGACGCTCACACCGACGGGCCACCACGCTGGCAGGAGCACGATCGTGTGCTCGTCCTGCACGGCCTGCGTCGTGGCCCAGTCTCGTCCGTCCTCGGCGCGCTGCAGGAGCGCCTGATCGATCGGCGTCTCGTGGCCTGCGGCCTTCCAGTTCAGCGCCGGGGTCCACGTACCGAAGGCGAAGCCGAGACAGACCGGCGGCTCGTCGCGCTGCGGTTGCTGGGCTTGTGCGCCGGCGAACGCCGGCGCGACGAGCAGCGCGACACCGAGTGCGAGCGAGACGAGGCGAATCGATGGCATCGTCGCGTGTACCCCGGATTCGTCAGGACGCTTCGCCGAGCATCGCCTCGCGGAACAAGGCGTCGCCCGACAGCAGGAGCCGCCGCACCGGTGGGAGCCGGAGCGTGAGCGCGGCGGAGGGCAGGATCTGACGTGCCAATCCGACGAGCGCCGACGTCGCGCGCTGATTGGCGGTCCGGTCCAGCAGCCACCACAACAGCACGGCGAGGTGCACGAGGTAGAGCAGGTTGCCGAGCGCCGGCCCGAGTGGCGCACCGGGGGAATCCGTCGCCTCGGTGACGGCGTGCTCGAACACGCGCTGCACCCGCTGACGGGAGAAGGCCATCGCCGGCGCGAACACCCCTTCGTCGGGATCACCGACGATGACCGGCACGAGCCCTTTCAGCGCGGTCCGATGCGGCGCGAGCACCTCGAGGCTCGTCGTGAGCGCAAAGAGGAACCGGTCACGCCACTTCCCCCGCGGCATGGCGAGAGCTCGGCTCGCGTACTCGGCCGAGAGCTCCTCGTAGAGGGCGACGATGACGGCACGCTTGCTGGGGAAGTAGCGGTACAGCAGCCCCACGCTCACCCCCGCCTCCTTCGCCACGTCGCGGAGCGTCGTCGACTCGTAGCCCTTCCGCGCCATGAGCCCGATCGCCGTCTCGTAGAGCCGGCGCTTCGCGGCGGCCCCCTCCGCCGTTGGCCCTGGTGGCCGTCCCCGCCCGCGCGGCTTGACTTTTTGAGTGAACATGTTCACTCATATTACCATGACCCGCGCGACGCCGCAATCGCCGACCCGGACCGAAGGCCGCCACCTCCTGCTCTTCGATGGGGAGTGCGGCCTGTGCGCGTCGCTCGTGCAGTTCGTCCTCGCGCGCGACCGGGCCGGCGTCTTCCACTTCGCGTCGCTGTCGAGCCCCGAAGGCCGATCGATCGTGACCCGTCATGGCGGCGATCCGGACGACGTGTCGACGGTATACGTCGTCGCCGACTACCGGACGCCGGCGCCGCGGCCGCTCACGAGGAGCCGCGCCGCGCTGTTCGTCGCCGGTGCGCTGGGCTGGCCGTGGAAGGCGGCGACGCTGTTCGGCGCCCTCCCGACCGCCCTGCTCGATCGCGGCTACGACTTCGTCGCCCGCCATCGGTATCGCGTGTTCGGGCGTCGCGAGCAGTGCTTCATGCCGCGCCCGGAATGGCAGCACCGCTTCATCGACCAGCGAGCACCGATCGGCGACTTCGCGGGAGACTGACCATGCGCATCGTCATCCCTGGCGGCACCGGACAGGTCGGAACGCTTCTCGCCCGTGCCTTCCAGCGTGAGGGCCATGACGTCGTCGTCCTGAGTCGCTCGCCGCGCAGTCGTCCCTGGCGCGAAGTGGCGTGGGACGGTGTCTCCGTCGCCGGCTGGGCGCGGGAGATCGACGGCTGCGACGTCGTCATCAACCTCGCCGGCCGCAGCGTCAACTGCCGCTACACCGAGGCGAATCGGCGCGAGATCCTCGAGTCACGCGTCGCCTCGACGTGTGCGGTCGGCGCCGCGATCGCCCAGGCGGCGCGCCCACCGCGCGTCTGGCTGCAGGCGAGCACGGCGACGATCTATGCGCACCGCTACGACGCGCCCAACGATGAGTTCACCGGCATCGTCGGCGATGACGAACCGTCGGCGCCGGACAGCTGGCGGTTCAGCATCGACGTGGCGCGTGCGTGGGAGCGCGCGCTCGACGAGGCGGCGACGCCGCGCACGCGAAAGATCGCACTCCGCTCGGCGATGACGATGAGCCCCGACCGCGGTGGCATCTTCGACACCCTGCTCGGCCTCGTCCGGCGCGGGCTCGGTGGTGTCGCCGGCGACGGCCGGCAGTTCATCTCGTGGATTCACCACGTGGACTTCGTGCGCGCGGTGCGCTGGCTGATCGATCACGACGAGCTGGATGGCGTGGTGAACCTCAGCGCGCCCAACCCGCTCCCCAACCGGGAGTTCATGCGGCTGCTGCGCCACGCGGCCGGCGTACCGATCGGGCTTCCGGCCAACCGCCTCATGCTCGAGATCGGCGCGCTGTTCATGCGCACGGAGACCGAGCTCATTCTCAAGAGCCGGCGTGTCGTACCGACTCGACTGCTGGAGAGCGGCTTCGAATTCTCCTTCGCGAACTGGCGCGACGCAGCGATCGATCTCTCGCGAGAGTGGCAGTCCGCGCGGGGGGCTCCCGTACATGCCGCGCCTCGGCAGAGCCGACGCAGCGATTCGCCACAGGACCGGCCTGTGGCGGCTCCCCGCCGCGAAGCCACGCCTCGCGGAGCCTGAGCTGCTCCGGTGTGGCGTCTGCGGCGAGCGCGAAACGCGTCGGTACGCCGTGCTCGTTCGTCTCGACCGTGATGCCGAGCTTTCCATAGTACTCTCGCAGCGGCAGCGGCTGCGCGCCTTCCACCCAGCGTGAGAAGAAGTCGCGGATCTCCGGATGCGTCCGCGCGACCACGATGTCGATGAGGGAATCCTCCGGGAACGGGCGCGTCACGCCATAGTCGCGAGACAGATCGAGCACGAGCGACTTCAGGCCGCGTGCGCCGCCGGACAGCTCGAGCAGCCGGATGTCGAGCAACCCCGCGACGAGCGCACCACGCATGTAAATGTTGGCGTACTGCCGCGCCCCTGCCGCGGTGTACGAGGTGCGCGCCAGGTCGGTGAGCGAGTAGGTGGTGTCGTAGTTCTGTCGGTCGCGTCGCGCCTTTGCGGCGAGCTCCGCGAGATAGTCCTCGGTCGACTCCAGCCCCCCTTCCTGCCGCAGCTTCTGCGCAGCCCACTCGGTCACGCCTTCATACAGCCAGAGGTGACGCGAAGGGACGGGATGCTGATAGTTGAAGTGCTCGACGATCTCCGAGTGCAGATGAAGCGGCGTCACGATATGGAAGAACTCGTGGGCCGCCATCCACGTGATCCGGTCGCCCACCTCGGTGGTGTACGGCTCCTCGGGGAGCGTGTACTCCGAGCTGTACGCGTGCTCCCACGCACCCGTAGCATCACCTTGGGCTACGGGAGCGAAGTCGAACAGGAAGGCGTAGCGGTCGACAGGGAGCGCGCCGAGGAATCTCCCCGCGGCCTGGAGCATGCCGCGCATCGCGTCCCCGAGCTGCGTCGCCGTGATCTTGTTCGTCGGCGAATACACGGCGATCTGCACCGGCACCCCGGTGACGCAGGTGCTCTGCGTCGTCAGCCGGCCCATGAGCATCGGGGAGTCGACCAGCGCGTCGAAGCTCGGCGCCTCGAACGTGCCGTCGACCTCGCGCAGCGCCGTCGCTACCTGCCAGTCGCCGGCACGCAGCACGCGCACCCGGAATCGCGAGCCCTGCTGCGTGAGCGGGAAGCCGATGATCGCCTGCCAGTTGAGCAGCGCATGCTCCCCTTCGATCGCGGTCCCCGCCATCGGGTACACGCGGAACTCCTCGATCGGGGTGTGCCAGGTGTCGTGCACCCGATACCGGATCGCGCGCACACGACGTGGTGCGGCGACACGCCACTGGTTCGTCGAGACCCGCGTCGACGAGACGGTTCGTCCACGCGCGTCCACCGCGCTGAAGCCCTGCACGAATCGCCCGATGTCCATCGTCTGATACGTACCGGGCGCGGTCGCGGCAAACTGGAAGAGGGTGTCGCCGGCCAGCAGCGAATCCACCCTGAGGGTGACGCCGATCGCGTGGCTCCTCCGCTCGCGAAGGTCCACCGTGTATCGCAGCTCCTGGGCGCGCGACGACGCCGCCACGAGCAGGAGCAGGAGCGCCACGGCGAAGAACAGCCGGATCGGAGTCCAGGACGGCATCATCGTATTCGGCAAAGCGGCTCCTCGCCGCGACGCCCTTCGCCGCGGCTCATTGGCGGAATCTCGCCAGTGGCAACGATGCGGTCCAATATATTGTTCACCATGTTTCGAGACGCTTCAGGTATCGATCTGTCCGCATTCGAGCTGCGGCACCTGCGGTACTTCGTGGCGGTTGCCGAGGAGCTTCACTTCGGTCGCGCCGCGAAGCGGCTCGGCATCGCCCAGCCGCCGCTCAGCCAGCAGATCCGTCAACTCGAGGCACGGCTCGACGTCCCACTCTTCACTCGCACCAGTCGGCAGGTCGCGCTCACCGCGGCGGGCGAGGCACTCCTGCGTGGCGCGCGTCGAGCGTTGGCGGAGGTGGGACTGGCAGCGGCCGCGGCACGACGCGCCGCGACCGGCGAGACGGACGCGCTGCGGATCGCCTACACCGATTCCGCCGCGCTCAGCGTCCTCCCTGGCGCGATTCAACGATTCAGATCGGCACTCCCCTCGGTTCACCTCGACCTCGTGGAAGGTTCGACCGCGGCGCAGATCGATGCGGTCGCGCGGGACCTCGTCGACCTCGCGGTGGTGCGCGGACCGATCGTGCAGCCCTCGTTGCGGACGGAAGTGGTGCTGCGCGAGCCCTTCCTGCTCGCGCTTCCGGAGTCTCACCCGCTCACCCAGCTCGACACCGTCGAGCTGGGCGCACTCGGCGGGGAGCCGATGGTCCTCTTCCCACGCCACCTCGCCCCTGATTTCCACGACACGATCTCGGCAATGTGCCGCGCCGCCGGATTCACGCCGCTCGTCGCCTACGAGGGTGCCGAGTATCAGACGATCCTGAGCCTCGTTGCCGCCGCGCTGGGCGTCAGCCTGGTGCCGCGCTCCGTCGCGAACCTCCAGCGCCGCGGGGTGGTGTACCGCGCGATCCCCGACGCACCCCCGCGCGCCGAGATCGCCGCGGTGTACCGGGCCGAGAGCTGGTCGCGTCCGTTGGAGGCGATGCTGGCCGTGCTGCGCGAGGAGGGCGGAGGCTAGCTCAGCTCCGGCGCCTGCACGCCGCGCGTCCGCGTATCGATCGGCGCGAGCGGCTCGAGCTCCGTGCGATCCGCCGCCGCACCGAGATCGCGGAAGCGCCTGGCCGTCACCAGTACGCGTCCCTCCAGCGAGCCGATCGCGCGGTTGTAGCTCGACACCGCACGGTCGAGCGATGCGCCGACCTCCGACATGTGCGAGCCGAGTGTCGCCAGACGCTCGTACAGCGTCGCGCCGAGCGTGCTGATCTCGCGCGCACTCTCGGCCATGCGCGCCTCGCGCCAACCGAATGCGACGGCGCGCAGCAGCGCGATCAGCGTCGTCGGCGTGGCGAGGATGACGCCGCGCGCCGCGCTCTCGTCGAGCAACGCGGGATCGTGCTCGAGCGCCGCCGCGAAGAACGCCTCGCCCGGCAGGAAGAGCACGACGAACTCCGGCGTCGCGCCCGCGCCGAGCTGCTCCCAGTACGCTTTGCGGCCGAGCAGCTCGACGTGCATGCGCAGATGTCCCGCGTGCGCGCGCAGGAGCCGCGCCCGCTCGCGGTCGTCGGCCGTCGCCGCGGCGTCGAGATAGGCGAGCAGCGGCGCCTTGGCGTCGACGATGACGCACCGGCCGCCGGGAAGGCGCACGACCATGTCGGGGCGCATGCGCCGCGCGTCGCCGTCGCCGTCGTCCACCTGCGTCGCCACCTGCACGTCGAAGTCGCAGTGCTCCACCATCCCCGCGAGCTCGACGACCCGCTTGAGCTGCACCTCGCCCCACCGGCCGCGCACGTTCGGCGAGCGGAGCGCCGAGGCGAGCTGCTGCGTCTGGTCACGCAAGCCGTCGCTCGCCGCGGCGACGAGATCGAGCCGCGTGGCGAGCGCGCCGAACTGCGTCGCCCGCTCACGATCGAACGCGGTCAGCCGTGCATCGTATCGCTCGAGCTCGGCGCGCAGTGGGCCGAGCAGCTCGGCTAGCCGACCGGTCGCGTCGTCGCGATCGGCCCGGCGCAGGCGGCCGAGCAGGAGCGAGATGGCGAGCGCGACGACGACACCGAGGACGAGGCCGGTCGTGAACACGGCGAGGAGGAGGGGAACCGACATCGGCGGCAACATGCCCTGCTCGTTGGCTCCACGCCAGCGGAGCACGGCTTTTTCAATGTCCGGCCTCGCCCACGCACTCACCCACTCACGCACTCACACCTATGCCCACCCACTCCATCTGGCACGACACCTTCACCGTCCCGGACCGGCCGGCCTTGGGCGAGGATCTCACGACCGACGTCTGCGTGATCGGCGCAGGCATCGCCGGCCTGAGTGTCGCCTACGCGCTCGCACGTGCGGGAAAGCGCGTCGTCGTCCTGGAGAAGGAACAGATCGGGAGCGGCGAGTCCGGCCGCACCACGGCGCATCTCTCCAACGCGCTCGACGACCGGTACTACATCCTCGAGAAGGCGCGGGGAGTCGATTCGACGACGATCGCCGCGGCGGCACACTCCGCCGCGATCGACTTCGTCGAGGAAGCGGTCACGATGGAGAAGATCGACTGCGACTTCGCACGACTCGACGGCTTCCTCTTCCTCGGCGGCGACGACGGGCCGGAGCTCCTCGACGAGGAGCTCGAGGCGGCGCGGCGCGCCGGCCTCAACATCTCGCGCGTCGATCGCATCCCCGACCGCGAGCTGAACACCGGACCAGCGCTCCGCTTTCCGCGGCAGGGACGTTTCCACGTGCTCAAGTACCTCGCCGGCCTCGCCGGCGCGATCGAGGCGCACGGTGGCCGGATCTTCGGCGGTACGCGCGTCGAGAAGATCGAGGGCGGAACGCCGGCGATGGTGACGACGACGTCAGGGAAGACGGTGACGGCGGACGACGTCGTCGTGTGCACCAACAGTCCGATCAGCGACTGGGCCGAGACGCACGCGAAGATGGCCCCCTATCGCACCTTCGTCGTCGCGTTCGCCGTGCCGAAGGGTGCGGTCGTCGATGCTCTCTACTGGGACACGCCCGACCCATATCACTACCTGCGCCTGCAACCGCTCGACGACGCGCGCGACGCGCTCATCGTCGGCGGCGAGGACCACAAGACGGCGCACGAGGACGATGCCGGGGAGCGATTCCAGTGCCTGGAGGAGTGGACACGCGCGCGGTTCACGAGTGCGGGGGAGCGCATCGCGCAGTGGTCGGGGCAGGTGCTCGAGACGGTCGACTATCTCGCGTTCATCGGCAGGAACCCGGACGGCGCGGAGCACATCTGGATCGCGACGGGCGACTCGGGGATGGGGATGACGCACGGCACGATCGCCGGCCTGCTGTTACCGACGCTGCTCGAGGGGCGGGAGCATCCGTGGGCGAAGGAGTTCGACCCGAAGCGGCTCACGCTGCACCCACGCGAGCTCGGCACGCTGGCGAAGGAGGATGCGGACGTCGCTCTCCAGTACGGCGCTTACGTGACGCCGGGCCAAGTCGACGACGTCGCGGCGATCCCGCCGGGCGATGGCCGCGTCATCCGACGCGGGGCACACAAGATCGCCGTCTACAAGGATGACGCGGGGCGCGTGCACGAACGTTCGGCGGTGTGCACGCACCTGAAGTGCATCGTGGATTGGAATACGGCCGAGAAGAGCTGGGATTGTCCTTGCCACGGATCGCGCTTCGACCCGTACGGCAAGGTGCTCAACGGGCCGGCGATCGACGAGCTCCCCCCAGCACCGTAGCGTCCCACACGAGCCGCTCGCGGAAGTGCGGCTCGTGATCGCGGTACGCGTCGCGCGACAGCAAGCGCGCGGCGAGCTCGGAGGGCATGTAGATCGTGTCGCGGGCCAGCGCGGCGCGCGTGTGGTTATCGGTCGCGCCGTATTCGGCGATGGCGTCGAGTGCTCGGGCGAAATGCATCCGTCGGTCCTGGTGTGTGCCTCACTGTGTTATACACATCCAAGACCGGAATGGTTTGCATCGTTCCACGTTCCGGTTTTGTCACGGCAACCGACAAACGAGACGGGGTCAGATCCCTTGAAAAACGCTACGCTGCCGGAGCGTTTTTCAAGGGATCTGACCCCAATCAGCTCGATCAGGTCGATCGGCTCAGGTTGGTGCGGCGGTTTCCGACCGCATCTCCTCGCGGACGGCGTGCAGCGCGTCGAGCGCGATCGGACAGAGCCGCGTACCGCGGTCGCGCTCGAGGATCGATGTGATCACGGCCGGCACCATCGCCTTCCGATACGGTCGGTCCGAGCTGATCGCGTCGTAGATGTCGACGACGCAGAGGATGCGCGCCGACAGGTCGAGCTCCTCGCCGTCGTAATGGAACGGATATCCACTGCCGTCGAGGCGTTCATGATGGAGCGCGGCGGTGCGCGCGAAGCCGCGGAATGCCGAGACGCGCTCGAGGATGTCGAGCGTGTACTGCGGATGCCGCTCCATCTGCTCGCGCTCCTCTTCCGTCATCGCGCCGTTCTTGTCGAGGATCCGGCTCGAGATCCCCAGCTTGCCGACGTCGTGCAGGAGACCCGCGCGATAGATGCGCCGCTGCTCGACGGCATCCAGCCCGCAGCGCTCGGCCACGCGGCGCGCGATGGTCGCCACGCGCGTCGAGTGCCGAAAGGTGAAGGGCGACTTGGCGTCGATGATGTCGGCGAAGGCGCGCGCCACGCCGTCGAGCCCCTCCTCGTCGACTTCCATGACGCGATCCGCCGGCTCGGCGGCAACCACTGCACCGCCAACGTCGCCGCGCAGCAGCGCCCACCATGGATCGTCGGCGCGCCAGGAGAGCACGATGCGGGCGAGCGTGGGATCGAACCACCGGCCGCTCCGCTCGCGCACGACGCGATGCGCCGCCTCGACCCCGCCGCGATCGTGGAACACCTCGACCGTCTGCGCGAGATTCGCGATGCGCGCGAGCAACGGGATGCGCTCCTCGGCCAGCCCTTCGGCGTAGCCGCGACCACACCAGTGCTCGTCGAGCGAGCGGATGGCGCGCGCCGTCTCTTCGGGGAAGCCGAGCTGGAAGGCGATCGCGGCGCCGCGATCGCAGCGGATGCGGATCAGCTCGCGCGTGGCGTCCGGGGTGCGCGCGACGGTGACGAACTGTCGCAGCCGTGTGCGGAACGGCCGTCCGGGCGCGACGGCGCGTGCCGTCTCGATGGCGAGCTTGAGTCGCGCGTGCCAGTCCACGCTCTTCATGCGCGGCTTGACCGCCTGGTCGTCCGCGCCGAACAGTGTGGCGATCCGCCCCGCGTTGCTCGAGCAGCCGGCGTCCTTGAGCAGCAGCGCGTAGTAGAGCGCCGAGCGCTGGTCGGGCTCGAGGCCGATCGCTTCGGCGATGCGCATCCCGATGAGGCAGGTGCGCATCGAGTGTCCGGCCGGCGCGCCCTCGGTGAGGTCGAGCGCGCACGAGAGCGCGGAGAGCACTTCGGAGAGACTGATTCGGCCCTGGACGGCGAGCTGCTCCGAGATGCGGCTCGGGCGACGGTGGGCGACGACTTCCGTCACGGGAAACAGTTCAGTTCGGCTTAGCATTGTCACTCGGGAAACGACCGAGCGCGGCCGACGTTTCGACGATTCGGGGGCTGTTCTGTGTTTGCGGTTCTGCAGGCACTCCAGCGCGGATCGAACGACGGAACGCGGATCGGAAACTACGATCTTCGCGGAACCGGCCGGATCCTCTTCAAGGGGTCAGGCTCCTTGAACGTTCAAGAGGGTCAGGCTCCTTGAAGGATCAAGAGGGTCTGACCCTCTTGATTGTCTGGGCTCGGCGAACGGCAGGGCCCCGGATCTTCCCGGATGCACCGGACACGGCCGGATCTGCGCCGTGTGGCAGAGAGATCGCTCCGCCAGGCCATCCAATCATTTGGGGTTGGGGATGACGAGCCGCCCACAGGGAGCAGATCCGACCTTTTTCCGCCTGATCGACGTGCGAGATCCGCGTTCCGTCGTTCGACTCACGCGGGACCTCTTGATATAGGGGGAGGGGGTATATAGAATTCTCCCAGGGGGTACGAAGACGGCGCCCCGTGGAGGATTCGATGTCTGCTACCGATTGGATGGTGATCGTCGCCGGGCTCGGCCTGATCGGCTGGGTCAACTGGTACTTCTTCGTCGCGCCTCGGCACGCGGAGGCGGGGGTGGCTCGAGCGAGCACCGACGCGGGCCCGGCCGAGGTACGCATCGTCGTGCGCGGCGGGTACGAGCCGGCGACGGTGCGCGTGCCCGCGGGCAAGCCGGTGCGCCTCGTCTTCGACCGTCAGGAGACGTCGCCCTGCTCGGAGGAGGTGGTCTTCCCCGCCTTCGGGATCCGGAAGTTCCTCCCGCCCGATCGCCCGACGGCGATCGACATCACGCCCCCCGCACCGGGCCGGTACGAGTTCACCTGCGGCATGTCGATGCTCCACGGCGCCGTCGTCGCGGAGTGACGAGGAGAATGTGATGGGACGCGCACTGAAGGTGATGCACGACTCCGAGCCGATCCCGGCAGCCCCCCGCGCGGCGCCGGTCGCCGGCGAGCGCACGGTCCGCATCCCGGTGTCCGGGATGACCTGCGCCGCCTGCCAGGCTCGCGTCCAGCGCACGCTGCAGAAGCAGCCCGGCGTCGTGGATGCCGGCGTGAATCTCATGATGCACGACGCCACCGTCCGCTATCTGCCGGACGCGACGTCGCCCGAGCAGCTCGTCGACGCGATCCGCGGCACCGGCTACGGCGCCGAGCTGCCGCCGGCCGAGCAGAGTGCATTCGACGAGCAGCAGGCGCGCGACGAGGCGCAGCAGCACGAGTTCGTCGAGCTCCGCCGCAAGGCGATCGTGAGTGGCGTCGCCGGCGTGATCGCGATGTTCGCGCCGATGGCGCTCATGTCCGTCGTGCCGATGCGCGCCCTGAACGTCGCGCTGCTCGTGCTCACCATCGCGGTGATGGGATGGGCAGGCCGGCACTTCTATACCCGCGCCTGGAGCGCCTTCCGTCATCACTCGGCGGACATGAACACGCTCATCGCCGTCGGCACGGGCGCCGCGTTCGTCTACTCGCTGATCGCGACGATCGCGCCGGGCTTCTTCACCGCTCGTGACGTTGCGCCCGACGTGTACTACGAGGCGGTGATCATCATCATCGCGCTCATCCTCACCGGCAACGCCTTCGAGGCGCGCGCCAAGCGGGCGACGTCGGCCGCACTGCGCGCACTCGCCAGTCTCCAGCCGCCCACGGCGCGCGTCGTTCGCAGCGACGGCGCGAACGCGCAGGAGATCGACATCGCCGTCGCCGACGTGCGGCAGGGCGACGTGGTCGTCGTGCGGCCGGGTGAGCGTCTGCCGACGGACGGCGAGGTCCTCTCCGGCGAGAGCGCGGTGGACGAGTCGATGCTCACCGGCGAGTCGGCCCCCGTCGCGAAGACGGCCGGCGATCGCGTGATCGGCGGCACGATCAACCGCACCGGCGGGCTGCGCTACCGCGCGACGACCCTCGGCGCCGACAGCGTCCTCGCGCAGATCGTGCGCCTCATGCGCGACGCGCAGGGCTCACGCGCGCCGATCCAGAATCTCGCCGATCGGATCAGCGGCGTGTTCGTCCCCGTCGTCGGGTCGATCGCCATCGCGACGTTCGTCGTCTGGTTCGTCGCGGCGGATCTCGCTGGCACGACGGCACCCGTGGTCAAGGCGTTCGCCGCCGCGGTGGCCGTGCTGATCATCGCCTGCCCCTGCGCGATGGGGCTCGCCGTGCCCACCGCCGTGATGGTCGCCACGGGGCGGGGTGCGTCGGCGGGAGTGCTCATCAAGGGGGGCGAGGCGCTGCAGCGCGCCGGCGCGATCGACACCGTGGTGCTCGACAAGACCGGCACGGTGACCGAGGGGCGCCCCACGGTGACCGACGTCGTGCGCGCCGCGAGCGCATCGCGCACGGACGACGAGCTGCTCGCGCTCGTCGCATCGCTCGAGTCGTCGAGCGAGCATCCGCTCGCCGACGCGATCGTGCGCCATGCCCGCGACCGCGGGCTCGCGCTCACGCCGGCCGAGCATTTCCGCTCGGTGACGGGGCGCGGCGCCGTGGCCACGGTGGCAGGGCACGAGGTGCTCGTCGGCAACGAGTCGCTGCTCGCCGAGCACACGATCGACGTCGCGCCGCTGCGCGACGAGGCGATTCGTCTCGCCGAGCAGGCGCGGACGCCGGTCTACGTCGCGGTCGACGGGGCGCTGGCGGGACTGCTCGCCGTGGCGGACCCGATCAAGGCGACGTCGCGCGACGCGATCGCGACGCTGCGCCGGCGCGGCCTCGACGTCGTGATGCTCACCGGCGACACGCAGCGCACCGCCGACGCCGTCGCGCGCGAAGCGGGGATCGGTCACGTCATCGCCGGCGTGCTGCCGGAGGGCAAAGTCGATGCGATCCGGAAGCTCCAGGAAGAGGGCCGCGTCGTCGCCATGGTGGGCGACGGCGTCAACGACAGCGCGGCCATCGCGCAGAGCGACGTCGGCATCGCGATCGGCACCGGCACCGACATCGCCGCCGAAGCCGCCGACGTCGTGTTGATGCGCGGCGACCTGCGCAGCGTGACGCAGGCGATCGCGCTCTCCCGCCGTACGATGCGCACGATGAAGCAGAACCTCTTCTGGGCATTCATCTACAACGTCGTCGGCATTCCGGTGGCGGCGGGGGTCCTCTATCCCGCGTTCGGTCTGCTGCTCAGCCCCATCATCGCCAGCGCGGCCATGGCGTTCAGCTCCGTCAGCGTCGTGACCAACAGTCTGCGCCTCCGTGGCGCGCGGCTCGCATGAGCGCGCGCCGGCGGCTCCCCAGTCAGGACACGGATCCCATGTCGCACTCGCGCAAGGCGCACGACACCGCCCCCCACCACGACGCGTCGCCCGACGCGCCCGACTCCCCGCTCACCGTGCTGCAGTGCGGCTGCGCCCTGCCGGGCGATGCGTCCGAGGAGCGCAAGGCAGTCGCGGTCGACCCGGAGGCGAAGGCGCGCAACGTGAAGCGGTTGCGTCGCATCGAGGGACAGGTGCGCGGACTGCAGAAGATGGTCGAGGAGGATCGCTACTGCGCTGACATCCTGATGCAGATCTCCTCCGTGCACGAGGCGCTGCGATCGGTCGGACGCGAGCTGATGCGCAACCACCTGCGCCACTGCGCGTCGGCGGCGATCCGCTCAGGGCCGGACGACGCGGAGCCCATGTACGACGAGATCATCGATCTGATGTACAAGCACAGTCGGTAGGATCGAGTCGGGAAAGTGCAACTTCGCGCTGGCGCGTTTGCGGTCGATTCGCAAGCTTCGTCGGCGTGAGACGCGACTGGTGGGGACGCGCGCTGGCGGCGCTGATCGGGATCTGGGTCGCGGGCATGATCGCCGTGCCCGCGGGCTCGCGCGTGAGCGTGCAGGTCGACATGCTCCGCGCGCAGCGCGCGCTCCCGGACCGCACGGGCGTGATGAGCGTCCGCGAGGCGGCGCCCGATCCCATCCCCACGCCACCCGCACGCGCGGTAGCGCGCGAGTGCTCCACCGCCTGTGGGGAGGGCGGCCGGCACGTCGCCGAAGGGCTTCCCACGGCGAGCATCGTCGAGATCGCGAGCGTCACGTATCGCACCCGCGTCGGGCTGCCGACCGCGCCACGACGGCGCGCCGCATCCGTCGCGCACATCCTGCCGCCAGCCCTGGGGCCGCCGACCGCACTGGTCTGACGAGTCATCGGCGCGTCTCGCGCGAGCGAGCGTCGCCACCGGACCGGCGTCGAAGCCGTCCGGCACTCCAGCAACCAGTCATCGTGGATCAGGAATCCGTCTCGACCGGGCCGAGCGCCACACGCTCGTCCGGGCCGACGTCGCTCACCTGCCCCGGCTGCGGGGCCACCGTCGCGGGCAAGGACGTCGACGTGATGTTCGTCGGCGACCTCGCCAGCTCACCGCTGCAGATCGGCAAGTGCGTCCTCCTCGGGATCGTGCTCGGCCTCGTCGCCGGCGTGATCCTCCCCCGGCAGGCCCTCAAGGGCGCGTCGGCCGGCGCACTGATCGTCGGCGCGGTGGCCTGGGTGCTCGCGCGCCGCTACAACCGGCGCGTCCAGCGCGAGCCCGTGGACCTCTGGCCCCACAGCGTGTCGTGTCCGGAGTGTGGACGCGTGTTCGGCCGCTATCCGGACAGCGGCGGCCCCGACGTCCCGGTCTGGCCTTGATGCGGGGATGCGTTACGCTCCCCTGCGCGCGACCGTCTCCCGTGATCGCCGCTCGGATCCCGGGGACACACGCACGTGACAAGACGACGCCTCACAGAGCCACCGCATGGCGCGTCGATCGCCCGCCGTGCTCGCGCCGCGCTACTCGGTGCGGCACTCGCGTTCGTTGCAGCCGCGCCCGTGCATGCACAGGAGCTGCGCTTCCGGCAGCTCACCCCCGACGCCGGCCTCTCGAGCTCCTACGTCCAGAGCATCTTCCAGGACCGGACCGGCTTCCTCTGGTTCGGCACGGACAAGGGGCTCGACCGGTACGACGGCTACGTCATGCACAGCTACCGGCATCGGCGCGCCGACCCGCGCAGCATCGCCGACGGCACCATCCACGTCGTGCACGCCGATCGCGGCGACACGATGTGGGTGGGCACGAACGCGGGCCTCAGCCGATACGACGCGAATCAGGACGCGTTCATCAACTATCCGATCGCCGGCGGTGAGCGTACCGTCCACGCCATCGCCGACGATGCACGCGGCGGGCTCTGGATCGCGGCGGACGACGGCCTGTATCGCTTCGACGGCGCGACCGGTTCGGCCACGCCGGCGGACGGCGCCGCCGGCGACCTGCTGCGTGGCGTCCCGGTCCTCGCCCTCCACACCGACCGGCGCGGACAGCTCTGGATCGGGACGCAGACGCGCGGGCTCGTCGTCCTCGATCCGAACGGGACGACGCGGCGCTACGTCCACAGCGCCCAGGATCCCCGCTCGCTCCCCGATGACGACGTCCGGAGCATCGTCGAGGACGCGACCGGCGTGCTGTGGATCGGCACGTGGAACGGCGGCCTGGCGCGACTGAGCCCCGAGACGGGCGAGATCACGCGCTACCAGCACGACGACGCGAACCCGCGCAGCCTCGGCGCCAACCGCGTCGTGAGCATCGCGCCGGCCGGGAAGCGCGGGCTCTGGATCGGCACCGAGAACTTCGGGCTCGACTACCTCGACTTCGGCGGGAGCAGCTTCCGGCATTACCGCTCCGACCCGATGAACCCCGCGTCGCTCAACAGCCCGTCGGTTTGGGCAGTGCACGAGGATGCCGCGGGCACGGTGTGGGTCGGCACGTTCACGGGGGGCGTGAACGTCTCGACGCCGAACAGCGGCGCGATCCGCCACTATCACGCCGTGCCGGGCGATCCGGCGAGTCTCGGCTTCAACACGGTGCGCGCCTTCGCCGAGAGCCGCGCCGGCGCCTACTGGGTGGCGACGGATGGCGGCGGATTGAACGAGTTCGACCCGTCGACCGGCAAGTTCACGCACTACACCACGCACACCTCGAACCTGAACTCCGACGCCGTGCTCGACGTGGTGCAGGACCACGACGGCGTCACCTGGCTCGGCTCGTGGGCCGGTGGCGTGAGCCGCTTCGATCGCGCGTCGAAGTCGTTCACCGCCTTCACGTCGAAGAACGCCGGCCTCGGCGACGACAACGTCTTCGCGCTGCACGTGGACGGCAATGGGACCCTGTGGGCGGGCACGCAGAAGCACGGCGTCTATCGCTTCGATCGTGCACGGCAGCGCTTCGAGTCCGTGCTCTCGCCGGAGCAGCTCGTCGGACGCGTGGCGCGTACGGAGACCTCGGTGGCGGTCCGCGTGATCGGCGGATCACCCGACGGGCGTCACCTGCTCATCGGCACGGAAGGCTCCGGCCTGGCCGACTACGACATCACGTCGGGCACGATCACGCTGCATCAGAGTCTCGCTGCCGACTCGTCGAGCCTGAGCGGCAACACCGTGCGCGCGGCGATCGAGGGGGAGAACGGCATCGTCTGGATCGGCACGACGACGGGACTCGACCGCTTCGACCGGGCGTCGAAGCTCCTCACGCACTTCGGCGAAGGCGACGGGCTGCCCAGCGGTTACATCGCCGGCCTCGCGCTCGACGCCAGCGGCGCGCTCTGGATCAGCACCGACCGTGGCATCGTGCGCTTCGACGTCGCCGGCAAGCGCGTGAAGCGCTACACCACCGCGGACGGCCTGCAGGGGAACGAGTACAACGGCCACGCCTACTTCGCGGCGCGCGACGGCACGCTGTTCTTCGGCGGGAACAACGGCTTCAACGTCGTGCGGCCGGCCGAGATCCGGCGCAACGACCGGCGGCCGCCCGTCGTGCTCACCGGCTTCCAGCTGTTCAACCGCGAAGTGCCGATCGGCGCGGAGGGCTCGCCGTTGGCGAAGCACATCGCGCAGAGCGAGCGCGTCGTGCTCTCCTACAAGCAATCCGTGATGACGTTCGAGTTCGCCGCGCTGGACTACACGGCGGCGGAGCAGAACCAGTACGCGTACAAGCTCGACGGCTTCGACTCGCAGTGGCAGCAGGTGGGCAGCCAGCGCACCGCGTCGTACACGAACCTGGCGCCGGGCAGCTACACCTTCCACGTGAAGGCGTCGAACAACGACGGCGTCTGGAACGAGGACGGCGCCTCGATCCGCCTGGAGATCACGCCGCCCTTCTGGAAGACGTGGTGGTTCCGACTGCTGCTGATCGCGGCGGCGATAGCCGCCGCGCGGGAATGGTTGCGCCGGCAGGAGGCCCGTCGCGAGGCGCTCCGCGCCGAGAAGGAATACCTCGAGCAGAGCGTGAGTGAGGTCCTGCGCAGCATGGACAAGCTGTCGACGGGCGATCTCACCGTGACGCTGCCCGTGCGGAATGACGACGAGATCGGCCAGCTCTGTCGCGGCTTCAACACGGTGGTGGCCGACATCCGCGCGATGGTCGCGCAGGTGAACGACGCGCTGCACGCGACGGTCGCGGCGAGCCAGGAGATCCACGCGAGCACCGAAGCGCTCGCGGTGGGCGCCGAGGAGCAGACGGCGCAGGCGCTCGAGGTGGCGTCGGCAGCCGAGCAGCTCAGCGCGACGGCGTCGGAGACGGCGCGCCACCTCGCGGTGGCCGCCGAGATTGCGACGCAGTCGGGTGAAGCAGCGCAGCGCGGCGGTCGCGTCGCGGAAGACACGGCGGCGGGGATGCAGCGCATCGTCGACGTGGTGCGAAGCTCCTCCTCGGCGGTGGAACAGCTCGGGGCGAGCAGCGCCGCGATCAGTGAGATCACCAACACGATCGACGCCATCGCGAGCCAGTCCGAGCTCCTCGCGCTCAACGCGGCGATCGAGGCGGCGCGTGCGGGAGAGCACGGGCGCGGCTTCGGCGTGGTGGCGGAAGAGGTGCGCAAGCTGGCCGAGTCGACCGCGAAGGCGACGCGCGACATTGCCGCGATGGTGTCGCGGATCCAGAAGGAGACGCGCCAGGTCGTGATGACGATGGAAGACGTGACCGGCCAGGTGCGCAGCGGCAGCGAGTTGGTCTCGCACGCGCATGCCGCGCTCGCGTCGATCATCGCGAGCTCGGATCAGGTGCTCGACCGCATTCGCCAGGTGGCGGCAGCGGGAGAGGAGCACGCCGCGACCAGCGCGCAGATCAGCGAGACCATCGAGCGCATCTCGAACGTGACACGCGGAACTGCCTCGGGCACGAGCTCCATCGTCCAGGCGGCGGAACACCTCAATCATCTCGTCGAGGTGACCCAGACCCACGTCGCGCGATTCCGCGTCGGCGAGGATGCAGCCGCACCATCGCTCGCGTCGATGTCGAGTCCGCGTCGCACCTCCGAACAGATGGAGATCCCCGTCGAGGCCTCGGTCGGGTAGCGAACGCAAGGCTGCGCTGCACGACGCTATAACGAAAGCTCCAGGAAGGACATCCCTGGAGCTTTTCGCATGCGGTGCGTCAGTGAAAAACTGTTTGCCCGGACGGCGACGTGTGTTCTGTCTGCCTCAGTATCCGTGGCAATCACACCACGCTGCCACCCCTCCGGTGACGACGTACCAGGGAGAACGACAGTGCGTCCCGCATTGACTTGCGAGAGATGGCAGGTGGCGGATCGGTCGGTCGCGCCAGAGCTCAGCCCCGCGCGACCGCGCGCGTCATGGACGTGCGAGTACTACGAGCGATGATACAGGTTCGTAGCGTCGCCCGGCGTGTTCTGACCAGCGCCAAGCGTGATCTCGCGGACCGTCCCGAAACGCTGAACTGCGGGCTTCTCGTACTTCATGTGCATCGCCTCCCCGAAATGGTGAATACCTGGCTGTGTGCCAGTGGCCGGCCTACATATGGCCGAGCCACCCGGAATCGGGACGCCATTTGTGTGCCGTAACTCACATCCCTGCTCGGACCGTTTCCGGACGCAACTTCGCGCGCGAATCACGCCCTGATCGGGGCACGCCACTCGCGTTCGAGGCGCGCCGGCCCGACGCACTCGGGACAGAGTGCCCCAATTTGGATTTCCTCATCGAATGTTTTCGCTGCCCTTCTCTCGATGCTCCCGCCAGCACCCACTGCTCCGCGTCGCGGCGATCGCCATGTCGATGATGCTCGCGCCTTCCGCGCGTGCGCAGGATCACGACATGGCG